>Ga0194118_10001884_pt1 | contig 28202 bp, 30 predicted proteins | sample TA2MahsurfametaG_2_FD_148662 | JGI IMG/M metagenome (GOLD analysis project Ga0194118, IMG submission 148662) | Freshwater microbial communities from Lake Tanganyika, Tanzania - TA2015013 Mahale N5 surface | ecosystem: Environmental > Aquatic > Freshwater > Lake | place: Tanzania: Lake...
ATCCATGGCTCCGGGCGCCGCAGGTCCCTCACTACCGCAGGCGACCGGCGAGGTGGATAACGCGTGTTCAGCGCTCACGAGGTGGGAGGCGTCCATTCAATTCTCGTTGCTTGCGAATTTCCTCGGGATGATAACGAACTTGTGCGACGCGAACCCTGCTGACGACGCCCTGGCTGCCCCAGTCAGGCGCCAAAGAGAAGCGCGGTGAGCAGGAAGTCCGCGCCCAGCACTGCGAGCGACGAGGCCACAACCCCCCGGGTTGTGGCCTCGGAGACGCCCTCGGGAGTTGCGCGTGCCATCCATCCGGTGTAGAGCGCCGTGGCACCGCACACCCATCCAAAAATCGCGCTCTTGATCACGCCGCTGCCGATGTCTTTCACCACGTCCACCCCTGACTGCATCTGCGCCCAGAAGGCCCCGCTGTCGACGCCGATCAGCATAACGCCGACGAGGTAGCCCCCACCGATACCCACCGCCGAGAAAAGCGCGGCGAGCAGCGGCATGGCGATCAGCGCTGCGGCAAAACGCGGGGCAAGCACCCGGCGCAAGGGGTCGATGCCCATCATCGCGATCGCATCGAGTTGCTCGCCCGCCTTCATCAATCCCACCTCCGCAGTGAGCGAGGTGCCTGCCCGACCCGCAAAGAGAAGCGCTGCCACCACCGGGCCGAGTTCGCGCACCAGCGAGAGCGCAACCAGAAGCCCCAGCGCCTGCTCCGAGCCATAACGACTCAGCGTGTAGTAACCCTGCAGTCCGAGTACGAATCCCACGAAGAGCCCCGACACCGCAGTGATCGCAAGCGAGCGGTTCCCGACAAAATGCAGCCGCGCGATCACCTCCGCAGGATCCTTCAGCGCGGCCAGCGCCGCAGCGGTGAGACGAAGGTAGAAACCCGCCCCTGCGCCGAGTTGCGCAAGAAAGCAACGACTCCCGGCGCCAAGATGGCGTACCTGATCCACTCCGCGCGCGCCCCGGCTCGAAGGCCGGTCCCGGGGTGTCCTATCGGCCATCGTGTCGTGTTCCCGAGGCCTTGCCGGCGGACCCCAACGCTTGCGCCTCGCGAAGCGCACCGGGGTCTGCGGGGCTGGTCTCCTCGAGCGCGGGCGGCAGCCCCAGCAACTCCCTCAGAGGCGCTCCGGGGGCGTGGAAGGGAACCGGACCGTCTTCGCGCCCGTCGATGAATTGCCGCACGAAGGGGTCGTGGGCCTTGCGCATCTGCGCGGGCGTGCCACTTGCAAGGATCCGACCCTCGGCAAGGAGCACGATGCGATCGGCAATGGCAAGGCTCTCCTCCACATCATGGGTAACGAGGAGGGTGGTGAGGCCGAGGGTGTCGGTGAGCCGTCGCAGAAGTCTTGCCACGGTGCCCAGGGAGATCGGATCGAGCCCGGCAAAGGGCTCGTCGCACATCAGGATCGGAGGGTCGAGCGCAATCGCGCGCGCAAGCGCGACCCGCCGCGCCATGCCCCCGGACAATTGCGACGGCATCTTCGCTGCCGCTGCGTGGAGCCCCACGGCGTGCAGCTTCATCAGGACCAGGTCCCGGAGCATCGTCTGCGGAAGCCTTGCGTGTTCACGCAAGGGATAGGCAACATTGTCGAAAACGCTCAGATCGGTGAAAAGTGCACCCGCCTGAAAGAGCATGCCCATGTGGCGACGCAATGCATGCAGCGCTTCGGGCGCCAGAGCGGCAACGTCCCTACCCTCGACCATCACACGGCCCCGGCTCGGCCGCACAAGCCCGCCGATGAGGCGCAGCACCGTTGTCTTGCCGCTGCCCGACCCCCCCATGATCGCGAGCAACTCTCCGCGCCCCACGCTCAGGCTCAGCTGGTGCAGGATCAATCGACGGTCGTAGCCGAAGTCAACTGCCTCGAAGGCGATCACCGGCCCGCCAGCCCCGCCCCTGGAAGACCCCGAACGATCATGCGGGTCGTTCATCGCGGTGCGGGATTCAGGCTGAGGGACCTTCGAGCAAGCGGGTCTCGGCCTCCTCGAGGTCCTCGTTGCGGCCGGTGAGAATCAGGAGATCGCGCGACTTGAGCACTCCCGCCTGCGCGGCCGAAAGGCGCTGTCCTTCGCGAATGAGTCCCATCAACCGTACCCGCTCACCAATCGCAAGCAGCGATTCGCGACCATTCCAGCCGGAGTCCTCCGGCAGCTCAACGCTGCGAAGCATCACCGCATCGTGTTCGATCACATCCTCGCGAAGATCGTCGGCCCCCTCGAAGTAGCCCTGAAGCATCTGGTAGCGGTCCTCGCGCACCTCGCGAACCCGGCGAAACACCTTGGGAAGCGACACGCCCGCGAGCGCCAGCACGTGCGACCCCATCATCAGGCTTCCTTCGATGATCTCCGGAATCACTTCGGTGGCACCCGCTGCGCGCAGACGGGCAATGTCGGCCTCGTGCGCAGTGCGCACCAGCACCGGCAGAAGGGGCGCGATCTGCCGCACCTGATGAAGCAGCTTCTCGGCGGTCGGTGTGTCGTCGAAAGTTATGGCAAGCGCCGAGGCTCGCTGCAGGCCCGCAGCCAGGAGCGCCTCACGTTTGACGCCGTCGGCGTAGACCACCGGTTCGCCACCCTTGCTGGCCGATCGGACCCGGTCCGGATCGGTGTCGAGCGCCACATAGGCCACGCCCTCGGCGCGCAGCAGCCGTGCAAGGCTCTGCCCGCAACGCCCGAATCCGCAGATCACCACATGGCGATTGCGTCCGAATGCCTTGGCCGTGATCTCCTGGAGCCGCACCGACTGCATCATCCAGTCGTGGGGCGAAAGGCGGGTGGCAAGCCAGTCGGCGCGCTGAATCAGAAGCGGTGCCGCCAGCATCGAAAGCAGCATCGAAGCGAGCATCACCTGCATCGTGGAGGCCGGAAAATAGCCTGCGGACAAGCCAAGCCCGAGAAGGACGAAGCCGAATTCGCCGGCCTGCGCCAACCACAGCGCGCTGCGGATCGAGGTGCCGTCGCTTGCCCCGAGGAGTCTCACGAGACCCGCGATGAGCAGCGCCTTGAGCGGAATGATGAAGGCCAGCAGCACGGCCACCTCGGCCCAGATCGCAGGCAGTTCGCGCAGATCCAGCTTCATCCCGATCGTGATGAAGAAGAGCCCGAGCAGCAGGTCGCGGAAGGGCTTGATGTCGTCTTCCACCTGAACCCGGAACTCGGTCTCGGCGATCAGCATCCCCGCCACAAAGGCGCCGAGCTCCATCGAAAGGCCCGCTGCGTGGGTAAGCCAGGCAAAAAAGAGACTCGAGAGCAGGACGTTGAGCGTGAAGAGTTCGTGGGAGCGCTGCCGGGCCACCATGCGGAACCAGCGCCGCATCAGCCTCGGGCCGAGCTTGAGCAGCACCGCGAGCAGCACCACCGCCTTGAGCAAGGCAATCCCGAGGGCGCCGGCGAGGTTCCCGTCACCTCCGAGGGCCGGAATCACGATCAGGAGCGGGATCACCGCAAGGTCCTGAAAGAGCAGCACGCCAAAGGCGCGACGCCCGTGCTCGGTCTCGAGTTCCCTGCGCTCGGCAAGAAGCTTGGTGATCAGCGCTGTGGACGACATCGCAAGTGCCGCACCGATCACGAATCCTGTCTTCCAGTCGGCTTCAGCGGGAAGGAGCCCGCGCAGCAGCGCTGCAGGAAGCAGCAGCAGCATCAGCACCGAGCCAAGGAGGGTGAGGCCCACCTGAAGCGAGCCAAGCACGAACACATGGTGACGCATCGAGCGGAGCTTGGCCAGGTTGAACTCGAGACCCAGGGTGAACATCAGCAGCACCACGCCGAGTTCTCCCATGCGCCGCACGGTGTCCTCATCGTCGAGAAAGCGCGTGACCCAGGGCCCCAGCAGCACACCCACGAAGAGGTAGGCCACCAGCGGCGGTTGGCCGAAGCGACGCAGGATCACCACAGCGGCGGTTACCGCAGCCATCAGCGCCAGGGCAAGCTCGAAGCTTCCAGGATTTGTATACTCAGGCATATGGGCATTCTAAGGTGGCATCCGCATTCAGCCTCGCAGCACCTTCCCGAGGGACCGTATGCGAAGATGGCCTGAGTGCGGGCTTGCAAGGTGCGCGTGGTGATCGCTGCTCGCGCGATCGAAACCGCACAGCGCGCACTGGAGATCGAGGCGGAGGCGGTTTACCGGCTTCGCCAGCGCCTCGGCGGCAATCCGCCGGAGTCCACCGCAGACAACGCCAGCCTGCGCCAGCAATTCCTGCGGGCCTGCCAGCTGATGTTCGGGTGCACCGGACGGGTCATCGTCACCGGCATTGGAAAGTCGGGGCACATCGCCAACAAGATCGCGTCTACGCTCGCATCCACGGGAACCCCCGCCTTCTTCCTCCACCCGGCAGAGGCGAGCCACGGCGACCTGGGTATGGTGACCGGCAGCGACGTGGTGCTTGCCTTGTCGCATTCGGGGCAGACCGAGGAGATCCTGCGCATCCTCCCGCTCATCAAGCGGCGCGGTGCGGGGCTTGTTGCAATGACCGGCGACAGCGCCTCGCCTCTTGCGCAACAGGCCGATGCGCATCTGCACATCGACGTGGATCGCGAGGCCTGCCCGCTGAATCTTGCGCCCACGGCAAGTACGACCGCGGCGCTCGCCATGGGTGATGCCATCGCGGTCACGCTCCTCGATGCGCGTGGTTTCGATGCCGAGCAGTTTGCACTCTCGCATCCTGGGGGAGCCCTCGGTCGGCGGCTTCTCACACTGGTCGAGGATCTGATGCGCACCGGCGATGCCGTCCCACGGGTGCGGCCGGAGGCCGGGTTGCGCGAGGCAATCGTGGAAATGACCCGCAAGCGGCTGGGCATGACCGCAGTGATCGACGCGCAGGGAAGGGCCGTGGGCATTTTCACCGACGGCGATCTGCGACGCACCTTCGAGCAACGCCGCGACGCCGATCACCTCACGATGCACGAACTGATGCGGCCCGCGCCGGTCAGCCTGCGTCCGCAGGCGCTCGCGAGCGAGGCCGCGCGCCTGATGCAGGCCCGCAGGATCACGCAGGTTCTGGTGAGCGATGCCGACGGAGTGCTGGTGGGCGCGCTCAATGTGCACGACCTGCTTCAGGCCGGAGTGATGTGAGATGCCGTTTCAGAGGCTGCTCCAGCTCTGGCCACAGTTGAGCTTTCTCGCGGTGCTGCTTCTCGGTGCGCTTGCGAGCGCCTATCTTGCTGTGCAGCTTGCTCTGAGGCAGGAGAGGGCTGCCACACCGCTTCGACCCGGTGAGGCCGACTTCTACGCGAGCGGCGTGCACCTCTTGCGGTACGACCGCGACGGGCAGGTCTCGGTGCAGATGCGTGCCGAACGCCTCGAGCATATCCCCTCCGAGCAAGGGCTGGAGCTCAGCTCGCCGGTGTTCTGGATCTCGCAGCACAACGGTGGCACCATGGTTGCCTCATCACGCAGGGGTGTTGGGAGCGACGATGCACAATCGGCCCGGCTCGAGGGCGAGGTACGACTGGTGAGGCGCTCAGCCAACGGAGAAACCATGGAGATTCGCAGCGAACTCGCCCTGATCGAGGAAGGCGGCACGCTGATCCGGATGCCGGACCGGGTGCGGATCGAGCAGGGGGGCGCGCGCCTGGAGGGCGCAGAGCTCGTGGTGGACGACAACCGCAAGACGCTGAGCCTTGGCCCGCGGGTGAACGCTTTCTTTCCATCATCCAACGGATCCCCAAAATCGGCATCGCCCACGGGCCCTTCGCGATGAAGCCGTCCCTGGCACCTGCCCTTTCTCCCGCACCGGTTGTCGCGTTTCTTGCGAGCCTTTTTCTCGCGCTGACTGCGGCGGGTGTCGCCGCACCTGCGTGGGCGGAGCGCGCCGACCGCGACAAACCCACCAACATCGAAGCGGATCACCTCGTCCATGACCAGGCAAAGCGCACAAGCCGCTTTCGCGGGCAGGTGATCCTCACCAAGGGCACCCTGCAGATCCGCGCCGACGACCTCGAGGTGATCGAGGACGACGCGGGTTTTCAGTCGGCCAGCGCTCTGGGCAAGCCAGTTCGCTTTCGCCAGAAACTCGAAGGCCGTAACGAATTCATCGAAGGCCAGTCGCTGCGCCTCAACTACGATGGCCGTAACGAGGTCGTGCGCCTGCAGCAGCAGGCCGAAGTCCGTCGCATGGTGGATGGAAAGTCGGCCGACCTGATGCAGGGCGACCTGATCGTCTACGACGCGCGAAGCGATCAGTACGAGGTAAACCGCGGAGCGCCGGGTTCGGCCCCCGGCCCAACCGCGGAGAACCCCACCGGGCGGGTTCGGGTGGTGATTCAACCCAAGGCTCCCCCGCCCTCCCGATGAGCGACCAGGCTGCCGCTCCGACGCGGGCTGACAGCAGCCTCGCCGGCGGGGCGATGCGCCTTGCTGCAAGCGGTCTTTCAAAGTCGTATCGGCGCCGGCGGGTGGTGGATCAGGTCTCGCTCGAAGTCAGGGCAGGCGAAGTGGTAGGTCTCCTGGGGCCCAACGGGGCGGGCAAGACCACGTGTTTCTACATGCTCGTGGGGCTGATTGCTCGCGACGCTGGCGAGATCACGCTCAACGGCGAGCCGATCGGTCATCTGCCGATTCACCGCCGCGCCCGGCTCGGACTTTCCTACCTTCCACAGGAGAACTCGGTATTCCGCCAACTCACGGTGGAGGAGAACATCCTTGCGGTACTGCAGATCACCGAGCCCGGCCGAACCGGAATTCAGCGCGAGCGGCTCGAAGGGCTTCTCGAGGAACTGCAGATCGCGGCACTGCGCAAGCAGCCTGCGCTTGCGCTTTCGGGGGGTGAGCGACGCCGGGTGGAGATTGCCCGCGCGCTTGCGACGGCGCCGCGCTTCATCCTGCTCGATGAGCCATTCGCCGGCGTGGACCCGATCGCGGTGATCGAGATCCAGCGTATCGTGGGCTTTCTGCGGGAGCGGGGCATCGGGGTGTTGATCACCGATCACAATGTGCGCGAGACGCTCGGAATCTGCGAACGCGCCTACATTCTCAGTGAAGGCCGGGTGCTCGCCGACGGGCGACCCGAGGCACTGGTGGCCAACGAACTGGTCCGCAAGGTGTATCTTGGCGAACACTTTCGGATGTAAGCTGAACAAAACCTCCGGAAAGGTCGGCCTGGGTCTGCGACCCTCCGGGGCACGACCAAGGGCGGGCCCCCTTCCCGAATGATGAAACCCACGCTCCAGTTCCGGATCGCACAGCAGCTGACACTTACGCCACAGCTCCAGCAGGCCATACGCATGCTGCAGCTCTCCACGGTGGAATTGGCGCAGGAAGTGGAACAGGCGCTTCGCGACAACCCTCTCCTCGAGCGGATCGACGAGTCGGTCGACAGCCTCGGCACTGGTGATTTTCAGCGGTCAGGCGCATTGCCGCACGAGTATGCGGGTAGCGAGGGAGAGGCCCACACCGGAATCGACGCAAGCTCTGCGATGAACGGGCATTTATCGGCCTCGTCCTGGGACCTGGCAGCCTCGCCCAACGGCAGTCTTCACCCTGCTGACGGCAACCTGAAGCCTGCCACGCCCGAGGACATGCAAAGGTCCGCCCCCGGCGTTGAGGAACCCTGGGACGCTCAGGCCCGGGATACACAAGCCCGGGACGCAGAAGCCCGGGATGGAGAAGCCCGGGACGCAGAAGCCTGGGATGCGGCAGGCTGGGATCCGCCAGCCCCCGATTCGGCGGCCTGGGACACTGGCCGGCGCCAGGATGGCGATGAGGATCCTGCGAGTCGCGACTGGCGGGGTGCCGAGTACCGCCTTGCCGAGCACCTCGAGATGCAACTGATGGGCTGCCATGTCTCCGAGCGCGACAAGGCGCTCGTGGAATGGCTCATCAACGCACTCGACGAAGACGGCCTGCTCCGTGAACCGATGGAAACCCTGATCGCCGGCTTCCCGGCCCAGGCCGAGGTGCAGATCGACGAGTTGCACACTGCGCTGAAACTGCTGCAAAGCTTTGACCCACCTGGGGTGGCAGCAAGGAGCGCGCAGGAATGCCTGAGCATCCAGTTGCAGCAAAGGCCGGAGTCCGAAGCCTCGCATCTTGCCCAGCGCATCGTGAACCAGCATCTTTCCTCGCTGGCGCAGCGCGATTTTGCCCGGCTGAGGCGTCAATTGGGCTGCAACGAGGCGATCCTGCGGGAAGCGCACGCGATGATTCTGTCGCTCAACCCGCGGCCAGCCTCGGGCTTTCAGGGCGGCGACCCGATGCCTTACGTGGTCCCCGACGTTGTGGTGAAGCTCGTAGGTCGCCGCTGGCAGGCCTTCGCCTTGCGCGGCGGGCTGCCTGACATCCGCCTCAACGAGCGCTATGTGCGCCTTCTCAAGACTTCGCGCGAGACCCGGACGGAAGGGGCGGGCCTGAGCGAGCAGATTCAGTCGGCCCGCTGGCTGGTGAAGAACCTTCGCCAGCGCGGCGAGACGATCCTGCGGGTTGCGCGCTTCATCGTTGTCCATCAACAGCGTTTTTTCAGCGAGGGCGCAGTAGCGATGCTTCCGCTGGCCATGCGCACCGTGGCCGAGGCGCTTGGACTCCACGAGTCCACGATCTCGCGTGTGACCACCCAGAAATTCATGCTCACGCCGCTTGGCACCTTCGAGCTCAAATACTTCTTCACCGGCCAGGTCGGTGGCGAAGCGCCAGGCGAAGGTGCGCATTCGAGCACCGCCATCCGGGCGCGTGTGAAGCAGATCATCGCTTCCGAGTCGGCAGAACGGCCGATGTCGGATTCGCACATTGCCGAGATCCTATCGGCCGAAGGCACCCAGGTGGCCCGCAGAACCGTGGCGAAGTATCGGGAGTTGCTGAGAATTCCGCCCACCTCGCAGCGGCGCAAGCAGCGATTCTGATGTATCGTTTCAGGGTCTTTGCGTAGGAGGTCAGACCGGTGAGCGGGTTGGGCGCAACGCTCATCGCGGACAGAGCAGGTGGAACCATGCAAACCAGGGCAGGCAGTCTGTTTTTCCGAAAGGAGCGCGTATGAACCTCTCGATTCACGGTCACCATGTCGATGTCACACCATCCCTCAGGAGCTACCTCACAGGCAAGCTCGAGCGTATTCACCGGCATTTCGATCAGGTGGTCGACGTCGATGTCTTCATGTCGGTCGACAAGCTCGAGCAAAAGATCGAGATCCACCTGCATGTCAAGGGAAAGGAACTGTTTGCGGAGTGCATCGACGAGGACCTGTATGCGGCGATCGACCGCGTTCTCGACAAGCTCGACAGGCAGGTCCTCAGGTACAAGGAACGGCGACAATCGCATCAGGCTGTCGGTGTCGGGCGTCAGTCAGCGATGATGTAGCCCGCTGATCCCGCCTGTCTTCGCCCATCGCCCATGAACAAGATCAGCCAGCTCATTCCCGAACGCAACCTCCTCCTCAACCTCGAGGCAAGCAGCAAGAAGCGCCTCTTCGAACAAACCGGACTGATGTTCGAGAACCATCACGGTCTGGCGAGCAGCAAGGTCTTCGAATCGCTTTTTGCGCGTGAGCGACTCGGATCAACCGGCCTGGGTTCGGGTGTGGCAATACCCCATGGCAGGATCAGGGGCCTCAAGCATGCACTTGGCGCCTTCGTGCGGCTTGCCAGGCCACTTCCCTTCGATGCGCCCGACGGTCAGCCCGTCAGCCTCGTCTTCTTCCTCCTGGTGCCGGAAAACGCCAACCAGGAGCACCTTGAACTCCTCTCCGAGCTTGCAGAAATGCTGTCGGACGAAGACTTCCGCAGCGGACTCAACTCGGCAAACGACAGCGCGCAGGCCCACCGCCTCATGCAGGGCTGGCAGTCAGGACATGGCAGTCACGGTCGGTCAGCTCTTTGCTGAAGTCTCCGATTCGCTGAGCCTGAGATGGGTCGATGGCCAGGGCGGCCATGCCCGGGGCTTCCGGGATGAATTGCGTGAACCCGCCGACATGGTCGGTTACCTCAATCTCATCCATCCCAACCGACTGCATGTCATCGGCTCCAATGAGGTGGCCTACTACGAACGTCTCGACCCGGAGCGCAGAAGGGCATTCTTCCTCGAACTCCTCGATGGACACCCCCCGGCTGTCGTGATGGCCGAGGCGCTCGCGCCGCCCGAGGAGTTGCGCCATCTGACGAAGGCTGTTGCATTCCCGAGCACCCGAGCAGGCATTGGGCCGGATCAAGGCGCCCACCACCCGCAGTCCGTCAACGACGGGGAACTTCCCCTATGGATCTCGCCCCTGCCTGCAGCCAGAGTGATCGAACGGCTGCGACAGCATCTCGGCAAGGCAATGGCCGAGCACACCACGGTGCACGGAGTGCTCATGGATGTGCTTGGACTCGGTGTGCTCCTGCAAGGCGAATCGGGACTCGGCAAGAGCGAACTCGGGCTTGAGTTGATCAGCCGGGGGCACGGACTCGTCGCCGATGATGTCGTGGAGCTGGCTCGGGTCTCACCGGTGCTGGTGGAGGGCAAATGTCCGCCGTTGTTGCAGAACATGCTCGAGGTGCGGGGGCTCGGCCTTCTCGACATCCGAACGATCTTTGGCGAGGCTGCAGTGCGCCGCAAGATCCGGCTCAGGCTCATCGTGCATCTGATGCGTCGCAGCACGATGGAGCAGGAATACGAGCGGCTGCCGTTGCAGGCGATCCATCAGGAGATTCTGGGCATTCCAATGCCGAAGGTTGTGATACCGGTGGCCGAAGGTCGCAACCTCGCGGTACTTACCGAAGCGGCGGTACGCTCGACGATTCTCAAGCTGCGCGGGATCGACTCGATGCAGGCATTCTTCGAGCGCCAACGTCAATTGATGGATCAGGAATCGATGCAGACACTCGATCCGCTGCGCGGGGTAGCCTGATGTTTTCGGATCGTTCGCTTCGGCTGGAACGCCAATGCGGCTTGTGCTGGTAACCGGCCTTTCGGGCTCGGGCAAGTCGGTTGCGATCCGCGAACTCGAAGACAGCGGGTACTTCTGCATCGACAATCTCCCGGCTCGCTTCCTGCGCGAGGTCTGCGCCTCACTCCAGGAGGAAGGACACGAGCGGGTCGCAGTGGCCATCGACTCGCGCAGTCCCACCTCGCTTGCCACGTTGCCGGAGGTTCTCGGCAGCCTGGTCGGTCGGGGTATCCACGCGCAGGTGGTCTTTCTGCAAGCGCGCGACCACGAACTCCTGCAGCGATTCTCCGAAACAAGGAGGCGCCATCCCCTGGCTCCGGCAGCCGAGGGCGTGGCCGAGCACGGACTTCTCGAGGCCATTGCCCGTGAGCGCGCATTGCTGGAGGTGTTGCATGAGGGCGCGGTCACGCTCGACACCACTGGGGTTGCCCCGCGCCAGTTGCGAAGCTGGGTGCGCGAGCTGGCCAGCGCACAGCACCTCGGGCTCACCCTCAGCCTCGAATCGTTTGCCTTCAGGCATGGGGTGCCCGAACACGCCGATCTGGTCTTCGATGCACGGTGCCTGCCGAATCCGCACTACGAAAAGGCGCTGCGCCCGCTCAGCGGCAAGGATGAGGCGGTCGACGCATACCTTCAGGCAAGCGAACAGGGCCCGGCATTCGTGGCGTGCATCGAGGGCTGGCTCCGGCGCTGGATCCCGCAATACCGCCACGACCAGCGCGCCTACCTCACCGTCGCCATCGGCTGCACTGGCGGACAACACCGTTCGGTATGGGCTGTCGAGCAACTCGTGCAACGGCTCGACGATATGGGCGTGATTGCACGGCATCGCGCCATCGAGCGCACGGCCTGAGCGTGGTTGGGATTCGGAATGCGCGTTGAATGGGCCCGCAACGAGCGAACGCTCCAACCGGGTGAACGCAATGAATGACCTGCCGATCTTCCCGCTCGGCATGCCGCTTTTTGCGGGAGGCGTCTTGCCGCTGCAGATTTTCGAAGCCCGCTACCTCGACATGGTGAGCGAGTGCAGTCGGCATGACAAGCCTTTCGGGGTCTGCATGATCACCCGCGGCAGCGAGGCCGGGAAGGCTGCCGAACACGCGCAGGTTGGGACGCTCGCCACGATCCGCGATTTCGACCAGACCGAGGCAGGCCTGCTCTATATCCGCACGCTCGGCAGCGAACGCTTCCGCATCCTGCGCCGATGGATCCAGGACAACGGACTGATCCGCGCTGAAGTCCTCGTGCTCGATGACCGGGATGACCTTGCCCAGAGCACGCTGGAAAGCTCTTTTGCACCGCTTGCCGCGTTGCTGAAACAACTCCACGGCCAACTCAAGCAGCAGCACCCTGAGGCCTTCGAGAAGGTGCTCGAGAAGCCGCTGCGCTACACCGAGCCCGCCTGGGTCACCAACAGACTGATCGAACTGCTCCAGGTGAGCAATCTGCAAAAGCAGCAATGGCTCGAACTCAGCGCCGGGCACCGGCAGCACGCGGTGCACAGCTTCCTCGAGGAGCAGCAGGCAGTCTAGCGTCGAGGCAACAACCTGCCCTCTCGACCTCGCCGCCTACCCTGCTGCTTCGAGGAGTCTGCGCAGCGCAGCAGGTATACCCATCGCAAGAGCCTCGTGGCGATTCACCCAGCACCAGTCAATCGCAGACGGATCCAGCGTGGAAATTGCGCTCCGGAACCGGGGCTCCGAGGCAAAGGCAGGATGCAGGCGGCCAAGGGATGCAGGTCTCGGGCCCGGCGATGAAAGGCAGACCTGCGGCTTGGCGTGTCCGGGGATTTCAACCTGCAGGACTGGCGCATGCAAGCGAAAGTGGCTGAAGGATTGCTCCACGGTCAAGCCTTCGGAGAGTGCAAACTCGGCATCGGGACCAGGGATCAGGCCAGTGAACACCAGCCAGTTGCGCACCGCATGTTCGCCCGGCGGGCTCGATTCGGATGCCGCAGACGGCGGCAACTCCGGCAGACTCCAGAGCGAAGCCCATACCCCGCAGTCCGGCCTTTTCTGCAGGAGAATCTGGTCGCGCCACCGCACAAGCAGGAAAACCCATCGCCGGGTCGGCAAGCGTGGCCGGGTTCGCGGCTCCGGGAAGCGCGTAGGCTCACCGCTTGCGTAGGCTTTGCAGGCGGTTACCAGTGGGCATGCTTTGCAGACGGGCCGCCTCGGAAGGCAGCGGGTTGCACCAAGGTCCATCAGTGCCTGGGTGTAGGTGACCACTTCCGGACTTTCGCGAGCCTCGGAAAGGCTGGGCGCCGGGGGAACCAGCGACTCTGCAAGTTCCCAGAGCAGCCTTTCGATGTGTGAGCCGGGCGGCGTGGGGTGGAGCGCGAAATACCTCGAGAGCACGCGCCTGACATTGCCGTCCAGAATCGCTGCGCGCCGTCCAAAGGCGAAGACTGCAATCGCTGCCGCAGTCGAGCGACCGATTCCAGGCAGTTTCCGCAGGACGTCCGGATGATCGGGAAAGCTGCCTCCGTAGCTTCGGCAGACCTCGATCGCGCACGCATGCAACAGCCGGGCGCGGCGGTAGTAGCCCAAACCGCTCCAGAGCGCAAGCACCTCGTCAAGCGACGCTCCGGCGAGGCTCTCGAGGGTGGGAAAGCGCGCAAGGAAACGCGTGTAGTACCCGATTACGGCTGCAACCTGCGTCTGCTGCAACATGATTTCGGAAACCCAGATGCGATAGGCGTCCCTGGTGCCCTGCCATGGCAGCCCCTTGCGCCCGTGCTCAGGCTGCCAGACGGTGAGCGCCCGGGCAAAGAAGGCACCTTCGACAGCCCCCACCGCGGCCAGCGTGTGGTTCGACTGCGCTGCCTGCCCCCGCTGTCCTTCCCGTCCTGCTTCCTCTGGGGCCGGATCCCTCAGCGCTGACACCGCGGACACCAGAAGCTGCTGCGTTGGCCGAGGATCGTGCGCCGAACCTTTGCGCCGCAGGCAGGGCAGGCTTCACCGTCTCTGCCGTAGACTGCGTAGTGCTGCTGGAACGCCCCCGGGTCTCCGTGCGACCCCACGAAGTCTCTCAGTGTCGAACCGCCGGCCTCGATCGCCTGCCGCAAGACCTCCCTAATCGCGTCCACGAGCCGCGCATACCGATGTCGCCCGATCCTGCCAGCTGCACGTCGCGGATCAATGCCTGCGCGGTACAGAGCTTCGGAAGCGTAAATGTTTCCCACCCCCACAACCGGGGTCCCTGACATCAGCCATTGCTTGACGGCCACCTTGCGACCCTGACTCCTTCGATGCAGACTGTCGGCGTTGAAGGCAGGGTCGAAGGGCTCAGGTCCGAGCCGCGCAAAGTGCGCGTCGATCGAACGCGCGGGATCGGAATCGGCACTCCCGACGCATGGGTGGGCGAACCAGAGAACGCTTCCAAACCGGCGCGGATCGTGAAGCCGCAGCTCGAGTCCGCCGGAAAAATGCCAGATAAGGTGGTCGTGCGTCCTCAGCGCCTCAGGCTGTTGGATCCTCCGCAACGATCCGGACATCCCCAGGTGAATCAGCAGGGTTCCACGCTCGAGTGCAACGAGCAAGACCTTTGAGCGTCGATCCAGCGCACAAACCATCTGATTCCTGGTGAGCGCATCGAGTTGCGGGTCGACTTCCCAGCGCAGTTTCGGAACGCGCACCTCGGTGCGGAGCAGGCGCAGCCCTCTGAGGACCGCATCAAGTCCCTGCCTCACAACTTCCACTTCGGGCAACTCAGGCATCGGGCTCGGGAACTCCGGAACCTTTGGCTTACGGCGCTGGCGGGTCGGGCTCAATCGGCCCGGGACCGCGCGCCAAACTCGCACTCGATTGGGATTAGCATAGCGTCTTGCGCATTCAAAAGGCTCGCAGAGCATGCCCATTGCACTCATGATCCGCCGCATCACTCAGGCCATCGGCCCGCCAGCAGCCGATTCGGGGAGTCTGCGCCCGCTGGCAAGACCAAGTGCCAGCGCAGTGGCGGCTGCCCTGCTTTTGCCTGTTGCAGCCTGCCTTGTCGTGTTGTTCCCGATTCGGGCGCTGGCGCAGCATGGCGGCGCGGTATCGGCACTACACGCCTGCGGTCTTGACAACGGTCCGGCGCTCGACGAAAGCCCGGGTGTTGGCGACGCTCCGGGGCTGGATGCTGGCTCGAGCGCCGACGACGGCCCGGGGCCCGACGACGCTCCGGGGGTGGACGACAGCCCTGCCGAACCGGAATCGAGCAGTGGGGAGGTTGCCCCCGCGCAGGAGCTCACCGCCTCGGTGCTTTTCCAGCTGATCGCCGCAGAGATCGCAGCGCAGAGCGGTCAACTCGGGTCGGCCGTCCAGACCATGCTCGAGTTGGCGCGGCAGACAGGCGACTCGCGCATCGCGCGCCGCGCCACCGAGCTCGCTCTACGCGAGCGTGTTTTTGCACGGGCGCTCGCGGCTGCGGAGATGTGGCGCAAGCTCGCTCCTGAGTCCACCCAGGCCGTCCTCGTGCTGGAGAACCTCTACCTTGCCGGTAACCGGCTCGAGGAAGCGGGAAAGTTGTTGGCGCGACGTCTTGCCATGGCTCAGGATGAGCCCGGAAGGGCGGGGATCTGGTTCAACCTTCGCCAGGCGCTGCTACGACTCGACAAGCCGCAAGCAGCGCTTGGGCTTGCAGAGCAACTGGCACGGGCTGGCAGTGCAGCGCAGGGTGAGGACCAGACCACGCTTGCGGTGCTCCTTGTGCAATCCGGTTCCTCGGCGGCCGCTGGGCGGATCGCAGAAGCGCTCAAGCTTGCCGAGCGCCACGCTAGCCGCCTTGAGCTTGCGCAGTCAGCCCTGCAGATCAAGCGCCAGGACCTCGCCCAGCTGCCGCTCGAGCGCCTGATCCGTGAGGCGGATGATCGACAGGTGCAATCGCAGGCCCTTCTGCTGCTCGCACAGCTCATGCGCGAAAGTGAGCGCGCCGAGGAGGGATTCCAGCTGCTCGATGCCAGTCTCGCAAGGGATCCCAGGCGGGTGGAGTTGCTCTACGACCACGCGATGGCTGCCGAGCGGCTCAATCGCCTCGAAGTGGCCGAAAAGAGTCTGCGTCAGCTGATCGAATTGCGTCCGAAGCACGCGCACGCCTACAACGCACTCGGTTACGCGCTGGCCGACCGAAACATTCGTCTCGACGAGGCACAACAGTTGATCGAGAAGGCCCTCGAACTCGCGCCCGAGGATCCGCACATCATCGACAGCATGGGATGGGTTCTCTACCGTCGCGGCAACCTCGAGGGTGCGCTCGAATATCTGCAAAGAGCCTACCGTCTCCAGGCCGATGCCGAAATCGCAGTGCATCTCGGAGAGGTGCTCTGGAAACTCGGTCGCCGCGACGAGGCGATGGAACTGTGGCGCAACGCTCGCAGGAGTGAGCCCGGCAACGCGGTGCTGCGTGAAACCCTGGGCCGACTCGAAGTTTCGCTCTAGCTCGGCCAGCTCCCAGGTGGCATGCCGCAGTGCCTGGGTTACCGTCGCATCTGCGGAACCCGATGGATGTGCGCAGGCGAACATTGCCCCGCAAGCTGCAATCCCTGCGGAAATGTGCCCGCGTTCCTCCACGCCCGGCCAGTGACTTCTGCGGGCCTTGACGCGATGCGCCGCGCAGCCTCCTGCCTCGCTGCCATGCTGTTACCTGCAGTCCTTTGCAGCGGCTGCGCCGTCGATGTGCAGACCCGGCTCGAGCAAGCCTTGCGCGAGGGTATCAGCACCCTCAATGAATCCACGCTCGCGTTGTCGGCCAGGGCGGCTTCCGCGCTCGGCACATCCACGCGGCTCGCCGCTCTGCAGCAAGCCGCCACCGTGGGCCGCTTCGGGTTGCGGATACGCACGAGCGACCGGGTGCTGCACCTGCAGGGCCTCTTCGAACTCAGGGCGAATGCGTCGGCAGCGTCGGTCGACCTCTTCGATCCAGCAGGTCAGCCGATCCTTCACTGGCGCCAGAACGCGGGGGAGGCCGCATGGATCGAAGCTGCGGGTACGGGCACGGTGAGCGTCGATCAGGCTGAGCGGTGGCTGCGCCAAAGCGGCCTTTCCGGGGCAACGCCGGCACTGAACGCGTGGCAGTGGCGCCGATGGCTCGATCTGCCCGAGGGTAGCTACGAGCAGGGTGAGTTCCTTATCGAGCGCTCCGCAGGCCGGCTGCGCATCGTCTCGGGCCCGGACGAGGCGCTTCGCCTCACACTGGTGCCAACAGATCCCCAGTAGAGGAGCCGAGGGTGTCGCTCCAGCCGCAACAGGCGCTGCGCGAGAAAGCGCCGGCCAAGCTCAACCTTCACTTGCACGTAACCGGTCGCAGGGCCGACGGGTACCACGAACTCGACACAAGCTTCGTGATGATCGACTGGTACGACGAGGTGTGCGTATCCCGGCGCAGCGACGGCGAGGTGAGGCGAGTCGCGGATCATGCGGGGATCCGCTTCGAGGCGGACCTCTCGGTCCGTGCCGCACTGCTGCTGCGCGAGCAATGTCTGCAACTGGGATTGCGCTGTCCGGGTGCAGACCTCCTGGTGCACAAGTCGATCCCCCTGGGGGCCGGGCTGGGCGGAGGAAGCAGCAACGCCGCCTCGGTCTTGCGCCTGCTCAACAGCCTTTGGGAACTGCACTGGCCCCCCGAGCGGCTCGCCGAGCTCGGGGCAAGGCTCGGCGCGGACGTCCCTGTCCTTGTGCACCGCAGGCATGCGCTGGCGCGGGGCATCGGAGAAATACTCAAGCCACTGCCGCTGGGTAGTGCCCACTTCGTGCTCGTCTTTCCGCAGGTGAACATCGCCACTGCTGCGGTGTTCGACGACCCTGAATTGACACGTACAAGCGAAGCTCTCAAAATACCGGGTTGGATTTCCTGGGAGTGGCTGCTTCAGTCGCGAAACGACCTTGAAAAAGTTGCCTCACGAAGGTTCGGTGAAGTCCGAGCGGCGCTCTGTATGCTTCGCGAGGCGGCAACGAGCGTAGGGCTGCCCTCGCACTGGCCGCGGATGAGCGGGTCGGGATCAACCGTGTTCACAATGGTCCGCAGTGCTTCGGAAGGTTTGCAACTGAGGGGTGGTCTGGAAGCCCTGTGCCAACGGGATGGTCGATCGGGCTGGACGGTGAGGGGCGCGGCGAGCCTGCCCTAGCTCCGGCAGCGGCGGGCCTTCCCTGGGTGGGGTCGCGGCACGAGGGTTCTGGGAATCGCCGGTTTCGATTTTCGGCGCCATGCCCTTCTTGCTTGAGCCGCGTTGGAATTGGGTGTGCAGGGTGGTGGTTCGCTCGACAGGGCGGCCGGGGGTTGGTTGCCTTTGCGGCTAAGATCCGGTCGCCGGGGAACTCGAATTCGATTGTGGGTCTGGTTCCTGGCTGCGTTGCTGGTTTGGTTTCTGGCTGGGTTGTTTGTTTGGTTGCTAGGTTGGTTTCTGGCTGCGTTTCTGGGTTGGTTTCTGGGTTGTTTTCTGGCTGGGTTGCTTACTGGGTTGGTCTTTGGAATTGAGCAGGTTGGCAGTCCGGATGGGGAGTCGCCAAGTTGGTTAAGGCACCGGATTTTGATTCCGGCATTCGAGGGTTCGAATCCTTCCTCCCCAGCCACTCCTTTCAAGGGCGGCTCCGCTGCCGCCTTGGCGATCCTGCTGCATGAGGGGTGCGCACGTTCCCGACCTGCGACCGGGCGATCCCGGTCAGTGCCCGACGGGTGGATCACCGGGACAAGACTTCCGTCGGCTCCAGTTGGCCCGAAGCACCGATGAAAGAAGTTGAACGGCGCATGGCGCGCTCCTTCTCATGAACTCACTGATCCATCACCGCGATGCGAGCGGGCCCGAGGCCCTCACCATTTTCACCGGCAACGCGGTTCCGAAACTTGCTTCCGAGGTTGCCGCGCATTTGCGTGTTCCGCTTGGCAGGGCGAGTGTTGGCCGCTTCTCCGACGGCGAAGTGATGGTGGAAATCCTGGAGAATGTCCGGGGCAGGGACTGTTTCGTTCTCCAGTCCACTTGCGCCCCCACGAACGATCACCTCATGGAACTCCTGATGATCGTGGATGCACTCAAGCGCGCTTCCGCAGGGCGCATTACGGCTGCGGTACCCTATTTCGGCTACGCCCGCCAGGACCGGAGGGTACGTTCGACCCGGGTACCCATCAGCGCCAAGGTGGTTGCCAACATGCTCCAGGTCGCAGGCGTCGACCGGGTTCTCACATGGACCTCCATGCGGACCAGATCCAGGGATTCTTCGACATTCCGGTCGACAACATCTACTCGGCGCCGATCCTTCTTGCGGATGTGCACAAGCGCAAGCTCGACGATCCGATCGTGGTGTCTCCCGACGTGGGCGGCGTCGTGCGCGCGCGGGCAATGGCCAAACAACTCGACAGCGATCTGGCGATCATCGACAAGCGCCGGCCGAAGGTCAATGTGTCCGAAGTGATGAACATCATCGGCGAGGTTGAGGGGAGAGCCTGCCTGATCATCGACGACATCGTCGACACTGCAAACACGCTCACCCGCGCCGCAGCAGCGCTCAAGGAGCAGGGGGCCGCAAAGGTGCTCGCCTATTGCACCCACGCTGTTCTTTCCGGTGGAGCGGTCCGCCGGGTGGCCGACTCCGATCTCGACGAACTCGTCGTAACCGATACGATCCCGTTACCGAGAGATGGAGCAGCCTGCGCAAAGATCCGCGCACTTTCCTCGGCGCAGCTGCTTGCCGAAACCATCCTGCGCATCAACCGCTCCGACTCGGTGTCGTCGCTTTTTGTGGACTGAGGTCGCCGATGCACTGTATAACCCGGTTCGTATTGCAGGCGTCTGGTCGCGGACGCCGCAAGCCAGCGAAGGGCGTTGCCCGTGCCCGCTGGTTTCATGCCCTGGCGATGAAGACTTTCATCGTGGGGATCATCCCGCCGCCAGACCGTGGAGAGCGTGCCTCTTCGCCACAGGGTTCGGAGGTTGTTTCAGGCTGAAGGAGGCCCGGAGAAGGATCAGGGAATCCGCAAGCAAACCATGGGTTGCAGGCGCACAAGGCCCGCGAACCCTCACCCAAGGAAATCATCATGAAAGTTGTTGCCAGCAGCCGTTCAGCGCAAGGGTCGAGTGCGAGCCGCCGCCTGCGCCGATCCGGCAAGGTGCCCGGAATCATCTACGGAACCCCGGGGGAACCCACCCCGATCGAGATCGACCACAACCCGCTCTTTCACGCATTGCGGGTAGAGGCCTTCCATGCGTCGATCCTTCAGATGGAACTCGACGGTGCGCCTCAGCAGGTGTTGCTGCGCGATGTGCAGTGGCACCCCTACAAGCAGCTCGTGATGCATATCGACTTCGAGCGGGTGTCGGCCGAACGCAAGATCCACATGAAAGTGCCGCTGCACTTCATCAACCAGGAGAATTCCCCTGCGGTGAAGTTCTCGGCGGGTATCGTGAGCCATGTGCTCAACGAGGTTGAGATTTCCTGCCTTCCGGCGCAACTGCCCGAGTTCATCCCGGTGGACCTGGGAAGCCTGGAGGCAGGCAAGTCACTTCATTTGCGCGACCTGAGCTTTCCGGCGGGTGTGTCGCCGGTGCTCAGCGCAAAGGACAACCCGGTCGTCGTTACCGTCACGCTCCCTGTCGTGGAAGAAGAAAAGCCTGTCGAGACGGCCGCAGCCAAGCCCGCTGCCAAGGCGGGCGCAAAGGGTGGCGCGAAGGGCGGGGCAAAACCCGAGGCAAAACCGGCTGCGAAGACCGAGGCCAAGCCTGCCGCCAAGTCGAAGAAGTAGCGCGGGCCTGCGACACTCCCTGTGAGTCCGTTGAGGCCCTGGCTGAAGCGGTTCTCGTTGGCGCAGGGCCTTGCCGCACCGCAACACTGTGGACGACCGAAGCGAGCCGATCCGGGTCATTGCCGGCCTGGGCAACCCCGGAAGTGAACATCAGAATGACCGACACAACGCCGGCTTCTGGTTTCTCGATCATCTCGCGCGCCGGCTCGGAAGCGGGGCTCAGCTCGAAGCACGATTCTTCGGCGATGTCGGGCGTGTGCGGGTGGGCGAAAGTGGCTCGCTCTGGTTGCTCAAACCCTCCACCTACATGAACCGCTCCGGCGAAGCGATCGGGGCGCTCTGCAGCTACTATCGGATTGCGGCTGCACAGTTGCTGGTGGTGCACGACGAACTTGACCTGATGCCTGGCACCGCAAGGCTCAAGTTCGGTGGAGGCTCGGCGGGTCATAACGGGCTCAAGGACATCAGCACCCGGCTCGGTGGAACAGACTTCTGGCGTTTACGCCTGGGAATCGGCCACCCGCGAAGCCTCGGACTCCGGGAGGAGGTTGCGAGCTTCGTTTTGCATCGTCCCTCGGCCGAGCACCTCAAGCTGATCGAAGATGAAATCGACCGCGCGATCGAGGTGGTGCCCCTGCTTGCAGAAGGTTCCTTTCGCAGCGCGGCGCAGTCCCTGCATTGCCCTCGGCGTCCATCGGACGAAGCGACTGCCCCAGGGGAACCATCTGCTTCGGAAAGACCAGACCGCTGATTCCGGACACTGGTGGAGGGCTCAGGGCCGGTGGTCAGGCTGCGCATTGGCCACGCCGGAGATCACATGGCCGGCGGGCGCCACCCTCGAAACCGACTCGCAATGCCTCGTCTGGTCGTCGAAGAAGAAGTCGGGCTGAAAAGTCTTGAGAAAACTGCTCTTGTCGAGTCCGCCAAGAAACATCGCCTCGTCGACCTCTGCTCCCCACTCCATGAGCGTACGGATCGCGCGCTCGTGCGCGGGCGAACTCCGCGCGGTCACGAGTGCAGTCCGGATCCGCATCGCGCCGAGCCCTTCGGCTTGCAGCCGGTGAAGTGCCTCGAGCAGCGGCTTGAAGGGACCACCAAGGAGAGGCCGGGTGGCGTGCTCGCGCTCGTGAGCTTGAAAGGCACCCAGACCGTCCCGCCGGAACACCCGCTCGCTTTCGTCGGAGAAGAGCACCGCATCCCCGTCGAAAGCGATCCGTATCTCCTCGGGGTGATTTTCCGAAGCCTGCACCGAACTCGGAAACACCCGGGCTGCCGGAAAGCCCGCTTCGAGCGCAGCGCGCACGTCCTGCTCGTTGGCCGACAGGAAGAGATTGGCCTTGAGCGGCTCGAGATAGGGCCAGGGCGTGCGCCCGCGGGTAAACACCCCGCGCTCGAGCCTCAAGCCCATTTGCTGCGCCGAGCGAAAGACCCGCAATCCCGACACCGGGTCGTTGCGCGAAAGGACCACCACCTCAACCCTGCGCACCGCATCGTCGGGCTGCGCTCCGTCAAAAGCGAGCAGCTTGCGCACGAGGGCAAACGCCACCCCGGGTTTGGCCGGTTGGTCTAGGCGCTCACGCTGCAAGGCTCGGTAGGCACCGTCGTCGCTTTCCTCAAAGACGCGATTCTCCTGCTCGAAGTCAAAAACTGCGCGCGAAGAGATCGCCACCACCAGCTTGTTTTCGAGGCTCATCATAAGCCCGGACTATACTGCGGTGAGGTGAAAGCTCGAGGGAAGCTGGGTGGAAGCTGGGTGGAAGCTGGGTGGAAGCCGGGTGGAAGATGGGTGGAAGCCGGGTGCAAGCCGGCTGCAAGGCGGTGAAGGGGGCGATTGGTTCGGGAGAACGGTCATGGCTTTGCAGTGCGGCATCGTTGGTCTTCCCAATGTGGGCAAATCCACCCTTTTCAACGCACTCACCAAAGCCGGCATCGCTGCCGAGAACTATCCCTTTTGTACCATCGAGCCCAACGTCGGGATCGTTGAAGTGCCCGACCCGCGGCTTCAGGCTCTCGCACAAATCGCACGACCTTCGCGGGTGATTGCCGCAACCGTGGAGTTCGTCGACATCGCCGGACTCGTTGCCGGAGCAAGCAAGGGGGAGGGGCTCGGGAACCAGTTCCTTGCCAACATCCGCGAGACCGACGCCATCGTTCATGTTGTGCGCTGCTTCGAGGACAGCAATGTGGTCCATGTGGCCGGCCGGGTTGATCCGCTGTCAGACATCGAGGTGATCAACACAGAACTTGCCCTCGCCGACATGGCCACTGTGGAGAAGGCGATCACCAAGACCGCCAAGGTCGCGCGGTCCGGGGGCGACAAGCTTGCGATGCGCCTGCTCGAGGTGCTCGAGAAATGCATGCCGGTACTCGACCAGGCCAAACCCGTCCGGTCCGCCGAACTCTACGCGGAGGAAATGGCGTTGCTCAAGCCACTCTGCCTGATCACTGCCAAGCCCGCGATGTACCTTGCCAACGTCCGCGATGACGGCTTTCGCAACAACCCGCATCTCAGCGCTCTCCAGACTCTGGCGACCTCCGAGGGTGCGATCGTGGTTCCGATCTGCGCAGCGATAGAGGCGGAGATCGCTGACCTGCCCGACGACGACAAGGAGGTATTCCTCGCCGACATGGGCATGCGCGAACCCGGACTCAACCGGGTGATCAGGGCAGCATTCGATCTTCTGGGTTTGCAGACCTACTTCACTGCAGGCGAAAAGGAGGTGCGTGCCTGGACTATCCGCAAAGGCTCCACCGCCCCTCAGGCTGCCGCAGTCATCCATACGGATTTCGAGCGCGGTTTCATCCGCGCCGAAACGATTGCCTGCGACGACTACATCGCCTGCAAAGGCGAGGCCCGCGCCAGGGACAAGGGCCGGATGCGACTCGAGGGAAAAGACTACGTGGTCCGGGATGGTGACGTGATGCACTTTCGATTCAACGTCTGACGGCCGGGGCGGATTTCGGCGGTCTTTGCGGGACCTCTTCGGAATAATAAGTTTCTGATTTGAATAGGTATGATGGTCTGGACGGTGCCGCCGGGCACCGTTGCAAGCCGATCCGAAAGTGGAAAGCGTCGCGGGTATGGACCGTTCGCCACCCCGAAGATTGGTGGGTACGGTCGCCAACCCTTCGAGGCGCCCATGCTCACTGATACCCAGTGCCGCGCGGCCCGTCCGCGCGAGACGGCCTACAAGCTCGCCGACGGCGGCCGCTTCACCCTGGCCGAGGCCGGCGACGAGCGCATGCGGGCGCGTGACCTCGTCAAGCAGGGCATCAACCCCGCGCACGAACGCCAGCGAGCGCGCCCGCGCCGAGACCAGGACGGCGCCACCACCTTCGAGTCGGTAACCCGAGAGTGGCTGGCCATGAAGGACCGGGAGGAGATCACCAAGGCGCGGCGCCTCAACATGCTGCAGCGGGTGGTGTTCGGCAAGATCGGGCCGCTGCCGGTCAAGCAGATCACGCCCATGCACATCCTGGACGTGCTCACCACCGCCGCCCGCAAGAACGGGCCGAGCGTCGCGGCCGAGGCCAAGCGCAGCATGGCCGGGGTGTTCGAGCTGGCCATGGCCACGCTGCGGGTGGACCGCGACCCGGTCTATCCGGTGCGCCGCGCCCTGCCGCCCAACAAGACCCAGCACAAGCGGGCGCTGGAGCCGGACGAGATCGGCCGCCTGTTGCGCGACATGACGGGCCACGGCGGCCGGCACGAGACGCTGGCGGCCTTCCGGCTGATGTGGCTCACGCTGTGCCGCCCGGGCGGCGTGAAGCGCTTCCTCAAGGGCGGGCGCGTGCAGGGCCTGTGCGCCTGACTCGGCGATCTGCCGTCGCCGTCCGGCGACGAACAACCCACGTTACTGATCGCCGAGGGCATGGCCACCGCCGCCAGCCTGCACGAGGCCACGGGCCACACCGTGGTCGTTGCCTTTCACGCCGGCAACCTCGGCGCAGTCACCGTCGCGCTCCGCGCGCGATACCACGGAGGCCGCATCGTGGTGTGCGCGGACGACGACCATCTGACGCCCGGCAACCCGGGCCGCGCGCATGCCATCGAGGCGGCACGCACCGTCGGCGGTGCGGTCGCGGTACCGGACTTCGGTGACGACCGGCCTGCGGACGCCACCGACTTCAATGATTTGGCGAGGCTGCGCGGTCTGTCAGCAGTGCTGACAGCGATCGAGACGGCGGCCAAGCCACCGCCGCCGGTTGCCGACGACCGCGACTCCAACGCAGCGCAGTCCGTGTGGCCAGACCCGGAACCCCTGACCGCACCGATCGAATCACAGCCATATCCGGTCGACGCGCTGCCGCCATTGCTGCGCGACGCCGTGATCGAAGCACAGGCCTTCGTGCAGTCGCCCGCCGCGCTGGTGGCCTGCTCGGCACTGTCGGCGCTGTCCATCGCGGCCCAGGGCATCGTGAACGTGCGCCGTGATCCTCAGCTCGCGGGTCCGGTGTCGCTGTACCTGCTGTCGGTAGCCGAATCCGGCGAGCGCAAGACGACCTGTGATCGCATCTTCGGCGCCGCGCTGCGCGACTGGGAGCGCGATCGCGCGCTGTTAGATCTGAGGGCCATGGCACCGACGCCCGTGAGCGTGCCGCGCTTGCTCTACGCCGACGCCACGCCCGAGGCGCTGCCCCATGCCCTGGCCACCGGGTGGCCGAGTGCGGCCGTGCTGTCGGCCGAGGCCGGCGCGGTCTTCGGCGCGCACGGCATGGGCTACGAGACCATCCTGCGCAACCTCGCGCTGCTCAACGTGCTGTGGGACGGCGGCGAGATTTCCGTGGATCGTCGCAGCAAGCCGTCGTTTCGCCTGCGCAACCGCAGGCTCACCTTCGGCGTGATGATCCAGCCCGAGGCGCTGCGCGGGTTCATCGAGCGCGCAGGCGCGCTGCCCCGGGGCAGTGGCTTCATCGCCCGCTTCCTGATCGCCTGGCCCGCCAGCACGCAGGGCCATCGCCCGTATCGACGCGCGCCGCAGGCCATGCCTGCCGTCGATGTCTTCAACGCCCGCGTGCGGGCATTGCTCGACACGCCGTTGACCACCGACGCCCAGGGTGGACTCGCGCCGACCATGCTGGATCTCTCGCCTGCAGCACACGCAGCCTGGGTGCATGCGTATGACCACATCGAGCGCCAGCTTGGCGGTGCCGGTCACTACGCCAGCATTCGCGACGTCGCTGCGAAGGCCGCAGAGAACATCGCGCGCCTCGCCGCGCTGCTGCACGTGCTCGATCATGGTCCGGCGGGCGAGATCGACGAGAGCAGCGTCGAGAGCGCCAGCCGCATCATCGACTGGCATCTGCACGAGGCCCGCCGCCTGCTTGCCGATCTCGATGCGCCGCCCGAACTGTCTGCTGCCATCCGCTTCGACGCCTGGCTGCGCGACGAGGCCTTGCGTACCGGCGACCCGCGCATCGCCTCGGCCCGCATCTACCAGTACGGCCCGGGATGCGTGCGCGACAGCAAGGCCCTCAGGGCCGCGCTCGCCCTGCTCGACGAACGCGGCCGTGCGCGAGTGGAGCAGGAGGGCCGACACCGGTTCGTGGTGGTGAACCCGGCGCTGCTCGCCGGCGTGCCCGCTGAGGCATGACCCCGGGTCGTCAGCAGGGGATGCCTGCTCGCGATGGCGCGCTAGAAGTGTCCATCATTGACATTTCCTGACATAATCGACGACGGTTCCATCGAACGGCACGAACCCCATGGGAATGAACGTCAACCTGACTCCTCAGTTGGAGGAACTCGTTCGCTCGAAGGTAGCCTCCGGCCTCTATACCTCGGCGAGCGAGGTCGTTCGCGAGGCGTTGCGCCTGATGGAAGAACAGGACCGCCTCCGGGAGGCGAGGCTTGAGCAGTTGCGCAGCGATGTGCGCCAGGGGCTGGCTAGCGGACCCAGCGAGTCCTGGGATGCCGAGGTACTCAACAGCACGGCGCGTGCTCGGCGTGCGATCCGCCCGGGGAAAGTCTGAATGCTGCGGGTCACGCGTCGACCTCTGGCGCAGACCGACATCCTCGACATCTGGGACTTCATCGCTGACGGCAGCGTCGCCGCGGCCGACCGCTGGGTGGATGACCTCGACGCACAGTTCCGGGTGTTGGCCACGCAGCCGATGATGGGCCGCGCCCGCGACAAACTGGCGCCTCGCGTACGCAGTGTTCCCTTTGGGCGCTACGTTGTCTTCTACGTGCCGCTCGATGACGGTATCGATGTCGTCCGTGTGCTGCACGGCGCGCGAGACATCGACGCGATGTTCAATCCGGAGTAGGCCCGCTGGGGCACGGGTGCAGCCGACCCGTGCATAGGCGTCCGGATGACCGCATGACCCAGTCCGGTCCAGAGCCTTCGCCGTGCGTGCCCCGACGCAAACGCCAGCCATCAACCCTCGACCTTTTCCTGCAGCCACACCTTGATCAGCGACTGGTAGGGCACATCGCGCGCGTTGGCCGCCGCCTTGATGGCATCGAGCAGGTGCTGCGGCAGGCGCAGCGAGATGGTTTTCGTCGACGGCTTGAGGTTGGGCAGCACTACACGCTGCGCCTTCGCCCAGTCGAGATGCTGGGTGGAGTCGCGACCTTCGGTCTCCCAGAACGCGCGCTCCTGCGCCTCGGTCCTGAACCTGGGCAGCGGCTTAGCGGGCTTGGTCATAGAGGCTCCTTTCCTTGCAGTGCATGTCGCGCGCCGAGATCACCCGGATCAGGGTGCCATCACCGCGCAGCGTGAAGGTGATGTGCAGCGCACGCCCATCGAGCGTCTTGCCGAGGGCGTGGAAGCGCGCCTCCTGGTCGCGGTGCCGCAGGTCTTCCAGCATCAGCAGGGGCTGGTTGAAGAAGACCTCTTCGGCCTCGGCCTGCGCCACGCCGTGCTTCTCGTTTTTGCGGGCGTTACCGTCGTCCCAGTCGAAGCCGATGATCCGCGCGAGATCGATCATTCGTGTATATTATCATCATATACACGCATCTGTGAATCCGCCGTCCGCCGGGTGCTCCCTGCGTTGCGGGAAGTCCATCACACGCAGCCCGATGTTCAGCGGGTACGGTCAGTGGGTACGATTTCTTCAGGTTCGAAAAACAATAAGCAGATCATTACCTTGCGTCACCACTCACGGTTCAACGTCTGACGGCCGGGGCGGATTTCGGCGGTCTTTGCGGGACCTCTTCGGAATAGCAAGTTGTTGTTTTGAAGAGGCAATATGGTTAGATCGGTGCCGCCGGGTACCGTTGCCAGCCGATCCGGAAGTGGAAAGCGTCGCAGGTATGGACCGTTCGCCACCCCGAAAATAGGTGGGTACGGTCGCCAACCCTTCGAGGCGCCCATGCTCACCGATACCCAGTGCCGCGCGGCCCGCCCGCGCGAGACGGCCTACAAGCTCGCCGGCGGCGGCGGCCTGGTGCTGGAGGTCAAGCCCAACGGCGTGAAGGCCTGGCGCTACCGCTTCAAGCTCACCACCAACGGGGTGACGAAGGAGAGCATGTTCGCCATCGGCGACGACGCCGTGGCGCCCCGGGGCGAGACGCCCGAACAGGCCAAGGCCCGCCGCGACGGCGGCAGCTTCACCCTGGCCGAGGCGCGCGACGAGCGCATGCGGGCGCGTGACCTCGTCAAGCTGCCGGCCGGATGTGGTGCT
>Ga0194118_10001894_pt1 | contig 28075 bp, 36 predicted proteins | sample TA2MahsurfametaG_2_FD_148662 | JGI IMG/M metagenome (GOLD analysis project Ga0194118, IMG submission 148662) | Freshwater microbial communities from Lake Tanganyika, Tanzania - TA2015013 Mahale N5 surface | ecosystem: Environmental > Aquatic > Freshwater > Lake | place: Tanzania: Lake...
AGAATCCCTTTCCGCGATCTGCTCATCGCGGTCGTTCGCCATCAAACATAGGCGCTAGTGCATGGCCGAGAGCACGGACATCAACCTTCCGCGAACATACTCACCCCGATTTCCCGATCGCTGCGTGGTGTGCGGATGCCAAAGTCCGAATTCCCACGTTCGACTCATCACTGGTTCAATCGGTTGGTGGACATGGCTGTTTTGGTGGTGGGGCAAGCCATTCATCGCAAAGGCGCCGTCTTGCTCTGGTTGTGCATGGAAACTTCACGGACTGCGATTTATCAGCCTGGCGGTAACAATTGCGATTACGGCCGCCGCATTCTGGTTGATATGGCCACATTTCAAAGAATCAGTTCCAAGGGGCATTCGCAAATGGGCGATGATGGGCCTCGCGCTTGTGTGCCTTCTGCCACAATTCATTTTTGAAGTCTTCTTCGCCAAGCCCTTCGACATTACGGCCTACGCCGACAGCGTTGATTATGAATTTACTTCGAAGGACTACGCTGTTGACTTCGCAATGTTGAACATTGACGCCAAGTGCGTGAAGGTCAATGGCGAGGTCATCAACCAATAACGCGACGCGAAGGCGAACAAGGCGGTCAACCCGAGCGGCCGATCGGGCGTTTTCACAAATCAAAGGTTTATGGCGGCCGCCGGGTTACCTTGGTCGTTAGGCATCACTACACATCCCACCAACTATGAACATCTGGCTTAGAAAACCCGGCACGACAGACTTTCTCGGGCCGTTTCCACGCGAGGCGGCGCTCACGCAACTCGCAGCGGGCACTATTACCACTGACTACGAGGTCCTTGAAGCGACGGGACAGACCTTCGGTGCGCTCAAGCGGAGCACTGATTGGTCGCCGGTATCCTCGGTCTTTTCCGCTGAGGAGATTTCATCCGCCCGCGCATCATCAGTTGTTGCCCGCACAGCAACCTCGGCGATTCCGTCGGGGAGTCCCGCCGCCAAGGTGATGAGTCGGTATCGAGACGCTTACCTTGTGGCCCGCACGATTGTCGGCGTGGGTAGCATCATCAAAGGCATCGGCATTTTTATCGCGATTGTCATTGCGCTGGTGGGGCTTGTTGCGGCCACGCAAGGGCAGGGCAATATCATTATGGGTTTGGGCGGAGTGCTCCTTGGCGTTGTCGTGGGAGTTCCGCTTTTTGTGTTGGGCATTCTCGTCTCAGCTCAGGGGCAGATACTGAAAGCCACGCTCGATGTGGCAGTCAACGATTCGCCATTCCTTTCGGACGACCAGAGGGCGGAGATGATGTCACTCACATGATGCCTAACCATGCGCTGCAGCGAACCCGGCAGAGCGTCGTGGTTTGCAATCGCAGCGTCCCGCGCGCCGGGTCGCTGAGCTTGGGTCGTTCGGCCGCAGGAGGGCGTCGGGAGTGGATGGCGAACGGTACTACTGTCCGTGCTGTGGGTACCACGGGCTGCAAGAGCCGGCGTACTCCGAGATGCCGCCCACCCCGTTCGGGAACCTCGGCGACCCGCCGTACATCGGCCGGTTTGGGTGGGCGTCATTCGAGTGCTGCGAATGCTGCGGGTTCGAGTTCGGGTACGACGACGACCCCGGGGCCAGCGGCCGGGCGTACTCCTTCGGCCAGTACCGAGCGGAGCGCGTGAGTCAGCAGATGGTGTGGTTCCGTTCGGACCGGCGACCGGGCGGGTGGTCGCTGGCTCAACAGTTGCGGGCGGCTGGTATCCCCCAAGACGCAGGGCAGGACGCTGCATCAGACCCTGCCTCATAGGTTGTTCCCAGACCATGGCTCCCCCTGGCGGGCCTGCTGAGCTTTATCTTTAATCGATATGAATCGGAGCTAACTTTTGTGACATCTGAAGAATTGCTTCGTTCCTGGAAACGTACCGAAGGCTTCCTTCGTGATGCTCGCGCCCACTTCTCGGGGGCTGCTGAGGGCATTTGTGCTGATGACCTCCGGCATTTGAAGAGTATCTCGAACACAACGAGCTCGAGCTTGCCCTGGATATGCTCGAGGATGCATTTGATAAATCGGAAATGGGATCATGGCGTGTCTTGGAGTTGATGGCGCTGGCAGCAGCAAGTATGGGACTGATTGATCGCCAACAAAGGTACGATCGTCGGATATCGGATGCCCGAGGTTGGGAATATGAAACGATACTGCCATCGTGATTCGGATCCTTTTATCGGCGGAACCAAACCATAGTTAATCAATCGGCAAAATCGGGTAAGCCAGCCCGTTGCCGTCCACCCTCCCCACACCACCGATTCACTCACACCATCACCTTCGCTACGCCGGCCGCCTTCGCGAAATCATCTTCGGTGACCAGCAAGTAACTCTGCTGTGAGATGCGTGGCGAGTTACCAAGCCAGGAGCAGACGACATGCAGCGGGAACTCGCGTTGAAGTTCCGTTTGTCTGCGAGCCCGCATAGTAGCAGGCACACTCCGCTGTGCCGTCAGCCAGGGATCGATGTACGACTGATTAAACCTTAAGAACGGCACAGCGGAGTGTGCCTACTACCTTGGGAGGCAGCTCGATACTGCGGAGCGGCGACCACGTATTCGCTCTTATCACCGAAGATCTCGTGCGTGTTAAGCAGCGATTGGAGCGACCTGTTTGTGCAGCCAAAAACTAGTTGGGAAGATCGAGAGAAACCCGAAAACCGATAGGGAGAAACTCGAAACCGTCAAATGTTGGCGCAGTGGCGGTACGATTGGCCGAACGAAGATAGCCAGGGCCATAGTTCACACTGCCTCCACGGTAGACGCGGTCCGTTCCCGAGCGAGGTCCTTGGGGATCAGTTACATTCTTACGGGAATAAACCTCATACCAATCAGCGACCCATTCCCACGCGTTACCGTGCATATCATGGAGCCCCCAATCGTTTGGTCGTTTGAGGCCGACAGGATGAGTTTGTTTGTCTCCGTTTTTGTCGAACCAAGCGTATTGGCTAAGCAATTGAGTATCATCGCCGAAGCAAAACGCCGCTGGGCTTCCAGCGCGGCAAGCATACTCCCATTCCGCTTCGGTTGGTAAACGATAGATCCGTCCCGCTTTTTTTTCCTCAGGCAAGCCCGAGAGCTGCTTGCAAAATTTTGCGGCATCGGTCCAACTTATAGCAACAGGGTAATTGGAAGGGTCGATTTTTTTATCCCGCGGGAATTGGTTAGGGTTAGTACCCATTACTTCTTCGTATTGCGATTGTGTAACTTCGAACTGCCCAATGTAAAAATCTCGGGAGAGAGTGACTTGGTGCTGCGGTTCATCCAGATCGGCGCCGGGGTCGGTTGCAGCCGAACCCATATCGAACGTTCCCTTCGGGATCAGCACCATTTTCATCCCGATGCTGTTAGTGATCTCTTTGGGAGATTGGGCACGCACCTGGCAATTCACATGCATCATCCCAAAAAGGATCAAAGTTAATAAAAATATTGAGATCGAACGTGGCATCGCTGATTACTTCCTTTTTCCGTGGCTCGATCGAACGCACTTTCTAACGATCCGAAATTGTAGCGTAAATAGCCATAACATTGCAAAAACAACACGCTCTCTCACGAAAACCTATCCACCATCACCTTTGCTACCCCGGCCGCCTTGGCAAAATCATCCTCGGTGACCAGCAAGTAACTCTGCTGGGCGATCCGTGGCGAGTTGCCAAGCCAAGAGCAGACCACGTGCAGCGGGAATTCACGCTGCAGTTCCGTTTGCCGGCTTGCCCGCATCGAGTGGAACAACCGCGGCCAACCCGAGACTCCTGCGCGTCGCAGTAGATCTCGCCAAGGAGTTTCGTGCCATGAGAGGGCTGATTGCGAGGGTGAACCTTTTGGTGGAGGGAAAGTGAAGGGTAGCGCCCCCGATTCCGTTGAATTTAGCCCCCACAATCGCTTCATGCAGTTCACACCGGCTCGGTGCTGGCATCGAGTAACCCAACTGCTGTGCATGCTCATGCATAAGCACAGCACATCACGCCGATTCCGTCTGCTTGCCGCCTTCTTCTTTCAGCCGATTGAGGACCTGAGTGACCCGAGCACGACTGACTCCAAGAAATCGGGCCAGGGCAGCACGGCTTTCAACCTTGCCCGAGTCCAGCAGGGACTGGTAGTAGTGCGCCAACTTCATGCGATCTGGACTTGGGCCACGTCGCTTCCTTTCGGGCTTTGGCCGCTCTGGGATCGCATTCCAGGGGAATAATTCGTAGGACCGCTGTCGTCCTAAACGTTTGATCACGTAAGCACCTAGCTCTATCAGACCGCGATGTGAATACCGAGCGGGTTGGGGAGCTTTCGAAACGGCAGCGAACTTCCGCTGCCCGAACAGTTAACAGACAACGCCGAGAGAGTGTCTCCCGGCGTTTTTTCGTTTTCCGCCGTGTTTCAAGCGGTTTGAGCCTTGCTGCGGCTTCCCGAAAAAGTCTCTGTTTGCCGGAGGTCCCTTTCGGAACCCGCGAGGGACAACTGAATCGGGCGCTTTCCAGGGCAAAACTCTATGACTCTCTCAATGGTCCGGGTCGCGGAGTTAACACACGTGTCTCCTTCGGGGTGCTGGCTTTTTTTTGAATCGTTAAATTCGACCTCGAATCTCTGCATTCTCCCGGGTTTGCGGAGATCTTTGAGTGAACCGTTCGCCAAAGATAATCGAGTCAACCATTGGAACTCATTCCGTCAGACACCGTCTCCTGTGTGAGTTCGTCAACCATCCAGTCGAGCACGCTTATCAGCTCTTCACGTTCTCCGGGCGTTGTGATCTGGTTTAGATCGATCCGTGGCAGCCCGGTCATTCCGCCGCGAAGATCCCAACCGTGGAATCGCTCAAGTCTTGCCTGCAGTTCCCGCCTCTTTTCCTCTGAGTCAAACGGTGCCCAGCCAGACACGAATCGCATTTGAAATATTATGACTCCCTCAGCTAACACCTTCATTGGATAGATCGATTGCGACGGTGATTGAAATTCGGCAGTGAAACGCACCTGAGTTTTGAGCCGCCGAAACCACACCTTACGGCTTCTTCTTTTCATCCAGTTGAGGACAACCGTGGTCGAATCAACGCCGGCAGAGTCAGTCCTGGTTCGCAGCTCTTTCGTGAACTCGGACTCTGAGATCTCTGGTCGTTCTTCCGGTCCTGTCCTGACACGCTTCGCCTGAGCTGCCGCAGTCCGCCCGATGACACGTGGCACAAGCGTTTTCATCGCCGGACCAATAAACTGTTTAATTTCAACGGCCAGGACTTCTGCGGGATCCATCTGCCCGTTCAGAAATTCGACAATCCGCTGTAGTTCGCTGGGAATTCTGTCAGCAACAAACAGAAGACGGATCTTCTGAGCCTGCAGATTGGTTTTGACGTCCTCCCAGAACTGGCTGACATCTTTGTCCTCGCCGAGAAACTCGGTGAGGACCTCCATAGGCTCAAGCTCATCACGTTGGCACCGAGCCTCAAATGATGCCCGAATCCTCTCCACGGGCCAATACACCACGGCATTCGCGGCATAGTCCAGCATCTGGCCAAGAACCTCCCGTCGGAGCCGAGTGTCGGAGCTTCTTTTCACTTCAACCAGAGTGGGGACCGCATCCTGGTCGAGAAACAGATGATCGACCGCCCAGCGTTCGACACCATCGTCCTCGTCGGGCACGCCCTGTTCCCGCGAAACCAGTAACCAGCGGCGTGGTGAATGCGGATCGATCTGTTCGCCGGCCAGCAGTTGCGGGAACTTTGCCAGCAACTCCTGCAAAAGTGCTTCCGAGTCGTATTCTGCTTCACTCATCTCAACAAGGTTTTTGTCGTTTTGCAAAACGAAGATCTGACCTGACAAGTGCCTTGCTCCAGACTCAAGAGGATTTCAATCGCTGTTTCCACCGGTTACGTCCCCGGAATATAGTATCAGAGGGCGCCGGACAACAAGAAATCAGACCCAATGTTCTGTATGAATCACTCCTTACCGACTGATTTTTTCTGTTGTTTGCGAACTGGCAAACGAATGTCCTATAGCATTCGAACTCTCCATATTTCACTGTTTGTGTTCTTTCCTTGAGATTTATCCCCAAACCATGGCCACAAACGGATAGCTCCTGTTTGTTAGGGTATGCCTTGTTAGACATTTGATCCGGACTCGTTTACCCACCAGGTCATTCCGGTCGCTGGCTCGTAGGCGGTAAGTCGCCCCCGTAAGCCACATGCCGTATCGATGCAAATCACATGTCCCCAATTTCGAACGGCCTCGTTTGCAGTGTGTCCCACCACCACCAGTTTTCCCGAGACGTGTTTACGCGGCGGATCCTCTGCGTCAATCGCCGTCCATCTGAGAAAGCGTGCTGTTTGTTGATGCATCGGCACCCATGGGTCGTAACATGCGTGCGTGAAAATCGTTTGCTCACTTTCAAAAAACGGAGAACATCGATTTAGGAAGTCCCAATGGACATCGGGAATGAACGAAAGCTTGTCATCGTCGATCCACGCGTCCTTCATGTATGAAGCGAATGTCTCATCGCCGCCGTCGTAGCAAAATCGATCCAATGCATGTTTGCTTTGCCGAGCATCTAGCATCATTTCATCATGGTTACCAAGAATCGGAATGACTCGGCAGTAGCGACCAAGTTGAATCAGGGCCTGGATCACACCACAAGCATCTGGACCTCGGTTCACATAATCACCGAGCGGAATGATGGTATCTTCCCTTTGGGGTTGGATTCGGTCGATCAATCGTCGCAATGCATCGGAGTGGCCATGGATATCCCCTATGGCAATCGTTCGTCCCGCTCTAACTTGCTCTGTCGTCTCATTCATCTTCTTGGGTTTCCGGTCGTATCGAACTAAAACTCGCTGGGATGCCCGTCTGTTGCGAGGGTAACATTGTTAAAGTAACCGCAGAAGTTTTCGGGCTTGACCGTGTGAATGGGAATGACGGTTTTCCCATTCACCGCACGGGTAAAAGCAACGACGTCGGATGATAAAGCATGACCGCTGGTATGTGCATGAACGATACGCCCATTCGTAGTCGCAAGTGCCTGCTGAACCCACTCCCAATCAGACCGCTCGATAACAACTTGCATCATCGAAAAAGGCGCGACATTTTTCGAGGTGTCATGAAGAGAGTTCCTTCCGGGGAGTTGGAACCAGCAGGACACAGTTCTGCGACCACATCCCAGCAGCATTCCCAGAATGATCGTGAAAAAATATTTCCGGCTTCTTTGGTCCAGAACGCTGGTGAGAGTTTTACACCAATCTGCTATCACTGCGGGCAGCGTCCATGCAGCCATCGGGGGGCTTCTTCGGGGCGAGAACTGTTCTTGTTAAAAGAATTCATACCGAGGACCCCCGTGGCTGCGTAGACCAATTTCTTCGAACGGCCGTGCAGTTCATTCTGTTACAGAGATGTCCGAAAGTGCAGAAACATGACTAAGCCAAAAGAACAGGCATCGATGCAGAGGCAATCAAATGTCCTTAGGACCGACTCGAGTGATTTGACGATTTGGGAAATCTCAAAAGCGTCGACCTGGGATCGACCTCCGACCTGGGATCGATTGACTCTCTCGAAGTACGGAGTTGTATATCGCTGGCAGGGATATGAACCTACTTTCGATGAAACTTACGTTAAGCAAGAGACATTCCCTGCCAACGAGTTTTTGAGTGGACGCGGGAAGGATTTGGTCATTTTGACTTTTGGCGAATTTGTGTGGAGAGAGGTCTGTGATGAGATCAAAAAGCAAAATCCCGGGCTGAAGCCCGAGGGATCGATTGGTTCAACAACGTCAGCATTGTGGTACCCAGCACTTCCGTTCCTTTTGTTGGCGTCGTTCTCACTCTGGTGTATCTATTGGCCAACTCAACGACTTCTGCATCAATATCGTTTGAGTGCTGACTCAGCAATTTCGAAGCACGCGGCATCGGTTGTAGAGTCTGAGTTTGCTTCGATTAGAAGAAGAGGAAGGTACTCGAGCTACCTCGAGTACCGTTGGGTGGTTAAGGCAGCTGTAACAGACGGGGATCAGAGCCATCTCTTGACAGTTTCGACACGAGCGAATTTCAGTGAAGCTGAATCCAATCGTTATCCGACGGGGAGCAAGATCGAATTGCTCCGCGATGAAACTTCAATGCCTCAAGTTTGGGCTTTGGAACGGCATGACTTAGTTAGTCACTGGATTTGGAATGCAGTCGACATCATCTTCATCGCATTTGGCGTCGTGATCTTGATAATTCCAATCTGGGCAATTTGCGCATCGAGATAGAACAAGCGTTGAACCGAGTTGCTTCGAAGGGGTTTACTTTTCCCGATCAAAAAGAGTCCTCTATCGTGCATGCCTTAGTAGCTCAAAGTCGCACCACCAGCGAAGAGACTCGCTGGGCCACAAACTGCCGTCGAGCTTGTCTCGTGGACAACCCATTTTCCCCCGACCCTTTCTCCCCGAGCGGGTATGCTCAGTGCGGCGTTTCACTCCGCAGCACAGACGCCATCGCCTGGAACTCTTCTGGACGATGTGCTTTAACGAAGGCCGTTTGCAGTGCCAGGTGAGCCGTGGTGAAGATGTGGGCTTTGCACAATGCCTGACGGCTCTTGGCTTGAATCGACTTCACCGTGCGACTGGCTACGCCCTCTTCGATACCGGTTGACTGTGCCCGTTTCATCAAGTTCGCGGCGGCGATTTCCAGTTGATCTGGTTTGTTTCGGGCGGCAGTACGAATGAATTCATAAGCCTCACGCAGCGGCAGGCCGACTTCTTGGTGAAGCTCCGACATTAAGTCTTCCTGATAGTCGAGCATTGCATTCTCGGCTCTTCCGGGACCTTCGCCAATCATCACGACTGCTAGCTCTGCCAGTGACCTGGGCTTTCGCTCTCGCAGCATGTTCTGAATGGATTCGTCTTCGAGATTGGTGATACCGCTTGTGTCACCTCGTGAAAGCAACTCCCACGTCGCAGAGTCGTTCAGGCAGTTTTCCATCTGCTCCGGCGACAACAAGTTGGCGATGGCCAAATCCGAGGGCGTGACGAGCTGCAAAACGAGTCTGGGGCCGTCACGATGTTCGCCCTCGTGATTGGCTCCGATGTGTTCCAGCTTTTGAAGGTTTCCGTTCACCTTCGTTTCGTGCTGGACAACACGAGTCGCATAGCCTTGCGTCCACAGAAACTTGAGAAGTTCCAGACCGGTCATGCTCACCAAGCCAGTGACCTGAAGTTCCTGGATCGCTGCCCCATCTGGATCGATGAATCGTTCCAGATGAAACCCATGTTCCAGCGGGCATAACGGGCTGAGTCCCATCGCGTGAAGCACCATCGAGCTTGCGGCCGGTCCAACCACCTGCAACCGATGGCCAGCCTCACGAAGGCCTTCAACGAAACTCCGAAGTTCCACGAGAGAGCTGGTCAATTCCTTTTGCGTGAAGACACTTCGTTCTTGTTCCCTTCGTGCCTGGCACTCGGGCTGCAGCGTCGCGATTCTGTCACGAACAATTTCGTTCAAGACCTCGACGGCATCTCGGTCCGTGGACTTGGCTCCCAGTTCGATATGAAACGTCGTCATCGTTCAGCTCCGATCTGCTTGGCAGTATTCTGCGATTTGGGGAACTCCTTCGGCGGCAAGCAATGGGTTCCATGCCGGCGGGTTGAAGTTTTCAGGTTCGGTGATTCCCTGGCTCCGAAGATGCTCGCCGTGTTGGGCATAAAGTTCCAGCAGGAGCGTGTTTTCGATCTTCACTCCTGCCGCGATCAGTGCTCCGTGGGCCGTCCCCAGCGATGTAAGTGTTTTCGTTTCGGCCACCGACATGTTTCCAAACCGCAAGGTCTCAGCCAGTAGATGGTCGATCACGTGAATCATTTCGATGGTCAAAGTTGTACTCACTTGGCTGCTACTTTCCGCTCTTACCCAATGCGATACGGTTCCCCATCGTCCAGGAGTTGCACGTTGGTAAAATGCTGCTGAAACCCGGTCGGCTCAAAGGTGTGAATCGGGACGATCTGTTTGGGGTTGATCCCACGTACCAACTCCACAATGTCTTCGACGTAGATGTGTCCTGAGGCGTGGGCCGGAATGAAATCACCGCCAACCTGACTCAGGCTCTCTTGAAGTTCAACCCAGTCGGGTTTCTCCAGGTAGCCTTTCCAATACGAGTACAGGCAGCGGCTGCTTGCAGGCAGCACGTTGGCAAAGTCGAGTTCCGTCATCGACGGACGAAACACCATCAGGTACCTGGTTGGTTCAGCGAGGACTTGAGCGAGTTGAATGCGGTCTGGCTCGAACCGTTCCCGGACGCTGGTCAACTGCCGGTTCTCAAAGGCCTGGTTGAAGTAAACGCGAACGCCTAAGTCCCTGGTCGGCCTGGGAACGGATGCTTCACTGGCTACCAGGTGCATGACGAAGGCAGCATAAGCATCCGCGACGAACGTCCTTCCCGTCCGTTGGCAGGCCCGGTAGTACGTCACCAATCGATCGACGTCGATCGGCGAGAAACAAGCCAGCACAATCCCCGGTGCAGCCTTGATGTGGTCGACGATTTCTTCTTCCAGTTCGAATTCGTTGAGTCCTTTGCTGCTGCGACCAGGGCCGAAGTGGGTTCCTTCCATCAGCAGCACGTCGATGTTCATGGGGCCGACCTCAGCCACGAGGTCGCGAGCCATGCCGGGTTTACGACCATGTTTGCGGATGTCACCGGAATAGAGGAGCCTCTTTCCTTCGCCCTCGATCAGGTAGGCTACGCTGCCGAAGCTGGAATGATCCACCGCGAACGGCGTAATCGTCATATCCCCGATGGAGAAGGTCTTTTTGGCGGAGACCTCTCGATGCCTCGCTCGCTCCAGTTCCTTCTGCCGACTGAAGACTGCACCAGCAAGCATCATCTTGCTTGTTCCCGACGTTGCGTAGATCGGGATCTCCGGCTTGGTCAGGTGCAATAGTCCCGCGTGATCCAGGTGACTGTGCGAGAGCAGAATCGCATCCGGCGATTTCGCTTCGGTGAAGAGTCCCGGCACGTTGGGAATGACTTTTTCGTCGATCAATGCTGCAGTGGATTTTCCCAGCATGACTTTGGGGTCAAAAGGTTCCCGGTCGGGTTTCACCAACGGGAGCCCGGCGTCCAGGATGATTCGCGTCGATCCCGTGGCGACTTCGACGCAGCTTCCGCCGATTTCCTTCGTTCCCCGGTAGATGGTCAGTTGCACGTAATTCCCTCGTTGGTTTTCTTCTCGGGAACCTCGTCCGTCGTCGGTGATGAGGTCCTCCGGTTTCGTTTTTGTCTTCTGCTATTCGATGCGAACTCCCAGTGATCCGAGAATGAACAGGAACACCAGAAATCCGATGAAAATGATCCAGCCCCAGGCATAGCCCGTCATAAAGTCCTGCTGACTTTGGCCACCGCGGTAGATGGCACCTCGGGCCAGTTCATTGAGCAAGTTGAATTCTTGTGGGTCCTTCTTCGGTTCGTTTGCTTTTCGTAGATTTTCAGCGACTTCGTCATTCCATTCGGCCATCGGGTTTTTCCTGAAAAAAGGGATTGTGTGACATACCGTCTTTTCCAGTGTTACCCGACGCACTGACTCGGGTTGGGTCAGGGCTCGATGGTTTTTTTCTTTTTCGCACTCCGGTTGCTTTCCGATGTCGGGATTTGTTTTCACCACAGTTTGTACAAAAACAGCAGTGCGGCCCATCCGCTTGGACTGGGCTGTTCTTCTTGTGCTTCGTGATAACGACAAGCCATTTCCAGAAAGTAACGCGCATGCTGAAACGCTTCCACAACAGGCCGGGTTGCTTCCAGCCAGCGTTCGTTGTCCGCAATCGTAAATTGCCTGCCAGTTCCGTCCTGCACGATTGCGGTGAAAAAGGGATGCAAGTCTCGGCCGGGTACGAGCGACTGAAGCAGTTTCACGATTCGGGCCGTTGAATCCTGAACCCTGTAGACCTTGAAGCTCTGGCTGTAGAAGCGATAGATCGCATCCTCATAGCCCCAGTGGTCGTTCACCGAGTTCCATAGTTCCTGAATCTCGTGGGATTTCTCGCGAAGATTCGTTCGTAGTGTTGTCTCCAGTGCATCTCGTTCTTCGGTACGAGTGTATTCAAAGGTCATAGTTTGTCGTCCTCGTTGATCTGAATGGCTTGTCGGTGTTGACTGAGAACAAGCTGGCGAAGCTCCAGCGGCTGAACCACCTGCACTCGTCCCGCCCAACCCAGCACCCACCACACGATTTCGTTCAGTCCGTCCACCGTGAAAGTGATCGTCACGGTCCCATCGGAATTCCGCTGGACTTTCTGCGTGTGATGCCAGACCGTCTCGGTCACGACCTCGGCAGCGTTTTTGAAGAACAGCAACTCGACGTGGTAACTCTGCTCGCCTCGGTAAACGCTCCAGGCGTTCCTCAAATACGCCTTGAGACTAAAGTCATTGGGAATGATCGCTGGCTCATCCAGCATTCGGAGAGACTTGAAACGGACAATGCGATAGGTTCGAGGCAATGATTCCTGGGGCGTTCGACCGATCAAGTACCAGGCACTCTTCACCAAAGAGAGCCGATAGGGATGCAGAGTCAGCTTGACCGGCCTCTCTTCGTAGGGACTTTGGTACTGCCCGGTCACCTGCTTCTTTTGAATCAGTGCCCACTGCACTGTGCGAATGAAGTCTCGATGCCGACTGTGGTCGGCGAGTTTTAGATCAAGGACTTCGGTGAACCGCTGGGCTTCGAGCAGGATTTGTTCGGACTTGTCATTCGCCTTGGCCGCTAACTTTTCACTGGTGGGTTTGGCTCCCAGGTTCACATCGAGCCCAGGAGCTTTGGTGGCGGAAGCTGCGGTTGCTTGGCCGAGCAGTTCCTCATCGGTCAGGTTGAGAATCGGGAATTGGTAATCGGGTCGTACTCGATAGCTGGACGATTCTTTCTCGTAGGTCCATGGCACACCGGCCAATTCCAGAACGGCTAGGTCTCGATAGACGGTGCGTTCAGAGCACTCGATTTCCTGAGCGATCGCTTTGGTATCCCAGCGACCTCGGCCCTGGATCAGTTGCAGCACTCTCAGGACACGGGCCAACCGGTCCGCTTGTCGGAGTCGTCGCTCCGCATCCGGTTTCTTTCCTTGGGGGCGTTCGTTGGTTTTCTTTTTGGGCTGCATCCAGGGTTCCGATCCTTCTCACTGGAAGCACACCTTCCAGGAATTCAAAAAAGACAGGGTGCCGGTGGACTTGATTTTTTCTCGGCTTAACGATTGGCCGTTGCCCCATGAATTGTCGGTCCGAAGGTTCGGTGTACATCTCGCGATGTAAACGCGGCCAAGCAGCCAACGGGACGGTACCAATCACGCCACCCTTTCAAAGGGCCTTCGTTCCACCGGCGACCCTGTATGTTAATCTTACGTTGGGCATCTGTCACAGGCGGGTCAGCCCCGCTTCCGGATTTTCCAGCCACTGCGGGATTTGCTGGATTTCGCTGGGATTGGTCCACGCCGCACTCAGGGTCTTGCCCCAACGTGATGCCCGTGGCTCGGTAATCGGAAGGGCGAACTGCATCTGCTCGACCAACCACGAAATCAGTTGCGGATGGCCTCGCCAGCGAAGGCTTTGGGGACTGGAAACCCCGGTTGCGAAGAGATGGCCGCAGGCATACGGAGGCACCATCGATCCGTGCAGACGGGGCAGTGTTCCCTCAGAGTCCTTTCCGGGAGGTTTGCCGAACCGCTCGATCAGCGTTTGAACCAGCCGGTGATTTCCTAGCTCGACAACCAGTCGATTGCCGTAACGCTGAAGCTGATGTCGGCTCTGCAGTATGTCGAGTATGACCTGGAGTCGTTCCTCGCGTTCTTCGTAGCAGACCAGTCGCAGGATGTGGCGGTGCTTCGTGCGAACGCTGCCACACGCCCAGAGAAATCCAAGAACGAAGGACACTTCCGGTGTTGCGTCGTCAAAGAAGTGAGCGTTGACTGTGGTGCTGATTTTGGCTCGGGTTTGTCCTTGTCGGAATCGTCGAACCGTTGAGCGGATGCCATAGCGTCGAGCTTGACTGCTCATGACCCGTCATTAAGCAGTGAAATCTCTGCCCAACTTATGCAAAGAATAGTCGAAAAAATCAAATCATGATATAATCCAAGGGCCTAAGCATTGCCTAGACCCATTGTGCGTTACCTTAAAGCGTTACTTATAGATTCTTAACGTGTGTGGGGTAGATCGCGCCAATGCTTCTTAGCTTCATAAACAACACCGCGCAGTTCAGAAGGATACTTAAGAACGCCAAATGACTCTAACATCTCCGCAAATACAAAAGGACGACCCTTGACCCTACTCATAAAAGTCCCTGTCTTACCAAAAATAGCGCCACCCTGCATCTTCTCAACCCCATAACCAGGGTATGCGCCCGTACAATGATTAGTTCCAATGAGCACCCCATCACCACCAGCTGATCCAAATAAAACACTATCTTGTTCGAACTCCTCTCCCAATGACACCAACTTATTCTTTAAATCACCTCGATCTTGAACATCCACTACGAAATAACTGTTCTCCTTGACCTCACGCTCATCAGAAGACCCATAATTTTCAATATAAGATCCCTTAATAGCCGTCACGCTAAAACCAAAAGAACGCAACTTAGCCAATAAACTAGCATTACGCTGTTCATTCTCATGCCTTTTATAAGGCTTACCCTTACCGCACTCCGGAGCATACCTAAAAGCAGTGATGACGCCAAAATCATGAGTCCTAGTCTGTCGATATAACCTACTCAAACCATTCTCATTAATGGTCGTAAACAAAGCATCATTGAGAGATTCTTCAAAGTTACTCATCTTACTCTCCCAAAATAACAATACCTCTGCCGATATTTTAACATCTAATCTTCTTACCGGTAACTTAGTTAATTTTAATAACCTCTACTAGCTTATACCTTTAAAGGTCAATTTCGCTTGTCATGATACAAAGGTCCTGAAGGTACGTTAACTTCGGTCGCATCGTTTCCCGTTTGAAATCGAGGTAAGTCGTCAGGTGCCGAATCAGCTCGCGTTCGGCTCGGGTGAAGAACCGCCCGTTCGATGTTCTCGATGATGTCCCCGAGTCTTCCCAGGTCTGCCTCGTTTCGTGCTGCCGCGAGTCGCTGAATCTTGGGAGTCTTGGTTTTGATGAGCACCGTGTATTCCACCGTGGCTGATTGACCAAAGACTTCCTGGACAGCATTCACGTAACACGTGGGCTGAAGCGAGGACTCGGTTTCGATTTCCGAATAAGCCCGTGCGGCAGTCTTGAACTCTCGCACCGTAAGTTCTTTGTTATTCCGTAACGCGGCACACTCAGAACAGTTGCCCGAATCGGTCTCGAACTCCGCAATCCCTTGTTTTTGCGGCACTTCTAACATCGACCTCCCCGAGAAGTTTACTAATCAGGTTTAGTCCGGGGAGGAGCCCGTACTCACGCGGGAGGTTCACGGCAAACGTTTGGTGTACATCACGGTCGCCCGACCGTTGAACTGGGCTTCGACGATTTGGCGAGCGTGTCCCGAGTCGTTGGCCCGCACCTCAACGAACGAAACGCGGCCGTTGTTTAAGCGAACCTTGACCTCAAATCTGTACATGGCAGCCTCCTCGTAAAAAAGGGATGAATCGAACACTGAACAGTGGACTGGGTAAAAACCTGCGATACGCAGGTGGCGGGGGTATTGCGGGCAACAGTTCTGGCAAGAGATTGGGCCACCCACAGACGTCCAGAGCCGGACGTCCGCCCGCCCCATGCCTGCCTTGGAAGGCTGACCGTGCTCCGGCGGCCGATCGGCGATCGCTCACCGACTGAGATGGGTGCGGACATTGTTCCCGGTCCAAACACCGAGCAGCAGACGTAGTCGAAGCGAAACATCGTCGAGACTCCGCAAGGTTGAAGGGCGCTTGAAAACTAACATGTGGCAGAAAAACTCTTCCGGTTAACCCTGCGGTGGAAAAATGGCACGGCGAAATGGCGAAGCCGGAGACCGATGGCGTAAGAAACCCATGATGGGGTGACATTCCCCACGGCTGATGTAGCGGCTCTCTGATCTTGCCACAAAAGTTGCCAAAGGTTGACATTTTAGCGCCCCGCGATAACGTATAGAGTTTGGGCTAACATCGCGCTTTGTGTCAGGGTGATCGCCGCCCGATGTCCGACTCCTCGCGATTGCTGGATTTCTGATGTTTTTCTCTGCAGCGGACTCGCCAATGTCCTGGTTGCGGAACTGACTACAACCTTTCGCAACTCCGAGGTGGCGGCCAAAACGGTGCTTGCATGCTCCAAGAATGGGTTAGCCGGAGTACTAGGTCACACCGGAGATCAAGACATCGGTTCGCCGACAGGAGCAGCAATGTCAGAATGCAAGGGGGTAACATGCATTACCGTGTTTGGAGATTACTAAGAGATAATTTCGATAGCCAAGAATCTGCCAATCGTCACAAGGACATCCGCGAACGATTAACCGAGATCTGGTCTAACGACGGCACGGCGGTGGAAGAACTTATTGCCGCCGCCGTGCAGGCCAGAGAAGCGCAGGAAGACGAGGCGGAAATGGCACAGTTGAACGACGACTGCGCATCGTGCCTTCACGAAGAATTGTTATCAGAAGGCGTACCGGAAAACGAGATTCGCAACCTCATGAGCGACGACGAGATGGTCGAAGAGCTGGTGAGCGATGTATGTGGTGCGTTCTTTTGTGAATTGCCAGACCAGCTTCTTGAAGCACTACGTGTCGTTCCCGATGTGACGCTGAAAGCGCTGCTGAGAGATTTAGGCTCCGAAACATGCAGTAACGAGTGGAGGTGTAAGCTAATTCTCTTGGCCGTCGAATTGCAGATGTCCAACGATGTCATTGGAGAAGTCATCCGCGAGTTGACCAATCGTGCCGACTTGGAGGACCGATTTGCCATTCGTTATGCTGCTGCATGGGCGCTGGGCAAATCGCAAAGCAGCAGCCCGCAAGTGGTCGACGCGCTCATCGCCGTTGCTGACGATCGCAGTGAATCTCAGCCTATGCGTTCCTATTGTATCGAAGCGTTGATGGACCTCGGACTTGCAGCCGCCAAGGCTGTGCCGGTCCTCCGTCGCATTCACCATGACAAATCCGAGGGCGAGGACCTCAACCAATTCGCCTGGGCTGCTCTGAAGTCAATAACAGCGGACGACATCGAACACCCCTGTGGTGGGACTGTTGCAGAGCATATGCGCAACCTGTACCGAGCCGAAATGGATGAGTCGTGAGCCCAACAAACGATATGTGTTACTCAGTCACTATATCGCGTGCATGGTAATTACTAAGCAGTGGGGCGCAGGACTTCAGGCGCCGAGTGTTGCCGCGACTCGTGTCACCGGATGACAATGCATTTGGCGCCTGGATTAACGCCGCCGATGAGTTGGGTAATGGCGCGTGTGTTTTGGCACGGCGCTGCCTGAAACTCCCTCCGATTGTTACGTGTACCACCGAGTTATCGATCGAGGAGCTTCACAAAGAGGTCACCGAAGCGATTGCCGCCGTCAGGGATACTTTCGACACTTCGGCGAATCACCATCTTCTTCGACTCGAGCCAGATCACGGGGTGATTCGCTGGAACGATACGGCGAACAGGCCCGAGTGGTCACTCTACGCCATGCTGGTCCCCTGGGACCAAGCGACACTCGATGATCGAGCCACCCAACTGTCCAGAGCTATTGGCGGAACAGCCACATCGTCCAACGAGCTACAAATCGCGCTGGAGCACATACCGGAACGGAACTTGCTGCGGGCATTTCGCTTGTTTAGTTTCGATGAGTTCACTCTTCGAGCCGAGACAATGTTACGCATCGCACCGACGGTCACCGACAAGGTATATCGGGTACCGACTGGGCGTTTCGGCCAGTCGAACTGCGGCATGTCCAAGGACTCGCCGCTTGTAACGACTGTTGTTTCCTACCTGCTGTCATCCCTGATGGAAGCACGAGCGAATAACAACTTCGGTCTCGTGTGGCGCGTAGCGCTGTGCTACGAAATCCGAGGAAGCTGGTTGGTGTTCGCCCCTGGTCGCATTCTTGACATTCTGTATCAGAAGTGGGTTTGCTTGTCGGAGTTGACCAAGGCCCTAATCGTAAGGTGCTAGAGAGCGTCGTCTCCTCTCTGCCTAGCAAGGGTGCAAATCATGCGCAGCAAAAACTGGACGCTTGAGAACCCTGGACATACCCTGTCTGTGAGCTTTGTGTGTCATTCGCGGTTATCACTAGGACTCAGCGGACGTGCATCTACGGAACGGGCCGACACAATCGGTAGCGTTCTGGCATTCGCAGGTATTCCTGGCTTTCTCACCAATCTGGAACAGACTCAAGTTGTTCAAGACGAGTCGGCTCAGGAGTGGACGGCATTCTTTGATGCTTGGTGGGAGCGATTCGGCGGTCGGCAACTGACTGCGGAGGATGTCTGTCGCGTCGTGATGCCTAAGTCGCGAGATCCAGTTGAGTACATCGATGATCCGCTTGTCCTGGCATTGCCCGAACCTCTGTCTGCCAATCGCGATCGAGGAGATGGCGCCTTTAAACGTTCATTAGGACGCCATCTATCGAAGCTGCGCGGTCGTGTCTTCCACGGTCGCAAGCTGAAGGATGCAGGTCTCAACAAGAAGTCTCACGTTCGCTTCTGGCAACTGGTCGAGATGAGTTTTCCACCCACAACTTTGTTCGAAATGGAGGGCGCCGATGGCTCAGAGCAATCGTAAAGGCGAGGTTAGCGAGGTTAGATTTCAACTGCTCAACTACCGTGTAGCTTCGCTTATTGACCCAGTGCAAATAGCAGCAGGATTTGATTCTACGCCCGACCAAAGGCAAGTGAAGCGAGCGGCTAGGCAGAGACTGCTCGCCGCCATTCAGGCATCCGACAGCGGTATCGCCTTCAAAAGCCCTAGCGCCGGCGCGGCAATCGTGAACGCAGGCAACATCAACGGACGAACTGCTTGGAAAGATTCGACGACCAAGCAAACTTACGCTGATTGGCACCAATCACAGTTGCCAGAACTGGAACAATCGGATGGGCAGTAACGTTGGTGGTTAAGTTCCATTGTCAACCTAATGAGCAACCGGCACTCCGTTAACCCAGATCTTAATCTCGTTGCCTCGCGCTTGAATCGTGAGACGATTCCAACCGGTTGGGTCGACCGCATCGCGAGCCTGCTTGTGCTCGGTCAGCCACACGGGATAAAAATAGCCGCCACAGCTTTGACCGTAGATGCCGCCCGACCAGCCTCGCTCTTTGCCGGTCCCTTCAATCTAGGCTTGTGGACCGAAAACGACTTCGCCATCTTTGCCGTCCTTTATTTGAGCCCGCAGCATTACACCTGAGTTGGTGTCGATCTCCCACTTCATTTCGCAACGGAAAACGAAATTGCGATAGTCCGTTTTGTCTGTCGACAAATAGGTGCTCGGCGAATCAGGGACACACGTGCCGATCAAGATGCCGTCCTTTACCTCGAATCGGCTCTTACTCCTTTCCCTGTCCAACCACTCAAATCTTTGCCGTTGAATAGCGGCACAAAGCCTATCGATAGATCTGGTTCCTGGTCGGCATTAAGCAGCATCTTTTCGGGGGCTGGAATGTTCTCTTGCGATTTGTACTTTTCGTACCATTTCTATTGGGCGGGATCGACCGTTGGGGCACGACCGATCTTGTCGGTACCAGGAAGCACCGTGCTGTCGAGCAAATTACCCGTCATGGAATGGAAGGCTACCGTAAGGCTGCGATCCGATGGTTGGTAGCGTGCGCTGAGAAAGCCTCCACGGCTTGCCGAATAGGGGCGTCCGACTCCATCATACAGCGGCGGGACATTTTGCGTATGATCATCGCTTGTCGGTCCGCAACTAAACTCGTGCGTACTCCGTCCATTGCGACGGTCAATCGAATGATACTGCCAATGCCGATCCCCGCACATCAAAACAACATTCGTTAGATTTTTCTCTTTAAGCCAGTCAAGGAACTTTTGGGCCTCGTACCAGAATCCGTTTAAGTTTGCATGATTGTCTCCTTTCATCAATCGATCGGGACCAATGATGGGGTTGGGTGATACGATGATGCGGTGATCAGCGTCACTTTCCAGCAACGTTCCCATAAGCCACTTACGCTGCTCTTTACCCCAGATCGATTTTTCGGGCCCATCGGGCATGGAGTTGGGGGACCGGAAATCGCGATTCTCAACCATCCAGATTTGCAGTCCTTTACCCCAGCGAACCGTGCGGTAAGTCCTCTCACCCATCGGAAAAACTTGCTTGAATACCTCAACACCTTCCTCATGGGTTAACCAGGCGATGTCCAGCTTCTGATCGCCTTTGGTTTCCGTAAAACGAGCATCCGGGTCGGCTCGCTTTTTTTTCCCAACCCATTTGCCTTTCATGTAAGGGTCGGCGTCGTTAAAGCGGTAGTCATGATCATCCTTCATGAAGTACCCACCCACGTGTCGGTAGTAATCTCTCATCGCTGGCAGGCCAAACATCTTTTGATACGCTTGCCAAGCCTGCGGGACGTTTCTTGCGAGTCCTTGTCCGTCGTAATAGACCGTATCGCCAGCCGAGATGCAAAAATCAGGACGCTGCTGAGCCATGGGGCGATAAGTCGACTCACCATGGATATCCTGGCAAGTCGTTAAATGAAACATGACTGGACCTCGCTGCTCAGGCAACGGTGCGGTTACAAATGAGTGCTGCACGGACGTGTGGACTGTGTCCAGTTCGCTGGCTCGCATCTCAACGACGTAGTAGTACCGATGCGCCGACTTGAGCCCCTTTAGTGCGAATTGAATTGAGTAATCTTCGGTTGCTTTGGCTGACTCCCAACGAGTCAATTCACTGTCAGAGAGGGTATCAATGGTGCTATACCGAACGCGAGCCTCCCCTTCTCGTCCGGGAATCAAGCCTTCGGCGTCCTGGCCCGGAGTGGATGTGAGGCGAACATGAACGATGGCGGTTTGATCTGTTATTTCTCCCGCCTTCGCACCACTGCCAAGAAATATCTCGGCCGCACTGACGGATTGAACATACAGCAACGAGAGGATCCCGGTAATCAAGAACTTCATGAGTGGCAATGTCCTAATCCAGGGGCCGACGAGGGAGTGCCGGGTGTTAAACGAGCATCGAGTTTTGAAAGATCTCGCAAACGAGCATTTTCTTGGGGAAGTATCTTAACATCCCGCATCCTTTTCTGAAAAGTAGCAGAATAGAAAGAGATGTTGACTCGTTTTGTCGAACGCCACCATAGAGGACGGGATATCGTACGCGTGATCAGGGTAAATGACCTGCCCCCATTTTCTGTACCACGGGAAATGAGAGTCAGGGTTGACCTGGACTCACGTAGCGGCCGCAGTATGTGACGCTCTCTCCGGCGGCGTCCCCGACGCTTTGGCGGACGGCGGTGCAATCGGGCAGGCCTTCGAGGAACGGGGCGAGGCAAGCGAGGAAGCCGCAGATTCTGCTCACGAACTACTCACTCATCAGGATGATCTTCGTGAACTTTTCCGCGCGATTTTTGCAATTGATTGTCCAGGAGATGGCGGCTGGTAAGGTAAAGAGGAGTGATGAAGAACGATGCGCAACGTTCCCTTTTTGTCTTTCTTGTAACCCCAGCTCTTGTCGACTTTTGTCACTTTGCCGTCCTTGTCCGTAAAAGTGACCCAACCCATCCACATTGCTACATCACCATCGATAAAGCAGGCGGCGGTTTCCGATTTGACCGAACGCCAACTCTTCAAGGCAAAACCTTTGTCGTCGGGGTACGTGGCATTCTGGCCCACGAAATAAGAAAGTGCACCTTCACGGGTAGGACGGAAGGTTTTTTCTCCGCTCGTCAAAGTCGGTTTAAACAGAACCGGACCAAGGTGATATCCGTACGCGTCATCCAGCGCATCGTTGGCCAACTGGGTCGCAGCCTCAATTCCTTCGGTGTCGTAAGCGGTGGAAATTGCGACCAATGCATTGCCCCATATTTTCCGGGCTTTTGTCAGTTCAGTTTTGGTGATCGGCATAGCAAAACCTCATTTTTGTTAAAGTTGCTTTTAAAGGCTATCTATTCTTCATTGGACTTTGACATACGCAAAGAACCTACGACGAATCCTCTTCGCCAAAGGAGGTTTGGTTCGCTCGAATTGGCGTCAAGTATGGTGCCCCGCATGGTGACATTACCAACAGCTTGACGATCTTCGCATCTCATAAGGATGGTCCGTGATTTGCCAGAGCGGATAAGTCACTTTGGAATTGCACTGCACCATTTGATTGATCGAACATGGCGCTCACGATCTGAACCTGCCCAGATTGAACCAGGCGGCTTAGCGCAGGACTTTCATTTACAAGCTGCTGGGCCATGCGATTGACATTACGTTGAGCAAATTCCGACAGGTATTCCGCTCGTTGTTTGGTCGACATTTGTGGAAACACCCGGGCTTGTTGAGTGTCAATTGAAGCAGCGATTTGCTCGAGGACTTCTGCCAAGCTTGCGCAGCCCGCGAGTCCTGCTTTATTGTCGGGAGAACAGGCATTCTGAGTTGCCAGAGTTAGAATCGAACTATCAGCGTTGCCCATCACGACAACCACTTTGGCGCCGCCAACCGATACGGCGTATTCCACTCCACCAATAGCGTGTTGTCCGAGGACGAAGCCGGGCATGCGGATGACAAAGGTCTCGCCCAATCCCAAGTCAAAGATTATCTCGATCGGTGTTTGGGAATCGATGCCGCTGACGATTGCCGCGATCGCTGAAGAGGGCTTGCCGTTAGCAACTCGCGACTTCATTAGCGAACGATCGAGAGGGCGCCCCTCGACAAACCGCTTGTTACCAGCTTTCAAAATTTCGAGGACCTGCTCCGGAGTCAATTTCTCCCGACCTTCCAGAGTCGAGAAATCAACGGTGTCTTCCTTGTCCGAAAACTTGTACTTGTCTCGAAAACCGACGAGTTGCATCGAGATATTGAAAGCAGGTGCGGTCTTTTCTTTGAATTCGCGAATCAAGCTCAGTACGTCCGGATCGATATAGTCGGTTCGCCGTGCATCGAGCAACAAACGGCTGCCACGCGGAGCTTCGCGCAAGGCAGCCTCCAGCGAGGCTTTATTGAGAAAGGAGACTTGATCGCTCAGCTCAATATGCAACAGGTCTCCATCGGTGAGCCTTTCTTTAATCTTCCGCACCGGCCTTCGGAGATTGCTATTGAGGACGAAAACCACGCTCACAAGCATACCGATACAAATGCCAACCAACAAGTCCGTCAAGACAATCGCGACGAGTGTAAGGATGAATGGCAGGAATTGGTATCGCCCTTCGCTGGCCATCTGCTTGAAGAGCGTGGGACTGGCGAGCTTAAATCCAGTCATCACCAGAATCGCAGCCAGACAGGCCAGCGGGATCGTGCGCAGAACGTGGGGAATAAGCAACACGCAGACCAGCAAGAGTATTCCGTGAAAAATAGCAGAGAGCTTTGTTTGCGATCCAGCGTCAACGTTAACCGTTCCGCGGATGATCACGCTGGTAACTGGAATCCCGCCCAACAATCCAGCGGTAATATTGCCAATCCCTTGGGCGAATAGTTCGCGATTGGGTGGCGACATCCGTTGACGTCGATCCAACTTGTCCACTGCATCCAGGGTGAGTAACGTTTCCAACGATGCTACGACCGCAACCGTGATCGCGCTGATATAGACTGACGAATTGGCCAGTTGGGAAAAATCCGGGAAGCGCAACAGGCTGGCAAATCCGGCAATACTTTCAGCGGTCGGAACATCGACGAGCTGTTGAGGTGACAAAAGCCAATTGCCGCCCAGCTTAGATAATCCCCAACCCAGCAATGAACCGAGGATAATGACCAACAAGGGGGCTGGAACAAGTGACTTCTTCAACTTGGGTATTTTGTCCCAGACGGACAGGAGGACGAACGAGAAAAAACCAATAGTTATCGCGCCGTACTGCCATCCATCTTCGTGCTTGATGAGTTCCTGCATCGTTTTGAAGAAGCTGACGATGATGTCGCCAACCGGATGCGAATGGTCGACCGGCGGGTGGGGATGTAGCTCATAGTCTTTGAGCGCTTCGGCGTGCCCGAACGACACGCCCATGTCTCTTGTGTATCCGAACAAGAGTGGGAACTGTTTGAATATCAGGATGATTCCGATGGCAGCCAACAATCCTTTGATCACGCTGGACGGGAAGAAAGCGGAGAGTGCCCCAGCCTTGAGTAGTCCGAAGCCAACCTGAATCACACCTCCCAGGACCAATGCCAACAGGAATGTTTCGTATGTTCTCAAATTGGCAATCTGCGCCGCAACAATGGCCGTCTGGCCTGCAGTCGGTCCCGACACGCTGGTGTGAGAGCCGCTGAAAATTCCGACGACAATTCCACCAACAATACCCGAAATCAAACCTGCTATCGGATCCGCGTCCGAGGCGATTGCAATTCCCAAACAGAGTGGAAGCGCCACCAAAAATACGATAACACTAGACACAAAATCCTGAGCGATTTTCTTCGGGTCGAGTTTGCTTGGGTTCATGTGTGCCTTTGAATAAAAAATCCGTGGTAGGGTTGAAACGCGGACTGATATCCTGGGCGATTCATTAAACCCATTTGGCGAATCGGCCCAAGCATTCCTTCTCGAAGCGGACCATACTGCGGCTTGATTCCGCCTATCATTCGCGATGAACGCGAGCCATTTGATGTTCCACTAGCAACCAGACCGACATGGCGTCAGCGCGAATTGCACAATAGTCTGTTGCCCGCTGAGGACGCACTGAACCGATAGTTCAAGAGTCGCACTCAGTACACGACAGCGCAATCAACGCCGTGGAAATCAACAGCGGATGCGAATACCCGCGCCAAGCAAGAACTGCGCGGGAGTCGAGCGATCACGAACATGCGTCGTGCCTGCTCCTAAAACTCGAGGTGCAACGAAAGAGTACTGAACAGCCTCCGGTCGGCGGTGCTTCGTTTCAAGAGACTTCTGCCGGACTCGACGATGAGCAACGGCAATCGATTCCTCCTCCAGGAGACGCACTTCCTCCGAGCCTTCTTCGCAACAGGCTCGGAGTGTGGAATAGACCGACGGCATACTTCCCAGCATGGAAGCCATGAACAAAATGAGCGCAAGGCGTACCGGGGCGGATCGCCCTCGAGCAAACCACAATTTCTGCGACTCAAGTTGACAAGATCGATTCATGATTCCATTGCACCGCAATGAAGAATGGCTCCGATGAAATCCGCGATTGCTTTGTGCAGTTCGATTGAATATCACCTCCGCTGCGACGTCGCACATCCGCAGTGTCGAATCACGGGCGAGGCACATCAGCACGTGTGAGCGAATGGTCAGGAATGTCCAAATCCAGAGTTCCGCACCATCCGCGTCCGTCGACCTCTAATGTAGATGAAACGAAGATCCGAGTCAAGTGTGTCGGTCCGCGAACCGTAACAGTAACAACCCGTCGAACCGCGACAACAACAACGGTTTCCGCGTTGCCCTGAATTCCATCGAACGAAAAAGCTGGATGGCTAGTGGCAGATGCCGTGGGATTCCGGATGGAACAGCTGGTTTCCCTGTCTGGCCCAGTTTCGGCGTGGCCAGCGAAACCTCAACCCGAAACTGCGTGGTGTTAGCAGGTCGATTGGATGACCGATGCGAAAGCTTCTTGCGGCCTTTTTTTATGCGCGTCATTCACGCGTCTCAACCATGTTGCACCTTCGCTGATCCTGGCCCTCACTGGCAAGAGCCTGGTATGGTGCTGAAGTACAGGTACTCCGGTTTTTAGTCGACAATGACGCCGCCCGTTTATTTCTCAGACTCACGGTCGATCAGCCAGCAGCGTCGAATCCTGATCTCGGACCGAACACAACCGACACAGCTGCCTCTGAACGCGCGAGGCACACGAGGGTCTCAACCCGGAACGGGTGTCTCTGAATTTCGGAGACACAGAACGCGATCTCAGGAACCGAAACGTTCCGAGAAGCCCGCTTCGCCGTTTCTCTGTTTGAGGCAAGAGGCATGGAACTGAGCGCAGGGCTGATCACAAGTTGTTGCGGGAAATCGCATTACGTCTGCGCGTGTTTCAAGGCTCAAAGCTGACGTAAAAAACCTGGGTCGAAATAGTTTCGACACCGGGTTTACGCTGGAGGGCGTGAGTTTCGCAGGCTGACTGCCGAATTTTGAAGTACTGGCCTGAAATTTCGAACACGGTTCCTTTTGGTTTGGAAATGGAAAGGGTCTCGAAATCTTTAAGATCCTTGCCATCAATCGCTTTCGCTAGTCGAAAAAGAGAGTGTTGTCACGAAGAGGGTTCCTTCCGGGAAGCTTTTTCACCGAATTGAAGAACCACGTCATTTTCGGTTAACTCGGCACGGGTTCTTGCATCCGCGGAAAGCGGGCCGTTTGCGTCTGGTGGAAGCAAGTCACCATTCAACGGGCGTAGTTCGGGGAAGATCCGCAAGACGCACGTGCCCGTGTTCGCGGTGGCGTCAGCAGACTTCAGTTCCAATGACTGGACGAAGTGCTGAATGATCACCATTTTCTCGGACAAGTTCGCTTCATCCAGAAGCTCGCCGATGTCTGTTCAGGACTGCACAAATTTTCGAGATTATTCGCGGAGGGTATCGTGCGGTTCCTTAATCACTCGCCACTGTTTTCGTATCGTCACGTTTGCCGTTCTTCTGGCCGCGGTGGGCCAGCCACTCGAAAAAGCAAGGCTGTCACTGAGCCATACTCTTGATTGTTGCCGAACACTTTCCCAAGCTACGGTCCACGATTAAAGTGAATTGGGGATACCGCTTACTTAACCGGACTCCATTGGTCCGGCGAGTACCAGATAAAAAAAATGGAGCGTTCTGATGAAAACCTGGCTATCGTCCGGCATGTTTGCACTCGGTCTCTTTTGCGTACTGGGTTCGATGCCTCACAGGCAGCAGAACAGTCCTCTTCAGCTGGATCTGGCGAAACCTGGTGATGCACTGATCATTACTTTGAACGGCAGACACGTTGGAGGCCTGCGGATCGACAGCAAGGGTCGGTTGGGCATCTACGGACCGAATCAAAGTTCGACTGCGATCACGATCGACGGGCAGGACCGGGTTCAGATCGATCCGGAACCAGTCGCAGAGCCGCCTGTCCGGCTGAGCATCGCAGAGGATGTCTGGATGACTGGCGTGCTGCGCGTCGGGCGTGCCGATGCGTTTGGTGATGCTCCCTTTGACCCGAATGGTGCCATCCAGGTTGGACGGAATCTTCCCGTGGCTCAACCCATGTCGGTCTTTCGCACATTTGCTCAGGGAAAGGAACGCTTTCGTCTGGGGATTTCCGATGAAGGTCATGGTTTCTGGAGCAACGGTCCACACGACACTCCGCTGGTCACATTCCGAGGTTTGTCGGAAGACAAGACAGAATCCGGGTTGATCGAATTCCATGCAACAACGAAAGAAGGAGCCCACGAATGATTCACTGGACAACGAATTGAATCGCAACCATCTGCCTCGGAGAACTGCTTGTTGCGTCAACCGTGACTCAATTGTCTGCTGATGTGTTGCTCCGGGATGACTTCAACGCAGTAACCACTGAACTCACGGGATGGATGGCCGGAACCGGGCAGTCGTGGGAGAGTCAGACCGCAAAATGGAATGCGGGCCATGCGGGTCGTTGCGACCGCCAGCGCGACAGTGATCGCCACCGGCAAACCTTCGGGAATCGCGCCCACGGAACAATCGGAGCTTCCAATCGGCGGCCTGCAACACGCAGAACAGCAAGATCAACATGAGAAGGGTAACCTGCCATACATTCAGGGATTCCTTTGCTGCCCAGTTGCTCGCGAATGACTATGACATTCGAACCGTTCAGGAACTTTTGAGGCACAGCAGCGTTCGTACGACCATGATTTACACGCACGTTTTGAATTGCAGCGGTAAGGGTGTTCACAGTCCTGCAGACGGGCTGGCGAAGATTTTTGGGGGGTGATTAGGCCGAACAGCCTATCACTCCACAAAATGCTTGATCCGCTCGCAAGTGCATGATACCATTTGGCTTTACATCTAATCTAGATTGCGTGATAGGCTGCATTGCTGCGGCCTACAGAGTTTAGGCTGATCCGTATAAACACAAGTTCGCCGCAGGAGAATCGCCATGGCATCGAACCAACGCGTCGTGTTTT
>Ga0194118_10001897_pt1 | contig 28037 bp, 30 predicted proteins | sample TA2MahsurfametaG_2_FD_148662 | JGI IMG/M metagenome (GOLD analysis project Ga0194118, IMG submission 148662) | Freshwater microbial communities from Lake Tanganyika, Tanzania - TA2015013 Mahale N5 surface | ecosystem: Environmental > Aquatic > Freshwater > Lake | place: Tanzania: Lake...
TTGCCGAGTTGCTGGCCCAGAACGATTGAGGCGCGCGCGCGCGCACCGTTGAAACCCGGCTGGTGCTCGATACCAATACCCTGATCAGCCGCATGCTGATGCCCGGCGGAACCGCCGGCCGAGCCGTTGATAAGGCCCTCACCGACGGGTTACTGCTGGTTTCAGAGGACTCCCTTACCGAACTCAGCGCGGTTCTTTCCCGGCCGAAGTTTGATCGCTATGATTCTCTGAGTGATGGACAGCGGTTTCTGATTACGCTGTGCGGCGTTGCTCGGGTCGTACCCATTTTGCACCGTATCCAAGCCTGCCGCGATCCTGGCGACGACATGCTCCTTCACGTCGCCCTTAACGGTGATGCAAGCTTTCTGATTACTGGCGACCATGAGCTGCTTGTTCTTGGCGAAAGCTTTAGCAAAAGCCACGGACTTCGGATTCTGTCGCCGGCGGAATATCTGGCCTTGCCATGAGCCCGAGCTTGAACGCAAACGTGTACGTCAGTCTTGTGAATCAGGAAGCAACGATGGAAGCGTTTTCTCAGGCCGTGATGATTCAGGCGGCGATCGATATCGAGAACATGGACTTACCGCAGAAGGCTCGCCTCGCCGACCAGATTTTCATCGAGCAGCCAAATCTGCTCGCCTCAATTCTGGTGCTGCACCGCATGGGTGCCGAAATTACGCAGGTGGAAGTGGTGTTGCACATCCTGTTGGTGTGCCACCAGGCCATGAAGCACAGCGGCTTCGTCTGGCCTCTTATCTTAGAAGACCTTCAGGAAACATCCCTCGAGCGCCTTACGGCGAAATTGCGCGCCACCTCCGAATTACCGACTGAGGCGTTGCTCAAGGCGGGCGACAAACACACCTTGGGTGTGCTCGTTCTGCCGGATGGCTCACGCGGCCAGAGGCGACACGATGCGACCATCGACAACTCGATGATCAAGGCGATCGCGCGCGGTTTCCGCTGGCACAGGATGCTCTGCGATGGGCGGTTTGCCACCCTCGATGACATCGCCGCGTCGGAAAAGATCTGTCCGTCGTACGTGAGCCGGGTTCTTCGGCTGGCGTTCCTCTCGCCCAGGGTGGTGCAGGCGATTCTCGACGGCAGGCAGCCGGCGCATCTGACGATGAAGGATCTGATGCGGCCGTTTCCGCTGGAGTGGGGGGAGCAGGAGAGGGTGATGCTTGGTAGGGGCGCAGCGGAGGGGGTTCGAACACGAACTACGGAAGACGGTTGAAGCCCCAGAGCGATCGTTCGCCCAAATAATTGAAGCACCTGCCATGCAGGGTGTGCGGTCGGTGGCCGGCCACGGCACATGGAGGTGCTGGCCAAGGCTTTAGCCAGCTTCGCGCTTTCGCAGTAAGTCATTGGAGCCTGCGACGACATGATACAAAGGTCAGCAGAGCACCGACCCCAGGGCGCACGGCTTTACCTCCGCGATCGCAGCACACCCGCGAAGTCCTTCATTAGGGACTTCGCACGAGGCTCCGACACGAGGTTCCTGTTCCAGACCATTACCTGCTCGAGCCGATAGTCGAGCACGCCGGCGCCAGCCACTCTGAAGACGAAAAGTACGCCGTGAATCGTTGCCCTAATGTGGGCGAATGAGGCTACGCGGGTCTGCGTCTCCAGTGTGTCGCCAGGGTGCGACGGTTGGAACAGCCCCACCACGTTGCGGCGAAACTCAGCGGGAACGGCGCCATCGCCGCATGCCGCCAGCAAACAGTCCCTGGCGTCCACCGTGCCGAGCAAAAGGTCCGACACTCCAAGCACGACGAAATTGACGACGCGGGGATCAGCCTGAACAAACTTTATCAGCGTCCCGTCCTTCCGTTAGACCTTCTGTAGGATAGTTCCGTGGAGGCGCACGACAGCGTCTCGCTCTCCCTCGCCATCAATGGTGACGGCGTACCCCTGCTTCGCAGCCAACTGCTTCGCAATGTTGGCCGTTGTCCTTTCAGCCTGCTGCACAAGGCGCAATTCGAAAAAGACAGCATCTCAGGTGGACGCCGTCATCCTGAAGTCAATCGTTCCCGGCTGGCCCGCCTCCTGGCTTACCTCATAGTCGAGCGGAACGCCTGCGGTCTCGAACTGGTGTGCGAACGTCACCTCGAGAAGCGAGGCTAGGAAGTTCGACTTTTTGTTGGATGTACGTATTGATCTCAATAGTCCACCGTAGCGGCCTTTGGCTGCCAGGAGGTCTAGCTTCGCCAGCAGCGCGGCGATCTGGTCATCGGGCTGCCGCACTCCGCCGGATGCATTGATGGCAGTTTCTAGCGCGGGGCGGTCGCTATACATCTGAACTCCAAGGCTGGTCGGTGCGGTTCAGGGCCTCACCGGCCGTGGAGTTCCGTAGCCAGCGATCAAGGCCGAATATCAGTGATGACCTACAGCGGAGATTCGACGCAGTGCATCAGGTTCAGCCACTCGCACCTCCCCCGGCGGCGGTCTGACTCCGTACCCGCGTCCAGAGGAGACCTGCACACCGCGAAACGACCGCTACGCCTCGTCCCCAAATGCCGCATCAATATCGCGAGCACTGTGCAGCACGCGCACGACATCGATTCCCCCATCGATCGGGGCGTAGAAGATGACGTATCGACCGGACGGAAAGCTGCGCATACCAGCGGCCAGATCTTCCCTTGCCCGCCCTATCAAGGGCTGCGTCGCGATGAGCTTGAGCTTCTCATCCAGGTTATCGACCCATCGATCGGCCTGATCCAGACTGTCTTCGGCGATGTGATCCCAAATGTCGAGGATGTCGGCAGCCGCCAACGGCCGGCGGGTGACGCGTGCCATGACGGGCTACGCGGATTTGCGAGCTCGCCGGGCGCGACCTTCACGCTTCACTGCCTCCGCGTTCCACGCCTGGCTGGGACCACTGGCCAGACCTTGGCCAATGTCTTTGCGCAGATGTTCCAGCTTGACGGCGCGCAATCGGTCCTGTTCGTCCATCAAGCGCAGCGCCTCGCGCACGACTTCGCTGGCCGACGTGTACATGCCCGAGGCTACTTTCGACCGGACCAGCTCTTCGAGCTGCGGCGTGAGGTTCACGTTCATACCCATTGGAAGGTTCCTTGATAGCGGATCGCCCCATCATAACCAAAAATGTCAAAGATGGACATTCAACGCTCCGGCCCATACCCGTCACCCCGACGCGTGCGTCAGCGGAATAACCCGCTGCGTTTTCGAACATCCGCTATTCGGTCAGGAGCTTTTCACCCTAAACCCAACCTCCTGACCGCCGCGAAAAAGTCAGGAGGTGCCGAGATGAAACGGGGTCGGTTTGAGACGGATTTTCGGGGTCGCCGCCGATCGGCGAGTCATGAAAGATCTTGCGCACTTGTTCGGCATCGCCAGGACATGACTTCACAGCAGCAAGCGCCCCCGCCACCCGCTTCACAGCGTTCTTCGCCTGACCCGGCTCCGCCGCTCGCAGGCGCCACCGTGGTGCGGCCTGCCCGCGGGCTCGGTATCGATTCGCTGGTTGCAGCGGTTGCAGTGATTATCGTTGCCGGCACGGGTGGTGCGCTCACCCGGCTTGATGACTGGTACTTCGCGCTCAAGCAGCCCGCATTCAAGCCGCCCGACTGGGTGTTTGGACCCGCCTGGTCGCTACTCTTTTTTCTGATCGCCTGGGCGGCCGTGGTGGGCTGGCGCGCAGGCGCCCTGCGCGAGCCGTCGCCCCGCGGCCGCATGCTCACGCTGTTTGCGGTCAATGCGCTGGCCAACGTTGGCTGGAGCCTCCTCTACTTTTTTCTGCGCCGACCCGACTGGGCACTCGCCGAGGTGGTGATTCTGTGGGGCTCGATCGTGGCGCTCATCCTGCACTTCCGATCCTATGCACCCCGCGCAGCGCTTCTCCTCACGCCCTACCTGCTCTGGGTAAGCTTTGCAGCCGTGCTGAATTTCGAAGCGGTCCGGCTCAAACCGTAGCGGCGTCTCGCCTGCTGCACAGCCAGCGCTGCCCCCTTATCGAGGCTCATTACAATCGCCTCTTCCGTAACCCAGAAGGCAGGTGACACCCATGGCCGTGATCAACCCCGGCGCCGATGCCGAGCGCGCCTTCTAGGTGATAAGGCAGGGCGGTATCGCCATTCTTCCCAATGACGTCGGCTACTCGCTGATTGCCGCGCAAGGCCCGGCACTGCGCCGCATCTTCGACACCAAACGACGGGCACCCACCAAGCTGAACGCAATGCTGGGTAACGATGATCTGCACCGAGAACTTCATCGGGTGAGTGATCGAGGGCGCGCAATCGTGCAGGCCATCACTCAGGACTACGACCTGCCGCTGGGCCTGATTGCCCCGTGCCGTGCAGACCACCCGCTGCTTCGAAAACTCGACCCCGACACTTACGAGCGAAGCACCAAGGACGACACGCTCCTGATGCTGCTCAACTCGGGGCCGTTTCACGCCGCCATCACACGCGTGAGCCTGCGTGAAGAAACGCTGCTATTCGGGTCCTCGGCCAACCTGTCGCTGCATGGCACCAAATTCAGGGTGGAAGAGATCGAACCCGAGATCCGGGCGATTGCCGATGTCACGATCGACTATGGCCTGATGAAGTACCACCCGTGGCAGGCCTCATCCACCCTGCTCGATTGCGAAACGCTGCAGGTGGTGCGCTTTGGAAGCTGCTATGAAAACATCCAGGATATTTTGAAGCGGCACTTCAATGTCACCCTGCCCGAGCGGCCTGCCGCCTGACCTCTTCTTTTCGCGAACAGAGAGCCCAGCATGAACGAGCACACCCCGTTTGATCCGATAGCCGATGGCCGGCAGGTCCACGACACGGTTGTCGCGGGCGGCATCGCAATTTTCAAGGCCGATGTCGGCTACGCCATCGTGGGACATACCGAACCGGCCATCCGTCGAATCTACGAGGCCAAGCAGCGCAGCTTCTCAAAGCCCTGCGGCATGTTCGGCTCCTATGACATGTTTCTCGAGATGATCGACATTGACGTACGGGCGCGCGACTTCGTGCGCGCCGTGATCTTTGATCATCAACTACCCATTTCCATCGTGGCGCCATTCCGGGCCGATCATCCGCTGTTTCGAAGCGTCGCTCCGTTCGTGATCGCCAACGCCTCCAAGGCAGGTACCATGGACGTGCTGATGAATGCGGGGCCCACTCACGACGAAATCGCACGCCGTGCGCTCGAAACACTCAAGCCCGTATTTGGCTCGTCCGCCAATCGCTCACTCACCGGCAGCAAATTCCACTTCCGCGATGTAGAGCCCGAAGTGGTGGCAGCCACCTCGCTGGCCCTCGACCGCGGCGCCTCCAAATACAGCAATGCGCGCGGCCTAGGTTCGTCCATCATTGATCTGCGCACCTTCCAGCCGGTTCGTATCGGCATCGTGTTCGACGAGCTTCGCGAGGTGGCGCGCAAGCACTTTCAGATTGATATTCCGGCACAGGTTGATGCGGTCTGAAGCGAGGCTTGGCCAGGCTATCTGACGAACACTGGAGCATCGGGCCCCAGATAGGGCGAGCGCGCGTACGTTGGAGGCAGGCGCAGGGATGGCAGATAAGCGATCAGCGCCCTGCCCTCGCGAAGGCGCGCTGGCAGATCGGGGTTGGCAAGGAAGAGCTTGCCAAAAGAAACCATATCGCAGTGGCCCTCTCGCAGCATCGCGTCCGCACTTTCAGGTGTGTACGCCCCATTGGCAATTAGGCGCCCCTTCCAGTGTCGCCGCAGAAATTGCGTTGAGGTTCCGCCCAGGTACTCGTACACACAGTCCTCGACAATACCCGTATGGACATAGGCAAGTGGCAGCGCTTCGATAGCAGACAGGAGCGCTGCGTAGGACTCGTTATCGCCTGGGGTCCAGGTCATTTCACCGAAATAAGCGGCTGGCGACAGGCGCAGTCCCACGCGGCCCTCACCGAACACATCAACGCATGTTCGAACAACTTCAATCCCGAACCGCGCACGCCGCTCCGGGTCGCCGCCCCACTCATCGGTACGGCAGTTGGTGTGACTGCGCAGAAACTGCTCGATCAGGTAGCCATTGGCGCCGTGGACTTCAACGCCGTCGAATCCAGCCCGCTTAGCACGGACTGCACAGTTCCTGTGCTGTTTGATCACATCCTCAACTTCAGCGCCAGACAGCATGCGTGGGCGCTCGTTGAATAAGCTGGCTACACCCGCCTGCCGGCGCGGTACCCGATCCAGTACCTCCGATGCGCCCACCGGCCGCTGTCCCGAGAAGTAGGAGTGGGCTACCCTTCCGGTATGCCAGAGCTGCAGAAAGATCCGGCCACCACGTCCGTGCACGGCCTCAACCACCTGCTTCCAGGCGGCCTCGTGGGAATCGAGGAACAGACCAGGCGTATCGAGATAGCCCTGAACCTCGGGGGCGATCATCGTGGCCTCGGTGATGAGCAACCCCGCGTCCGCGCGACTGGCGTAATGCTCGATCGCATCCTCGGGGGGAGAGAGGTCCGCGGTGCACCGGTTGCGCGTGCAGGGCGCCATCACGATCCGGTTTGGCAGCTGCAGCCCGCCCCCCAGTTCAAGCGGCGACCAGAGGCTGGCCACGGTCCTCAGGGCTCCAGCGGCGCATGCCAGCGCACTGCCGGCATCATGACCCCACCTCGCTCGCCCGGGGTCACTGAGCCATACCGTTCAGCGTATACGGGCGGGAGCGGGCGAGCGCTTGGCGACGACAGCCACAGTCGCAGCAGATGCCGACGACGTTCCGGGTCGGGCCAGTCTTCAAAGGCCATTCGGTCATGCAACATGGTGTGGTTGTGTACAAACTGCATGTCGCCGGGCTCGAAGTCCATCATGAAGTGCAGCGCCGGGCTCTCCGCCAGCGAGTCGAATAAATCGAGTGCTTCGACATGCAGGGCGGTCAGTCTGAATGCTTCGGCGAAACGCTGGGCAGAGTCGATGTATTGCCGGTGATAAATCGTCGACATCAAACCCTGATACCAATTGAATACGGGAATCGAGAAAAAGGGCTGACCACCAGGCGGCACTTCGCCGCGCCTGTCTGTCGCGAGCGGATCAAACAGTACGGCAGCCAGTACCGGCTCACGCCTTCGCATCTCGTTATAGATTGTGTTGGATGACACCAGCGCCGATTCGCCACCCCGCCGCGACTTTCGCAGACAAAGAAGTCCGACGATATCGCAGGAATCGGTGTGAAAGGTCTGTCGCGCGTGCGTCTGATAGATTCGCACATGCGGATCCCTCGCATCAAGACCCATATCGATCACATGCCCCAGCATGTGTCCCTGCGCATTCTGCGGTCGGGCAAGCCCCAGGTAAGCACCCACGCCGAAGAACGCCGCCGCACTCACTGCCCGTGGCCAATCATCAACCGGCAAGCCCCTGAGAAGCGCAAAGCCTGTGCCCCTGACAAGCTGCTCAAGCCAGCCGGCGAGGCGCTCAGACAGGCGGGGCAAGGGAAAACGGTCAGCCCGAATTTCGCTGATGTCGGCCCCGGTATCGAGAAAGCGTTCAGCCGCCTTCTGGATCTCGGCGAGATCAGCATCGTTCAGGGTGAAGCACCAGGTTTGCGGATTATTCGCAAGCTCGGGGCCGTACCAGACTGAATCACCGACAAGTGGTCCCGGAAGCGGATGAGCCGCCATCATGAGCACTCCTGGCTGCGCCGATGTCGAAACCGCTCCGCGCGCAGCCCATGCGGTTGGCCAGTCGGGTCAGGTATCAAAGTTGAGCCCGCCAATTGGAGGATTGACGCGCGACGGCGTCAGCAGGCGAACCTCCTGATCGCGGAGAAAGGGGCGGACTTTGGTCAGGTACGCTTTGAAAGCTGGGTCCTGATAAAGCTGATCGCGTCGCCGCTGCCTGTCATTCAGATCCTGATAGGCAAACATCATGACGATCTGATTGATATTGCCCACCTCGGTACGATAAAGGCCAAGGAAGTTGCCGCAGATGCGAATCTGGGGTTCCAGACCTTCGGTCTCAAACAATTCCATGAAGGCCGAAACCGTTCCGGAGTGAAGCGTGTAAGCGCGATAGTCGATGATCATGAGCGTTGAGCCTCGGGGGGGTAGGACAAAACCATTCGAGCCGCAGCGCGTGCCACGACCGCTTCACGCGCCGCCTGCATGGCAGCCGATGCCTGCTGAACCTCAGCAACCCGGACCGGTGGAGCGCTCAGAGGACTGCCCGATTCAAATGGCGGGAAAGGCGCGTATTCGAGGCCGAGCTGAACGCGTTCGGCCACTGCCTGCCCCCAGAGTCGGGCCACCACGTGAAGTCCAAAATCGATGCCTGCCGTCACACCGCCGCCAGTGATCAGAGGTCCATCCTCGACCACGCGCTGATTGACGGGAGTCGCCCCGAAAGCCGCGACAAGCGGCAGCGACAACCAGTGACAGGTCGCACGCCGGCCTTGCAGCAGGCCCGCCGCGCCCAGCACCAGCGATCCGGTACACACTGCGCTGATCACCCGGGCTTTCGCCGCCTGCTGCCTGAGAAAGATCAGTGTTGGTTCGTCTTCCATGAGGGCTGCCACGCCTGGACCACCTGGCACGCAAACCACATCCAGAGATGGGCAATCGGCATAGCTACTGGTCGGTTCGATCTGAAGGCCCTTGGCCGCCTTCACCGATCCCGGGCATGGCGCCACCAGATGCACCTGGGCCCACGGAACGCTCGAAAACACCTCCCAGGGACCCACCAGGTCCAGGAGCAGCATGTCGTTGAAACACAGCAAACCGATCTGCAAGCGCTCGGGCGCGACTTGTGAAGCAGGCGCGACAGCTTCGCCCATGCTCATGCTCCTGCGGACGACAGAATCGGCGAAAGCGCCGCCGCCACCTGCAGCAACCGGTCATCCTCGTAGCGCCGCTGGATCAGCTGAATACCTATGGGTAGCCCATTGGCCCCTGTCATACCCGGCAGACTGACGCAGGGCACCCCCAATGCAGTGAACATTCTGTTGAAGGTGGCCTCCCCCTGGGAAGCCAGTCCAGGCGTGGCCTCCCCGGGCGCGCTCAGCGTCATCACCGCATCGAGCCCCGACATCATCGATTCGAATTCAACGCGACGCGCCGCAACCGCGTCGAGCGCGGCTCGCAGCTGCGCCGCCTGATAGCCGTTCTGATTCTCGACCTTTCTGGCAAAGTCACTGTGTAACCGGTCCCGGTTTGAGAGGTACTCGGGCAGGAACGCCGCGCGTCCGCCTTCATGCATGAGAGCGTCCTGCTCCGCAGTAAGCGTATTGAAAGACGCCGGCATCACAAAAGGTCTGACCAGAACGCCCGCCTTCGAGAATTTCTCCGCGGCTGTATGAAGCGCTGCTTTGGCAGCGTCCGTGGCGGCCGACCACATTGGCGTTTCGCAAAAGCCGATGGTGAGCGCACCGGGCAAAGGTGGCGAGAGCTGCGCGGTGTCGAGAATCCGGTAGGCCTGCGCGAGAAGCCAGAGATCGGGAACCGAGCGCCCGTAGAGTCCAACCGTATCAAGATGCAGCGAATAGTGCTTGATCCCCTCAAAACTGATCCGACTGATGGTGGGCTTCATGCCGTGAATGCCACAGAACGAGGCGGGCCGGATGGTGGACCCCCCTGTCTGGGTGCCCAGCGAAAGCGGCGCCATGCCGTCCGCCACCGCGGCAGCCGACCCGGACGACGAACCGCCAGGCGTGCGCGCAAGGTCATGTGGATTCCGTGTGAGCGGCCGTCGGCCCCCCGAAGCGAACTCGAGCGTATCAGTCTTACCGAGCATGACGGCGCCACTAGCCCTGAGCACGGCCACGCAATTTGCGTCCTCTCCCGGCCTATGCCCCTCATAGACAGGCGAATTGTGCTGCGTCGGCGCATCACGGGTATTGATGACATCTTTCACCGCGAACGGGATGCCGTGCACAGGGCTTCGCCGTGGTTCACGATCGCGCTCACGCGCACTCGCAAGCACCGCAGCCGGATCGATGAAGGTGAACGCGCGCACCTGCGCATCGCGCTCTGCCACGCGCTCCAGAAACGCCCTGGCATAGTCCTCACAGGTGAGCAGCCCCTCGGCCATCCTGACCGAGGCTTCGGCCGCCGTCATGCGCCAAAGTTCCATGCTCACTCCTGCGACTGATAGGCGTCCAGCATGGCGCCGTAGGTGGTGGGCCAGATCCCAGGATGGGACAGGATGATGTCGAGCGCGCGCCGGAATGCAGCGATACGGTTGGGTTGACCCGTGAGCCAGCTGTTTGCCGATATCGTGAAGACCCGACCACCATACTGCTCCGCTTCCTGCCAGAGCGTGACAAAGCCATCGACCAGCTGCTCGACATAAGCGTCATTGGACAGGTTGAAATCGAGCACTGACTGGCGGTCGTTCACGTCAAGTGCAAAGGGTACGCCGTACACCGCACCCGAGCGCGCGTTCATGCGAACCGGCAGATCGTCGATGTTCCAGTCTGGCGTGTAACGAATCCTCTGATCGCTCAGGAGATCGAGCGTGGCGTGCGACTCGGATTGCATGGGCGAGAGCCAGCCATTCACCGGCTGGCCGGACGCTTTCCTGAGCGACGCCAGCGCAGCCTCAATCGCCACGCGCTCATCGTCAACTGATGACTTGCCGTGAAACACCTGGCTCATGTCGAGGCCGTGCGCGACCACCTCCCAGTTACGACGGGTGACTTCCTTCAACAGGAATGGCGCACGCTCGGCCGCCCGGGCGTTGATGGCGACCGACGCGGGCACACCCAACTGCTCGAGTACCTTGAAAATGCGATAAATCCCCACACGGGTGCCATAGTCGCGAGTGGTGTAGTTCCAGTAGTCCGGATAAGGACGCTCCATGCCACCAACCGCCTTGACCACCATCTGAGCGGGATTCATGTTGAGCGGAAAAAATTCCACGACTGGTACCACCACCAGAGCAACCCGCGCATCCCCCGGCCAGCTGACTTTTTTGTGGCGGAACAGATTCCGATAGTCATAGCGGTCGTGGTCCATGCCCGGCGCGCGACGCGGATATTCGAGATAAGAGCGGGGCAGCGTCATGAGGGTTCCTTTCTAGGCGCCAAGCGCGCTTATAACTGGGTCATGGTGATTGGCCAGGTACCACTGCGCGATTTCGCGACCCGTCGCGAGCCAGACCTTGTCGCGACGGGTGATGTAGCGAAGCGCCTCATCAAACTCGCGTAATCGATGGGGAAGACCGATAAGCCAGGGATGGAGCGGCAGGCACATCACCTGAGGATTTTCTGCACCCTCCTCCCAGAGCTGATCGAATTGCGCCTTGATCGTCTCGGTATATCGGCGCGGCGTCATCCGCTTGAGTGCAAGGCAGGTGTAGTCGTTGACTTCGAGCGAGTACGGCATGCTGATCAGCCGATTCTTCGACTTCACCCGGACCGGAAGCGGCTGGTCATCATGCATCAGGTCACAGGTATAAAGCACGCCGGCATCGGCCAGCAGATCCATCGTATCCACGGTATTCGACAAGGCGGGCGAGAGCCACCCCGACAACGGCTGACCGGACGCCCGATAAATCGTGGCCTTGACGTCCTCGATCAGCTCCCGTTCCTGATCGGTATCCATACCGTAGAGGTAGCGCGTGTTGTAGACGCCGTGAGAAAACAGTTCCCAGCCGCGCTTGACGCAAGCTTCGATGATTTCGGGATAGTGATCGCATACGCCAACGTTGAGCGAGACGCTACCCCGTACACCATAGCGGTCCATCACCTGCATCATCCGCCAGACACCAGCCCGGTTACCGTAATCGCGAAGCGTGAGCCAGTTGATATCGGGAGCGGGCCGCGGTGTCGGACTTCGAACCGGGCTGGGCGGCGGGTCGTATTCATAGTGCTCGATGTTGGGCGCGACCCAGACCGCCAGCCGCGCGCCACCGGGCCAGCTGATCCTGGGTCTGGCAATGCTTGGCAGATAGGGATAGAGCTGCGGATCTTCGTTCATGATGGAGCGGCTCCTGGCGGCTTGCTAAGGGTGGGAGGGCTTCAGGGCAGAAGCGGCAGGTCGTCCGTGCCGCGCCAACGGTCGACTGATTGCAGGGCCTCGAAAAGGCGTATCGCGCGATCGTCCCGAATCCCCGCAGCGGCGGCACATTCAGCAAACTTTGCCGCAATCTGATCGCGACCCAGGGGCAGGTCGGCGTGGCCGGTCGCGCGGTAAATTTCATCGGTTCTGATCTCTCGGCCATCGTTGAGGCGCAACCGCACGTAATCAACCGGTGCCGCATTGGGGTACCCAGGATCAGACTCGGCGGTTCGTTCGATACGTACCCGGCGCATGAGCGACTGGACCGCTTCACTCGCCACAAACTCGTCTCTCAGCTCGGTAAGACCCACATTTCGGCGAAGCAGGCTGGCCGCGACCACAAATTCGAGGCTGAACTTCGCCTCCAGCGCAGTTTTCGGCGTGTGAAAAGGCATGACCGCTGCAAATTTCTCGCTCACCCTCGGGACGGCCTCAACCACCAGACCCGCGTCGATTGGGTCGCGCGCAAGGTAGAACAGCAGGGAATCAATGATTCGCTGCGACGCACCCACCGTGGGGTACTTTTTTATATTGAGGCCCAGGGTATCGATCAGGGCCGGCGCGTCGGGACTCGGAAATGGGGTCATAAGGTCAACCCGCCCCGCTGGTGACAGCGCCCGCAACAGCCCGACCGGACTTTCAAGCGTGACGGCTCCTGCCTCAAGCCCGCCCTGCGCCCAGAGCGCGGCCTGTATTCCCAGCTGCGCCGCTCGACCGGCGTGCAGAGGCTTGGTCATGGTGCCGAAATTGGCCATGACACCGCCCGCAAACGAGGCACTGAGCGAGATGGCATCGCGCATGGCCCGCGGCCCAAGTCCGACCACCATCCCCGCCGCTACGGCCGCAGCGACCGGCCCCAGGACAGCGGTGGGATGCCAGCCCTTGCTGTGCAGGTGATCCGGCTCCCGGCGCATGAGATTGCCCCAGACCTCATAACCGGCCACATAGGCTGAAACGAGACGCATGCCGGCGGCGCCCACCGCATCACCGGTGGCCAGTAGCGCCGGCACGAGTACCGCACTGGGATGGTTGGAAAATGCGTAGTCGTCCCAGTCGGTTGCGTGGGCGGCCACCGCGTTGATCAACGCCGCCTGTGGAGCGCCCACCCGCTCCCCCGTGAGCAGTACGCGAGCCACCTGAGGCGATCCCGGGTCCTGCCGAACCAGGCGCTGAACCACGCGGGTAACGGGCTCGTCGAGACCCGCGAACATGACCGCGACAGCATCGGTGAACCCCAGCCGGACAATCTCCAGGCTGCGCGCCGAAGGCTGTCGGCTCGTCATCGCGCAAGCGTAGCGTGCGATCTGCTCGGTGAGCGGGGCGCAATCGTCGGCCGCAGCTGCTAGCGCTGGTCCTGCCATGAAGTTTCTCCCGTTAGGTCTACCGCCAGGGTCTTTGTTCGCCACGCTCTGGCGCTCAGGGCCAGTTGATCTTAGCCTGTGGCAAGCGCGACGCCTGGTTTGAAGCAGGCAATCTGAACCGCTGATTCAGTGACCAGTTCCGGTCGCTCATTCCGGCAACGATCGTCTGCAGCAGGGCAACGCCCCGCGAAACTGCACCCGCGGGGAAGGTCAACCGGGCTTGGGATCTCACCCTGCAGGATGACCCGTTCGCGGCGCGCGCGCACATCGGTTGAGAGCTGAGCCGAGAACAGGGCCCGAGTGTAGGGATGGCGGGGCTGATCAAAAATCTTCGCGGTCGGTCCGCTTTCGACAATACCGCCCAGGTAGAGCACCACGATCCGGTCGGCAATCAACCGGACCGTCCCCAGATCATGTGTAATGAAGAGGTACGACACTTGGCTCTGCGCGCGCAGCTCCGACAGGAGCTCAAGAATCTCCGCGCGAACGGACAGGTCAAGCGAACTGGTTGGCTCATCTAGAACCACCAATCTCGGTTGTGTCATGAGCGCCCTGGCAAGGGCCACCCGCTGCAGCTGCCCCCCGGAAAGCTGCGCAGGAAAGCGATCGAGCAGGCCGCCGCCAAGATGAACCCTATCGGCCATGCCGACGATTCGGGATTGCCGCTCTGCCGCGCTCAGCGAACTGTGAAGCTTGAGAGGCTCCTCGAGGACCGAGCGGATTCGCATCCGCGGGTTGAGTGTCGCCCATGGATCCTGAAACACCATCTGCATGTGAGGTCGCAGCGTCCGCAGCGATGACTGGCTCAGTTGCGTGATGTCGCGACCCTGTAAAAGTACGCGGCCTGTTGTGACGCGCTCGAGCTGAAGCGCGAGCCGTCCGAGCGTGGTCTTGCCAGATCCCGATTCGCCGACCAGCGCCACGGTCTCGCCCTGAGCCACACTGAATGACACATCATTGACCGCATGCACCCGCGTGCCGCGTCGGGGCCCCGGGAAATGCTTGACCACGTGATCGAGTTGCAGCGCAGCGCTCATTGCCCGATCTCCGGAAAATGGCAGCGCGCACCATGCGCCCCGCCCGGCGGCAGGCGCATCAGTTCGCCCTGACAAACCGGCTGCGCGTGCGGACAGCGGGTCTGATAAGGGCAGCCCGGGGGCAGATTGTAGAGATCGGGAGCTGCACCCGCGCGTACCGCACCGCGCCCAAGGGTCAGCCGATCAGGGGAGCTGCCAATCAGGTGCCGGGTGTAGGGATGGCGCGGCTGGGTAAACACCTGCTCCACGGGCCCCGACTCGATCACCACGCCTGCAAACATCACGCCGACCCGGTCACAGACCTGCGCCACCACACCGAGGTCGTGCGTGATCAGAAGCGCCGCCAGTTGCCGCTCCTTCACGCTCGATTTCAACAGATCCAGGATCTGCGCCTGAACGGTGACGTCCAGGCCCGTGGAGGGCTCGTCTGCGATAAGCAGCTGCGGATCATTCACGAGCGCCATGGCGATCAACACCCGCTGCGCCATTCCGCCCGAAAACTGATGCGGCCAGGCCTGCATGCGGGCCTTGGGATCGGGAATGCCCACGGCCTGCATCATAGTCAGTGCACGCGCACGCGCCTCATCAGCACTGGTCTTGCGATGCACGCGGTGAATGCGGGCAATCTGTTCGCCCACTCGCGTCAGGGGATCGAGCGATGTCCGTGGCGACTGTACAACCATGGCGATCCGGTCCCCGCGCATGGCATTCAACTCATCGTCGCCGATTGCCGTCAGCTCGCGTCCATCAAATTCAATACTCCCGCCAACCCGTCGCGCCGGCTCTCGCAACAGGCCCATGATGGCGTGAGCTGTGAGGGACTTTCCTGCCCCCGTCTCACCCACCAGCCCGTAGATTTCACCGCGTTCCACGTCCAGATCGACGCCGTTGAGCGCGCGCGCAACCCGGACCCGGTCATAGCGGTCTCTCGCCACGAAATGAACCTGCAAGTCGCGAACCCGTAGCAGACTCATGGCGGTGTCAGCGGCTTGAGGTGTTTCGGCGGGGATCAAGGAGCTCCTCGAGTCCATCGCCAAACATTGAAAAACCGATAATGAGAATCACCAACGCGAAGCCCGGTACGATTGCGACCCACCACTCACCACTCACCATGTACTCCGCACCCTGCCGGATCATGGCGCCCCACTCCGGCGTCGGTGCCTGAATGCCCACGCCAATGAATGCGAGCGTGGCAGACACCCTCACCGCCCAGGCCATCCGGATCGGCATCTGAGCCATTGCGCCACGAATGCAATTGGGGAAAAGATGGACCAGAACGATCCGCCAGGTTGGATTGCCAGCATTGATCGCGGCTTCGACAAATCCACTCGAACGAAGCGCCAGCACCTCGGCACGAACCAGCCTGGCAAACACCGGCACATCGAGCATGCCTATCACCAGGACGACATTGGCGAGCGATTGCCCGGTCGCCGACACGATTGCAAGGGCCAGGATGATGGACGGAAACACTCGCAGGGCGTCCATGACCCGAAGCGTGATTTCATCAAACCAGCCCCCGCGAAACCCGGCATACAGGCCAATTGGCACACCAATCAGAAATCCGAACAACAAGACCGGTATTGCGATGCCATATGCGTATCGAGCCCCGTGCAGGGTGCGGGACAATACATCCATCCCGTTGCCATCAGTACCCAGCAGAAAACGCGCATCGGGCTCGACCAGGACGTGATCGGTAAATGGTTTGACCGGGTCGTAAGGTGCAATAAGGGGAGCGAGTAACGCGACAAGCGCAAACCCCAGCATGATGGCAAGACCGACCGCTCCGGTCGGCGAAGCCCTGGCCAGTGCAATGACCCGCAAATGCCACACTTGTGCATGCACGCTCATCTGCCCGCCTCATGGGCGCGGGGTTCAAGCTTGAGCACCAGCAGGTCGCTCAGGGCAAACACCAGCATCGCAATTGCTGACATCATGAGGACATAGCCCTGGACTACGGCAAAGTCGGCCTTCAGGATGGCGGTCAGTCCAAACTGGGATACTCCGCCCCAGGAAAAGATCAACTCGAGCACTGAGGCCGCGCCGAACAGCGCGGTGAGCTCGGTGGCTCCATACGTAATGATGGGAACTGCTGAGTTGCGCCAGACAATTCGCTCGATCATAGGGTGCGGAAGACCCGCGGTTCGAGCATATCGCACGTAATCACTCGCCCGTACATCCAGGGCGATGGCTCGGGTCTGCTTGAGCATAGGCGCGGCAAAAACAATCGCCACCACGGAGCACGGCAGCACCATACGTCCCGCTGCCGACCAGGCCGCTTCCAGATCACGGGCAAGAAGTGCGTCAACCAGATAGCTGCCGGTGATGACTGGCGGCGCGGTGATCATCAGATCGATTCGTCCCATGGGCGGCGGCGCCCAGCGCAGCACGAAAAAAAATACGAATATGAGCGCAAGCCCGAGAAAAATGGTGGGCATGCCAAAACCGAAGAGCGAAAGGAGACGACTCAACTGATCAAACCTGCCGTTCACTGAACGGGCAGCCCGCATTCCGGACCAGACGCCCAGAAATCCCCCCAGGGCAGATCCCACCAGCACCAACTCCAGCGTGGCCGGCAATCGCTGTAACAGTTCGGTGAGCACCGGACGATTCGAAAGCCAGGAAGTACCCAGATCGCCGTGAGCCACGCGCCGGGCATATTCCAAAAACTGCGCAAGCAGGGGCTGGTCAAGCTTGTAGGTGGCACGAATCGCCGCGATTTCAGCCTCGCTCGCGGTAGGCCCGGCCAGCATTCCGACAGGATCGCTGTCACCCAGCCGAACCAGCATGAAGGTGAAAAGCAGCACGCCGAAGAGAATCGGCAGCGCCAGCATCAGCCTGCGCAGAATCAGCTGAACGATCGCAAGCATGAGGAACTGACCGGGTCAGAGCAATTGGCAGCAAGCCCATCGCAACCCGCTGGCGGGACACAACCGCGCCCCGCCATGACAGATTCCATCCAGGCCGGGCACTTGGCGATTACAAGCTCAGCGCTCGCAGCGCAGGTCGGAGAATCGCGGCCAGTCATCCGGGTGCCAGATCCATCCCTTGATGCAGGGGTTCATGACCTGGTGAATACCGGGGTAGTAGAGGTAAAGCCAATCGTTATCCGCCGCGTGCAGGCGTTGGGTACGAGCGATGAGGTCGTTTCGCCTGGTTTCATCGAGTTCGATCAGGGCGGCGCTGATCAGTTTCTCGACCTCATCATTTTTGTAAGCATTGCGATTGGCGACACCGCGGTAGTAAACGAAAATCCAGGCCGTAAATACCGGGTCAAGAACGAAGGTGGCGTCTCCGCTTGGAAACATGGGCATGTCACGCGTCTTGATCAGCCCGCGATTGACGAACTCTGGGTCCGGAATGCGCTGAATGTTGAGGCGGATTCCAGCTTCGGCCAACTGGCTGCGAAGCTGGATGCTGACGGGCTCCATCCACCAGTAAGTACCTGCGTAAAGATAGGGCAGATCAATGCCGCTCGGGTAGCCGGCCTCGGCGAGTAGCGCCTTGGCCCTGGCAACATCACGCGCAGGACGATTGAATGCGACAACATGCCCAGGCACCGTGGGGGGTACGACCGAGGTGACGGGGACACCCAAGCCCTCGAACACGGATTTGTTGAAAGACTCGAAATCTGTTGCCAGCATCACTGCTTCGCGAACCCGGCGGTCATCAAATGGCTTGATCCCAGTGTTAAATTTAACCGCAGCAGGCTGCGTACCCGTCACTGATTCAACCTTGACAGTGCGATCGCGCTTGAGGTCAGCCACCTGCTTGAGCGGCGTGTCCTCCAGCCACTGGACCTGCCCGGTCTTGAGAAGGGCCACCCGGTTGGCGAGCGAGGGCACCTCGCGATAAATCACCCGGTCGTAATAAGGCTTGCCACGAAAGTAATTGGGGTTGGCACGTAGCACCACCTGTTCGCCTGGCTTGAACGAATCGATGTAGTAGGCCCCGAACCCAACCAGATTCTGATCAATGTATTTGTTTCCGAACGGGTCCTCAGCGGTGGCATGTTTCAGGACCTGGGTCTTGTCATGCAATGTGGGGAAGTACATCGTGAGCATAGGCAGAAGCAGGCGGGTGGGCTGCTTCATGACGATGGTGACCTCATAGTCGCCGGTTTTTTTGAACTCGGCCACCCCGATCAGGTTGTAAAGAAAAAACGAGGTTCGCTTGATGGTCCAGGCGCGTTCCAGGCTCCAGACGATATCGTCGGCCTTCATCTCATTGCCCCAGGCGCTTTTCACGCCCTGGCGCAGCTTGAACACATAGGTCTTACCGTCGGGAGAGACCGTCCAGCTTTCCGCCAGATTTCCCTCAACCTGGGTGGGATCGAGCTGGGTGCGCCCATCGGCACCCTGCAGGCGTTTGAATCGCACCAGGCTCTCGTTCGCCTGCACAATCATCTGCCGGGTGGCAACCTTGGGAATGTCGCCATCAAATCCGGTGGGGGTTTGCGGCGCAGCCACGACGAGAGTCTGCTGCGCGACTGCGCCCGACGCGGCGTAGAGCAGCGTGACGGCGGTAAGGGTGGCAGCCAAATAGCGGCGGGTCCAGGGCCTGATCGACACATACTGCTTCATTCGCGATCTCCTTGACGGGGCCGATTCAATATATAGGACTCAACAGGGGGCCGCAACAACACGCATCTCTGCGCGAGAAGCAGTACCGCCTCAGCCCGACGCAATCAACGTCAACCCGCACTCCTCGCCCACTTCGACCGCCAGCCGCCGCTCACCTGAGTGTCGTGCACCGCTTCGCGAGACCACCCGTACGGCGCCCCCAGGCTGAGTGTTGCCCGGCCAGCGAACGCACGGGATACCCGCCGCGCGGCAAGCGCTTTCCAGATCATCAATCGACTGAAATTCGAGCTCGAGCGCGACCGGACGCAGCGTGACAGCATCGGGGTCGATCTCAAGCCGCAGCACTGTCTTCCCCAACTCGATCGCGAGCGCCGGAAGCCTGCCCCCTTCCCCCGGAGTTCGCGCTGCATGCACTGCGCCAATCATCCTGAGGCCCGCGAGCGTGGAACGCTCCGAGTCGGGCCGCGCCGGCAGTCCGAATGCTGCGAGCCGCCTCGCAAACGCCGCCACCAACTCAAGCGGCCCGACATAGCAGATCTCGCGAACCGACTGCGCGCCGTTGGCGTGCGCAAAGTCGGCCGGCGAGCGAATCAGCTCCGGGGTGAGATGCTCGACAAAGCACAGATAGGAGGCGTCATGCGGCAGCCAGGGCGAATCAAAGAAAGCAAAGCGCGCAATTCCCTCGCGATCGGCCTCGCGAACCGGTCGCGACCAGCGCCGAAGCGCGCCCACCCGAGCCGACGGGTCCGCGCCCGCCTGCTTTCCAGCTGCATCGAAATGCGCGTGCGCCGCATCGGCATCGCGTACTGACAGCGCCAGCACATGGAGCCCGAAGCGGACGGCAGGCGCGGCAGCCAGCGGATGCGGTGACCGGAAATCGGTGATTTGCATCAGCTCGACATAGCCCTCAGGCAGCATCAGCGTGTGCTGCGAACTTCCCGCTGAGATCGTGCGGCCCTGCGCATCGGTCATGGTGTGATCGGCACGCGCGCTAAGGCAAAACCCCATCGCCTGAAAGCGGGCACGACTTCGCTCCAGATCAGGCACGATCAGCCCCACATGATCAAAGCCCGGAGCTGTCATGCCAGCCTCCTTCGCTCACGGCCCGCACGCTGCAAAGCGCCAACAGAGGGCCCGACATCAACGCCAGTATTCAGGCCGGGAGAAGCCCTTGGCCTTGGGATCGTTTTCGACAAAGCGACGATAGGCGTCCGACTTGTAGCCCTCAATCAGCTTTGCCACCAGCGCACCCTTTGCCACATCATCACGCGCAGCGAGAATGATGCGATATTGCGGCGCCGGATCTTCCAGCGCGAGCGCCGATGAGAGCAGCATGCCCGCCGCAATCACGTGATTGCCCAGAATCGCCGCAGCATCCATCTCGGGTAGCGCCCTCGGCATTTGCGGCGCATCGAGCAGCACCAGTTGGAGCTTGCGCGGATTGCCCGTCACGTTCTTTTCGGTAGCACGGCCCGCCGGCACCGAGCCATCGATGGTGATCAAGCCCTGCGACTGCATGAATGCAAGCGACCGGCCAAGCGATGTCGGGTCGTTGGGTACCGCCACCTTGCCGCCTTCGGGAAGCGCTGCAAGACTCTTATGCTTGTTCGAGTAAAGCCCAAGCGGTGCACTGGGCACCTGCAGCACTTCAACCAGCCGGCCTTTATGCTGGCTATTGAAGGTTTCCATGTAGGCACGGTTCTGGAACACATTGGCATCCAGCGAGCCGTCCATCAGGGCCGAGTTGAGCTGCAGGATATTGGAGAACTCGGTTGCCTGAACCTTGATTCCCTGGCTTTCCAGAAACGGCTGCACGCCCCGCTTGAACTGATCGGCATAGGGGCCTGGGAAAAACCCGATGCGCAGCACCGATTGCGCGATGGCGGGAAGGCTGGCTGCGCCGGCAAGCGTGGCGCCGCAGGCATAAAGAAACAGTCGCTTGTTCATTCGGGTCTCCTTGGATGGACTGCGTGAGAGCGGGGTCAGCTAAACATGGGGCATGCGCGGTACGTGGGTAGGCACGAGGTAAACCGGTTGTCAGCGCCGGTCGCTGCGGCGTACCAGCCAGTCGCCCAGAAACTGCGTGCACTGCACCAGCACAAACATGATGATGACGCACCAGATCATCACCGCGGTTTCAAATCGATAGTAGCCGTAGCGGATGGCCAGATCACCCAACCCACCAGCACCCACAGCACCCGCCACTGCGGAGTAGGCAATGAAGCCCGTGGCCGTGACGGTGAGGCTCCCCAGAATGGCGGGCAAAGCCTCGGGAAGCAACACACGGGTCACGATCTGGACAGGGCTTGCGCCGCACGCTCGCGCCATCTCGACCATACCGCGCGGCACATCACGCAGGTTCTGCTCGACCAGACGGGCAAAGTAGGGAATCACCGCACATGACAGCGCGACCGCTGCAGCCCTGGGCCCGATGCTGGTGCCCACCACGACACGCGAAAACGGGATGAGCAGCACCAGCAGAATGATGAATGGGAATGAGCGCAGCACGTTGACCAGATAGCTCGCAACGCCGTTGAGCAGCGGACGCGGGAACAACCCGCCGGATGAGGTGCTGAACAGCAGCACGCCAAGTGGGGTACCAAGTAGCACAGCGGCCATCAGCGTCACGCCCACCATCAGAAACGTATCGGTGGTGGCTTTCCACAGGTCGGGGCCAAACTGGACCAACGCGTCGAAAAGTATTGCCGGGGTCATGCGAGTTCATCCTCATCGGGCAACTCGGTCTGGTCGGTCCAGCCACGTGCGGTCTCGAAAAAGAAGCGCCCCAATGCGCTCACAGGCGCCGGGTCAGCCATGTCAATCCGGTCGACAACCCTCCCTTTCTCCAGCACCACCGCGTGTTCGCAGAGGTAATGCGCGACCTTGATGTCATGGGTGACCAGCACCATGGTCATGCCGCGCTCGCGGTTCAAGCGTTTGAGAAGCCGGAGGATGGACAGCGCAGTGTGCGGGTCGAGGGCCGAGGTAGCCTCGTCGCTGAGAAGAATGCGCGGCTCGGTGGCAAGCGCACGCGCAATGGCCACCCGCTGCTTCTGGCCGCCCGAAAGCTGCGCCGGGTAGCTGGACTCCTTGTCGCTCAGACCCACCGCGGATAGCGCCTCGCGCGCACGCTCGCGTCGACGCGAGCCAGAGATGCCAGCCACCTCAAGCGCAAAGCTGACATTCTCGAGTGCGGTGCGGCTGCTCAGCAGATTGAATTGCTGAAAGATCATGCCGACCTGCCTTCGCGCCTGCCGAAGTTCGGCTGCCGACAAATCAGTGAGATCCTGACCCGCTATGCGGATACGCCCAGACGTCGGCTGCTCGAGCCGGTTGATCAGCCGTAAAAGCGTGCTTTTGCCCGCCCCTGAAAAACCGAGAAGTCCGTAAATCTTTCCAGCGGGAACAGTGAGGTCGGTGGGCCGAAGCGCGCGTACCGCGCGCTCTCCGGCACCAAACGTTTTTGCAACCTGTTCGAGTTCAATCATGAGACGCGCGATGGTGGGCCCAGGATGCACGCGTTGCAGCAACGACCTCACCCAGGCGCGGGGTCCATATGGTTTCAAGACTGAGCGCATGATCCAGCACACACTCGAAACTGGCAATCCGGAGCGGCGCGCCCATCACCCATGGCCGCACGCAGAAGTGAAAAAGCCGCGCCGACTGCGACGCATCGCGATCGAGCTGAGTGAGCGCCTTGGTGAAATGATCCTCAAACATGTCGAGATTGCACATGCGGTTGATCAGCACCGTCTGATCATCAAAATCAGCCCAGAGCGGTGTTGCAATCAAACGCCCCGGCGTGCTCATCTCGTACGGCTGCTCGTCATTGGCCCAGTCGCTGAGGTAGGCCAGCCCCTGTTCGTCAAGCAACTGCGGCGTCACGGTTGATTCGCCGTAGTCGGGACTGAACCAGCCGCGCGGCCGGATACCGCAGGCTTGCAGCCGCGCGAGTGTCTCGGCAATGTAAGAACGTTCCTCGTCCACGCTCATCTGACTGGACTGGGGCCGCGTGATCGACAGCCCATGTGCGATGAACTCGGCGCCGTCAGCGTGCAGGCTGTCCACCAGATCGGGATAGAGCTCGGCGCTCAGCGCATCGATTGCGACAGTTGGACGGATGCCCCGCGCGCGCAGGGCATCAAGCAGCCGGAAGATGCCCACCCGGTGCCCATACTCGCGGGTCGACACCCGGGAGATGTTGGGGAAATCGCGGATCAGCCCACCGCCCACGCTTCGCAGCTGCGGCCAGTTTTCAGGCAGCGGATCCTCGTAGGCCTCCAAAATCAGCAGCGGCACCATCGCCAGCTGACCTGGGGCCTGCCAGCGAAGCGGCGGACGCGCCGGCAGCGGCTGCCAGGGGACATGCGGATGATCGTAGCCCGCCTCGCGAACGCCTGGCCAGGGCCCGGTTGCAGGCGGCTCGCCAAATTCGCGCCGTACGGCCACGACCGGGCGGGCGGCAGCCCGGTCACGCCGCCGCGCTTCCACCTCTTCGGCATGCGCGCACTGCGCGGCGTATTCGTGCTCAAGGTAGTGCTCGGCCATCTCGGCCGCGGTTGCAAACCAGACGCCCGGCTTGCCGCACATGTGATCGAGAATCTGACGCAGGTGCCCAATATGGTGAGGCTGACCAATCTGATAGGGATGAAGCGCAATGCAGAACACGCGCCCCCCCTGTTCGCTCTCAGAATGAAGCCGATCGAAGGCATCAATACAGGCCTGAACAAAATAGCGCCCGCCGTAGGGCCGCCCATCCCAGAGCGGCGCATCGTTCAGATCATAGGAATAGGGCAGCGAGATGAGGCGGTGCCCATCCACCCGGATCGGGACTGGCACATCATCATGAACCCAGTCTGCGTGATAAAGCATGCCCGACTCGGCAATCAGCGCCGGGGTTAGTGTGGTGTTGGTGATCGCCGGCGTGAGAATGCCTTTGAGCGACATTCCGGTGTGTCGCAACAGGCTATCGATGTTGTCACGGTAAAACGCACGCTCAGCCGCTTCGTCCATCCCGTACAGGAAGCGTGTGTTGTAAAGCCCGTGACTCATCACATCCCAGCCGCGCTCGCGGATCAGTGCAGCCACCTCGGGAAAATGATCGAGCAGGGCCAGGTTGAGCGAAATGGTAGGCCGTACCGGATACTGTTTGAGTACCTCGTCCATGCGCCACAGTCCTACCCGGTTGCCGTAATCACGAAACCCGTACTCACGAACATCGGGATGCGCCGGGACGCGGTCCCAGGTTTCACGCCCTATGGCAGGCGGTGGCGTGTACTCGTAGAACTCGATATTGGGAACAATCCATACCGCCAAGCGCTTGCCGTCTGGCCAGCGGATGGGCGGGCGCGACGTGACCGGTGCATAACGGACGAAATCACGAATGGAGGGCATGGCCAATCTCCAGAACAATCAGTCAGCGTTGAAGGCACCTGGCCCGGGCAGACGGAGCGCCTCGACATGTTCGAGTCGGTCAAGGGTTTGCAACTGCCCGTAGAGTCCAAGCGCCTGCTCATCATCGAGGCCCGCATGCCGGGTGCAGCCCAGGAATTTCTCCCCCAGCGCCTCAGGCGCAAGCGGCGTATCAGCATGCCCTGCCGCCCGCCGTACGCGTGGCGATTCAAGCACGCTGCCATCGGCGAGATGCACAAAAATCTGATCGAACGGCGCAGCGTCACGCCACCCCGGTTCGAATGCCTCGGTCGTTTCCAGCCGCGTGCAGGCCATGAGCCGCTGCACGAGCGGGCTGAGCACCACTTCGTCGCGCAGCTCCTGAAAACCGACTGCGCCATGAACAAGGGCTGCACACACTGCAAAGGGAAGACTGAACTTCGCCTGCAGGCTGTCCTGCGGCAACGCATACGGCATGACGGCAGCATGCCGAACACTCACGTGCGCAACAATCGATTCGATACGTTCGGGATCGGGCGCGTGGGCCACCCGCAGAGCAAGCGCCGCATCAATCCCCCTCTGGGCGGCGCCCACCACCGGGTATTTCTTGATGTTGAGGCCGAGCTTCTCGCTCCGCCAGCCCGCCGGCATGGGCGAGACCAGATCGACCCGGCCCGCCGGCGAGAGTGCCCTCAGGAGCCCCCGGCCGCCTTCGATCGCACGGGGCGAGGCGGCAAGCCCGGCGCGCGCAAGGCCCGCCGCCTGGAGCCCCACGCTCGCCGCGCGTCCACCGTGCCAGGGCTTGGCCATGGTGCCGAAGTTTTCAAAGACGCCGCCCGCGCTCGATGCCGCGAGCGCCAGTGCATCCGACATCTGCGCAGCCGACAGCCCCCAGACCACGCCTGCCGCCACGGCGGCGCCAAGCGGACCGAGCACCGCCGTGGGATGCCATCCCTTGTCGTAGTACAGGTCGGGCTCACGCAGAAAGGCATCGGCCCACACTTCATAACCCGCGACATACGCACGCAACATCTGCGCGCCGCTTGCGCCCACGCACTGCGCGGCAGCCAGGATCGCTGGCACCAGCACAGCGCTCGGGTGGTTTGAAAATGCGAAGTCATCGTAGTCGAGCGCATGCGCGGCGGTGGCGTTCACCAGCGCAGCCTGGCTCGCGTGAGTGCGGTCGGAGCGATTCACCAGCCAGCAGTTGGGCTGCCCGCCCTGCTCAACCACCCAGTCAGCCAGCCGCACGACCGCGGTCTCGCGCGCACCCGCGAGCATCACCCCCAGCGCATCGGTAAAGCCCAGGATCGCGACCTCGCGAACCGCGTGCGGCAGCTCACGACTGGCCATCCCGGAAGCGAAGTCAGCGTAAATCAGTGTGAGAGGTAAAACGGCTGCGTCGGTCATGTTGGGAGTACTCGATCGACTGGTGCTCGCTATTCTGGGCGGATATTGCCGCGTCGAACGATCTCTGCATACTGGACCAGATCGCGCCGCAGCTGCTCGGCAAGCATTTCCGGCGCGCCGGTCCAGGTCTGAAAGCCCAGCGTATTCATGCGCTCCTGGACCTCGGCGCTCACCATCTGAGAATTGATGGTCTGATTGAGTATCGAAATGATGTTGGGCGCCGTTCCCGCTGGAGCAAACACGCCATACCAGAGATCGACCGCATAGCCTGCAACGCCCGCCTCGGCCACCGTTGGAAGATCGGGCATTGCACGCGAGCGCACCGCGGGTGCGACCGCGAGCGCGCGCAGGCGTCCGCTTTCAATGTGCTGCTTGACTGATGCAAGCGTGAGAAATGCGGCCTGTGTCTGTCCACCCACCAGATCGTTGATAGCCGGCCCACCGCCCTTGTAGACAACCTGGGTGATTTCGACGCCTGTCATCTGCGAAAAGAGCGCAGACGCGAGGTGCTGGGGTGTTCCGCTACCGGGATTGGAGTAGTTGAGCCGACCGGGCGCAGACCGCGCCAGGGCAATGAATTCCTGGACGGTACGCGCTTCAACGGAAGGATGGACGACCAGTGCCATGGGCGCAGACGCCATCATCGCCACCGCACTGAAATCCTTGTTTAGGTCGAACGGGAGCTTCTGCAAGCTCGCGTTGATAGGCATGGTGTTGGCGCCCAGAAGCAGTACCGAACCATCGGCAGTTGCCTTGGCCACCAGATCGGCGCCTATGTTGCCGCCAGCCCCTGGCCGGTTCTCCACGACCACGGACTGGCCGAGCGCTGCGCTCAGGCGTGGGGCCACGGCGCGAGCCAGAATGTCTGTGCCACCTCCCGGCGCATAAGGCACCACGAACCGGATGGGCCGGTCGGGATAACGAGTCTGCGCCGCGAGCGGCATGGATGCAAGCGCGCCCAGCATGAGCGCTACAGCGGCAAGAAGCGCACGCTTGCGTGGCAGGCGGAATGGGGTCGCGGTGGAAGCAGGCGGGGGCATCATCGGCTCTCCATGACGGCAATGGGGCTCGACTCTACCTCGAAGTAGAGCACCGCAGGCGACCGTGTTTCGTGAGCCCTGCCAATCGCGGAATGCAGGCGCCCTGTCAGGCGACCGGACTCAAGTTGCGAGGCCCGGCATGGTGAACACCAAAAATAAGACGCCACCCGACGATCGGGGGCGTCTGGCACAAGACACCGGAGGATGGGTAGGGATGAAACACTGTGCCAAAACTTTCGGACGCAGCGGTGTCACACGGCCATGTCTGCGGTCCGGTACGAAAAGGTCTTTTAGTGGCCTCCTGGGTTGAAGTGGGTGTTCGCCCAGCGCGGGATCTGTACCGACAACTGGGCAACTCGAGTTCGTCACTTAATCCGATAAGCCCTTGATTCGCTTGAGAGCGGCCCTGATTTACAAGACTACAAACCGAGTTCGAGTTGACGATCGATACTGTTGATATCCGGAGTGGGGACCCCCAGCGCGCGCAGTACGCGCCCCTGGAGGTCGTTGATTTTGGACAGGCCGCGCACAACGCGCGTGCCGTTCAGGCTGATCCGGTGATGCTGAATTCGGCGAAGCAGTTCGAGCGAGGTGGCCGGCGAGAGCGCCTCGCTTGCCTTGCGCAAGCGCATCCGCATCACGCGATGCAGCACCAACGCAAGGAAGCAGATACCCGCGTGCGCACGAATGCGCTCGGGCAGTCGGTGAAACACCGGCCCGATCTCGATCTCGCTTTTGAGCACCCGAAAGCCGCGCTCGATATCGGCCAGACTCTTATAGCGCTCGATGATCTCAGCCGCCGACAGGTCATCGACGTTGGTGAGCAGCACGAGCTTGCCGTCAAGGGTCTCGTGTCGAGTGAGGACCGCCTGGTTGATGTCCCAGGTGAAGCGATCGCTCTTGAGATCCACCCGAATGATCGAACTGAGGTGCGCCTCGGCCACCGCGTGGTAGAAGCGCGCCTTGGCGCCAGAGTCCGAGAGCTTGCGCCCGCGAGTGCGGGTGCCCTCATCCTGCGCATCGAGCTTGGCGGCCCAGCGCTGGGCATCGTCTTCGATCGCCTGAATGCGATCGCGGCGCTGCGCCGTCATCTCGCGGGCTGTCGCATCATCGTGACTGATCACCAGGCGCAGCGCCGGTTCATCGGGGCCCGCGCGCCAACTGTCTTCCCGCACCCAATCACCGGACGCCCCGGCGCCCATCGTCTCGATGATGGGGGCGAAGTCTGCGTAGCGCC
>Ga0194118_10001899_pt1 | contig 28018 bp, 32 predicted proteins | sample TA2MahsurfametaG_2_FD_148662 | JGI IMG/M metagenome (GOLD analysis project Ga0194118, IMG submission 148662) | Freshwater microbial communities from Lake Tanganyika, Tanzania - TA2015013 Mahale N5 surface | ecosystem: Environmental > Aquatic > Freshwater > Lake | place: Tanzania: Lake...
GTCGATCCCCTTCATGTCCACACCATCCCGATCTACTGGGGCGACCCGCGGGTGAAGGAGTTCTTTAATCCAGAAAGCTTCATTTGCCGGGACGACTTTTCCTCCGACGAAGAGCTGGCCGCATACGTCCTGCACGTGGATGACACGCCCGAGCTTTACGCCCGATTCATCCGGGCCACTCCGTTTCACCAAAACCGGCCGAACTCCGCTTACGACCTGACCGCCTTGGTCGCGTTTTTTAACCGGGTGTTCCACTCGAGTCAAAAGCCTGTCGCCCAGCGACGCTGGTTTTTTGGACTGACCAAATGGCGGCTGGCCAAGCGAAACAAGTTGCCGGGCGAATGAGGGGTCTGGCATTGCGGATTCCATGGGCCGCCGAAAAGGCCCCTTTTTTCATGATCATGCGGAGGATCAGAGCTCGGGAAAAAGCCGGCTGAATTTTCCGATGTCTTGGTAAATGACGGAATAGAAGACCCGGCCTACCAAGCGGTACCGCTTGGACCTGAGATAACGGCCAAGTTCCCTTTCTTCCTTTCGGGTTTTGGCTTCGGCACAGATCACCTCCGGCCGCCAAAAGCCCCAGTCGTTGCCTCGCAGGACCTGCAGATCCATCCCCTCACAGTCCACATTGAGGAGTCCGCCTTTTATTCCTGGCGGTAAATGGGCGCGGAGAATCTGACGGAGAGTCGTCACGCGAACCGGCAGTCCTTGGCCTCGCTTCCGGGATGTTTTTTTCGTTTCCACGCGGCTGGTGAGGTCGGACCCTTCTTTAAGGAAAATCCCCATCCCCGGTTTTCGGCCCACGGCCGCCTCAATGACCACATCGCGGGGACGCCTTTTCCGATGGAGCTCGGCCAGACGGGAGTTGGGCTCGGCCACGATCCCCTTCCAGCCGTTTCGGTAAAACAGCCAGGTATTGCTATGGGTCACCGGATGATTGGCCCCAATGTCGACGTAGAACCCTTTGTTGGGGAGGAGGTGTTCCAGGACCAGATCCTCCCCAAACTGGCTGAAGGAAAGGCGGATATTTTTCCACTCCTTTTCGGATGCCCCCGCTTTTCGCCGGGTGCAAAGGCTGACGATCCAACGGCGTAGATTAGCCATGGGGTCTTCTGGCTCTCTTTTCCAGCCAACCGCCTAGCTTTTTCCAGCGGCCCTCAAAAGCGGACGGCCCGTGTTTTTCTTTCATCAGGTTCCGGCACCCATCCCGTCGGCCCTGTAATTCCTGACGCCTTGTAAGAATATCTTTCAAACAGGAGGCCAACGTAGGAGCCGATCTGTGCGCGAGAAGCCATCCCGTCTTGCCCGCCTCCAGCGTCTCGCCCACTCCACCCCCCGCAAAGGCGACCACCGGGGTTCCGCAGGCCTGAGCTTCCTCAAGAACCAGTCCATAGCTCTCCACCTTGGCAGGGTGAACAAAGAGGTCTGCCGCAGCCATCAGTTCTGCCACCCGTTTTTCCGATTGAACCTGGCCAAAATCAGTCACCTGCGGATTGTTTTTCAGACTCGGCGGACAGTTTCGTCCCATTAACCCCAGCCGCACACCGGGAATTTCGCGGATCTGTCGCCATGATTCCGCCAGCAGGTCGATCCCCTTGCGCGGATCGGCCAGATTCTCCGCTGCCGCCAGCAACAGGATTTCCTCCTGCTTCAGTCCCAGTTTCTGGCGAACGCTTTCCCGTGGGGCGGGATGAAAGACCTCAAGATCCAGGGGGTTGGGCCAAGCCTCGCATGGGCTGGCATCAACCGAACGCACCAGATCCCGTAGCCAGACCGACGGTGTCAAAAGGATGCAACGGCCGCTTTTCATCAAAGGCTTCAGTTGGTTTAGGGGCGAGCGGACCGCACGCTTTCGGAGTTCACTTTCGGGGAAATAAGAGGGTCCGTCACCCAAAGCCCACATGTCGTGCAGGGTCCAAAAAACCGGCGCACAAGAAAGAGCTTGGGTCACCATATCCAAATTCCAGCCCCATTTGAACGCTCCTTGGATGTTATGGATCCAGATGAGATCCGGCTGAAAATCACGGATGGCCGCCTCCCAGTTTTGTTTGGCCCTTTTTCCCCGGCTTCCTTTTTTGCCATCGGCACTCTGAAAAAGCTCCCGCACCCGGCCCCAACCTCGCGCGGGTTTGCCGGTGACAAGATAATCTCTCACTTCTCCCGCCCGATCCCCTGCGGCCACCCTTACCTCCACCCCCAGTTTCCTTAAGCCCGCCGCAAATCGGTTCGCTGCCCGGGCCGCTCCCCCAGTTTCCCGGTGGTCTTGGAGAAAAAGGACTCTCAAGCCTGCCTTCTACTCCCCGACCGCCGTCCCCCGACATCCCGCCACCAGCCCATCTTTACTTTTTCCAAAAAGCTCCTTCAAAATTCCCGCGGATCTGCCGATCTTTAGTGATCAGCCCCTGCCCGGTAGCCAGTGCGTGGCCCACGATCAAACGATCAAAAGGATCCCTGGTCCACCGCAGGGATTTGGACGACTGGATAACGCTGGCAAAGCCGACGTCCGAAATTTCCAGCTCGATTTCCCGTTGCAGATAGCGAAGCAGCGCGTCCGGACGGATGGTCAGGCGCTTGATTTCCCTAAGAAACTCCAGTTCAAGGACGACGGCGGGGCTGATCGCAATCTTTTCCTCCTGGATTTTTTCCTGCACCGGGGTGGGCAACAGGTTTGCAGGGTCCAGGTAGAGCCAGACCACCACATGGGTGTCCAGAAAGATCAAGGCTTCCAGCCGCTCGACCAGTCCCTTTCCACGATGTCCTCTGGTTTGCCGCGCAGGCAACCGGGATGGGCCCGTAGGGTTCGAATCGATCTTTTGCCCCCCTCGGAAGCGAGGCGCAACCTTCGCCCCTTCCGCCGGATGATGACCGGCTGCCCCGTCCGGAGAACCCGGTCCAGGGTCCGATAAACATCCTGCCGTAGCTGAGTGGCATTCATAATCATAAACGTACGTTATATTTTATTTTGCGTACGTCAATACGACTTTCTTTTTCATCTTTATCTTCATCTTAAGCAAGCGTGCCTCCGGCCTACCTACCGACCACCGCTCCCATTTATTTTTAATCTGTTGAGCTCCGACTCCTGACTACCGACTCTCGGCCACTGACTTCATCCCTTCGCCCCTTCAACCCTTGAGCCCCGGCCTCTCGATCCCCGACTTCTGACCACCGACCACTGATTATATCCCTTAAACCTTTAGGACTTTTAAGCCTTAAACCCTCTCTCCCCGCCCCCCTGCCCACCAACTAGGCCCATAAGCTCTATACTCCCTCAACCTAAACGAAATCGTCGATCAGTGTCTTGGGGCCACCACTTTCAGCTTGGGGAAGAAACGATGAAAATCATCCCCGTTCCGGGTCAGAATACCCTCAAATCGTGTGCCGAAGGCGCCGATAAGGACATCGGCCACAGGCCGGCGGTTTTCCCGGCCCTCCCTTTTTCTCCCGATATGTCGCGCCCAAGCCCGGGCCGCCGTCTCCGTGTCGCCTTCCTGCCAATCCTCCTCAAATCCCACGGGAATTCCCAAAAGAAACTGCCGTAGGGCGGAGAGATCCCCGGCAAACGCTGGGGCCAGTTCCACAAAAGTCACTGGGCAAACCAAAAGCCCCGCCTCCGCCTTTTCCTGCAAGAGGGACTCGGATCGTTTCCCGAACCTGGGATCGTCCAGCCCGATATCCAGAAGGAGACAGGTGTCGACCACCCAGGGCACTTAGACCGTCTCTCCCCCACGCAGGATTTTCATCCAGTCCCCCGTGCGGACCGGCCCCCCGCGGAGATATCGCTTCATAAACCCCCTCATGGATCGCCCGGACCCCTGGCGTGGCACCGTGACCCGGATTTCCCGGTCCGAGACCCGGCTCCACAGAAGAGGCTGGCCGGGCCGTAACCTCAGTTGTCGCCGAATCGCCGAGGGCATGGAGACCTGGCCCCTTTCCGTCAGTGTGGTAACCACCCCGCTCATAAGTTGAACGTATCATGTATTTTTATCATGTCAACACTGCCTCCTGGGTAATTTGGGTTGTTGGCGTTTGCCGGGGACCGAGTGCGCTGAGTAACGACTCCCGATCACCAATTTCCGCCTTTTGAACATTCGGCCTCTGAACCTTGAGTCCCTGACAACCGATTTCTGACCACCGCTCCCTTAGCCCTTTCAACCCTTGGGCCAGTTTTTGGATGATGCTTTCTAAAGTTCATCGATGGGAAGGTTGGCGGAGGCGCCCCCGCGACAACCGATCCCGGATCTTCTGCCAAAGGCCCCGGCGTCCCTCCGTGCGTAAAAAGTGGTTCCTAAAAACCGCCTGATCCATTTCCTCATCCGCCGCGATCCGCGAAGGCCCTCGATAGGGGGGGGGAAGGGAGCCGCTTCTGCGGATGCCGAGATCCACGGTGGCGTCCTGCGTGTGGGTGGCGCCGGGGCCAAAGCCGACGTTTGCCACCAGGTTTTGGCCGGGCGTGATGGCTACCCATCCTTGGGACCAGAAATGGGCCAGCCAGGGATAGTCCCAGGTCTGAATCTCCCCTTTTTTCATCCGGCTGAAAACGCGGTTCCAATACGCCGCCTCCGTGGCAGAGGCTTGGGGGAAAAAATGGCGGAAACCACCCGCCGGCCAAGGTTGCGCTCCCGCCCGGTAGTTGCGCCAGGCCCGGGCCCAGGTCGCCCAGCCCCAAATATGGAGATACCGGGAGAAAAAATAGTCCGTGGCAAGGATTACATCCCGGGGAAGAAAACAGTTGCCGGAAATCCCCCCCACGATGCTTTCGCCCCGATACCGGGCGAGCATCTCCCCGCAAAAGGTAAAAAATTCCGCCACCGGCAGACAGTCCTCTTCCAGCAGGATGGCCTCTTCCTCCCTTGCAAAGACGGCATCCAAGCCAGTCTCAAGCCGGGTGCGGATGCCCAGGTTTCCGTCGGCATAGACCTTTTCGATCCGGCAGGGCCAATCCACCGCCTGCTCCGCGGAGGCACGGGCCTCCTGGCAGAGCCCCGACTCCTGCCCGGACCGCGGACCGTCCGCCACGATCCAAAGAGCCCCGGGACGGACAGAGCGCACGACCCCCATCAACCGGCGCACCAAATACGGCCGCCGGTAGATGAACACGGCGATGCAGGGATGGTTCATGTCTGCGAATCAAAACCCTTTCCGAAAACTCTCCTTTCGATAGATTGATAAAAAATATGCTGAAAGGGATGAAAAGGACCCTGCGAGAGCCCTTCTTGGAATATTACCGGAAAGAGGGTTTTTCTTTCTCCCGTGGACCGCTTCTCGGCTGTCGGGACTTGTCGGCATGGCTGCAGAACCCCAAGAACGGCCGTTGGCTCCGGCGGGATCCGGGCGGGCGGGGGGCCGGACGTCGTCTTTTGCCGCCGTCTCCGGGCGACACCTTTGAAATTGAGGAACAGGACCTGGTGCATGCCGACACCTTTGTGGCGGAACTCCCGGAAGCCCTGGTTCATGGCCCCAGCGTGGCGGTCATCACGCCCGACCGCCATCTGCTGCGGGAGTTGTCGACGGAATTCGGCCACCCCCCGGAAAATCACGGAGCCATGCGGCGCCTCACTTTTCCGAAGCCACGCCGCATCCGCGGCACCTGGGCCCTTTTGGCAGTGACCGGGGGAAACACTTACTACCACCACCTCCTCGAAGTTCTGCCCAAGGTCCATCTGCTCCGGTCAGCTGGTTGGGATCCTACCCGCCTGGATGGGGTGATTGTGAGCGGCCACCAGCACTCATTTCAGTGTGAGACTTGGCAGAATCTAGGCCTATCCCCCCAAAAAATAGTTTCACTGAAAAAGGGTGTTTTGCTGCAGCCGGACCGATTGCTGGTATCGCCATTACCTTCTCACCCAGGGTTCACGCCCGATTGGGCAACTGATTTTGTGCGAAATACCTTTCTTTCGAAGAACGAATCAACCCTAGTCAATGAAAAGCTGTATTTGACGAGAACGGGAGAAAATACCCGAAGGGTTGTAGGCGAGGAAAGCCTTTGGCCGGAACTCAAGAAGCGGGGATTTCGCAAGTTTGATGCGCAAGGAATGTCGTTAGCAGAGCAGGCGGAGATTTTTTCAAGATGTAGCGCTGTGCTTGGACCCCACGGTGGAGCCTTCGCCAATATTGTTTTTAGCAGGCCCGGGACCCGGGTGATAGAGCTCTTCAACCCGAGATATCTGAATCCGTGCTATCAGAACCTCGCCACGGGCCTGGGACTGCGCCCCTCGTTTTTCATCGGGGAGACCCTTGTTGGGGACAAAAAACCCCGCGTGGCCGATTCCCGGGGTGACGTTCGCCTGGGGCCGGAAACCTTGGCCAAGCTCTTGGCCGCGCTGGATACATAAGCGTCTAGCTCGAAAAGGCGCTGCGCTCGGTTTCGAGAAGCTGCCGCCGCTGCTCCTCGTTTAAGCGAATCCCGTCAGTTTCCAGTTTGGACATAATTCTTGCAAGGATTTGCTCGTGTTCAGCTCGATTCAGTTTTTTGGAAAAAGAACCAGGTCTTTCCAGGGTTGTGACTCCTACTTTGCCCCAATAGTAGCTGGGGTACTTTAGGACCATGAAATTATTCAAATAAGTATCACACATCGGTCCCAATATAGGGTCAAAACAATATTTTTTAAGAACGGAGCTACGGTAAGCAACCGCGTACCCTGAAGGTCTAGTCTTTCCTTGAACATACTGATCCACTGAGCCTGAGCCAGGTTGCACGCCCTTGCGCACCGCCCAGCCGGTCGTTCCAGTGATTCTTCCCGTTTCGGAGTTTAGGTGCCGGCACTTGCAAAACACAAAATCCACCCTTTTCACCGAAATCGCGTAATGGAGAATCCAAAGATAAAATCGGCTGCAAATTTCCATATCCGCAGAGATCGGAACTGCGATCCCGTCAGGAATACTTTTCACCAGTTGGTTAAGACAACCCACGATTCCTTGGTGTTCCGAATTAAAAATCACGCGAACTCCGGGCTGCTTCGATATCGGCCATGCGAGAGCGAGCTGATCCTTCTGGCTGGCATCATCGGCCAAGTGAATTTCCCAAGGCAAACAAAAGCACATTTTTCGAATGGAACCGATCAGTCGTTGTACATGGGTCCAATCGTTTCTGACGGGGCCAAAAAAAATAATTTTCATCCTGGGTCCTATTTGTTTCGTTGACGCGCGAAACTTCCGGATATCCGGTTTAAGGCCTTTTCTTTGGGCCGCAGCAAAGCGCGAAGAGATAGTGGGCCATCGGATAAAACCCGGTGTGAATTACCTCGTCATTCATGGAGAAGACGAACACATTTTTAAAATGGTGCATGAGAAGTTTTTTTAGACCTGCCGCATCTTTGCAGTTGATATGACCTGCACGGCTGGGAGGAGAGGCAAAGGCCTGTGATGTTAGGGATGGCGTGCCACACAGAAAAACCCCGCTTGCGGTAAGGGAGTGCCTAATATTTCGAATAAAGACATTTTCGAGTTTTTTCGGAATGTGCTCGATGACATCGCAAGCAAAAATTCCTTGAAACCTTTCTTTGCGTGGCCCGTCTTTACACATATCCCATACATCAAACCGAATGCGGTTGTCATTTTTATGAAGTTCTCTGGCATGGGATACGAACACGGGGTCAAAATCCACGGCCACTACTTTTTGGACTTCTTGTAAAATGAGTTTCGAGGAAAATCCGTCTCCGCACCCAACCTCCATCACGTTTTTAAATCCGCTAAACATCTTAGCTGCGAATTTGTATCGTGAAAGCTGGAAAACCAAATGTTTGGGATCATCCCGATAAAGCTGGCTGGTCATTAGGCCGAGGGAACGCAAACCCTCCTTCTGTTCCAGATTCAAAAGAAACTGGTATTGAGGTTCCATCATTTTAGGAGATTTTTTTTTCATGTTTTTATTTCCAAAACCTCATCCACCAGCGGTTTCTTTGCTGCGCGCGACAAAGAATATTCCCAGCAAGTTCCTTTGCCATTGTTTGCACCTGCTGATCCTCTGGGGTGATTGGGCCTGCCCGCAAAACAAAAGGAACCTGAAAATTTTGCAGGTGCCGTTGGTTGCAGTGCCGTTGTACCCACTTTGCCACCTCGTTTAGAAGATCTTTATCTTTGGTTGAGGTTGACGCCATGCGAATTAGACCGCTTAACTCCAAGCAATAACCCTCATCGGAACTCTGGAAGTACGCGATATCGCCATCCTCTGGAAAAGCAAACTTAATATAGTCGTCGTCCAATGTGCTTTCCGGAAAAACCTTTTTGTTGCGGCTATTTAAATACAAGGCATGCACATGAAAAGGGTAGATTAGCAAGCCATTTTTAAGCGAATGATATATGTGCGAAGGCCAGTCATAACTGAAATTCCTGCATTTCCAAATTAATCTTTTTGTAACGGGATGGAGAATTTTTAACACTTTAGATAATGGAACAGCTTCGTTCGCGATATTTTTATTTTTAAGACTTGTCCGGAGCAAATCTGCTCCTTTCGTCTTTTGAATCCGAACACTAGGGATTAATACAAGACGTTTCCCTTGATCCAATATTTTCTGGAGGGTTGTAAAGGTCGAATCACTTAAAAAGGCGTCAGGACATAAATTCAAAATAGCACTGCCCGTCTTATGTGCTTGCACGACCACCTGCCTTAAGAAAAAGGCATATAAAGAATATTTTTTCTGAGGGTCGCACCAAAAAGATTTATCTTCAACACAGTGTAAGTCGACTTTTACATATTTTTTCATTCTTTGAATATTTTTGTGTCGGAGAATGTACTTCTGATCAGACTGAGTAGTAAAAATATGGTAGCTTAAATTATTGTTTTGTTTTAAAAGGAGGACGTTCCCGGAACGTAAATGCCAAGGCATAATGTTTTCGAGAAAAAAGGTTGTGTACTTCTTTCCCCAAACCACCACACTTGCATTAATGCTTGTTTTTATACGTTGATCCTAAAAACGAAAGCGAGTGAAAGGCCGATAAAAAATTCGATACCAAATTAACCAAACCAAGTACAGAGACTTGAAAGGAAGTTTTGCGACCGAATTAAAACCTAGTTTTTGAAATCGTGCGACAAGGTTGGCAGATGCACGTATATTTAAATCTCGGTGAGCTGAGGGCCATAGGTTTTCTAGTTCCTTTGCTATTTTAGTTAAATTTATTTTAGAAGTTTTTAAATTTTTAGTGAGGGCATTTTTTGCTTTTAAAAATTCTTCATTTTCTACTTTTTGCATTAAGAGTGTTAGCAGCGGATCACTTAGCCAGATTCCATCAAGGGCTTTTTCTTTTATAAGCTGAAGGATCCAACTCGATCCAAGGGAAGGGACTGCCTCTTCCAGTAAAATAATTTTTTTAATAATATCACGATTTGTTTTGGTCCCCGTTTCCATTAAAATTTTTCCAACTGGTTTTCGGAAGGCTCTATTTTTTGCGATATTTTCTTTGATCTGGCGGTAGGATTCTTTTTGCAGGATGAACCTTTTTTGGCTTTTTAAACGTGGCAATAACCTCCGAATTTTTGAGTAAATTATTTTTTCAGATGAACCAACCGGCGAAAGGAATTGTTTTTTCTGCGCAAAAGGTAACTTAAATGATTTGTATGGGATTTGATAATTGTGATACCCATTTTTTGTCACATCAAAAATGAGATATGGAATCTTGGAGAAGGTCGCACAATTTGCAAAGCCGGATGAACTGCCAAGAAATGCCTCCGCTGTTAGCAGCGCTGCGATACTATCTTTTAAAGTTCCGCCCATTGTATTTAAGCTAAAAACCCCAGGAATTCTCAAAAAACTTTCTGGGTAACCAGAGGCAGGTCCTAAAAGTAAAATTGCATATTCATTTTTGAAGCTAAAAGCAATGTCTGAAATTACCCGAAACCAAAAACTTGGATCGGCGTTTCTTTCTATATCTGCAAGATCCCACCTGCCATCAATTCCCCGGAACCTTAAATGTATTACAATCCATTTTTTCTTTTTGGTATTTGCACTAATTTTCTTTCTGGTTAGCTCTATAATTGTTTTCGGCAGTTTTAATAAAGGTATTTTTTTGTGGATGGCATAATATTTGTTTATGGGGGCGTGAGACGCAATTTCCGTATTGAAGTAATTATGAAAATGTTCCACTTGTCCTGTTTTTAAATATTTTTGATAAAAATTATTGATGGTCATATCAATTTCTGTTTCGCATCCAAATGAATCGTCTTGATGGTTTGCGTTTTTGACAGGCAGTAAAAAAGGGTTAAACATTAATGCCTCGTTTAAATCCCCGATCATTTGCAAACAATTTTTTTTTGAAATGTTTTTTTGTATTGGGTGAATTTTTCTTAAATCGCACCTCCAAGAAAATTCTTTATGATTAATTTTTTTACATTTTAAACATGCAGTTTGAATTAGATAAATTATAATATCTCCTAATGCGTATGGTAAAATTCGGAAATCGTATATCATTTATTTAGATATTGTTTTGCCTTAGGACTTTAAATTGGAAAAGGTCTTCTGATCTAACAAAACGCATAGCTTTGCCATGGTGTCTTGCCTTGCCTCTTTTCAAGTAAGATCGAGGCAACTATGATATTGGAGTTCTTTGGTTTCTTGTTATTTATGTTTGGGCGAAACCTGTTCGCTAGGTGCAAATGACAAATGCTTTCAAAACTAATGGTGGATCTTTGCATTCGTAAATTATGCTAAAGAAATTTTTGCAATTCTGGTTTTGACATTCCGGTATGGAAACGCCTTAAAAAATCCAGTACCCGCTGCTGGGCAGCTTCGACCGGGGCTTCGCTCGGGGAATCAACAACTGGGGAAGCGGATCGGTTCTTTATTTTACGAAGCTGCTGGGCTGATTTCTCAAAAGGCCGCAACACCTCCAAGAGAATTTTTACCCAGATTGGGGCCCGCGGGGAAACAAGATGCACCATCGGCGATGTATCTTTTTTTGCGCCTTCCTGCACGAGGTCATGACGAAGACAATCCATGATCGACGGAGCATAGTACGCCCTAAAGAGTCTTTGGAGAAAAGGCTTGTCTGCCCGACCTTCGGATGCTTCGGACCAAAGATTCAGACACTGATGGTACTCGCGCATCCAGTCGCCCTGAAACATGCGATCCCAATTGTCATATTCCCGCAAATACCGCTGATCGTTGCTGGCCTGGCGGGAGGCCCGATACAGAAATGGGACGGATTTTCGTATGACCTTGCCTTGAATTACCGCCAGTACACTGGTCAGCAACTCCCCCAAAAAAGGATCCATGATGCGGCTTTGGAGAAGTTTTCGCTTGATGGCCAGCAGGTCCTTGGTCCGGAAAATGTCATGAAAATTCAGATTATAGCGAAAAAAATGTTTTTGGAGGCGATCCCCTAAATCGGGACTCGATAGGGAAGGATCCTGGGGCAGAGCTTGGATAGCGGGGCGCAACTCCCCCGAAGCGCCCGGGGCGAGGGAGAAGTTATGCACCCAGCCCCGGACACAGACCGTATCAGGGTCCTCCAGGGCCTGGGAGAGTTTCACGAAGGAGGCAAAGTTTGGTAGGTCATCATCCGCCAAAAGGGAGCAGAAAGGGGTGGAGCAGCTCTCCAGAGCCGCCACGGTTTTTTGGTAAAACTCCCCTCGGTTGAGATCAGGTCCCCGGGAAAAATAGGAGAGGTTTAGTTCACGAAAATGGGGATTCTCACACAAGAGCCGGGCTTCGGGGCCGTGGCTGCCGTCCGCAATCAGGATAGGAAGGCGCACCCCTTGGTCTGTTGCCCAAGCCAGCCAGCGCCCAAGAAGATGAGCCTGATCCTTGACCTGAACGATGAGGGTGAGGCTTGCTGCAGAACTCATGGGGATCGGGGCAGAACCGCCAAGGTTTCCCAAATGCATCGTTCAATGTTTCCTGCCGGAAAAAATCCGATGGCTTCGGCATATTTTGAAACTACTTCGTAGGAAAGTTGGTTCATTATCCGACTCTCCGTCATTTCGATCCTCAGTTGGGGAAGATGGATTCGGATCATTTCCAGGATTTCATGCACCGTATGGTTTTGGGTGACCACATTGACCACTTCCGGAAGCGGCTTTTCTTTAAGGAGCCGACCCACTCCCAGGAACGCACTCACGGCATCCTCCAAGGCTAAATACGGCCTTTTTTGGTAAAGGGCCGTTTTCCAGACCGTGATCGCCTGCCCTTGGGCCGCCTGCCAGCAAAATTTGTTCACTGCCGTGTGGAATCTCATGCCCGGGGAGGTCCCGGCAATGGTTGCCAGGCGCAGGATCACACACCGCAATCCCTTTTGTCTGAATTCATGAACGGTTCTTTCCTCCTCCAATTTCGTGGCGGCATAAGGGCTTTGTGGCCGAAGCTGGCTCACGGGACAGTCCTCATCCACCCGGGATTCCTGGGAGCCGTAAACGCTTGTGGAAGACGGGAAAACCAAAGGGATGTTTCGCTCCAGGCAAAATTCACAAGCTTTCTGGGTGCTCTCCAGATTGTTGGCCCTTACCTCATCAGCCATCTCCGTGCTTTTTTCCGCATCGGTGATCGCGGCCAGATGAAGCAGAGCAGAGTATTCTTCTGTGGGAAGCTTCCGAAGGCTGTTGCGGACATCCCCCTCCACGAAACGAAAATTCCGAAGCCGGAACAGGGAGGCATAACGGAGCGTCCGCATGGAATCGATCCCGACCACCGAAACCCTGGAAAGGCGGTCAAGTCGCTCGAGGATACCCGAGCCAATGTGGCCGCAGGCCCCTGTCACGATCAGGCTATGGTGCAATTTTGTATTCCGCGGGAAATTGCCGAAAGAATGCCAAGGTCGACTTCAAGCCGGCTTCAAAAGAAATTGATTCGCGGAACCCCGTGGCTTTTCTAAATTTCTCCCCGGATAGACAAACGCTACCCACCTCCAAAGAGCGACGGTGGGAGGGCCAAGGCACCTTTTGGGGGTTCGGGCCGCCACAGGCTTTCGCCACCGCTTCGGCGATCACCAGCACAGAAAGATGCCGGGCGGACACTACTTGGAAAACCTCGCCCGGCTGGAACGAGTCATCCAGACAAAGCAGAATGGCCTGAACCACGTCATCGACGTGCAAAAGGTTGCGGGCTTGGGCGCCATCCCCGTAAACGGAAATAGGGCGCCCTTGAAGGGCCTGCCCAATAAAAAAGTTGTTAAAGGTAAATTCAGGGCTGTGAATCGCCGCTCTCGGGCCATAGACATTAGGTAACCGCAAGACCGTCGCAGGGAGGCCGTGGCTTTGGTGATAAATCCGGACAAACTTTTCCGCGGCTACCTTGTTGGCGGAATAAATATCGAGCGGGTTCTCGGGACTGTTCTCATCCGCGATTTTGTGAATTTGCCTTCCGATCTGAGTCGTGGTTCCCAGATGGATAAGATGAGCACTTGGATTAAAACGTCGCAAGGCTTCCAGCAAATTGAGGCAACCCCGGCTGTTGATGTCCAAATTGTCCCAAGGCTCCTTCATGGAACCGGGATGGGAAGTGGAGGCGGCACAGTTCACCACCACATCGACTTCCCGGAGAAGATCACTCAGCAGCTCAAAGTTGAGGATCGAGTGATAACAAACTCGGGTCGCCTTTCGAAATTCTTGGGCATGCCGTAGGTTGCCTCCGGCACTGGGCTCAAGGTTGTCCAACACCGTCACCTGCCAGCCGAGCTTTTCCAGCGCCAATACTAGATTGGAGCCAATGAAGCCAAGCCCCCCGGTGACGAGGATCCGTCTCAGGTTTTTCTTTTTTTTCGGCAAAGGATTTCCTTGATGGCCGAGCATATGGTGCGGATTTGCTGTTCAGTCAGGCCGTAGGAGCAGGGCAAGTTGATTCCACGAGAAGAAATATCGTAGCTGGCCGGATTAATTTGGCGATATTTTCTCCCTTGGGAGCCGAAGGCCGGCAAGCTGCTGAGCGGATAAAAAAACGGGCGACTGGGAATTCCCAATCGGGCTAACCGACGGATGGCCTCCTCCTTGCGGATTCTGCTGGCCTTGCTGAAAACCACGCCGGTGATCCACGCTCCATTGAAAACCCCGGGTCGCTCGTCATTGAGCTGGCACTCATCCACTTCGCGTAGATGGTGCTTATAGGTTCGCATCATCCAGTTTTTTCTGGCGACCAGCTCGCGGATCCTGGTGAACTGCGCATGGGCCAAGGCGGCCTGCAGGTTGGAAGGCATATATTTGGGGGTCACCGCCTCATTAAAATAAGGTTTGGTCTTCGGCCCCCTCCCGTGATCACGCCAAACCACGCATTTGTCCCGCAGCCGGGGCTGGTCCAGCAAAAGAATCCCCCCTTCGCCAGTGCAAATGGTTTTCGTGCGATGAAAGCTGAAAACGGAGGCGATGCCGAACGAGCCAGCCTTCCGACCGTCCAAGGTCGAGCCCACGGCTTCCGCGGCATCCTCGATCAATTGGATCCCCTTCCGCCGAGTGAGCGCAAGAAGTTCGTGCATTTCCGGCATGTTACCGAAGAGATCTACGGCGATGACCGCCTTGGTGCGCTTCGTGATCTTGCGCGCTACATCGTCCGGATTGAGACACCAATGGGACTCTTGGATATCGCAAAATACGGGGACCGCCCGCTGGTAGACAATCGGGGCCGCGGAGGCAATCCACGTGCACTCGGGAACAATCACCTCATCGCCGGGGCCCACCCCGAGTCCGAGCAATAGAAGATGCAGGGCACTGGTGCAGTTGGGTGTCATTAACCCAAATCTGCGGTCATGGTATGCGGAAAACTCTTTTTCAAAGCGCTCCACGTAATGATAATTGAACCAGCCCTGCCGCATGCAGTCCGCCACGATCCTTCGTTCCACCGAAGTGATCCATGGCCCCGCCATGGGCAAGGACCTCAAACTCACGGATCTTTTCGGCAGAGCCAGTATCCCCCGGGCATATTGGAAAAGAGAAGCTTGGCCTCTAAATCCCGGTCGGGAACAAAGCGTTTGCAGGTCCGATGAAATTTGTGCATCGCGGTCGCAGGATTATTTCCTCGGCCCCAGGCCCGGGGGCGGAGGCGGGCCGGGGGTTGGTGCTCGATCACGGTATCCCCCACGATCAGATACCCTCCCTGGCCAATCAGGGGGGTGTAGAGTTGCAACTCTCGCAGGACGTGAGCCTCGGTATGATTAGAGTCGAGAATAATCAAAACCCGGCGACTTGAGCCAAGAAGTTGCCGGACTTTGCGTACGGTATTTTCCTCCACGGAGGAACCCTCCACCAAGCGTAGATACCGAGCTAACTTCGGGTGGCGGCCCAGTCGCCGGCGCAGGTCGGCCGGAATGAAAAGATCCACACCCACAACTTTTTTGATGCCGACCAGCGGAGCCAAAGTTGCGTACATCAACAGAGATCCTCCCCAGGCAACGCCAATTTCCACGACGTATTCTGGGCGGTGACGATGGATGATTTCTTGAAAAGCCATCAAATCCGTCGTCAGCTGCAGAAAGGGTTCTCCCATCCAGTTGAACTGATGAACCCAATAGTATTCGTGGCCGGCCTCGATTTTTAACGCCAAGGCCTTGGCCTTGAGGTTGCGGTTTCGCTCCATTTTTCGGGCAAACCGGCGACGGAGATTTTCAAACTCCTCCCGGGTGTAGATTTTTTTTCGATCAGAGGCCATACCCGTAAGCCTCTAGGTCTAAACCGAAAATTTTTGAAAGGTATCGGTTGCTGGCCCGATAGTACTCTTGAAACTGTCTTTGATAAACTGCCGGCAGACGAACCGGGGGCGCCGGCAGATGCCGCATCCAACTCCAACTTTTTTCTCCGGCAATTTCATCTCCCTGAATAGCTCGCCTTAGGGAAACGGGCAATCCGGAAGCCAGCTGATGGAAAAGCAGCTGCCACCGATTGTTGCCTACCCTGGCCCGGGGAGCGGCCAGCGCCCGCGTAACATCCTGAACAGGAATTCCCAAGGCTTCCGCCCACCGGCCCGCGTACCTCTCAGGGTGACGGAGAGACTCTTCATACAAAAGAATGCGCAGCGAAGAGGCAGGATAATGCTGGAGAAGGATGCGGACGAAACGCTCGTAGCGAAAGAATTCCAAAGGTCCATACCTCGGAAACTGCAGAAGATGACGGCACCACTCCGCTGGCCGGACAAATTTTCGCCAATATCGGTAGGGAACCCCCTTGAGAAAGGCGCCATGATTGGCATACCAAGAGGTCAGGGCAGAGATCGGTTCTCTCACCACCAACACCACGGTAGCACGGGGAAAAGCCCGGCAGAGGCGGGCCGTGGCCTGACCCAGCACGGGGGAGGAGCAATAGTCCTCGGAGGAAAAAACCAGCCGCTTGCGGGTGCGGGCAGCAACCTTGGCCCGGTTCCTGACAAGCCTAAGAAATTCCGCGCAGTCCGCGTATTCCTCGTCGTCATGCAGGAATGCGCGCGCCCGCGTACCTTGCTCTCCGGGCCCTTCCTCACCAAAATATAGTAGGTGGGGATGGCAGCGGAACAAAAGCCTTTGCAGGCTGGTGGAACCCGTTTTGTTCGCACCCAAATGGATGAGGGGGAGCGCCATGGATCAACCTCGCCGGGAAAAGGCAAGGAACCTCTTGCTGCGGATGCGCAGCGGGGAGGGAAAGTTTTTCATCGGTGGCGCTTGAGTTTTACCGAAATACTCGCTGGGCACATTGGCCTCCATGCACAGCTCGTAGCCGAGACGCGAGAGGTTTTCTACGATTTCTTTGACATTGAAGAACCAGACGGGAATTTTTGACCCGTAAAAGCTTTGCAGCGAGGCAAAGCGGGGCTGGCTTCCTGCCAAAAGCCCCTGAATCAACAGGTGGCGAGGTCTTTTGGCCGTTAAGGACCGAAGCAAGCCGCGCCAATCCTTAAAATATTGCAAGGTCTGGCTGATCCAAACGAGATCGTACACCCGAGGTCCTCGGGCTAAGCTGGAAATGTGCCTGACCCGAAGCCCTTTCTGGGGATTCTTCCGGACATAGCGACAGACCTCCGGGGTTTCCAAAATCCAGTACGCTAATTTCTTCCTACGGCAACGTAGGGCCCGGAACGTGGACCACCATTCGCCGGCCAGCCCGCCCCCCACATCCAGAACGCTGAGTTTCGGTCCGGATGGACACGCCGCCGCCCAATGGACAAGAGGAGAGGTCTCCGGCATCCCTTGGGATCGGTTTTGGCGGATAGCCATGGCCCGGATTTTGCGGAACCAGATCCTCGACCCGAACGCACGACTGCCTTGCGCCGGAGGCATCTGGGAAAAAATTCCCTCCCAGATCGGCGGGTGAGGTCTAGAGGAACGATTGGCCATGGGTCTGATACCAGGGGCGGATTTCCTGGGTGGAAACCCTCAATTCCTCCGCGGGATCATACGGCCCGGAGGTCACGTAAATGACTTCCCCGGGCTGAAGACACCGGTAATAGATCAGGATTCCCGGCTCCGTGATGATTTGCCACCTTGGCGATGCACCCGGCGCAGCGCGGAGACTGACGTGCCGCCCAAAGGTTTTTGAGTTTTCTCGATAGTCCAAGGCTACCAGCAGAAACTTGCCCGAGGCAAAGTAAGTAAGTTGGCATTGTTTCCGATGCCCATGCCACCCCTTTTCCACTCCTTGCCTCACCCGGGAATGACTCAACTGGAACCGTGGCCATTTTCTCCGGTTCCGGAGAACTTCGCAGAAAAACCCCCTTGGATCGCGGTGAACCCGGAGCGGCGCAATCTCAAGTCCGCGAATAGATAATTTCACAATAGGGGTGCCGCCGTCTGCAGCAAGCGAACCACGCGATTTTGATGAGCCGGAGAAAGTTCGGGATACATCGGCAAACTCATGATATCCCGGCAAGCGGATTCGGTCTGTTTCAAACTGCCGCAAACGCGGATTCGCCCTTGGAAGCCCTTTTGCTGGTGAATCGCCTTTCGATAGTGAATGCCGCAAAGAACCCTGTTGCGGGCCAGAGATTCCATGATCTGCTTTCTCTGCTTTCCCCGAACAACGAAAAGATGAAACACGTGCTGACACCCGGGCTTTTCCTTTGGAAGCACCAAGCCGGTGCTTTGCAACCCGGTGGCATACCGAGAGGCCAGCCATCTTCTGCGGCGGTTGTCGGTGCGGAGCGTTCGCAACTTGATCCTTAAAAAAGCGGCCTGCAGTTCATCCAACCGTGCGTTGATTCCGAAGGCCTGACTGCTGTTGTACGCCCTCCATCCGTATTGCCGGAGTTCGCGAAGCTTAATTGCCAGGCCCGCGGAGCGGCAAACCACCAAGCCAGCGTCGCCCATGGCCCCCAAATTCTTTGTGGGATAACAACTGAAGATCCCAGCCGCACCCAATGTGCCGACCGGCCGGTCCTGGTAGAGCGCCCCATGCGCCTGGGAGCAATCTTCAAGCAAAAAAAGCCCATGGCGCCGACAGAGAGCCATCAGAGCGGACATCTCTGCCGGATGTCCGTAGAGATGAACCGGCATGATGGCTTTCGTTCGGCGAGAGATTGCCTGGGACACCCGATCCGGATCCATCGTGTAGGTGGAGGGCTCAATATCCACCAAAACCGGGGTAGCGCCCGCCTGAAGAATCCCGGTGGCCGTCGCCGTGGCCGTGTGGCTAACCGTAATCACCTCATCCCCGGTGCCAATCCCCAAAGCCATCAGCGCCAGACAGATGCCCTCTGTCCCGTTGGAGACCCCGACGCAGTGTTGCGCTCCGGAAAAACGGGCAAATTCTGCCTCCAAACGGCCAACCTCCTCCCCAAGGATATACCGACCCCGGGAAAGAACCCGGGTGAGCGCCGCAAACAATGCGGGTTTTTGCCGCAGAAACCCCTCGCGAGGATTGGAAAAGGGAATCACGAAATCCGCACCGTGGGAACGTATTCGATCCAACGCCCCCCGCAATCACCAAACCATTTTTCCTTTCCCAGAATTTCCTTCCGGTGGTTCCACCCCAGAAGCAAGGCGTGGGAGGGGGGGGAATCGCGGAAGAGCTCCGGCGGACGGATGGGAATGTGCATGCCCGGACTAAACTTGCCCTGTTTCAACGGAGTAGAATCCACGATGCAGAAGATATCTTTTGGCCCGAGGCCGGCGTAATTCAGGGTGGTGGTGCTCTTGGAAGTGGCGGCATACCCCATCACTGTTTTTTTCCCTGCTGCCAACCCTTTCACACAATCCCGGAGGTCGTCACGGTTCTTTTCCACCTGGCGGCGAAACCTTCCGTGACAGGAAGGGAGGTGCAGACCCTGCGCCTGTTCCCTCTCCAGCCATTCCCCAACCGCTGGCGCGGGGGTTCGGTTTCCCCCTTTTTGCAGGGTATAACGCATCGAGCCTCCGTGGGTCTCTTGGGGCTCCACATCCACGAGGCGAAGTCCGTTTCGCTCAAAAACCTTACGAACAGAGGTCGCGGAAAAGTAAAACACATGCTCATCATAAATTTGGTCAAACGAATTAATTTCAACAATTTTTCCAAAGTAGGGATCCTCAAATACGAAAACCCCTCCTTCCCGCAGCCATAGGGAAACTCCAGCCAGAAGACCCGTCAGATCGGGAATATGGCAAATAACGTTGAATCCGCAAATCAGATCCGCGGGGCCAAACTCATTTAAAAGCCGAGAGGCAAGATCAGGGGAAAAAAACTCATTTACAGCCTGTACTCCTCTTTGGCGAGAGGCCTCGGCAACGTTTCGGGAGGGTTCGATGCCAAGATGCCGGATTCGATGCTCCTTAAATGTCTCGAGAAAAGTCCCGTCATTCGACCCCAATTCCACCACAAAGGGGTCATTTTTTCCGCCCAGATGATCCCGGCCCAATTTTGTCGCAAGGGCACGAAAATGTTGGGTCATCTTAACGGAAGACGAGGTAAAAAATGGGTAGGCTTCGTGAAACATTTTCTCCGGAGAGACCAGCTCCCCCAACTGGACCAGGTCGGTATCGGGACATTGCCCGATCCAGAGGTGAAAAAAATGCTCCTGGTTGAACTGGTCAGGGGAAAGAAATCCGTTGGCAATCGGCATCCGCCCAAGGTCAAGAATCGGAACTAAAGGACGACGCGAAATTATAGAATCGCCAGAAAGGATTAGTTGGGGGGCTTGAGGCATGGAACTAGTTTAGTGTTTCGGATAGGTAGTTTTTACAGCATGAGCAGGGATGCATAGCGTCAATCATTTAAGTATTAGCTGGTCGCGTTAAATAATATCCAGCGAAACTGGGGCGGCGTCCACTGACAGAGAGGCAGAAAAAGCAGCAGAAACGCGAAGTAGCCAAGGGACGCAAAGCTCACGGAGAGTTCTTTTTGCCATCCTGCTCAAGCTGGCTTAACTTGATTGCAATTCGTTTTCTAATTTTTTTGGCCAAGGGAATGAGCACTTTTTTTCCGCTCTTCATCAGGCCTTGAATCCTGCGGCCCAAGAACATACCGCCGTGGCGGGCGGTATCCTCATCCAGAAAGGTGCTGACCCTTCCTTTCACTACCCCATAAATCCATGCCGCCCCAAGTGAAGATCCGAATACTGTCAAAGGTTCGTTTCGGGCTTCCCGGGTTGCCTTTCTCGCAAACCCGTGAAGTTCCTGAAGGTTGGGCTTCAACCAACCGGGAGCCATCGGTGGCTTGGCCCGCCTTGGGGAGTTTTTCGGATTCACGGTTGCGATCAGGGTGAGTTCGCGGGGAACGAGATCACTCCGCAGCACCTGCACCCTCAGTCCGGCTTTTTCGGCCACCGTTCTCAACGACCGCCGGTCAAAGTGGGAAATATGGTCCGCCACCGGAAGAATAAAGGGATTGGCTTTGGCGTCCGGTACTTCGATTAAAATCTTGGCCCTGGGACGCGCCAGTTTTAGCAGCCCCGCCAAAAAGTGGGCCGGGTGTTCCAAGTGCTCCAGGACATGGACCAGGCTGATTAGATCAAAATGGCCGTTGGGAGGATTCTTCGATCCGCAGTAAAGACGGACAAACCCGGGAATTCTTTGCAGAACCTGCTCATTTCTCCTGTCAAACTCCGTCCCATAAAGCCCCCATTGGGGATACATTTCATGAAAGGCCCGCAGAAAGCCTCCGTTGCCACAACCGACATCCAGCACACTTCCACGGGCTGACAGGCGATGGACAGAACGTAGCCCCCGCACGAGTCGCACGGATCGAGGCTCACCTGCCCCACCCCCAAAGACAGCCTGTTCTTTGCCTCCAGACTGGCGGTAAATCCTGTACGTGGAGTAAATACGGATGCACTCCTTTCTCCATTGGGGAGAGGCCCACGTCTGGACTAAGCCACAGGATCGGCAACTTCCCATACGCCCGCCTGCAGGCCAGGGTCGGCAGTCCGAAGTAACCCGCGGAAGGGTGCGAAATAGTTTCGCCTCGGTGACTGGCCCGCCGCAGTCGTGACAAACAAAGCGGATCACAGATGCCACCAGGACTTTCTCGACTCCCTGTCCAAAAGACCGCGGAATGGCTCGGGGCACTTTCCTGATACCCAGTCCCCGCTCTGGTGCGTAGTGGCGGAGGCTAGAAATTTTATTTTTCCAACCAAACCATTCCGCCGTGCCCATCGGGTTGCGAGTTCCGCATAGGTGATCGGCTCGGCCACGTCCCAGTCCATTCTCCGCATCACTAATTTTTTCGTTTCTACCAGCGCCACACAGGCCTCGACCCACGCCTCAAGGCCAAGGGGTCGTATCCTTACATTTTCCCATGCTTTCACCCTGCCCAAATCCGCCTGCTGCCGCCACTGCGCAAAGACCGGAAGCCCGGCATGGATCACTTTGCCCAAACGAATCCAGAGGCAGTGAGGCATGGAAGCAACCGCCCGCCGGAGGTCCTCCTTTTGCCGGGCGTACTCCCCTGCCTCCGGCAAAAGATCGGTGCCGAAAAACACCACCCGCGCCCCCCTTCGCTCAAAATGCCGCGCCAACCGGATGCCGCCCACCACATTGACCCAGCGGCTGCGCCAAGGATCCCGTTCACACGCCTCGCGCGAAGTGACCCCGGCACAGACAAATACCCACCTCGGCCGCTCCGGCAGCCGCCAACTGTCCGGCCCCCGGGCCAGATCCGCATGCCAGCGGCCGAAATTTCTCCCCGCCCGCGCCACGGGAACCCCGGCGGAAACCCACCGTTTTTCCAGGGCCCCCGCCAAAACGCCCGAGCCCAACACCACGACCCCGGGTTCATGATTCAAGAAAACAGGCCCGCGTCCCAGCCGGCCCGCAGGTAGCTGCGGGCCTGCGCCAGCTTTTGTTTCCGGTCCTGCGCCACCTGTTCCGGGCCCCGGGCGAAATCCCGGATTTGGCCCTTTGCCGGAAGGAACTCATTCAGGATGATGCAAATCCATTTGATCCGGTAGACAGGTTCTAGCAGTTGAAAACGCCGGACCGCGGTGGCATCCCCGGGAAACAGTTCTCCCAGCAGGCGAGCCAGCCGTTCGCGCGTCCCGGGGGGCGGCGGAATCCTCGGCTGGCCGACGAAATCCGCCGCCATTTTGGCCGGGTCGTCCCAGCCGCCGTACTCAAAATCAAAAAATTTCAGGCGCCCGTCCTTTCCCAGCAGGGCGTTATGAAAACCGAAGTCCGACGGGGAAACGCAACGCGCTCCTCCAAGGGCCCCATGAATCCGGGTGCTCTCCCGGATTTTCTCCCACAAGCCCAGGACTTCTTTCCGAACAAAGTCCCCGGCTTCTCCGGACAATTCCGCCAACCTACGCACCCGGTTCTCCACGATCTGCAGATGACCGCCGACCGAGGTGGCCGTTTCCGCCGCCTCCGGCAAGGCGTCCGCCGGGGGCAGGGGCGGCCGATTCAGCCGGGCAAAAAATTTGAAGGTTTGTTCCAGGTGATCCGCGGTGATTTCGGAAGCCGCCAGCTTGTGACCCTCCACCCACCGGAAAACCCCGGCCCGGTTGTCCGGAGCCCAAGCCAGCGGCTGCGGCACCTGATCCGACGCACAATCCCCCGCCACTTGGTAAAAAGCCCGCTCCGAGGCGCCCCGGTCGCGTTCTCCTTCCCCCCCCTGATAATACTCTTTCAGAAAAAAAGTCCCCTCGCTGCTTTCGATACGCCAAGCCCGGCTGTTGGCCCCCCCAGAGACCGCCGTCCAGGCGGTCACCGCTCCCTGAACCAAGCCGAGAAAATCGCGGCGGGGCGCCTCGGCAACCGGGACGGGGGATTTTTCTGCAATCATCACGCCTCCAGCAGGCCGGGCAGCTCCGACCACGACCTCACCAGCTTTCCCTCCGGGTAGTCCGCCTCGCGCGCCGCCGGGGCAAACCAAAGCCCCCGGCAGCTGGCCGGGAACCCGGGATGCCGGAGCACCTCGAGAAGGTCGTCCACAAAGGCGGTGCAGCCCCGTTCCCGGATCCGCGCCAGCTTTCCCTCCCGGGTTTCTTCCAGATGGACGCCCGCCACGCGGCGGGATTGGCCGGAGAAAAGACCGAGGCGACTCAACCATTCCTGCGCGGCGGCATGCAGGTCCTCCCGAGGACCCAGGATGGGATGCCGGGTCCGGTGACTGATGATCCAAACCTGCCATCCCGAAGCCAGAAGACCCTGCAACGCCTCAAGAAAAGCGGGATAGGGCTCGGCCGTTTTCATGCCCAACCCGTAGGAAAAACCCTGCAAGCGGGTGAACTCATCGGGATCCCCAATGCGGTGGTAGTGGTCGCGCAAGGCATTCTTGGCCGAGACCCCGGTGGGCACGGTGATGCCCCGCTCCCGGGCTGCCTGACGGAAAACGTTTTCGTAAGAAACAATGGTGTTATCCAGATCCAGCCCCAACGTTTTTATCGCGGTCACGATGAGCCGGCCCCACCGGCCTCAATCATGCCGGTACAACGACCGGGAAATTCTCCGCAGCAGGATGTTTTGCAGGGAGTGGGCGACGGAGGCGAAATTCCGCAGGGTGAGGGCCTTGGAAGTGCCGCTGGCGCGCTCGATGCCGGCGACGGGGATTTCCCGATACGAAAGACCCAGCGAGAGCAGCCGGGTGAGAAGATCGGCCTGAAAGCCAAAGCCGTGGGAGTTCGAGTGCCACCGCATAACATAGGAGCGCCGGGTCAAAATCAGCCCGTTGTAATACTTCAGATGAAACCCGCCCAGAAGGTTCACCAACCGGGTGTAACCCCTGGAAAGAAGGCGCCGCCCCGCGGTTCTGCCCCGGATGTCCAAACAGTAGGGAACCAGAATTTCGGCCGATCCGATCTGGCTGAATATCTTCACCAAGGTTTCCTTGGGCTCAACATTGTCGCCGCAGATGAGGCGATACCATTCCGACCGGCAGTGAAAGGACGCCTCGGCGTAATTATCCCCGAGCCCGCGATTATACCGATTCACCAAAAGCCCGAGGGAAACGTTGGGGTGTTCTTGGGCAAAGCGGCGCACCTCCTCCACGGAGGCGTCCCGGGAGGCGTCGTCCACCACCAGAATCTCAAATTCCACCCCAACCTCGCGACAGGCAGCCACGACCGTATCCAAGGTGCCCCGAATGTTTTCCTGCTCGTTGTAGCAGGCCACAAAGAGGCCCAGGGTGAAGGGCGGCCGCTGCTCCGTGTCCGGCCGGCGGGGCCCAAACCACTCCTGCCGCGAAAAACGTTCCATGGTCATTGGGGCCGGCCCAGCACTATGCGCTGCAGGCCGAAAATCATCCGGGCGATCCAAAACAGCCGCATCTGCCCGAGCCGATACCGGCCATCCGTTTCCTGCAGATCCCCGGCCGCCACGAGACGGACCAGCCGCGCCCGGAACATGGCCTCCTCATCGTATCGTCCCAGCAGGTCGAGGCGGTCAAGGCCCCGTTCCCCCGCCTGCACCAGCTCACGGTAAATCCGCACGCGCACGGAGGATTCCCCCAGATTGAAAAAGTTCGCGTAGCCGTAAGCCAAAAGTGCGTACACCGGAACATCGACGAGCAAAGCGGAAGCCACGATCCCCGGAAGAGTCGCCCACCGGGTCCAGAGGAAAAACTCCCACGCGGCCAAGGCGAGAGCCCCCGCCCATCCGGCCCACACCAGTCCGTTCAATCCTTCCGAGCTCCGGCGCCAGCGGCAAAACGCGGCGTGGACCAGACAGAGCACGGTCAGCCCGAGAAGCGGGGCGACCGCATGGGCCAGCTCCAGAAAGGAACGGCTCAACCGCCGTCCTCCCCAATCCGCAGAATCCGGGAGCGGTAGAACAGCACGGCCCGGAACAGGCGATAAGGGTGCGGAGCCAGAAAAATACTCCCCTCTTTTTCCACGATCATCTCCTCCTCCGCCAAGGCCGCCAGCCGCAGGGAGACATGGGATTTTTCCCGGAAGAATCCGCGCAAAGCATCCTCCGCCAATCCCGCCGGCCCGTGTTTCGCCAGGTGGCGAATCAGCCCCAGTGTGGGGCTGTCCGCCTCCAGGGCGGAGTAGGTGACCACGTAAGCGAGGGTGAAGGCCAGCACCGCCAAGGCGACGTTGAGCCAGCCGGCCCATCCCAAGGGGGCAAGACCGAGGGCGGCCAGCCAAGGGGGGATCGCCGGAGCCAAACAAAGCGCGCCGAGCGGGAAAAGCACCAACAACACCGCCCGGGCCCGCTTGGGCCGCCGCCAGCGCCACCAAAACCAGTGGGCCACGAACCCTGCGGCCACCAGCGATGCGTAGGCGACGAAAACGCTCAGGCCGAGAGCCCCCTATTCAAAATAAATGAAGCTGTGATCCCCGGTGTAGCCGGTTTTTTGAAACCACCACTCCCAACCCCGGGGGGTGTAGAAACTTTCACAGGTGAATTGCCAGTAGAGCAGGTTGGCCTTTTCCTCCTCGTTCCTCCAAGACTCCACGCAGACGTAGCGATGATTTTTGCCCACCCGCTGGATTTCCCGGAGGGCCGGATCCAGGTCGAAGCATTCCAGGTTGTGCAGGGTGTTGATGGAGATCACGAGGTCGAACTCCCCGTCCTGAAACGGGAGGCTGCGGGCGTGTCCGACGACGATCCGATCCTGCACCTCCGGCTTGGCGTGGACCCGGGCATAGGAAGAGACATCGATCCCGCGGACCTCGAGTCCCGGCACGGCCTGGGTCAAGTCGTGGAGAAGAAAACCTTTCCCGCAACCCACGTCCAGAACCCGCTGCCCGGCTTGGAGCCGGTAATGGCTCACCATCGCATCGGCGACCTTGCGCCAGCGGCCGTCATATTTCATGCCCCCGTAACCAGTGCGGCGGTCGCCGTCCCAGTAATCCTGGTCCCACTGCTTGGCCAACCGTGCCGCTTTGGCCTTGGGAAACTCGGGGTCGTTGACCCTCGCCAGGTAGTCCCGGGGAGTCGCCTTATGGATCAGGGAGACGAAATCGACGTAGGCCATCGGCTAAAACCGGATCAAGGTATGGTTGGATTCGCCCGCCCGCATGGTGGCGATGGCCCGGTTGATATCCGGGAGCGCACACCGATGGGTCACAAACCCGTCCACGTTGAAACGGCCCGCAGCCGCCATGCGCACCAGCCGGGGAATGTCCTCCGAAGGACGGCTTTGGCCCCCTTCGGACCCGGTCAGCACCCTGCCGAAATGCAGCGGCAGGGTGTGGAGGGAAACCTTCCGGTCGTGCGGCATCACCCCGAAAAGAACGCACCGGCCGCGCGGAGCGGTCAACTCGTAGGCCTGCTCGATCACTTCCGGGCGGCCGGTTCCATCAATGACCACGTCGGCCTTGCCCCCCAGGAGGGCTTCCACGCGGGTTCGCCACTCCCCCGACCGGGCCTCGACCCCGTGGGTGGCGCCGTGTTTTTGGGCCGTGGCCAGCTTATGGTCGTGAAGATCCACAGCCACGATGGGGTGGGCGCCAGCCAGCCGGGCACCAAGGACAACCCCCAGACCGATGCCGCCGCAACCGATGATCACCACAGACTCCCCCACCTCCACCCGCGCGTCCCGGGTGATCACGCCGAAGCCGGTGGTCAGGGTGTCCGCCAGCAGCGAAGCCATTTCAAAATCCACCTCTTTCGGGATGACGGTCATCCGGTTCTCGGAAACCACCGTGAACTGCTGGAACGTGGTGATGTTGCCGGCGTTGACCTTTTTTCCATCCCAACCGTACGTGGTTCCGCCCGCCTGGATGCCCCGGCCGGGCCGCCAATGGAGCACCACGTGGTCCCCCACTTTTGACTGGGTCACCCCGGGGCCGATCTCCCTGACGATCCCGCCGGCCTCATGGCCGAGAAGGTGGGGCAGATACAGGTCCGGTCCTTTGACGCCGTCGATTTCCCCGAGTTGCGACCCACAAATCCGGCTGGTTTTGATTTCCACCAGAACGTGGCCGTATCCCAGCGCAGGCAGGGTCACCTCGGACACCACCAACGGCTCCCGCTGGGCCACGAGAATGGCGGCAACGGTCTTCACGCCGGCTTCAAAACCCTTTCCGTGATGCCCGAGACATCGAGGCCAAAAAGGTGCCGGGCATGTTCCTGTTCACCGGCCTCGTGCATGAACTCATCCGGGGTTCCGCAACAGACCAGACGCGGCAGGCGGGCGGGCCGCTCCGCCGCCATCCATTCCGCCACCGCCGAGCCGAGCCCTCCGGACACGGCATGCTCCTCGATGGTGACCAGGAGATCGCAGGCGCGGGCGAGTTCGGCGAGCAGCCGCGTATCGAGAGGCTTGATCGCATGAAAACTGCAGACGCGCGCTTCCTGCCCGCGGGCCTTCAGCGCATCGGCAACGGCGAGGGCGGTGGGCAACATGTTTCCGGCGCTGAGGAGGGCGATCCGGCCTTGGCCGCGCAGCACCAAGGCTTCCCCCAAGGTGAGGGACGGGACGTCCGGGTGCACCACCGGCTCGCCTTTCTTGCCGATGCGCATGTAAAGCGGGTCGTCCTGACGGAGGGCGGCCCGGAGAACCGCCCGCAGTTCCATGGCGTCGCCCGGACAGGTCACCTTCAGATGGGGCAACAGCCGCAACATACCCATATCTTCAAGGGAGTGATGGGTGGCCCCGAGTGTGGCGTAGGAGAGACCGGACCCGGTGCCCACTACCACCACCGGTTGGCGGTGGTAGCAAAGGTCCAAGCGAATCTGTTCCATCACCCGATAGGTGACAAAAGGTGTGATGGTGTAACAGACTGGCCGAAGCCCACAGGCAGCCAAACCTGCGGCCAAGCTCACCATATTACCCTCCGCC
>Ga0194118_10001907_pt1 | contig 27922 bp, 27 predicted proteins | sample TA2MahsurfametaG_2_FD_148662 | JGI IMG/M metagenome (GOLD analysis project Ga0194118, IMG submission 148662) | Freshwater microbial communities from Lake Tanganyika, Tanzania - TA2015013 Mahale N5 surface | ecosystem: Environmental > Aquatic > Freshwater > Lake | place: Tanzania: Lake...
CCACAGCACCAGATCTTGCCGGGGTGGGGAATGACGGGCAGCATTTGCACAGCTTCGAGCGCGCAGTCGGCCGTCCGGCCCGCCACGGCAGCCGCGGCCTCGGCAAGCGCATCGGCGGCGAGCAGGGCCTTCAGATCGGGATAGCGCTTGCCGATCAGGGCACCCAGATCGACAATGCCGCCTGCGACGACGGCGCCGTAACTGTTCTGTCCATTGCGGACGAAGCTGGCAAGTTTCAAATCAGTCTCCCTGGCAAAGTTGGCCGCGCTTCGTTTCACGCTGCCGAGGGTGGCGCTGCCATCGCACCAAGCCGCGGAGTAAAGTGCATCCCGGCTTCGCTGTCAAACCCGTGGCAGCGGCAGCCGAGTGATCCGTCTGGAGGGGTGATCCGCATGAGCAGGCCCGGTCTTACCTTTGCGCATTTCGGTATGTTCGTGACCGACATCGGTCGCATGGAAGCGTTTTACACGCAGGTGCTTGAGTTCACCGTGACTGATCGCGGTCAGCTCACTGGTCCGAATGGTCCGTTCGATCTGGTGTTTCTCAGCCGCGACCCCGATGAGCATCATCAGCTGGTGCTGGCCACCGGCCGGCCCGCTGAACCCGGATTCAATCCCATCAACCAGATCTCTTTTCGTTGCGACACCCTGACCACGCTGAAGGCTGCGCATCAACGTCTGGTCGCGGCCAGCGCGCGCGACCTGATTCCCATTACTCACGGCAATGCGGTGTCCGTGTATGGGCGCGACCCTGAGGGCAATCGACTCGAGGTCTATTTCAACCTGCCCTGGTATGTGACGCAGCCCATGCGAGAGCAGGTCGATCTCACGCTCAGCGATGAGGCGCTCATGCGCACGCTTGAAGCGCATGCGCGATCGCTGCCGGGTTTCGAGTCACACGCCAGTTGGCGGGCGCGCATGGCCGAGCGAATGGGAGTCGCCTGAATGGCGTCATCGATGGTTTTTCACCAGGGGTGGGCTTATGAAACTGCGGATCTGGTTGCTGCTGCTGGTGATCGCAGGCGCGCTCACGGCGGGTGCGTGGTGGTTCTCGCCCTGGTGGGTGCTGAATCAGGTGCGGGCTGCGGCGGAGCGCAATGATGCCGAGGCCATCAGCAGCGTGATTGACTATCCGCGTCTGCGCGAAAGCCTTAAAACCGAGGTGAACGCCGCGCTGACAGGACGAATTCGCGAGGGCGCAGCCGGCCTGGGTGAGATGGGGCGCGCGGGCGCAACGCTGGGCGCTGTCCTTGCCGCCGCGGTGGTCGATAAACTCGTTGAGACGATGGTGCGCCCTGAATTCGTGGTGCGGGCGATCCGTGACGGGCAGATCATTATTCCGGGGCGAGCGCCAGCGGATCGCGGCGCCTCGTCCGGCGGCGTTGCCGGCACTGCGCCGGCCGGGCCGTCAGCCTCGCCATCGGCTGCTGGCGGAGCCTCAGCGGGCGGCGCGAAGTCGGCAGGCCCCGCAGCGGGGTCCGCATCGCCTGCACAAACGGAAACGGGCCCGCAGGCGCGCTTTCGGTGGCGCCCCGAGCGCGTCTCCAAAGACCGGATGATTGTCTGGGTCTCAAGGGCCGACCCGTCATCGTCATCGAAGACGGCTGCGCCCCCGGCGACGGAGTTCGGGCTGGTATTTGAGCGACGCGGATTGATTGAATGGAAACTTGCGGCGGCGAAGCTTCCTGCGGGGCTGGGTGGCGGCCGCTGAGCTGACCCGCCACCAGCGGATTCAGCTGCCGCGTCGGGCGAACTGAACCACTTCGTTAGCGACAGTTTCGCAGGCCTGGATGGCCGTCGGGTCGGCGGGCTGGCCTTCGGCGCCGAAGGGGCGGCTGCGGGTGTTGATGGTGGCTGCATAGGGCGTTGGCCAACCGCGCAGTGAATGCACGATGGCGCGCAGCGCGGCCACGGTGGCCCCCATCGCCTGAGGTCCGTCTGCACAGACGATGGCGCCGACCGCGCGGTTTTGCAGGTACACCCGCTCGTCAGCGCGAAGATCTTCGATGAAGTCGATCGCGTTCTTGATGAGGCCGGACAGACTGCCGTGGTACGAGGGCGTGGCGATGATCACGCCATCGGCGCGACGAAGCGCATCAACCATCAACCGGGCCTGGTCGCTGCGATCGGTCCGGTTGGGATCGTAAATTTCGGTGGGCAGCGCACTGGCCGAGAAGACCGCGGTATCGCAGCCCAGCTGCTCGGCACGTGCAAGCGCCGTTCGGAGCGCCCGCTCCGCGGTGGAATCTTCGCGCAGGGTTCCCCCCAGCCCAACGATCAGCGGACGTGAATTCATGGCCACAGTGTGCTTTCAAAAGATGACCGATCTGGCGACCCGGCAGGCCGCCAGTGATCGGATCACTCGTGAGGGTGTCGCGACGCTTTATTGTTTCTTCAGACGCTCATTCTGCGGGAACATGGCCCGACGCGCTTCATCGTCCATGTCGGCCTTGAAGCTGTGCCGCTTGCGAAGCTCTTCAACACGGGCCGCCGCAGGCCGCGCGTTGATGGCGTCCAGCAGACGCTTCAGGTGTGGGTAGCGGGTCCAGGCTTCTTTGTCATCGAGCACGAACGGAACCATTCGGGCCCAGCCCCAGAACGCCATGTCGACGATGCTGTACTCGTTGCCAACCAGCCAGGTGCGCGAGGCCAGACGCTCGTTCAGGATCCCCCAGTGGCGGTGGGCCTCGAAGTCATAGCGGTTGAGCGCGTATTCCTTGGGCTCTGGCGCAGCGGTACGGAAATGCACGGCCTGGCCCGAATAAGGCCCCACGCCACTGGCGATGAACATCAACCAGGCCAGCGTCTCGGCGCGCTCGGTGGATGCGAGGTCGCGCGCAACGAACCGACCGTGCTTGTCGGCAAGCCACAACAGAATGGCATTGCTGTCGAAGATGACGGTGCCCGCGTCATCGATCACCGGCACTTTGGCGTTGGGATTGAGCGCTTTGAACGCGGCGCCATGCTGTTCGCCTTTGCGGGTGTCGACAGGAACCGGTTCGTAGGCGATGCCCAATTCCTCGAGCATCAGCGCAACCTTCATCGGGTTGGGCGCAAGGTTGTACCAGAACTTGATCATGTGGGCTTCCTGGTGGGTGACGGGTGAGCGCAGTGTATCGCCAGTTGATGCCCGGTCCGGCCCGAAGCCCGTTGGGGGCGACATGGCGGCTGTTTGGCGAGCGGGCAGGCCCGCTATACTCCTGATCCTCAGGTTTGTCTGGGTGTCTACGATAAGACTCGCACGACGCGAGCTCGCCCGATCCTGGCACCGGGCTTGATCCAGACCGACCACGACCGATATCGAAGGAGTTCGGGCGATGAGCTGGCGCATGCCTGCGCGGCGAGCCTTTGGAGTGGGCGCTACCGCGTCGTTGATCGGATGGATGGCGTTGCCGCGATTGGCATTTGCGCGACAGCATGATCTCACCGTGGCGCAGGTTGCAAACCGTCTGCATGCGGTGCCATTTCTGTTGGCCCGTGAGCGCGGCTGGTTGCAGGACATGGCGGGTATCGGGGTGCGCGGTTTCATCGGCTCGTCAGAGGGCGGCGCGACGCTGCGCAATGCGCTCGCTGCCGAGCTGCCCTACGGTGAAGTCAGCCTTCCCGCGGTCATCGCCGCGATTGGGCAAGGGGCCGAGTTCTCAATCGTCCATGGCGGTGTCCAGGCTGTCTCCGATCAGATTTGGGTCGTCCGTCGGGGGGAAACCTCACTCAAGTCGCCGCGTGATCTGGCCGGACGCAAGGTCGGCTACACCGCGCAGGCCACGTTGAGCGACATGGTCAGTCAGGCGATGATCGATTCGGCGGGGCTTGCCGGCCGGGTCGAGCGCAAGGTGGTGGGGCCCGTCAAGCAGAAACTCGCTGCGCTTCGCGATGGCACGGTCGATGTTGTGATGGTGGCTGAACCGCGGTTCACACGCGAGCGGGACTGGCTGCGACCGGTCTGGGGCGCCGATGAGGTGCTCGGGCCGTGCGTGCAGACGGTGGGTGTTGTTCGCTCCGACTGGATGTTGCGTCACGGCGAGGTTGTACGGGGAATCATCGCAGCCCGCCGTCGCGCGGTCCTTGCCATTCGCGATGAACCCGCCCAGGGTGCGCTGGTGGTCGCGGGACATTACGGAATCGAACCGGCTGCAGCGTTGGCAATCGTCGAGCGCCTGCTGGCGGGGCCAGGCTTCTGGAGTGATGGCGCGTTTGATCAGATGGGGATGGAGACCATGCACCGCGGCATGCAGCGAATCGGCGCGCTGCCTGCAGCCAGCCCATCCGACTGGCGGGGTGCCCTGCGGGCCGATTACCTGGCTTAAGTGCGGGGGGGCGGGTCGTTGCGGTGGCGCACCGCGTAGTCGGCGCGAGCCTGACGGTTCAGCGCGGCGCTGAGCAGAATCGGGCTCAGCACCGTGGTCAGAACACCCATCAGCACCAGCACCGAGTACATGGTGGGTCCGATGAAGCCGCGGTGGCAATCGCATAGCGGGCAATTGGCGTAGCGATCATGCCCATGTCGGACATCATGCGCGCAGCAACCGGCAGCGCCGTAATCGCGATGCACAGACCCAGGAACACCATGCGCATGGGATCGAGCTCATACGCCCAGGCCACCACCACGCCGCCGCCGAACGGCAGCATGAAACCGAGTACAGCCACGACCAGACCGCGTCCCCGCATGGCGGCGATCACGCGCTGGAAGTCCATCTCGATACCGCCCGCCAGCATTTCTCCGACAATGGATGGCTGCCCGCAGCGCGCGAACAAGTGTCCGAGCAGGCGGGCGACGATGATGAGGAACAGCAGGCTGGTCAGGAGTTGCATGATTCTGGGCGGCCCGACTCAAATTTGATGAAAACTGAGCTTTCTGGAAAATAGCGGTCAAAATCAACAGGGGGGAAGAGGAAACATGAAGTCGCTCGGAACGCTGGACGAGCTGCCAGCCGAATATCTGGAGTCTCTGCGCGCCCGCAACCTTGTGCCTTTGTGGCCCAGTTTACGCGCGCTGCTGCCGCCTGATCAGCCGCGCACTGCCACCCAGGTGTGCCGGTGGGCCTGGAGCGATATTCGCCCGCTGCTGATGCGGGCAGGCGATCTTACCCCGATGGAGAAAGCCGAGCGCCGTGTGCTGGTGCTGGCCAATCCTGGCCGTGGGCTGGAAGCCCTGCAGGCCTCGGCGTGCATTTATCTGGGAATGCAACTGGTGCTGCCCGGCGAAAACGCCCCCAATCACAAGCACACACCCAATGCGGCGCGCTTTGTGGTGGAGGGAACCGGCGGCGTCACCATCGTGGGAGGCGAAAGCTGCCCGATGGAGCCTGGCGATCTTGTGCTGACGCCCACCTGGCTGTGGCATGAGCACCGCCACAAGGGTCCTGGCCCCATGATCTGGCTGGATGTGCTGGATGTGCCGCTCATGGTGGCAATTGATTGCTCGTATCACATCGACGGCAAGACTCAGAAGCCTTCCAGGCCTGCCTGGACCTATGCTTCGGGTGGCCTCGCGCCGGTGCGCGATGGTGTCCGGTCCACCGCCGAGTATCCGCTGCTGCGTTACCCGTGGGCACGTACGCGCGCGGCACTGGGCGCGCTTGCCACTAGCCTGCCTTCGCGTGAGCCGGTGCTGCTTGCCTACATCAACCCGGAAACTGGCGCTGACTGCCTCAATACCATTTCGTTCTCAGTGCTCATGTTGAGGCCCGGCGAAGAAACCATGCTGCCTCGAATGTCGGCAGCGCGAATGCTGCACATGGTTGAAGGTGATGTACAGGCGCTGATTGACGACACCACGCTGGACCTCACGCAGTCTGACACCGCCTGCGCGCCGGGCTGGACCACGCTGAAGCTGCAGAACCGCTCGTCCAAGGTTCCGGCGTTCATCGCAATGGCTGACGAATCGCCGGTCCATCGCAAGCTCGGCATCTTCGAGCAGCGCTAGCCGCTACCCGCCGGGCTGAGTCCCGGCGGTTCCCTATAAAATGCCCAGCGGGATAACCGGAGCGGTCCGGACAACCCGCCAACGGAGAGCGCTCGTGCAGGTTGTATGTCTGGATCTTGAAGGTGTGCTGGTCCCGGAAATCTGGATCGAATTTTCGCGGCGAACCGGTATTGCCGAGCTCTCCCGCACCACGCGCGACGAGCCCGACTACGACAAGCTGATGGCTTTCCGGCTGCGGCTGCTCGATCAGCACGGGTTGAAGCTCGCGGATATTCAGCGCGTCATCGATGGGATGGGACCGATGGAGGGCGCCCGTGCTTTTCTGGATGCGCTGCGCGAGCGTTACCAGGTGTTCATTCTGTCGGACACCTTTTACGAGTTCGCGAGTCCGCTCATGCGACAGCTCGGCTGGCCATCGCTTCTGTGCCATCGCCTTGAGGTCGATCACGCGGGCGTTGTCACCGGATGGCGACTGCGCATGCCCGATCAGAAGCGCGCAGCGGTCAATGCACTGAAGGCGCTCAATTTTCAGGTGATGGCCGCTGGCGACTCGTACAACGACACGGCAATGCTGGGGGCAGCCGATGCGGGGTTTTTCTTCCATCCCCCGGCTGCCATCGTTGAGCAGTTTCCGCAATTTCCGGTAACAGATACCTACGACGAACTTCGGGCGGCGATCGACGCCGCCGCAGCGCGCCTTGCGCGCTGAGCTTCGCGCAGCAATCACTGTTGGCGCGGGCGTCACCGTCGCGCTGAATTTCGGCAAGCTGCCCCCCGCGCTGGCTGAACTGCGGGCGGCGTTCGGATTCACGCTGGTCGAGGTCAGCTGGCTCACCTCGCTGCTGATGTTCGCAGGCGCCACCCTTGGCATCGCCGGCGGTTCGCTGGCTGATCGGTTCGGTCATCGCCGCACCATGCTGGTGGGTCTGACGCTGGTGGGTGGCGCAGGTCTGATTGGCGCGTTCGCCGACCGGCCAGCGTTGATGTTCGCGAGCCGGATCGTCGAAAGCCTGGGCATGCTGCTTACCGTATTACCCGGCCCGGCGCTGCTCAGTCGCTGCGTGCCGCCGGAGCGGCTGCGCGGATGGCTGGGCGGATGGAGCGCCTACATGCCGCTGGGCATGAGTGTGATGCTCATCGTGACGCCCTGGCTGATCGCGTCGTTCGGCTGGCGAAGCGCATGGGTTCTCACTTCGATCTGCGCGCTGTTGTGGGTGTTGCTGATCCTGCGCGCGCATCCGTCTGATGCTGCCGAGTCAGCCCGGTCGCAGGGGCCTGGCGTGTCGTTACTCAATCTGATGGCTCTTACGCTGCGTTCGCCGGGCCCATGGCTGCTGGCAGTGGGGTTTCTGTTTTATGCCGCGCAATTTCTCGGGGCATTCAGTTTTCTGCCTACGGTGTATCGAGAGTCCGGAATCGATCCCCGGTTGGGCGGTGCCCTCACGGCGATCGCAGTGCTGGGTAACGCACTGGGCAACTTTGCCTCCGGGCACCTGCTGCAGCGAGGCATCCCCCGTTCAACGCTGTTGATCAGCGCAGCAGGGGTGATCGCGATCATGGCCTGGGTGGTGTATGGAAGCGCGGCACCGTTTGCGCTTCGCTACTCGGCTGCGCTGACGTTATCAATCGTCAGCGGCCTGGTGCCGGGCGCGCTGTTTGCAAGCGTTGTCGCGTATGCGCCCGACCCTCGTGCAGTGTCGACAACCGTAGGGTGGATGCAGCAGGGCTCGGGCATCGGCCAGGCCTTGTCACTACCGACCATTGCTGTCATTGCCCAATGGCACGGGGACTGGTCGCTGACCTGGGTGGCGATTGCCGGCTGCGCGCTGGTGGTGGCGATGGTGGGTGTCGCGATGCGGCGCTTTGATGCGCGGTCAGCGCACTAAGCGCGCCAGCGGTTCAACGATCGAGCAGCGCCCGGGCGCGTGCAACGGACTCCACTTCAGCACGGGCAGGTTCTGATCCGGCGTTTGTGGGCGCGGGTTGCCGCGGTGCAGATGCCGCCTCGGCAAGCCGGTTACGTCGCTGCACCAGCCACCATATCAGCGCGCCGCCCATCAGCATGGCGAAGGGCCCGAACCACAGCAGCCAGGTATTGCGCTGAACGGGCGGACGGTACAACACGAAATCGCCGTAGCGCGCCACCATGTAGTCGCGGATCTGCGCGTCGGTCTGTCCCTGCGCGAGCAGCAGCTCAAGCTGTTTTTTCAGGTCTACCGCCAACTCGGCGTTGGAGTCGGCCAGGGTCTGGTTCTGACAGACCAGACAGCGCAGCTCTTCGGACAGGCGCTTCAGACGTTCGGTCTCGGACGGGCTCATCGAATCAGCACTCGCGATTGACGGACCGCGAGTCTCGCACAGTCAGGCTGGGCGTGGGGCGGTGGCTTGCGCAAGCCAGCTGGACACCTGCTCGTCGAACCCGGTTTTTTCACGCAGGATTTTCAGAGCGGCCCGGTGCTCCGGCTTCATGCTTTCTTCGAGCAGGGTGAGCAGATCGGCCACTGTTGAGCGCAGTCGTGCTGGTGCGCGCGTGTCGTGTAACAGCTGCTCAGTTTCGGCACGGTCGAGATCGCGACCGTGCTGGTCGATTAGCCAGCTTCGGTAAAGGGCAACCTCTAAAAGGATGGGATCAGAGAACGCGAACCTGTGGGCGCGTTCATAAAAGTTTCTTATGACATCAAACTTTGCGTGAAACGTCATTCATGGGGCATGGCAGCAAACCTACGCTTCGGAACCAAGAATCAAGTCGCTGTGATGCTCCGCCGGCTGCCTCCATTCAACGACCAAGTTTCGCCTGAAGTCGATTCTGCAACGCAGCAGGACGATACGCTGATTTTCCTGAAAGGCGTCGGACGCGCGCTCTTTGACGAAAGAAAGAGGTGCGGACTGTCGCAGCAGCAGGTGGCTGAAAGAATGGGCGTCGAGCCGGAAACAGTGAGCCGAATCGAAAATGGGGTAATCGCTCCCACGCTGGTGCGACTGAGGCAGTTCGCCAACATCTACGGCTGTTCGCTCGAAGCGCTTCTGACCCAGGTGTCCGACACGCTTCCCGACCTGCTTCGCGGAATTGCTCTGGAACTGGATGGGCTGCCCGCACGGGATCAGGTGCATGTGGCCGAGCAGGCTTTGGCCACAGCAAAATATCTGCAGGGTTTACGCTGTCGTGGCGCCTGAGCCCGCAAACAGCCCCTGCTGAAGACCGCCTCAGGTTCGGGGGGCTGCCGGCAGATGGATCATCGCGCCCCCAGCCGTTTAAGCAGCGGCAGCAGCTCATCCCGAATGATTTCAGGCGTGAACGGGCCCACCTGCTTGTAGCGGATGACGCCATCACGGTCGATCAGAAAAGTTTCCGGGGCGCCGTAGACACCCCAATCGATCGCGGCACGCCCGTCAAAATCGCTGATCACCACCGAATACGGGTTGCCGTGCCGCTTGAGCCAGGCAACCGAATCGTCGCGTTTGTCTTTCCACGCGAACCCCACGATTGGGACGATCTGGTTGCGGGCCATGTCGTTCAGCAGCGGATGCTCGACCTGACAGGCGGCGCACCATGATGCCCAGACGTTGAGCAGCCACACCTTTCCCTTCATCTGTGCCGGGGACCAGTTGCCCTCGCCATTGAGCACCGGCAGCGAGAATGCGGGGGCGGGTTTTCCGATCAGGGGGGATGGAACCAGTTTCGGGTCGCGATCCAGACCTTTCAGCAAAAACCAGCCGATCAACGCAAAGATTGCGACCGGAATCAGCAGACGCAGTGACTTCATGGTCTCGAGGCGTATCAACGAGGTGCAAGGCCGCCCGCGACCTGAGGCGCGTTGGCGCTGACGGCGTCGCGCGCGGCGAGTCGACGCCGATATCGGCGGTCTGCGATGGCCACAAATCCGCCAAGCGCCATCAGCACGCAACCGAGCCAGATCCAGTTGACGAACGGCTTCACATGGACCCGGATCGCCCAATCATTGCCCGTGAGCGGTTCACCCATCGACACATACACATCACGCCACAGGCTGCGGTCGATCGCGGCCTCGGTCATGGGCATGCGCTGCGCCCGATACACCCGCTTCTCGGGCAGCAGAACAGCGCGCGGCGGCGTGTTGGCGGCATCGGATTGGCGGCGAAGCTCGAATCGGCCGCGCATCGCATCGTAGTTGGGGCCGGTGACCGTGCGCAGGTCTTTGAACTCGACCCGCCAGCCGCCCACCTCGATCGACTGGCCCGGGGCCAACTGCACCTCGCGCTCGCTTTCGCTGCTTTTGACCAGCGTGACACCAATGACGAAGATCGCAACCCCCAAATGCGCCAGCTGCATGCCCCAGACCGACGCGGGGTGAAGCCGGGCGCGTGAGGCCCGGACTCGCCCGTCCGGTGCTTTCAGCATGTCGAGCATTGCGACCACGACGCCAGCAGCGATCCAGAGGCCAAATGCCAGGCCGCTTGCTGCGAGCGGGCGGAAACCGGCGTCGGTGGTCAGCGGTTGCAGCAGCGCTGCAGCGATGGCGACCGCCAGAGCCCACCGCAGGCGTCTTGCGATATCGGGCAGCGGCGCCTGCTTCCAGCGCGTGAGCGGTCCGACCGCCATGAGGAACATGGCGGGCGCCATGAGCGGATAGAACACGGCTTCAAAGTAGGGCGGACCGACCGAGATTTTGCCCATGCCAAGCGTATCCAGCGCGAGTGGGTAGAGCGTGCCCAGCAGCACTGCCGCCATGGCAACCACCAGTACGACGTTGTTGGCGAGCAGCATGGACTCGCGGGATATCAGCGCGAAGCCGCTGCCCGAACCCAGCGCGGGCGCGCGCCATGCATACAGCAGCAGCGACCCACCGATGACCACAGCCAGGAAAATGAGGATGAACACGCCTCGCGCCGGGTCGGTGGCAAACGCGTGGACGGAGGTAAGCACGCCCGAGCGGACCAGGAACGTGCCGAGCAGGCTCAGACTGAATCCGAGGATGGCGAGCAGAACGGTCCAGCTTCGAAAGGCGCCCCGCTTCTCGGTAACCGCCAGCGAATGGATCAGCGCGGTGGCCACCAGCCAGGGCATGAACGAGGCATTTTCAACCGGGTCCCAGAACCACCAGCCGCCCCAGCCCAACTCGTAGTACGCCCAGAACGAACCCAGCGCGATGCCCAGCGTGAGGAACGCCCAGGCCACCGTGGTCCAGGGACGGGCCCAACGCGCCCACACTGCGTCGAACCGCCCGCCAATCAATCCGGCAACCGCGAATGCGAAGGCAACCGCCAATCCCACATAGCCCATGTAGAGCAGCGGCGGATGGAAGACCATGCCCGGGTCCTGCAGCAGCGGATTCAGGTCGCGCCCGTCGGCCGGGGGAGGAATCAGGCGTTCGAATGGGTTGGACGTGAACAGCAGAAACATCAGAAAGCCGATGGTGATGCCGCCCATGACCGACAGGATGCGCGTGCGAAGCACGTGAGGAAGCGACGCGGAGAAGGCTGCGACCGCTGCGGTCCAGCCGGTAAGCATGAGCACCCAGAGCAGCATGGAGCCTTCGTGCGACCCCCAGGTGGCGGCCACCCGATAGGCAATGGGCAGAGACAGATTGGAGTGCGTGGCAACCAGCGATACGGTGAAGTCATTGCCGACAAACAGTGCGCTCAGGCACAGGAAGGCAAGCAGTACCAGCGAAAACAGCACTGCGGCAATCGGGCGTGCGGTATCGGTAAAGGCCCGTGCGGTGCCGCTGGGGCGCATAAACGTGCCCGCCATGGGTAATACTGCGAGTATTACCGAGAGCGCGAGCGATAGCGCGAGCGCAAAATGACCCACTTCAGCAATCATGGTTTAGCTGGCTTCTGTTTGAACTGGTCGGGCGCACCGATTGGATGGCCGGCGCGCTTGAGCGCTTCCGCCGCCTCAGGGGGCATGTAGTTTTCGTCGTGCTTGGCGAGCACTTCGCGAGCCTGGAAACTGCCGTCTGACAGGACCAGGCCCTGTGCCACCACGCCTCGCCCCTCTTTGAAAAGGTCGGGCAGGATACCGGTGTAGGTGACGGCGATGGTGTGCACATTGTCGGTAACGGTAAACCGGACGGTGGTGCCTTCGCGTTGAACGCTGCCGTCGCCCACCAGGCCACCGATTCGAAACACCCGACCCGTGGGCGCCTTGCCCTGCGCCACTTCGCTGGGTGTAAAGAAGAACACCAGGTTGCTGCGAAACGCATTCAGCACGAGCGCGGTGGCGACCGACAGCGCGATCAGGCCGGCAAGAATCCAGGCGAGTCGACGATGGCGCGGTTTCATGATGCCTGGGAATCGGTGCGCATGGCACGGGCCTGCTCGATGGCACTGCGTCGTGAGCGGCGCAGCACCACGATCTCGATGACCAGTGCCAGCGCAAACATGCCGTAGGAACTCCAGATGAAGAACCCGTGCCCGCCCATTGCCAGCCACTCTGTCATCAGACGCCTCCGTGCCTTGGTGCGGCGGCCGGATCGTTGGCTGCCTTGGCCGGTGATTCCGCGATGAATCGGCCGACCCAGTCGCTGAGCGCTTCGCGCTCGATGATGAGCGTTCGCACCCGGTGCAGCGCGGTGGCGATGGCGTACGACCAGGCTGCAAAGGTCATCAGCAGCATGGCGGTCAGCATCGTTTGCGCCATTTTCGGGGCGGCGGTCATGGAGATGGTGGCACCCTGATGCAGGGTGTTCCACCAACGCACCGAGAAATAGATGATGGGGACATTGACGACCCCCACCAGCGCAAGGAGCGCGCAGGCGCGATCGGCGCGCCGCGGGTCGTCAATGGCCGACCGCAGCGCGATCAGCCCGAGATAGAGAAAAAGCAGCACCAGCGTGGAGGTGAGGCGGGCATCCCAGACCCAGTAGGTGCCCCAGGTGGGCCGCCCCCAGAATGCGCCTGTCCAGAGTGCGATGAATGCAAACATGGCGCCGGTTGGGGCCAGCGCCTGGGCCATCATGGCCGGAAGCCGCGCATTGAGCGTGAGCGAGAAAAGTGACCAGAATGCGATGACCACATAGATAAGCATGGCCATCCATGCTGCAGGGACATGGATGAAGATGATGCGGTAGGACTCGCCCTGTTGTGCATCGGTGGGTGCAATGACGAACCCAACGTACAGGCCGGCAACGGCGAGCGCAACCGCGACCCAGCCGAACACGGCGGTCAACGGACCCGCAATTGGATAGAACGACGCGGGCGAAGCAAATCGAAACCAGTTCATCGCAGCCATATCACTCGTGGGCGATTCTAACCGCCAGCGCCAGCGTTGCCGGGCCGACCATGCTCGCCAGGATGGATCCGGCGGCGAGCAGCGACAGATGCGCCTCCGCACCCAGGCCTGCGGCCGCAGATTCCACCGATCCCGCCCCGAAAATCAGGACCGGCACAGCGAGTGGCAGCACCAGCAGACCCAGCAGCGTGGAGCCGCCCCGCGTGCCGAGCGCGAGCGCAGCCGACACCGCGCCCAACCAGGTCAGCAGCGGCGTGCCCAGCAGCAGGCTGGCCGCCAGAATCGCAATCCCTTCGCCATCGAGGTTGAATTGCAGGCCGGATAGCGCCGACAGGAGGACCAGCGGCGCCGACGTGGTCAGCCAGTGGGCCAGCACCTTGCCCGACAACAGCGCCGACAGCGGGGCCGGTGCCAGCAGCATCTGCTCGAGCGTGCCGTCGGCGTGGTCCGCCGAAAAAAGCCTGGGAAGACTGAGCAGCGTGGCAAGCAGTGCACTGACCCAGGCGATACCGGGTGCGATGGCGCGTAGCAGCGACGCTTCGGGCGCCATGGCGAGCGGAAACATCGATCCCACCAGCACAAAGAACACCAGCACCAGCGCAACCTCGCCGCGGCTGCGCAGCGCTAGCCTGAGATCGCGCAGACACGCCCAGCGCAGAGCAGCCAGCGCGGTGGCAGGCGGGCTTGCCGGGTAGCGTGATGATGCTGCCATCAGCCCGCCGCCGCCGGCATGGTGCCTGCCCGGGCGCCCAGATCAAGTTCAATGGGCGGCCGGTCGCAGTCAATCGGCTGGTGCGTGGCAATGACTGCGCTGCCGCCCTGGGTGAGATGCTCACTCAAGAGTCGCCCGAACAGGGCCTGCCCATGACTGTCGAGCGCGGTGGTGGGCTCATCAAGCAGCCAGAGCTTTCGTTGCGCACCCGCCAGTCGCGCAAGCGAGAGGCGGTGCCGTTGACCTGCCGACAAACGCTGAAACGACAGGTTGGCACGCGAGAGCAGGCCGCATCGCTCGAGCAGGGCGTCGACCTCGGACCGCGCGTGCTCGGCTGGCAATCCGGAGTCAAGTGCCCGCTGAAGCACAAGGTTGTCGCGCGTGCTGAGCGCGTCCTTCCAGCCCGCGGCATGGCCCTGATACAGCATCACCGAATGCCATTCGGTTGATCCCGACTGACGCGCAACACCGTCCCACATGACGCGGCCCTCGGCAGGCCTGCCCAGGCCGGCAATGGCCCGTATCAGCGTGGATTTTCCCGAGCCATTCGGGCCGGTGAGCCGCAGCCACTGACCGGGAGGCAGTTGAAAGCTGAGCGACTTGAACAACAGCCGGTAGCCTGCGCTGCAGGCAAGGCCATCCACAGCAAGCCCGGACGCCTCAGCTGACTCGAAGCCCCACTGCGGGTCGGGTCGAGCCACCGCCTCGGTCACGGTTGAACGACCCGATCGATCCGAAGCTTGAGTCCGCTCTGGCCAGGGCGGGCGGCGACGGGTTCGCTGATCAGATCGCCGGGTTCGCGAAGCGCATTGCCGCTTCGGCTAAGGCGAACTTCGATGATCAGTTGATCAGCCGACGACAGACGTCGCGCAGTGTCCATCGCGAGTGAATCGTCGAGTCGAAACACCCGCGGCAGCGACGGGTTATCCACCCGCAGCACCGCAAGGGGTACGCGTGGACCGGTTGCGCTTCGTGCCGTGACGAACAGCGTGCGCGCCGAGGAAGCCTGTGCCGCGAGTTGGGGGTCGATGGCGATTTCGCCAGTGACCGCCTCAGACGGTGCGGCTGCGGTGGCGCCAGGTGCGCTGTCGCGCGACCCGCTTGCCTCGAGTTGAGCATCGATGCGGGCCAGCACGTCGCGCAGCGCGTCGCGCTGCGGCTGCTCAGCGGGCATCGAATCGAGCAGACGTTTCAGATGGACGCGCGCCGCCTGCAGATTACCCGCCTGGAACTGCGCCGCGCCCATGAGTGCCACGGCCTTGGGATCATCGGGATCGAGTCGCAGCGCCTGCTCAAGCAGCGCCATGGGACGCCCGTCGAATCGGCCATCACGCGTGATGGCCAGTGACTCGGCGAACTCGGCCAGCAGCCGGGCATTCGGCGCGGTTCGACGAAGCACCTCTTCGAACGCTTCATTGGCCTCGGCCAGACGGCCGCGAAATTTGCGAGCGCCGGCAAGCATCATCCACGCTTCGGTATCGTCGGCATTGCCCCGCACGCGGCGCTCAAGGTCGGCGATCATCTGATCAAGTTTATGCTCGTCGATTTCGCCATCACCCAGGGCCATTTCACCGGTAGCAAGTTCCGGTGCACCGACCGTCTGATAGACCAGAAACGACAAGCTTGGCACGATGATGGCAATGGCCAGGGCGGCTATCCGGGCAGCCAGGGTGCTGCGAGCAGGCTGGGAAATGGTGGTTGCTGCGGCCTGCTCTGGCAGCTCACGCGCCATTTGCGCCACCAGTTCGTCTATGGCGGCTGATGCTTCATCTGCCGACAGGCGGCCCGCATCGCGTTCGCGTTCAATTTCCCTGCGCCGGTCACGGTAAACGGCAACCAGCGGATCGCTTTCAGCGTTGATCTGATCGGACGCGGCCACGCGTCGGGCGAGCAGAGGCCAGAGCACCGGCAGCAGCGCCACAACAGTCAGACAGCCGACGATGGTCCAGAGCAGCATCGAATGCGAGACGCAGCGTGTTCGGCTGCAGGCAGTTGAAACGCGGCGAATTGTCTCACACGGTCATCGGGCGTCTGCTATGCCTCGCGCCTGATCGCTCGCCACTATCTGCTGCTCGCGGTGCTGGTTGTGCTGGCCGGCAACCTCATTGGGCTGTCCGCAGGCAAAGCGCTCGGCGCCTGAATGACCAGTCTGTTCACCGATATCTTTCGGATTCCAGGCTCCACCCATCGGATTGAACCGTGGGTCGCTGGCGTGCCGGTGGTGGTCTCAACGCTCGGCGCACTGGCTGCCGCGACGCTGTCGGTACGCGAGGTACTGAGGCTGTCTGCCGCCGAAGCAATGCAGCCGCCGGCGCCGCCGGTATACCGCCACCACGGCGGCGGTTTGCAGAAGCGGCCATCGCGACGCTCGCCCGCCATCACCATGATCTCGCGATCGATTCTCAGGCGGCCCGTTCGCGCGACGCTCACTGTGCTTGGCATGTCCGGAGCGATTGCCATTCTGGTCGCTGGCAGCTGGTGGCGTGATGCATTCGATCGAATGATCGGGCTTCATTTTGGTGTGGCCATGCCCGCAGACCTGCATCTGGGCATTGTCCGCGCAGTACCCGAGCGGGTGATCCATCAGGTGGCGCGACTGCCGGGCGTCATCCAGACCGAAAGCCGGCGCTCGGTCCCCGTTCGAATTGGCACTGGCGAGCGCGCTGAGCGCCTGCAGCTCGAAATGCTGTCAAACGAGCCTCGCCTGCGCTGGTAACCGATCTGGTGGCTGACGCGCTGCCTGCGAAGGGTTCGAGGCACGCTGCGGTCGGTACGTCGTTGCGCGGCGGCTGCATGGAAATGGGACGATATCGGCCATGGAGGCCGAGATGCTGCGGTCAAACCATGATGCGCGGCTTGTTCGCGCTCATGTCCCCGCGAGGCCGTCGTCAGGCGGTCTGGCCCAGTGGTTCGCGGTGCAGGCGCCTGATCAGCGTATCGACAAAATTTTCGCAGCGATCAAGCTGTTCGATTTCAACGCATTCGTCGGGCTGATGCGCGACCGAGATGCGGCCTGGCCCGCAGATGATGGTGGGAATGCCGATGCCCTGCAGGATGCCGCCCTCGGTACCGAAGCTGACGCGTCCCACCGCCGAGTGCCCGCAAAGCGGTGTGATCGCCTGGGCCAGATAGGTGTTGCCGCGTTCGTCGAGCGCTGGCGTATCAAAGATTTCATCGAACTCAATGAAACAGTCGGGCGCGATCGCGCGCATGCCCGGCAACACCTCGGTATTGCACCAGGCCTTCAACTCGCCAAGCAGCTCGGCAGCCGTGGCACCGGGCAGGGCCCGAATTTCGAGCAGGAATTCGCAGTCTTTTGCGGTGATGTTGTGCGCGGTGCCGCCCTGGATTCGACCGACGTGGATGCTGGTGTGAGGAAACTCGAATCCGTCATGCCGCGCGGCCTCCCGCATTCGCTGCTGCATCTGCTGACAGCGAACGATGATGCGTGCGGCCACCTCAACCGCCGAGACACCGCTGTCGCGCAGCGACGAGTGCACTGAATGGCCGCGAATTCTGACCCGATAGCCGGCCGCGCCTTTATTGGCCACGACCACCCGCATCGACGTGGGTTCACCGATGATGCAGGCCTGGGGTCGAACCGGCGCGCTTGCCAGATGATCGGCGAGCTGACGCATGCCGCCCATATTGGTTTCTTCGTTGTAGGACAGGGCGATATGAATGGGCGTGCTGAGCCGCGCTTCAATGATGCGGGGAACGGCCTCGACCACGCACGCAATGAAACCCTTCATGTCGGCGGATCCGCGCGCATAGAGACTGCCCTCGCGCTCGGTGAGCGCAAACGGATCGGTGGACCAGGCCTGCCCTGCCACGGGCACGACATCCGAATGCCCGGACAGCATCAATCCGCCGCGGTCAGTGGGTCCGATGGTGGCGAACAGATTGGCTTTGCCCGACTCCGGAGCGTTTTGAACCGTGGCCTGGATCCCGTGGTCGGCGAGGCGGTTCGCGACCCAGTCAATCAACGCGATGTTGCTGTTGGCGCTGACTGTGTCGAACGCAACCAGGGTCCGTAGGGTGTCGATGGTGGCGGCAAGGGTCATCAGAGGCCTCGGGGCGGCAGGTCCTGCGGTGGTCCGCTGGGCAGTCAGGGGGAATCGGAATATTATAGAAAAATTGTTGACGCCCTGTGGAGGCCGCGATGAATGCTCCCGAAAAAAGCCCGCTTCATGCGATGACAGCGCCTGATCTGTCGTCGTGGTGGATGCCCTTTACCGCAAACCGGAACTTCAAGGCCAGGCCCCGAATGCTGGCACGGGCGAGTGGCATGCACTACTGGACCGACGACGGCCGTGAAATCCTGGATGGCACTGCGGGTCTCTGGTGTGTCAATGCGGGCCACGGCCGCGAGGAAATCGCCCGTGCAGTGGGCGAACAGGCGGCCATGCTTGATTTCGCCCCCTCCTTTCAGTTCGGTCACCCGATCGGCTTCGAGTTCGCCAGCCGTCTCACCCGCATTGCGCCGCCGGGGTTTGGCAAGGTGTTCTTCACCAATTCGGGCTCCGAATCGGTCGATACCGCGCTCAAAATTGCGCTCGCGTACCACCGCGCCCGCGGCCAGTCCCAACGCACGCGCCTGATCGGGCGCGAGCGGGGCTACCACGGCGTGGGCTTCGGCGGCATCTCGGTCGGCGGCATCGTCAATAACCGTCGCGCGTTCTCGGGCAATCTGCTCAGCGCGGTTGATCACCTGCCCCACACGCACAACCTCGAGCAGAACGCCTGGTCGCGTGGCCAGCCCGCCTGGGGCGCTCACCTGGCCGATGACCTCGAGCGCCTGGTGGCGCTTCATGGCGCCGACACCATCGCCGCAGTCATCGTCGAGCCGGTGGCGGGTTCCACCGGCGTTCTGGTGCCGCCCAAGGGCTATCTTGAGCGCCTGCGCGACATCTGCACCCGGCATGGCATCCTGCTCATCTTCGATGAGGTCATCACCGGGTTCGGCCGCCTCGGCGCGCCATTTGGCACTGACTACTTTGGTGTCAGCCCCGACCTATTCACCGCCGCGAAGGGCCTCACCAACGCCACGGTGCCGATGGGCGCGGTGTTCGTGCGCGATGAAATCCACGATGCGTTCATGCAGGGCCCCGAACATCTCATCGAACTGTTCCATGGCTACACCTACTCGGGCCATCCGCTCGCCTGCGCAGCGGGCATCGCCACGCTCGATATTTATGAACGCGAGCAGTTGTTGACCCGGGTCAGTCAGATCGCAGACATGTGGGCCGATGCGATACACAGCCTGCGCGGCATGCCGCACGTCATCGACACCCGCAATATCGGACTGATCGGCGCGATCGAACTGGAGCCACGCCCAGGGGCGCCGGGTGCCCGCGCGTTCGATGCCATGGTGGCAGCCTTTGAGGCCGGCCTCATGATCCGCTTCACCGGCGACATCATTGCGTTGTCGCCGCCCCTGATCATCGAGCCCAGCCATATTGACCGTCTGTTCACCACGCTGCGGGGTGTGATCGCGAAGCTGGCCTGAGGCCGATGCCCTGTCGGTCCGCGGCAACCCGGTCCTTGATAACCCTGGAAAATCAGATAATCACTACAAAGTATTTTTCGCAATAAGCAATCGGCGACAGAATCCATCCCCCTGATTCCTTTTGGGTTGTGTTGCCATGAAAGCTGTCGTTGCGTTGTTAATGGGTTGGTTTCTGTCGGCGTCGGTCGTCATGGCTGCGCCGCCGTTGCTCACGCCTGCCGAATTGCAGCCGCTTCTGTCGAACCCGGCGGTGCGCGTCATCGATATCCGCGATCCGAAGTCCTACGCCACGGCGCACATTCCAGGCGCCGTCAGCGCACCCTACGGCAGCTGGCGTGGCCCGGCATCGAGCCCCGGCGAGTTGCCCGAACTGACCAAGCTCACTGCACAGGTTCGCAGGCTGGGCCTCACGCCCACGACGCGCGCGGTGGTGGTGTCCAGCGGCGCTGATGCAACCGACTTCGGCGCTGCGGCGCGGGTCTACTGGACGCTGAAGGTGCTGGGGCTCAAAGAACTGTCGGTACTGAACGGTGGCGTGAAGGCGTGGGCGGCCGCAGGGCTGCCGCAGGATGCCAACCCCGTGACCGTTGCCGCGAGCGATTTCCAGCCCACACTCGATGCCTCGATGATTGCCACCCGTGACGAAGTGGCGCAGGCGATCGAGCGCAACAACGCCACGCTGGTCGATGCGCGCCCGGCCGACTTCTTCAACGGTCAAACCCGACACGCTGCCGCACGCAGCGCGGGAACGCTGAAGGGCGCGGTCAATGTCGAACACGCCAGCTGGTTCCAGCCCGGAACCTCCACCTTCATGTCAGTCGATGAGGCGCGCCGCGTGGCCTCGGCGTTGAGGCTCGACCCAAAGCGCGACACCTTGTCGTTCTGCAACACCGGGCACTGGGCCGCCACGAACTGGTTTGCCCTGTCCGAGGTACTGGGTCAGCCGCAGGTGAAGCTGTACGCGGGTTCAATGGTTGACTGGACATCGTCACCGCAGGCATTGCCGATGGATAACGCGCCCGGTCGGGTCGGTCAGCTGATGGTCGACTTCAAGATGTGGGCCGCCCGCACGTTCAACTGAGCCAAGCCTGCCCATGTCACAGGTCCCTGCCGGAGGCGCAGCCGCGTCGTCCCCCGCCCCGTCCAGGCTGGCAGGGCGGGGTCTGCTCAGTCTGGTGATTGGCGGTTTTTTCGTGCTGCTCGTCATGGCGGTCTCGATCAGACAGGCAGCGCTGTTTCTGGTGGGGATAGGACTGGGCGCCGCACTGGCCGGATGCCGATTTGGCTTCACCACCGGTTGGCGACAGCTGGTCGCCGACCGCGATCCGCGCGGCGTGACGGGTCAGCTGCTGCTGCTCGCTTTGGCTGCGGCGCTTGCCATGCCATTGCTCGGCAGGTTTGGCGAACTGCAGGCGGCGCTGGGTCCGCCCAGCATCTCGCTGCTGGTGGGCGCATTTGTGTTTGGTCTGACCATGCAGATTGCCGATGGCTGCGGGTCCGGCACGTTGTACAAGGCCGGCATGGGCGTCCCGCTCAATCTGGGCATCCTGCCGGTGTTCGCCTTTGGAAGCTTTCTGGGGTCGCTGCACCTGTCCAGCTGGCTGTCGCTTGGCGGAACCGAACCCGTTGGCCTGGTGGGACAGCTCGGATCAGGCGCAGCACTTGCACTGACCCTGGTGGGGCTGGCGCTGCTCGCCGTGTTGATTCGGCTCTGGGTGGGTCCGGGACGGTCCTGGATTGAGCGCCGGTGGATGATCGGTGCGGTTGCGCTGGCGCTTCTCGCCACCTTGAATCTGCTCTTTGCGGGTCAGCCCTGGGGCGTGGTGTACGGTTTTGGGCTGTGGGCGGCCAAGGTGGCGCAGGTCACGCCCTGGTGGGATCCCGCAGCCAGCCCGTTCTGGTCGCAGACAAGCCATGCGGCCCTGCTGTCGCAGAGCGTTCTGATGGATGTTACGTCCATCACCAACATCGGTATTCTGGCTGGCGCGCTCTGGATATCGGCCCGCACTGATGAAGCGTCGCGCCCGCTTACTGCCGCACAGTGGGCGATCGGCCTCGCCGCGGGGCTGCTCATGGGATACAGCTCCCGGCTGGCTTTTGGATGCAATGTGGGCGCGATGCTAAGCGGCATATCCACCGGCAGCGTGCACGGTTGGATCTGGTTTGGGCTTGCGTTCGTCGGGTCGCTGGCTGGAATACGGCTGCGCAAACGTTTCGGATTCGATCGATGAACACGCCTTTGCACGCATCGAGATCTCAAGGTCCTCAGCGCAGACGAAGGGCGTGGGCATTCTGGGGCGTGCTTGTGCTCTTCATCGCATGGGATTTCCATGCATCCAGCCCAATCGATCTGCGTGACGAGCCTCCGCTGATCGCCGCGGGCTCGGGCAGGCTGAGCGCTGGCGGCCACTGCTCCATGTCGAAGTAGGGCCTGCGCCTGGCGTGAGTGTGCGCCGGCCGCTCTTAGGCAAACAGCGCGTCAAACCCCTCCTCGGGTTCAAATCGGCCGTCGCGAAACAGCAGCCGTGTTGGACCGGGCATGGCCCGCTCGCGCACAGGATGGTGTGGGTCACCCGGGTAAGCGACCAGACGGCCGGCCTCAACATTGCGCGGGCTCGGCTCGATGGTGGGGGGCGGCCGGCGCCTTGCTTCAGCCAGGATGTCCGCAGCGCAGTTGAATCGAGAGAAGTGCGCGAGCGTCATGATCTGTGGGGCCGCCAGATCGAGTTCGCGGGCCCAGTAGCGTTCAAGCGCGTCGCGCGGCCGCTGCCAGATGCCCTCGGTGGTTTCGCGCTGGTCGTGTCGGGCCACTTGCGTGGCCGGCGACATTGCAACGAAAAAGCGGGTGTCGAAGCGCTTGTTCATGAGCGTGGCCATCTTGGGTGTGACCCAGCGCGACCAGGGAATCAGCTGGCTGATTTCAAGTTTCAGGTCAAACGATTCGAGCAGCTCGAGAAAGCTGAAGCCCTCGCGTGCCTGCTGGCCGACGCGCTCGGCAAGCGCGCCATCGATACCGTGCGCAAACAGAACGCCGCACTCCTCGAATGTTTCGCGGCAGGCGGCCACAAAATAGCCGGCGGCATGATGGGGCTCAATCGCCTGGTCGGCCAGCGCGCGGTGCAGCGCGTCAGGCGCTTTGTCGAGTCGCGCAAGCAGGGCGTCATCGTGATCGTCGTGGTCGACCTTCCCCCCCGGGAATACATAGGCACCACCCAGCACATCCGAATTGCCGTGTCGGCGCAGCATGAACACCTCGGGGCCGTTGTCGGCATCGCGTATCAGCATGACGCTGGACGCGGGTCGGGGCGGTGTGGTGACTTCGGCTTCGTTCAGTTGCAGCGCCATGTTGCATTCCTGTCAGCGAGAGGGGTTGCCGGGCTCAGCGTTTAATTTGCTCCGCATCGGCGCCGCGGGCTTTTGCCGCGCGGCGACCCCACGACCACACATAGTTGAGACCTGAGGCAAGGACGGTGCAGGTTAACGCCGCGTAGGCTGGCTCAAGCCCGGCAGTCATCTCGATGATACCGGCAGCGTCGACCAGCACGCCGGTGAGCACGCCGAATTCGAGCGCGGTGTTGAGTTTGGAAAGCCGCGTGGGCGCCATTTCGTATTCGTGAATCAGAAAGTGGAATGCCACGGCGCCGAAGACGATGATCACGTCCCTTGCGATCACCGCTGCGGCGAGCCAGCTCGGCAGTAATCCTTCAGCGGCCAGCATCAGGGTGACGGTAAGCATCGTGAGCTTGTCCGCGAGCGGATCGGCGATTGCGCCAAAGCGGGTGCGCTGGTCCCACCGGCGCGCGAGAAAGCCGTCGAGCAGATCACCCAGCGCGCACAGTGCGAACAGCAGCAGCGCTATGCCAAATTTGCGCTGCGCAAGCGTGTAAGCGATCACCGGAATCAGAAGTGCCCTGACGATTGTGATCAGGTTGGGCAGCGTCAGAAGCCGTGGCGTCATGAGCGGGTTCGGTCAGAGAGAAATTCCGCGAGGGCGCGGCCGGTGTGTGAATCAAGCTGTTGAATCAGCTGCTCGGGCGGCGCACTGGACACCAGACGGCCACCGCCTGCACCGCCCTCGGGTCCGAGATCAACCATCCAGTCGGCTTCGGCCCAGATATCAAGATTGTGCTCCACCACCACCAGCGTATTGCCGGCATCGACGAGCCGATGCAATACGCGGATCAGTTTCTCGACATCGGCCATGTGCAGGCCCACGGTGGGTTCATCGAGCACATACAGCGTGTGGGGGCCGGCGGGCACCGACGCCCCGGAAGCCAGCGCCTTGGCCCTGGCGCGAGCAATCCGCGGATCGTCAACCTCGGTGAGCGTGCGAACTTTCGCAAGCTCGGTCACCAGTTTGATTCGCTGCGATTCGCCCCCCGACAATGTCGGGCTGGGCTGGCCAAGCGTCAGGTAACCCAACCCGACGTCCTGCAATAGCTGCAGCGGATGCGCGACAGACGGATGTGCAGCAAACCAGGGCAGCGCCTCATCCACGCTCATCGACAAAACGTCACCGATCGAGGCGTCGCGCAGACGGATGGACAGCGTTTCGGGATTGAACCGCCGGCCGCCGCAGGCATCGCACAGTACTTTCACATCGGGCAGGAAGCTCATTTCGATGGTCTGCACGCCCTGGCCCTCGCAGGCAGGGCAGCGGCCGCTGCCAGTGTTGAAGCTGAACCGCGACGCAGTAAAGCCGCGAAGCCGTGCTTCAGCGCTGTCGGCGAACAGCCGACGAATCGCATCCCAGAAACCGATATAGGTGGCCGGGCACGATCGAGGGGTCTTGCCGATGGGGGTCTGGTCAACCTCGAGTACCCGGCTGATGGGCTGCCAGCCATCAAGTGTCTCAAGTCCGGACAGCCTGGGCTGGGGCTTGCGGTTGTTGCGGGCGCGAACCTGCGCCGCCACGTTGCTGAGCAAGACCTCGCGCGCCAGCGTGGACTTGCCTGAGCCCGATACGCCAGTGATCACACTCAGTCGGCCCAGCGGAATCTGCACATTGACGTGCCGAAGGTTGTGACGATGCGCCCCGCGCAGCGTCAGCCAGCCCGCCGGATCCTGGCTGCCCACGGCGCGGCGCGGCGATAACGGATGGGCAAGCGGCTGAGACAGGTAGCGACCGGTGAGACTGTCGGGGTGGGCGGCCAGCGCCGCGTGGTCACCGGCAGCAATGACCCGCCCGCCCAGCCGACCTGCGCCAGGGCCAATGTCAATCACATGATCGGCGCGACGAATGGTGTCCTCGTCATGCTCGACCACCAGCAGCGTATTGCCCTTGGCGCGAAGCATCTGCAGCGTATCAAGCAGCACCCGGTTGTCTCGCGGGTGCAGGCCGATTGTGGGTTCGTCGAGCACGTAGCAGACACCCTGCAGGTTCGAGCCCAGTTGCGCAGCGAGCCGGATACGCTGCGCCTCGCCGCCCGACAGCGTGGGCGCGGCGCGGTCAAGGGCCAGATACCCCAGGCCGACATCTGAAAGGAAATCAAGTCGCGATCGGATTTCTGTCAGCACATCGCGTGCGATGTCGGCGGCGCGGCCCGAAAACTCAACCTGACGCAGCCATCGCGAGCAGTCATCCACTGGCATCGCGGTAAGTTCCGCGATCGAGATGTCCGCGAGCTTGACCGCAAGCGCAGTGGCATTGAGCCTGCGACCATCGCACTTTGCACAGGGCGCTTCCCCCGGCCCCTGCTCGTCGGAGTCGGCGCTGCCTGTCGCGTCATCCCGGGCAGCGGCTGCGCGTGCGTCGGCTGCGATCTGATCGGCCAGCTTTTCGGCAAGCGCACCCACCGACTCGACACTGGTGTCTTCGCCCGAGCGGTGCCGTTCATCCACCTGAGGAACATAGGGCAGCTTGATGCCCGTCCCGATGCAGGCTGCACACCAGCCAATCTTTGAGTTGAATGAGAACAGTCGCGGGTCGGGTTCTGCGAAACTCGCCGCACACGACGGGCAGGCCCGTCGGGTTGAAAACAGCCGGGGCTTGAGCAGCAGGGCCTCACGCTCAAACGCGTCGCGATCGCCGGCGGCGTGGGCGTGGTGAAGCGACTCAAGCGAATCGATCACCATGACCCGGCCTTTGCCAAGGTCGAGCGCGGTGGTAAGCGCCTCGCGAAGCTGCGCTTCATTGCGTGGATCCACCTGTAGCGACGCAACCGGAAGCTCAATGTCATGCTCGATGAATCGATCGATTCGAGGAAAGCCTCCGGTGGGGAGAAATCGGCCATCAACGCGAAGGTGCGTGTAGCCGCGAGCGTTGGCCCATTTTGCGAGGTCGGTGTAGACGCCTTTTCGCGCAACGACCAGCGGCGCCAGCAGGCCAATGTGCCGGCCGCGCAGATCGGTCATCAGCCGGGCCAGGATGGCATCGGCGCTCTGGGGCTCGATGCTGACGCCGCAGTCCGGGCAATGCTGCGTGCCCAGCTTCACATAGAGCAGCCGCAGGAAATGGTAGATCTCGGTCAGTGTGGCCACCGTGCTTTTTCGTCCGCCACGGCTGGTGCGCTGCTCAATTGCAACCGTGGGTGGAATGCCGTATAACGCGTCGACATCGGGACGCGTGGCCGGTTGCACAAACTGACGCGCATAGGCGTTGAGCGACTCGAGGTAGCGGCGCTGGCCTTCGCCAAAAATCACATCGAAGGCCAGTGTGGATTTGCCCGATCCTGATACGCCGGTGATTACGGTCATCTGGTCGCGCGGGATCTCGACATCGATGTTCTTCAGGTTGTGTTCGCGCGCGTGGTGCACCAGGATGGAATGTCGCCCGCGCTCGCGCAGGGCGCTTTGCAGCGGTTTACCTTCGCGCGCGAATCCGGAGTCGATGGCAGGTTCGGCTGCGGTCAGCAGCGGGGCAGCTGAGGGCTCGTTGGCAGCGTTGCCGTGGGCCTCGCTCAGCCTGCGCAGCTGCGCCAGATAGTCGGCCAATGCGCGTCCGGTGGCTGAACCAGCGTGGGCCGTCAGCGCTTCCGGAGGCCCGGCAGCGACCAGCTGGCCGCCTCGCTCGCCACCATCAGGACCCAGATCGATCACCCAGTCGGCCGCGCGGACCACATCCAGGTTGTGTTCGATCACCAGCAGCGAGTGCCCCGCGACCAGCAGCTTTCTAAGCGCACGAAGCAGCCGGGCCACGTCATCGAAGTGCAGGCCGGTGGTGGGCTCATCGAACATGAACAGGGTGCCGCGCCGGCCCGATCGCGCCGCCCGCCAGCCGGGCGCTGTGGGCTCGGTGAGTCCCTGACTGGCGGCCTCGGCAAGAAACCCGGCCAGCTTCAGGCGCTGCGCTTCGCCGCCCGACAGTGTGGGTACCGGTTGTCCAAGCCTGAGATAGTCAAGCCCGACATCGGAGAGTGGCTGCAACCTTGAACGAACCTCCGGGTCATCCGCGAAAAAGGCAAGCGCCTCGGTCACGGTCATATCCAGGATGTCCGCCGCCGAGGCCGCTGAGAACCGCGAGCCATCGGCGCGTCGCGCGCTTGCCGCGCCATTGAGTTTTACCTCGAGCGTTTCGTTGCGGAAGCGCTTGCCGTCGCAATCGGCGCAGCGCAGGTACACATCCGACAGAAACTGCATCTCGACGTGCTCAAAGCCGTTGCCGCCGCAGGTCGGGCACCGGCCATCCCCTGAATTGAAGCTGAAGGTGCCCGGCGTGTAGTGCCGCTCGCGCGCCAGCGGCGCGGCCGCCAGGCGCTTTCGAATCGGGTCATAAGCGCCCACGTAGCTGACCGGACTGGAGCGCGCGGTTTTGCCAATGGGTGACTGGTCGACGAAAACGACATCGGCCAGCCAGTCATCGCCCAGCAGGCGGTCAAACGCGCCGGGCGCCTCGGTGGCTTTCCCTTTGGCCTTCATTAACGCCGGCAGCAGCACGTTCTGCATCAGCGTGGACTTGCCACTGCCCGAGACGCCTGTGATGCAGACGAAACGCTCGAGCGGAATGCTGATGTCGATGCCGCGGAGATTGTGTTCGCGGGCGCCTTCAATAATGAGCTTGGGCGTGCCCGCCGCAACCGGCATCGCACGGCCGGTTACAACTTGCCGGCGACCGGACAGATAGTCGCCCGTGAGCGTTGCGGCGGCGCGCAGCGCGGCAGGCGGCCCGTTGAATACAATGTCGCCGCCACGCTCACCTGGGCCGGGCCCGATGTCGATGATGCGATCAGCTGCGAACATTACGGCGGGGTCATGTTCAACGACCACCAGCGAATTGCCTGCGTCGCGCAGGCGACGCATCACCGTGTTGACGCGGTCCATGTCGCGTGGGTGGAGGCCAATCGAAGGTTCGTCAAGCACAAACAGCGTATTGACCAGCGACGTGCCGAGCGCGGTGGTGAGGTTGATCCGCTGCACCTCGCCACCGGACAGCGTTCGCGAATGTCTGTCCAGAGTCAGATAACCCAGCCCGACATCGCAAAGGTAGGTTAGGCGCGCACGCAGCTCGATCAGCAGCAGTGCGAGTGCTTCCTCGCGTGCATCGGTATTGCCGCGCGAGGGATCCGTTTGCGCGGCAACACCATCAAAAAATTCGCGGATGCGTTCAATTGGAAGCAGCATCAGA
>Ga0194118_10001908_pt1 | contig 27914 bp, 29 predicted proteins | sample TA2MahsurfametaG_2_FD_148662 | JGI IMG/M metagenome (GOLD analysis project Ga0194118, IMG submission 148662) | Freshwater microbial communities from Lake Tanganyika, Tanzania - TA2015013 Mahale N5 surface | ecosystem: Environmental > Aquatic > Freshwater > Lake | place: Tanzania: Lake...
CAAAAAATCATGCAAATAAAGTTAAAAAATATATTTCGGATTATTTTGAGAAGCTAAAACCGTTTTACGGTATACCAACTTTATTAAATATTCTAACGACTATTAAAAAGCTTGGTAAAAATATGGTAAGTTTGGCTAATGCAACACCTTGTTTTACAAGTATTAAAAATAATGATAAAATTTTAAGAGGTGTCATTGATGAAAGAACAAGTAGATTTTTATTTGAATATTACCTTCTTCGTATATTAATTACTTATGTAGAATTAGCTGATGAAAAAGATATGATTGTTACTGAAGTTAAAAAGACGCTTGAAGTTACTGACATATTTTCAGTTGATTATATTGAAGAAACTGAAACAAGAATTGATTTAGGAATGTCATCTAGAAATGAAACTGATACTAGAGTTATGACTGGAAATAAAAAGGTTTTGAAACAAAAAACAGCTGAACTACTAATTGCTTTTATGGATATATTTAGAAATGAAAAGGAAACAATTGACACGAGTTATGAAGAAATACAAGATAGAGTTTTCAAATTGAGAGAAAGAGAAAAAGATATGGTAACAGACAGATTGAAAGCAATGACGGATGAAGAAAGAGATGCAGATACTTTAATGAAGGTGACCAAACAAGGTTTATATAGTAAAGGGTTACAAAAAGGTTTAACTGTATTAGATAAAGATTTCTATGATGAAGAGCAAGCTTTAAGAGATGAAATGGAAAAAGCAGAGAGAAAAATTAGAAAGAAAAACAAAGATGCAAATGATGAAAATATTGATATTTTAGTAGATGAGTATTTAGAACAACAACAAGATGTGGCTGATATAGATGCTGATGCTTTTGACATGGAATATTTAGGTGAAGATTATTATGATGGTAATTATACCGGAATTGATGCACCAGAATATGAAACATATGGGGATGAAAATTAATAAAATTCAATAATCCTTTAGATAAATTATAATTATAAAAAATAGTTTATAATTATATATTAGATGTATGCAAAATATATTAGAGAAAATATCACATTAGTAGCTGTTATTTTATTTGTTATAATTTTTGGAATAATTCAAATCATGAAACCAGCATGCTTCTATAATAGCAATGGAAGTATTCGAGAATTTGGAATAGGTTATAAAAATAAAACTATTCTACCTATCTGGTTGTTTTCACTTTTATTAGGTATTATATGTTATTTAGCTGTATTATATTTTGTCAATATGCCAAAAATATTTTGATTGTAAGTAAAACGATAATATAATATATATTATAACCTAGTAAAACATCTCTTCATATTGTGCGTACTCATTTTCAGTTGCTTCACCAAATAATTCTCTTTCTCTATCCTTTTTTGCTTTGTACTCCTTCGTCAATTTTGAAAGCTCTTTTTGCTTTTGTTCATTCGCAACCTTTTTACTGAAAGCCTGCTTTTTTGGTGCTTTTTTTTCAGTTGATGATAATGTCGATTTTTGTTCATATTTATTAAATTCTTCATAAGCTAAATCATCTTCAAATAAATTTTTAGTTAAAGCATTATCTGATTCTTCTACTAATTTCCTTTCTTCCAAAATTTTTAACTGTTGTTCATTTGGAAGACAAGCTTTCTCATAATCATCCCAGTCTTCCCAATTGTCCATTATTATATAATATGTATATACTAATTATATAATTATTTTTAAGTCAATTTTTGTAATTTATTTTAGCTTCTTTTATTCTTCTTCGTTTTTCTTTTTTTAGTTACTGTTTTTTTTGTACTAGTTCTTTTCCTTGTAGAACTTTTTCTTTTTCTTTTTGTTACTGTTTTTTTTGTACTAGTTCTTTTCCTTGTACCAATTCTTTTTCTTATTTTTCTACCACCAACTGGATCAGACGTAAGTGTATATGAAACTGGTTTATATACAGTAGCGCTTTGCCCTTCCTGACAATGTCTTGCACTAACATAACGATCTCTTTCGTCACCAAATAACGCATTATAGGAAACTGTAGAAACTAGTTTTTCATTGCTTTTTTTAAATATATATATATTTTGAGTTGCTTGGTTAAACATATTTTCCAGTTCTATTAAATCCCCAAATCCTGTTAATTTTTTTATATCAAAATATGGTTTATTTCTATTTATATTATCTCGTGTCATTGTACCAGCAATAATACATTGAAAAATTATATATGAGTTTAAGTTTCCTGGTTCTAACGCATCCGTTACAGCTTGTACTGGAACGGCAACACGACTTGATCTCTTTATATCATCCGTATAAAATACAAACACCATATTTTCGTCTTCCAATGCTTGTTTAATAGGTATATCTTCACCATTTATTATATCATAACAATCATTTTCACTACTGAAACTAACTGTTTCACTTGATGCTTGTGGTGTTCTTTGTAATGCTTGTTGTATTATGGATCGTTCTTCGTCTTCTTCTTCGTCTTCTTCTTCGTCTTCTTCGTCTTCATCTTGAATAAATCGGTATCGTATTGCTATAGGTTTATTTGTTTCCTCCATAGAAGTAGCTCCTACAAACATATCATTAATATCTGTTTGATTACTTATAATCCAGTTTTTTAATGATTGATTAAAACTTGTCGCGTCGTTAAACATATAACTCATATCTTTTACATTACTAACATCCCAAGCATTCAATGGTTGATTAAAACTTATTGCTTCATTAAACATAGTACCCATATCTTTTACATTACTAACATCCCAAGCATTCAATGGTTGATTAAAATCTGTTGCTTCAACAAACATAGCACTCATATTTGTCACTTTACTCACGTTCCAACAATTTAATGGTTGATTAAATTTTTTCGTTTTGTAAAACATACTACCCATATCTTTTACGTTACTAACATCCCAATTATTCAATGGTTGATTAAAATCTATTGCTTCAATGAACATTTCCATCATAGATTTCACATTACTTACATTCCAACTATTTAATGGTTGATTAAATTCCCTCGCACCAGCAAACATAGCAGTCATATCTGTAACATTACTTACGTTCCAACTATTTAATGGTTGATTAAATTTTTTTGCATCAGCAAACATTAGACTCATATCAGTAACATTACCCACATCCCACTTAGATATATCTTCATTGAAATCTTCGTATTCTTGAAATAAAGATTTCATATTTGTTATATTACTCACGTCCCAATCTCCTATTGCCCCATATTTTGTAATATTTATATCATCCTCTATATATTTCTTTACTATGTCATGTATATTTTCATTAGTCAAAATTAATTGGTCTGACATATATATATATATATTTATTTATATATTCTAAATATATTTATATCTTTGCTTTTTCATTTTCGTTTATAACCTCTTTTTCTTGTAGTTCTTCTTTTTTTTGTAATGTTTTTCTTATTAGTTTTTTGTTTATTATTAGTATTTCGTTTATTATTAATTCTCCTCTTTTTTCCACCATTATAGTTTTTATTTAATATTCTTGCTATTCCATATTCTTTCGGCATTATGGATTCTAATTCTGAAAATCCTGCTGACTGATAAAAGTCATTATATATTTCTCTCAACTTGTCGTTTAATAATATTTGATACACCTTAATTTTATTATCAATGACATCACTATCTTTTGGTGAAGTAGGTTCACTCAATCCAATTTCATTTAGAAATACATTATAATTTGATAATATTCTTTGATGATCTGGAAAAAGTATTTGCTTTGTTTTCGGATTTACATACAATTCTATACCAACAGTTTTATATATATCTCCATATTTTTGCAAACAATTTGCTACATTCATATGTGCGTTATCTAATCGATATTTATCGGCAAATCTATTCGATTTTAGAGCTAAATATTTTGCTAGCAAATATGTGCAATCATTATTATCTATCTTATGAACGGATAAATTATTATCACATGGTGGACAATAATTATCGCAAGGTGGACAATTATCTTTTATTTTATAACAATATGGATAAATTTCTAATGTCTTACTCTCCATATATTTTATAAATATTATTATTTATTAGCAATGTATATGTGATATGTTATTTATTCCTTAGTTTTTTCTACAAATTTCTTATTCATATTTTTTGGTTTACGAGTACAACCACGATTTGTTATTTTAAACTGGACAATCAAAGTAAGTAATAAACCTGTATAGATGTACCACATTGCCTCACCAATATTATCCTTTGTGACAACTAATCCAAACAACTCATTTTGAATAATATCTGTTTCATCAGTATCTACCTGATATTTTTTCTTCATCAATGGTTTAAGAATATCCCAATATTGGCCAAAATTACTTGGTGCCATTTGATTAATTAATATGCAAGTGTTTCCACATATTCTATTTATTACGTTAGAGGCAGATTTTAGTGCCTTATTTTTATCATGTGTAATATCAGGATGATTAGTCAATTCCTCTACAATCTCTTTATTCATTAATAATTCAGTTAATAGTTTATAAGTAGAACTAGATATGTAATAGTAACCAACTATATCAGAAAACGCGCTTTTGAAACCAGGATAAATCATCAAAATCAACACTAAAACACCAAAAATAAATATCCAAGGTAAGAATGTTATCATACCTGCTTTCCCCATATTTCCAGTAATAGTTCCTCCACAATTATTCGTAATAATATATGAATTTACCATAAATTGTATTAAAACAGTCAGAAAGACATATATAGCTAAATATATATAACTACTTGTAATATAACTGTTATATGCATCCTTATTTTTATATAGCGTGTAAGGTAACACAGGTTTTAAAGCAAAATAATAAAAAAATGTAGTTAATAAAAATGTTATAATATTTAAATAAGAAATTTCCATATAGATAATATGTATAATTTAATTTAAAATTTTAACATTATTTATTATGAATTTCAGTGAACCTGCGACTAAACCAACACTAACAGAGCCAGGTGTGAAATATTTTTTAAATCAAGCACTTAAACAATCTCATATCATCAGAGAGAAATTTCATAACACAATTTTTAATATAGGAATGTTCTTATTATTTTTGATTATTTTAGGGGGAATACTAGTTTACAAATATAAAGGAAAATTAACACCGGTTGAAATAGCTCAAAAAAATAAGGAAAAGCAACAATACATATTGGAAAAAATCAAAACTTTCCAGATTGCAAAGCAACGGGCTCACCAAGAATTAATAACAGGATTACCACATTGGGAAAATGAATACATATCTAGATCTTAAATATAGATAAGTTTTCGATATAAATTTAAATTATTAACCTATAATATATATAATGTCAACAGAAGAAATACTTAGCGTAAAAGATGCTTTAAATGAATACTTTAGATTGAAAGAAAAATTCGAAAATGAAATGAATGTGAATAAAAGAAAAATAATGAATAATCCAACTCTTAGTAAAAGAGAGAAGAGATCAGAGTATTTAAAATTGATGCCAAAATGTGTAAATTGTAGACGTCCATCTAAAAAAGGGACTATATTTTCAGTTACTTTTCATCCGTCAGATGAAAAAACTGACGCATACAGAACTTTTAAAACAATATGTGGTAATTTGGCAGACCCTTGTAATCTTAATATTGAAATCAATTTAGGTGTTGTGGAACATTTGGATAAAATGATTGAAAATATTAGAAAAGAAATAAGTGAAACAAAAAATGTTATCATTAATGATAAAAATAAATTATTATTTGGACTAATGACAACAGAAACAGCTCTCGAGAATTTTGATACAAACAAGTCTTATATTACTGATTTAACATCTATTTATGAAAGTTATTTGGATCAATGGAATAAAAAAATAGATAATCCAGACAAGAAGGCTGAACTAGATGATTCCTTTATATTGTTATATCAAAACATTGATAAAATCAAAGAATGTATTCAAAAAATGAATGAAAATAATGATACGCAATTTGCTGTAGATGCAGCTAGTATATATTACACAACCGTACAGCCTTTGATGAACAAAATCAGACAACTTAAATATGGTGAAAATATTGTTTTTAATGATGATACTAATGACACTTGTAGATTAATACAGAATCGAATTTCGCTTCAAGATATGGCAGTTGGTGGATATAGTGATAAAGTTGTCGCTTTTGATGTTGGACTTAAAGCTAAGATGGTACCAAAGAAAAAAGAAGAAGCTGAAATAAAAGAGTTAACTATTAAAATAGAAGAACCAGGTCAACCAAAAGCAATCAGAGAGGTTGAACAAGATGAACCTATTATTGGTCAAGGAAAGGATGGAATAGCATGGAATATTCCAGAATATCAGCAACTTTGGGATAAACTACCAGAAAAATTGAAGACAGAATTTAAATTAAATATCGAATGGATGAAAGAATTTATGTATAAATGTGTGAATGAAAGAATAAAACACGGACCTTCATGGAGTGGGTGCAAATTAACTACTCCACCAAATATTGTAATTCCGCCAAGAAAAATGGAAAATGGTCAATATGATTTTGGAATATCTATTTATAATAAAGCATTTTCTAAATTACCACAATCTAGCCAAGAGCTTTATTTAACATTCTATAAAGAAGACCCCGTAAGTAAGGTTAAAAATTATAAGATGTTAGAAGAGGCCATAAATGGATTGGTTCAAAAGGAAGTTGATTTTGGCAGAGGTTTTTTCTAACCTAATTATATATGGTAAACTATATTTCAGTGCCAATTTTTCTTATAAGTTTTGCTATTGGGATATTTTTTATTTATATGCTTGGTCCAGAAACCAAAACTGTTTATATTTATCCTAGCCCAGAAAACGTAAACAGAGTATTATTTAAGGATAAAGCCGAAAATTGTTTTTCATTTGAACAACTAATTGTGGACTGTCCTAAAGACGAAAATTTAATATCAAAAATTCCAATACAAGTTTAAGAATATTTATAACACATTAATATAAATGCGAATGTATCTTGGAAAATTCATTCATACTGAAACAGGAAGAATAATCATGTCTATTTTACTTGGATTAGGTTTAGCATCTTTATTTAGAACAGTATGTAAAGACAATAACTGTTTGGTTTTCCATGCTCCTCCTTTAGATGAATTTAAGGATAAAATCTATAAAACCAATGGAAAATGTGTTAAATATATTCCAGTGCCTACTAAATGCTCATTAAATGCTAAAACTGTTACATTTGAATAATCCACTTTTTAGAAAAGTGGAGCAAAACTTTTTATAAAATCTACCTTTAAGCGAAGCGACTTCCACAAAGCTTAATCCCTTAACAAAAAGATGAACTACTTTATTTTTGGATCGACATTTAATTAATAGAGCAAAACTGTTTGGTTATACCTTTTTTAAAGGTATATAAATTGCGTAATTATTGTAATCAATCATTCTTTACAATAATTATGAGTGATTCGACAAGTATTTTAGATTTACCAACTGATCCGGTTGGAGGAGGAAGTATTGGTGGTAATATAGCTTTGACTGCACAAGAAACTTTAGCACAACCAAATCAGCAACCTCAGACGGGAATGTCTTTAGACCAAACAACAATAAATCAAATTGTAAATAGTCTACAACAAGCAACATTAGCTGGTGCTACACAATTACCCTCAAGAGATATTCCTATGAATACAAATAATATTACTGCGGATCCACAAGTTATGCCTAATTATGTACCACCACCCCCTATGCAAGATTATATTAGAAATCATGAACAAACATCGGATATGATTAACAATTATAATAGAGGAAAACAAATGAATAATTCATTAGATGATATGTATAATGAAATTCAAACACCATTATTATTGGCTGTATTATATTTTTTATTTCAATTACCATTTTTTAAGAGATTTTTATATACATATATACCGTTCTTATTTTCAAATGATGGAAATTATAATATAAATGGATTTCTTTTTACAAGTATTTTATTTGGTATGCTATTTCATTTATTAATGAAAACTACAAGTTATTTCGGGACATTCTAGGATGTTAATCTATACATAAACCTCATTATAATGTATTTTGTGACATAATCGGTGGTATTCGTCCTCTTGAAATTCGTTTTCTATAGCAAGCATGGGATACAATAATGCACGATTTCCATTTTTAATAATTGTTTTATCCACCATAAATACATTGTTATCAAATCCAGCAAAATTATTGTAATACTTATCTAATAAAATTTTGGCGAAATTTTTAGTAATCATATACATATGAGACCCAGATAAATATTCTGGATATTCATGATATTTAAATGGAGCATCTGGGTGCATTGGTCGTTTAAGAGCATAAATTGATACTATCTTATCATAATCTATTTTATAAGGTATAATATAACCCAATAACAATATATCTAAATCTAGAATATTAAAGTCACTAATAACCTTTTTAATTATTTCCTTAAAGTCTTGATGAATTAGTATATCATCTTCACAAATAACAGCATATTTATCAGTTGTGTGGTAGTAAAAATCTTTTATAATATCCAAATGTCCATATGTCATTGACCAATGTCTTCTGTTAAAACTTGTTCCAGCATATTTTAGTCGTTTATCAGTATGTTTAATACCTGGATAAAAATTACATTTAATACCCAGTTTATGAAATCTATTTTCCATGCTCTTTTTTTTATCTATATCATTGAATGATAAGCAATAAATTTGACAATTAGAAATACCTGACATATTTATATTCTATTATATAGATATTATTATATCTTTAGTATACTTATGATTTTTATTATTTATAATTTCCCCCTAAAAATAAAGTAAATTACCTACATAATTTTTTTTGTATATTTTTACTACATAAAATAAGTGCTTTACTAAATATGTAAAATTTTTTAAACATTTAGTATTATTTTAGAAATATATTATTTATGAGTTTAAAATTATATTTATTTGTAAGATAGGAATATAATATGGATTCTATTGATATTACTGACGCAGCATTTGCTTTAGATACTCCTATCATCAACAACATAATTGATACGAGTGGTGGAGGTTCAGCTGATTATACTATGTTTATTTCTATTGGTATAGCTATATTAGCTGCTATTATTGGTTTTTTTGCATATAGATTTTATCAAAATAAGAATCATCAGGAAGAACAAGATTGTCCTGGCGGATTTTGTACTATGGAAAATCAACCTAGTAGAACACTTTAGTAATTTCATTTCTTATTTTTACGACTTTTTGATGCATAAATATTAAAAATCCCACTATTATTTGTTTTCATCTTCTTTCTTTTCTTTACAGTTTTAGATTTAGATTTAGTTTTAGGTTTCATTTTTATATCATCTGGTCTATAATTTAAAAACCATTCTTCAAATGATTTATCATCCTTATTTTTTTTAAATTCTTTATATTTAGCAGCTTTGTCGGCTTTCATTTCTTCAACTGATTCTTGGTGACCATAACATGTAATACTAAATCTTTTTAATAACCCTTTCTGTGCTAATCTATTTTTCTGTTGAACATCAAATAAGAATTTTGACATACAAACAATTCTGTCTTTAAATTCATTATAATAAGGTTTGTTAGCATATAAAAAAGCTAAATAAAAACTCAACATGGTATCAATTGTGGCTACTTTTACTTTTTTACCTTTCATCATTAATATGTTATAACTATGACAACCAATCGGTTTGTAAATAAATAATATAGAATCATTTCCAACCTTTATTTCATAATGTTCAGGAATAATATCTCCGACTGCTGGTTGTTTAATAATTTTTACATTTTTTATTCCATTATCACCTAATCGTTCTTTAATAACTGATGCAGTTTGGTCTGGGTTATTAGATAAAACATCAAAATCCGCAAAATTTTCTATCTTCTTTCTTAAATTAGCAGGCATATATTGCGAATAAAGAATATTTGCAAATCCACCAAAAAATACAACACCTTGATTTATCAATGTATTTTTAACAGTTTCAAAAATCTTATCTTCACTCTCTCTATTTTCCATTTCACGTTGAAAATCAATATCATTGCAATTAACATCTGTTATATGATAATGTTTATTTAATAGCGCCAATCTTTTTAGCACCTTTTCCCATCTACTAATATCACCAGCTGGTCTAGATAATTCAAGATACATAGACATTCTTAAAAAATTTGGAGGTGCGTACATTATTCCATCTACAGTTAAAGCATCCTCTTTAATAGCATTATATATTTGTTTCGGTAAATATGTTATATCAGCAACAGGCATAAAATTAACAAAAACTTTATATGTTCCATGATGTTGACCTGATTTTGCTTCCACATCAATAAATCCTTTATTATAATAAATATCAGCTAATTCCTTGGCATCATCTAATGCATTTTGAGAGAAGAAATCATAATCTGGAACTTCTACATCTTTATTATAGAATTGGTCTTCTTCAGGTAAAATATTATTAATGGCTGTTCCACCATAACAAATTAATCGTTTTCTTTTAATAAATTCTTCAACAATATCAATTATTTTCTGTACATCTTCTGAATTCACAATACGTCTTCCCATTTTTTCTTCCGCTTTATCTACAGCCATACGCAAAATAGCTAATTCGCATTCTGTAAATGTTAAATCTTTACATACATTTTTTTCTTTTGGCATTCCTATATTATTAAGTTAAAAAAATCTTAATAATATATGATTTATTATTTATATAAAATGATACAAAAATTTTATATTGAACATTTCTAAAAGATGGAAATAATATTTAACTAACTATTAGATACTGTAATATCGTATTAAGGTAATCTCACTTTACAGATCTAAGCCTGTCAGGCTTAAGAACAAACGCGAAACTAGCTTTATCAAAAAAGGCATTATTTTCTACAAGATTAGTATCTGATTTTTGGTATCTCATAGCCACCATTTGACATCCACTTTCTCTACATAATTTCGAATCAGGATTATCTGGATTTGCACTATCATTAGGAAGAACAATGGTCATACCACGTCTATTAAATTCAGTTACTTCGGTTATATCAGTATTATCTCTAATCTGATTGAAATCATATTGTCTCATAAATATAGAACTACTTGTCATATTTATATATTCAAGTAAATGTTTATTATCTAAAAATGCGTTATTTGTTCTATCTGCAATTAATACAACTTTATTTCTAAGTGATAGTAAAGGGACTTTTCCTAAATTTTTCCCCTCCGATTCATAACTATATGCTGGACCTAACATAATATCAGCATTAGATTTAAAAATCTTGGCTAAATTTGAATACATTTTTTGATTATTACTCTTAAATCTTAAATGAATTAACATAGGGTCCGTTGGATTTGGGCATGTACTAGTTGTAAAAGCAAGATTGCGTATAGTATCCATTACAGTTTCAAAGTCAATAGAATTAAATGTTTCTTTCGCTCGATAATTATTGCTAGTGCTCGTTGCTACAACTGGCTTGTCATTGATTGAATATATTTCAAAATCAAGACATCTAACTCCTTGCTTGATAATTGATTTAAGAACACAAATATCTACATAATCATTCTTATATGAGCCTCCACTGCAAGCATTATAGGCTGTTTTAACATAATAATCATAAAGTTTTCCTTTGTAATCTGGATTTGAAGTATTAATTGATCTTATGTTTCCATTTAGCTTTGGATATAATGAATTTATATGTTTACATTCTCTTTTTTGAAGTCCACTAATATAAATTAGATATATAGTAAAAGCAATAACAGAAATTACCGTAGCTACTATGAATATTAATGAAATTAAATCTTCATCTATATTTTCAAAAAAGCTTAAAAAAGATGTTGTTTGAGCTGGTGCGTTATTATTAAATATATACCAAGTTAAAAAGATTAAAATAATAAAGATAATTGCTATTAAAAAATATAATATAGTTATTACATTTATATTTCTGCGAATACTGCTTAAATAAATATTTATATTTTTTGATGACATAATTAATATATATTATTATTATTATTTAATTTTTTATTGATAAATTTTTATAAGATTTAATCCAGATAAATTTAAGGATAAAAATGGAAAATCACTAAACCCTATGCTTTACACTCGTTTACCTGTATTAAAAGAAGAAATTGAAAAACAGATTAAAAGAATTGAAAACGAAGAAAATAAAAAATTATTAGAAATAATTAAATTATATTATGACGAAATTAAGAATTAAAAAATAAATATATTATATACTAATTATGGCTGGCGGATTGTTAAATCTTGTTGCACAAGGAAATACAAATATAATTTTAAATGGAAATCCATCTAAAAGTTTTTTTAAAAGTACTTATAAAAAATTCACAAATTATGGCAAGCAAAATTTTCGAATAGACCACGAAGGAACCCCCCAATTGAGTTTAACTGCTGAGAGCACTTTTACGTTTCGCATAAAACGCTATGCAGATTTACTTATGGACTGCTATATATGTGTCACATTACCTAATATTTGGTCACCGGTCATGCCACCACAGTCTTACACAAATCCTGACGGCACAACTGGATACACAAATTGGGCACCATATGAATTTCAATGGATAAAAAATTTAGGTGCACAAATCATCAGCAAAATTACCATAAATTGTGGTAATCAACAACTCCAACAATATTCAGGTCAATATATTTTATCTTCTGTGCAAAGAGACTTTTCCGGAAGTAAGAGAGCATTATTTAATGAAATGATAGGTAATGTACCAGAATTTTATGACCCAGCAAATGCAGGAGGTCGCGTTAATTCATATCCTAATGCATTCTATACAACCAGTCCTGCCGGTGCTCAGCCATCTATTATGGGACGTACATTGTTTATACCAATTGGATCGTGGTTTAGTCTTCTCTCTACACAAGCCTTTCCATTAGTGGCTCTTCAATATAACGAATTATGGATAAATGTATCATTTAGACCGATTAATGAATGGTTTACGATTAGAGACGTAATGGACTATACAAATAACTATCCAGTGATCGCTCCTAATTTTAATCAATTTTATATGCAGTTTTACAGATTTTTACAAACACCTCCTGATGAAGAATTAGGACCTGACTCTTATGTAGATACAAGAACAAATTGGTTTGCTGATATTAACTTAAATTGTACTTATTGTTTTCTCTCTAATGATGAAGCAACAATATTTGCTAAAAATGAGCAAAAATATTTAATCAAACAAGTTTACGAAAAAACGTTTTATAATGTAACTGGAGCAAATAACATATTTTTAGATTCGATGGGTATGGTAATAAGCTGGATGTTTTATTTCCAAAGAAGTGATGCCAATTTAAGAAATCAATGGTCTAACTATACTAATTGGCCTTATGAAACTATGCCTCAAGATGTAGTTCTTGCATCAACAGCTGGGAATTATCCTAATCCAGATCCAGCTGGACCACCACTTCTGGGTCCTGGTTTAAATCCTGACGGAACATTGTCTGGATTGTATTTATCAGGAATTTATAATCCCCAAAATATAAAATCAATTTTGATAGCAATGGGTATATTACTAGATGGTCAATATAGAGAGAATATATTGCCTGCTGGTGTTTATGATTTTGTAGAGAAATACGTGAGAACTGCTGGGTTTGCTCCACCTGGACTATACTGTTATAATTTTTGTTTGAACACAGATCCATTAATCTATCAACCATCGGGTGCAATGAATATGAGTAGATTTACTAATGTACAGCTCGAATTTACTACAATTACTCCACCAGCGGATCCTTATGCACAAGTCTTAACTATTTGTGACCCAATTACTGGTGACATAATTGGTATAAATAAGCCAACTTGGAGAATTTATGATTATAATTTTAATTTATATTTGATGGAAGAAAGAGTAAATATGGTTATATTTGTTGGTGGAAATGCTGGATTGTTGTATGCTAATTAATACATAATAAAATCAATTTAAACAAAACACTACTATTATTACATAACAAATGATGTTACGATATAATAATGCCTTAAAATATAAAAATGTCATAAGAAGAGAATTTATAAAAAGAAATTTATTTAATTATAAAGATGCATTTTTATTGCAAAATCAACTAAATCCAGATGAAAAAACTATCAAAGATTTGGCATATAATTTTTCCCAAGAGATTTTACTACCTAATATTCTTTCTTCATTTAGACATGAAAATTTCGACAAAAATATAATGAAAGAAATGGGTAAATTTGGTTTGCTTGGTCCAACCATTAATGGCTATGGTTGTGCAGGAGTTAATTATGTATCATATGGAGTAATAATGCGTGAAATTGAACGTGTTGATAGTGGTTATAGAAGCTGTGCTAGTGTACAGTCTTCACTAGTAATGTATCCAATATATAAATTCGGTTCAGAATATCAGAAAAATAGGTTTCTGCCTGAATTAGCCAAAGGCAATCTAATTGGTTGTTTTGGATTAACTGAACCTGACCATGGAAGTGATCCTTCTGGAATGAAAACGAGAGCAATTTTAAAAGGAGATCATTATATTCTAAATGGCAGTAAAAATTGGATTACAAATTCGCCTATTGCTGACGTATTTGTCATTTGGGCTAAAGACGATGATAATATAATTCGCGGCTTCTTATTAGAAAAAAATATGGAAGGATTATCTGCTCCCAAGATTGATGGTAAATTTTCATTGAGAGCATCTAATACAGGTATGATTTTTATGGATAGTGTAATAGTTCCCAAAGAAAATCTATTACCATTAACAAAAGGTTTGAAAAGCCCATTCATGTGTTTAAATAATGCACGTTATGGTATATCATGGGGTGTGTTAGGAGCAGCTGAAGATTGTTATTTAAGAGCTAGAGAATATGCTTTAGAGCGAAAACAATTTAACAAACCATTAGCATCTAATCAATTGGTTCAAATGAAATTGACAGATATGTTAACAGAAATAACATTGGGATTGCAATCTTCGTTAAGGGTTGGAAGAATGATGGATCAAAATACGTTAATACCTGAAACAATTTCAATTCTTAAACGTAATAATTGTTCAAAATCATTAAATATAGCTAGGAGTGCTAGAGACATATTGGGTGGGAATGGTATATCAGATGAATATCATATAATAAGACATATGTTGAATTTAGAGGCTGTCAATACATATGAAGGGACACAAGACATTCATGGATTAATTATTGGAAGAGGTATAACTAACCTTAATTCATTTTAGATTTTTAAAAAAAAATTGATTTAGATATAATATTATATAGACTAGTATATCTAAAATAATGTTGAAAAGAATTATACTACAGATCCAAAAATTATTATTAGGGTCATACAATAAACCTCCACCATTAGGAAGGTGGAATATTGAAATTTGTAACAAAAAATTAAATAATAAAATAGATTTAGCAAATGAAGATCACTGTGGACCATGTGGGAAATATTTGAAAAATATATTGAATAAAAATGTTAAGAATGAAAAGTAATAATTTACATTGTAAATGTGTTGAAAAATTTGGGGTTTGATGAAATGTAAAATTTATATAATATTTTTCTAATTAAAGAGAAACTCCACTAGGTAATATATAAAAAAATACTGTTCCTGAACCACCAGCACCACCATTACCAGCGGCGTTCCATGCACCTCCACCTCCACCACCAGTATTAGAAAAACCGGATGATCCGTCCCTATTACTACTCCAACCACCTTGTCCACCTCCACCACTACCACCATTACCAGGTTGATAATTATTACCTTCACGTGCACCACCACCACCACCACCACCAGCAGTAATAGAAGTTGTTCCAAACGAGTATGTGTAACCATTTCCACCATTACCAGCAGTGTTACCACTTGCAGCACTAGCAGGATCTTGTGCCCCTCCTCCACCACCTCCTGGCCCATCATCATTGCTTTGTTTAACCCCCTTCGAACCCACGTTACAAAACACCTGCATACCTTGAAACACACCTGTATCGGGTGTAGATTTTGTAACCGTGCCTATACCTGAATCGCCATTCTCATAAGATCCTGAACCACCAGAGCTAGCATTTGTTACGTCATAACTAATACCTTTACCTTGACCTCCTCCTCCTCCTCCACCAGCAGTTACTGTAGAACCACCACATGATATAGTTGTATTTCCACCATTACCACCATTTCTTTGATTCTCACTACCAGCTCCAGCAGCTCCACCACCACCAATAGTAATAGTAAACTCTTGACCAGCTGGAACATCTTTCATATCTCCTAGTATAACCCCTCCAGCTCCTCCACCTCCTCCAGCATTTGACTGATTCGAACCTCCTCCTCCTCCTCCACCTCCAACCGCTAAAAATTTACCAGTCACTTTATAGTTAAATTTAAAATTTGTAGTTGTATAAAATTGTATAAGTAATCCATTACTACCAGAAGAACCAGAAGGCGGCCATATTTTATAATCAACATTTATGGTTCCACTTAAAAAATTAGGTAAATTTAATTCAAATAGACTTCCCAAGCTTCTTCCATCAGAAATATAATAATTAATATTATATAATTGAGTAACAGGTATGTTAGAATTTGTATTAATTCCGATATAGTCATTGTTGATATCTACATCATTTATTCTAAAATTAGTAGTTGGAGCTTTGTTATTACTATTAGATGCATTAAAATTTGAATAAAACCATTGAAGCATATTTGTATCACTCACATTATAAGACATTATTATATATATGTAAAAATAAATTAATAATAAAAATTTTACATATTTTTATTATTTCAAGACATTAACAAAACGAATAAAGTATTTACCATCAGTACCATCAAGTATAAATGGTCTTTCTAATTGTGAAATAAAATCGATAAATTCTATTTCACGATGAAAATGAATATCATAACCATTCAAATCAATATAAAATGTTGAAAATTCTCCTTCTTTAGAAATACGTATTTCTCTAATAGTTTTATCAGCATATTTTGCCTTGAAATCATTTGAAATGTTAATTTTGTCTTTTTTACAAGCTGTTTCATATACTAATTTGCTGTTTCGACATCCCATTCTAAGATATACAAATATTCTATCATCTTCTTTAAGTATTTTAAATTTTATATTTAATTTCACTATTTAAAGACCTATATACTACATAATGTAGGTAATTTCTTGAAATTATATAAAAATCTCCTAATTTTTAGTCCCTACATATGAAGGGGAATGAACAGAAATCGAAAATTGAAAAGTGTTTTAACTTTTGAAAAATGGACAAAAAAAATGTCCAAATTTTAAAAGCCAAAATACTTCTTACTGAGAAAAAATTTTGTCACGATGTTGAAAAATTATCGTCTCATTTTAAACGAAGAATTTTTAAATTATGATGATAATTTTTATATAAAAAAACTTAAAGACTTTTTTCTGTGGATACATTAATGGATACAATGGATACGAGCATTGAGCCAAAAACGAGCAAATTTTATTCATGTGAATATTGTGATTATATAACGTGTAAAAAAAGTAATTACGACAGACATATTTTATCTGATAAACATAAAAAGATACATTTAGAGGAGAGCGGAATGGAGTTTTTAGAGCAAAACGAGCAAAAAGATGTTAAAAAAGAATTTAAATGCATTTGTGGTAGTACTTATAAATTTAGCCAAGGATTATCAAAGCATAAGAAAAAATGTAGTTATCAACCTGAACAAAATATCACCTACAAGAATCAAGATCAATTTAAAGCTTTAACTGATCTAGTTTTAGAAGTAGTAAAACAAAATAAAGAATTGGTAACCTTGAATACAGAAGCACAAAAATATAATCAACAGCTTACTAATAAGATTGTTGAAATATGTGGAACTACAAATAACAATACATTAATAAACAATCATTCTAATAATAACAATAAAACATTTAATTTAAATGTATTCTTGAATGAGACATGTAAAGATGCTATGAATATAAACGATTTTGTTGATTCACTACAATTACAATTGTCAGATTTAGAGGAAGTAGGTAAACTAGGCTTTGTAGATGGTATTTCGAATATAATAGTCAAAAATTTAAAAGCATTGGATGTTCATAAAAGACCGGTTCATTGTGCAGACAAAAAGAGAGAAGTTATTTACATTAAAGACGAAGATAAATGGGAAAAAGAAAATGAACAAAAGCAAAAGTTACGTAAAGCTATTAAACGTGTAGCATTTAAAAATGAAAAACTTTTGCCTAAATATAAAGAACTTCATCCAGGTTGTAATTATAGTGAATCGAAATATTCAGATCATTATAGTAAATTAGTGATAGAAGCATTGGGTGGTTCAGGTGATAATGATATTGAAAAACAAGACAAAATTATAAGAAATATAGCTAAAGAGATTGTAATAGATAAAACGCTGTAATATTAAAAAATCTAATAATTAGATGGTAATGGTCCGTCTGATACAAATTCTCCAGTCAAAGTATATGTAGGTGTATAATTTGGCATAAATTGTAATTGATTAGGTTTATATCTTCTATTGAATAATTTTTGACCTTCATTAAAAGATTCACCCCAATTATCAACACCAAAATTAGGTTGTGGTGGCTGAGCATACATATCGTCTGTAATTATTTTCTCTTTAGTTCCATAACCAGTTGTTAATGGAGAATAAGTTGGAGTAACACCAACTGTTAATTTTCCAGCATCATTATTACCTGGAATACATTCTTTTGTTTTAGGCAAAGGTGGTGAATAAGGCTGGCAACCATTACAATCAATATCAGTAAAACATTGTTGGCCAGTTATAGAACATCTTGAAGTTGGTCCACAAAAATTCTTACAACTATATCGGGTTGTTAAGGGTAAATCTACAGTATGTGTACTTTTATCGCTAATATTCTCACTTGTAGTAAAAGATTCTGCAATATAGTTTTCAGCAACTAAATAATCAATCATGTTAAAAATAACGAATATGAATAATATTAATATTGCAATAGAGAAAATTAATTTATTAAATGATAGTTTCATATAATAAATTGATATTAATTTTTTTTATATTAATTTAATATAAGTAATGTCTGAAAAAAAAAATGATAAAAAAAATGATAAAAGTAATATAGCAGATTATACAAAAGCTTTAAATGAAAAAATGAAACAAGAATTTTCAAGTTTTACATCTAATATAAGCAGTTTTATAGTTTATGTAATAATGGCAATAATTACAATATTGTTATACTTTTCAAGTAGTGCATTAGTTTTATTTGTATGTAAAGTAGCACAATCAAATATATTACCAACGGATGAAAAATGTGCACCTTATACAAATGGTAAAGTAGAAGTTGAAAAAATTCAGACAAATATTTTTACGTCATCTACAAACCCTAAAATGTCTATGAAATTAGAGATCCCAAATGATTATAAAAATAACTACTTAAACAACTCAAAATATCCAGTGATTGATTTTATTAGAAAATATAAAGACAAGCCTAAATCTCACTTTTTAGTAAATTATTTCATTTCTATTATTGAGCCTTTAATGCAATTAGATTATACATTTATTAATTTAACTATGAATTTAATGAATATTTTACCAGAATATTTGATTGTCTATTTGGGACCATTTATAGTAGGAGGTTTAATATTTATTTGTTTTATACTAAATGTAATGTATTTCTGTTATTTATGGTTTGCTAATTTAGGTTGGATGTTTAAAACTAATATCAATATAACTGGAGTAGGTAAACCATGGTGGGAAACCCTACCAACATTTATAAGTCCTTTCAAAATTTTGTTTTCTTTAATATTATTCATTGGATTTATATTAATATTTTTCTTTGGACTTAAACAATTGGTATTTATTCCAGGTATTGTATTATCTTATTGTGTCTTATCATCCATATTATATGCCGGCTTATTAAATGGGAAAGATGTTACAGTAATATCAATTATTATAGAAATATTTAAATATTATAAGATACTAATCATATCATTAATTGTATTTTCAGTTATTCCCTTGGCATTTTTAAAATTAGGTATAGTTGCTGGAATAGTTTTACTTATTACTATCATTATATTTTATTGTCAAGTAAAAGATTTTGAAATTTTTAAACCAACAACTGAAACAAACTTATCACCTTCTGTTATAAACGAACAAGCAAAAAGAAAATGTATTGAGCCAAGTTTGGTTACCAAAGTTTTAGAAGGAATTGGTTTATTTAGTCAAAAAGGTGGTAATATCACAAAAGAACTAAAAAATATAAGCAAAAATTTAACTGAAAATAATTTATGAAATAATACTACTTAAATAATACAAATTAATTAATATATTAATGGGTAAAAATAAAGTAAAAATTGCAAAACAACCTTTTGTTAGTATATGTACTCCAACATTTAACAGAAGACCTTTTATTCCTATAATAATAAAATGTTTTGAGAACCAAACTTATCCAAGAGATAAAATGGAATGGATCATTGTAGATGATGGAACTGATAAAATCGAAGATTTAGTAGCACATCTTCCTTATGTGCGATATTTTAGATATGAAGAAAAAATGACACTCGGTAAAAAAAGAAATGTTTCAAATGAAAAAGCCAAAGGTGATATTATTGTATATATGGATGATGATGATTATTATCCACCAGATAGAGTAAAACATGCTGTAGAACGTTTGAGGGATAGTAAGGCATTATGTGCTGGTTCAAGTGCTATGTTCATTTATTTTAAGCATATAAATAAAATGTATCAATTTGGACCTTATGGCCCCAATCATGCAACAGCTGCAACATTTGCATTTAAAAAAGAGTTACTAAAACAGACAAAATTTAGCGAAGAGTCATCTGTTGCCGAAGAGAAAAAATTTTTAAAAGATTACACAATTCCATTTGTTCAATTGGATTCAAATAAATCTATTTTAGTATTTTCACATACTCAGAATTCATTTGATAAAAAGGAATTACTTAAAAACTTGCCTAATCCAACTATTCATGATACACCAGTGTTACCAAAAGACTTAGTAAAAGAACCAGATATTTTAAAATTTTTTATGGAAGACATAGATCAGTTACTCGAAAATTATCAACCAGGTAGACCAGAAAATAAGCCAGATGTTAAAAAACAGTTAGCAGAAATGAAAATAGAAAGAGAACAAAAAATGCATGAAATGATTAAACAACAGGCAGATTATCAAAATACTATGAATTCCATAAATATGTTATCAAATCCACAAATTGCTCATCAGAAAATTAATGAAAAAGAAACGATAATCAAGCAACTAATGTTAGAAAATAATCAGTTGAAAGAACAAATACAATATTTAAACAAAAAAATTAATGAGCTTATTATGGGACAAATAACAAAACGAAAAGAAGAAAAAATTATTGAAGTTACGAGTAATGAACCTAAAATAAATCTTGCTTAAAACAATTTAAAGATAAATATATCCTATATATATTATAATATAGGATATGTATCAAGATGATTATTATAACGTTGAAGAGGAAAATGATTTCGAAAGTGAACATGACGTAGAAAAAATGTTGGAGAAGGAAAAAATGAAAGATAAAGGATATAATGTGATTTATAGAAAAGCTCTACGACGTGATGGGAGAAAATATAATAAAAAATTTAAGGTTTATACATCCGGTGGTACAGGAACTCGTATTAGAGATGTTGAGACTGGTCAATATTCTTCAACTATTGTAGGTTCTAAAGATGAAGATTTATTTTATAAAGTTACTTTATCAACTTCTGAGTGTCGAAGTGCGAATGGTTGTAATACATTATTTTTCATGTCACCACAACATTACGCAAATTATTTACAGTGTGAAGTTGATCATGAAGTTGTCCGTAATTGGGAAGTGAAACGTGATGCTAGATTGGCTGAATTAAGTAAATTGAATAAATCCACATATAAAGTTGTAAAAAACTAATAAAACAAAATAAAATAAATACATAAATAAATTTGATATTATTTTATCTATAAATGTAAATCAATATAGATAAAATATATAAACTCATATAATTTATAAGTTAAATACTTATTCAACCAATAATGTCTTCTTCTTCACCATATTCTTCATCTTCAATTTCTTTATCTATAGTACCAGCTGCATTTTCTTTAATATATTTTTCAATATAACGATAAATACGGTTAATATCAAGTTTACTTATTTCATAATTATCAAGCAAATTAGCAATTTCGACATTATCATAATTATTAGTTAGTTCAGTGAAAAACCCAAATAAATCTTTTTTATCCATCCCCAGTTTCTGACATAGCTTCTGTATAAAAAGCAAATTGTTATATTCAGTTGAATATTTTGTCAATACTTTTGTAAATCTAATCTCAGAAGGATTATATTTATTTTTATTCGGTAACATTTCATGATATAATTTATTATTTTTAAATGTTTTAATTAATGAACTCATCTCATTAAATTGCCAAATTTGTTTTTGAAACGTAATACGGTCAATATAATCAGCAAAACATATATTGTCTAATTGTGAAATATAAAATGGTATGGATTTCTTCTTATCCATATTTTCAATTACGTCTATAATATTCTCGTGCCATAATAGTCCAACACTTGTTCGATCTGTTTCATTCATTATATTATTGTGTTGGTTAATTGGAAAATATTCATTTATTAATTTGTTTGTTATTTTCTTTGTATCATCATTATAAGATTTAATTTGTAAAATATCATCAAATACTTCACATGTAAAAACCTTGGGGTTAATCTGGAATAGTTTATATAATTTATTGAGCTTTCTTAAATCACCTTGAACATATGAAAGTAATTTAACCTTTAAATTATTATTAATTGTCGGAAATAACACTCCAGTTATATTTAATATTTGTATTTGGTTTGGTGTTTTTAATTCAATTGTATTACATACCTTCATTAATTCTTTAATCTTTTTATCGAGTTTATAATTACCGATACAAATAATAGGATTTATTGTAACTTCTTCTAATTTTTGTTTTTTTGTTTTCTTTGGTCTAATAAGCTTGATAAGTGAATTAATTCCTCCTTTGTCTCCATTGTTCATACCATCAATTTCATCCATTATTATAGCTATTTTTTTTACTTTCTTATTGAACATACTCATAATATTTTTATCTGACATATTATGTTTTGTAATATCTTCAATAACAGATGTATTTCTAATATCACCAGCATCGTATTTAATTATATCATAATTAAGTTGATTTAAAATATCAATAACAAAAGAAGTTTTGCCAGTTCCAGGATCTCCATATACATAAATACCTTTTTTAAATAAAAGATTATTTTTGTTTGCCTCAAAATCCTTTAAAATATTTTTGATCTCTTTTTCTTGTTCTTCTCTATTGAGTAGTCTATTTAGATTTAATTGCTCCATTTTATATATTTAACAACATTCTTTTTATGTAGATTTCTACATAAATCACGTTTTTTCAAATAGTGATTTATTATTTCTCTGCATTGTTCTGAATTATTTTCAATACAGTAATATAAAATAAAATAAATATAATTATTGAAAACCATATCCTTATACCTATATTGCCTATTTTTAAGCCATATATCAATATTCTCTCCAAGTATTTTATCAAACACTATATTATTGTCTCGTCTAATCATGTCACGAACATAATTTTCATATAATGGTATATAAGTTTTAATAGTATGATGATATAAATTGTAAAAACTTCTGTTAACAAAAACTATCTTATGTGGAGGAATAAATTCTTTAATTAAATCAACAATAGTATCTGGTAATTCATAAATGTTCATTATACATATAATTATCAAAATATATCTATAATGTTTTTATATTTATCTAGCTTTTATATTTATCTAGCTTTTATATTTATCTAGCTTTTATATTTATCTAGATTTTATATCTATGCTTTTTGACAAGGATTATTTACACCATAAGTTATACCATCCCAAGATACGCCACAGTTCTTAGCCCATGTATATTTAGCACACATTTCATTTGCACCCATAAACGCAGAACTATTAAAGTCCATCTTTAAATATTTATCCCCATCTTTGGGTTTGCATTTTCCTAAATTTTTTGTATTCACACACTTAGCATTATTTCCCGAACCATCAATTAGCCAATAATCAGGACATTGAGGAGTTATAGGTGGCCATTTTTGCTGGTCTTTTGTATAGCTAAGTGCTAGACCAATTAATATAAGAGCAATAATTAATATAATTATTGCAACATAAAGAATAATTATTTGAGCACTTCCCATATAAATTAAATATATATAATTTTTTTGTATTTGCTTATTTTATATAAATGAACCAAGTAAATAATGGACGTATAAATATTAAATCACCTAATACTTCAACATTATTTCAAATGTATGATAAAATACCAGCTAATCAATGTGTTACATTTAGGAATGCAACTGAAGGTTTGTGGAATGAGACCCCTTTATCTCAAGCTTTTTTCTCTCGAGAAAATATCCAGATAATTCAAAATGGTATAAGAGCTGGTGTTTATAACCGTTCAAATGGACAATACATAGTAGGACCTCAAGATTGTGATTCAATTAAAATTATTATGAGAAGTGTATTTTTACAATATTCGGCCAACCAACCTTTTAATATTCCACAGCAAATCGAAGAGCTAAATAAAATAGTGTTAAATTACTGCATACAACAAGTATATAGTGAAGCTCAAGGATATATGAAATATATAGACGATGCCAGTACATTGGTTATTCCAATTGCTCATCCAGTACAAGCAAGTAACACGGATAGACAACTTGAATTTAAGAGTTGGTTTTAATCCATCCAAAGAATGTATTTTTTAACCTTTCTCTCCAGCTCAAGAAAGAAAAAGTAAAATAAAAAGTAAAATAAAAAGTAAAAACAGTAGACAACTGTTTATAAGTAAACATGATAACAAATATTTAATTTAAGAGTTTTATATTAACTATTTGAATATATATATAAAATAAAATATATACTGAAACTTCTATACCTTAATAAGAGATATTAGAATTTATATGATGTTCTATATACATGATATTCTATAATTTATAATTATCAAAATTTTTAAGCTTATTTCTTGACCACTTTCTTCACAGCAGGTTTTGATACAACTTTTTTCTTTTGTTCTCCAGTCATTAGTCTGGTTCTCTCTTCTTTGTATTCGATGTATTGTTCTTTTAAATTTTCCAATTCATTTAACCACATCTTATTAATAGTAGTAGATTTAACGCTTTCTAATTCAAATTGTTTATCACCATGCTCTTTATTTAATCTTTCTACATTTTCTTCAGTTACTGAATCCATAGGCATCTTAGTTAAATATTGATAGTTCAAATCATCATCAATAATATCATATCCTTTGCTTTGCAGCATTTCTACAACTTGTTCTTTCTTCTTCTTACGCAAATCAATTGTTCCATCCAAATTTTCCTTAATATATTTAGCTTTATTAGTAAGCAACATTAATTCACGCTCCAAACTCTCAATCATATAATCTTTTCTAGTTTGATATAATTTTAATCGTACATCATAATAAGTATCAATAATATCAGAAATCTTATCAAATTTTTGCAAACTATCATTAGAATCAAATAAGTGCATATTAGTTGTAGTATTTGTTGTATACAACTTCAATAATTTCTCAAGACCATTGCAACCATGATCACCCTTTAATTGTTCTAATTCTTCTAATTTTCCCTTGACAAATGTAATGGTAAAATCTACATTAGTATCTTTACTCATGTCTTCATAATCCTTGATAATTGCTGGTATCTTATTTTTGTCTTTATCCTCACCAGGACTAATCCAATGTTCAAGCAATTCCTTGAAATCTTCCGTCCAATATCCAACTGGTAATTCAGTAACTCTAATTTTGTCAATAGCAAGTTTTTCATATATTCCTTTAATTAAGAATTTTTCATCGGAAATCTTTGTAATTTGACCTTTAAAGCCTTCATAATAAGGAATAAACTCAATATCATCATCCTCAATATGTCTTAATTTATTTTGCAAATATTCAATAATTTGTAATGGGTTATAACACATAATATCAGTACTAAAACCAGTACCAATACCTTTAGATCCATTTACAAGTATCATAGGAATAATCGGAGCATAATAAATTGGTTCAACAGATAATCCATCATCATTTAAATATTCCAGAACATTATCATCTGTTTGTTGAAAGATTGTTCTAGTAATTTTATTCAATAATGTAAATATATATCTTTCAGAAGCACTATCTTTACCACCCTGTAACCTAGTACCAAACTGACCATTAGGTACAAACAAGTTGATATTATTTGAGCCGACAAAGTTTTGAGCCATTCCAACAATAGCTGCATTCAAACTTGCTTCACCATGGTGATAACCAGAGTGCTCTGAAACATAACCACTGAACTGTGCTACCTTTATTTCTGTAGTAAGTCTACGTTTAAATGCAGCGAATACAATCTTTCTTTGTGAAATCTTGAGACCATCCATCAAGTTAGGAATGCTTCTATCACAATCATATTTAGAGAAGTGAATTAATTCACGATTGATAAATTCTTCATAAGAAACATTTTTCTTGCTAGTATCAAGGTAAGCATCTCTATCATAGAATTTCAGCCAATCTTTTCTATCATCCGCTCTTTTCTTATTGAAAACCATATCAATCGCATCATCTGATTTTTTACCATTAAATTCGAATTCAACGATTTTTCTATTTTCAAAATATTCCCTAAATTCCTTGCCAGTACTAGTACCCAACCCTTTATAATACTTAATAGTCCAACCCTTAATATCGTTTTGCTCTTTCCATTCCTCAAATTCGCCATCATTATAGAAATTCAATTCATTAGATCCCTTCTTTGCCTTCAAGATTGGAGTATTCATAAATCCAATAAATCCTGGAATTTCAGCTAATGTAGGCCACTCACAAGAGAACAAGTTGATCCCAAGACCTTTAATATGACTACCATCTAAATCCTGATCAGTCATAAAGATTACTTTACCATATCTCAAGTTCTTATGGACTGCTTCTATATTAGGATATTTATTGCCAGTTACAAGACCAAGTATCTGTTTGATTTCAGCAATTTCTTTATTATCAGCAATTTTCTTGACAGGTTCACCACGAACATTTAGAAGCTTACCTTTTAAAGGATAAACACCGACGACATTACGATCTTCCGACGATAATCCTGAAAGAATACCTGCCTTAGCTGAGTCTCCTTCACAAAGAATAAGCATACAGTTACTTGACTTGTCGGTTCCAGCCCAATTTGCATCGGTTAGTTTAGGAATACCCCGAACAGATTTACTCTTAGTTCCATCTGTCTTTTTAGCAGCTTTCGTTTCTTTAACTTCGGTTAATTGTAAAGCAGCATCCATTACACCCATTTTCGCCACCTTTTCAATAAACTTATCACTTACTTCACATTTTGAACCGAATTTAGATGAAGGTGTATTCATATAGTCCTTAGTTTGACTATCGAATGCTGGATTTTCAATATCACATCTTAAGAATAAAATCAATTGTTCTTTAATAGTATTAGGATTAACCTTTGTCTTCTTTTTCTTTTCAATAAATTCCACTAATTTTCTCACAATTTGATTCAAAATATATTCAACATGTTTTCCACCTTTAGAAGTATGAATACCATTTACAAATGATACCTGAACAAATTCAGCGGCTGGTGTTAAAGCAACTGCATATTCCCATCTTCCTTCGTTTCCATCATTTTCATATACTCTTGGAGCAGCAGATTTATCACCAATGTACATGTTAATATATTGTTCAAAGCACTTGATAGGAAGTAGTTCATTATTATATTTCACCTTGATATTTTTATCCGTAACAGCACTAATATCGTAAACACGTTTCTTTAGTAATGAAATGATATCTGGTGTCAATCCTGAAATACCAAGTCTAGCAAAATCAGGTTTAAATGTAATTTTAGTATATGGTTTTGTCTTACACTTGGTAATGGAAGGCTTACAGATTTCGTCTAAGTTATTTTTGTATTCTTGAATATACTTTAATCCTCGAATATGGTCAACTGTTTCAATACGTCCGTAACTAGACCAAATTAAAACAAGTTTAAATCCAAAACCATTTTTCCCA
>Ga0194118_10001909_pt1 | contig 27911 bp, 21 predicted proteins | sample TA2MahsurfametaG_2_FD_148662 | JGI IMG/M metagenome (GOLD analysis project Ga0194118, IMG submission 148662) | Freshwater microbial communities from Lake Tanganyika, Tanzania - TA2015013 Mahale N5 surface | ecosystem: Environmental > Aquatic > Freshwater > Lake | place: Tanzania: Lake...
CAGAAAACCAGCGACGGCAACGAATATCAGCAACTCACCTTCACCACCGCCCAGCTTGCCGGGCTCGACCAGACGGCGGTCTACACGCTTGATTTCGTCGATGCCGCCCACGGCGGCTGGGGCTGGGTTGCGCTGGACACGGTGCGGATCACCGGATCGACCTACACGCCGCAGATCACCGTCAGCGGCACCCCTTCGGCCTTGAGCACCACCTATGGCACGGCCTCCTCGGCGCAGAGCATCTCGGTCACGGGTGGAAATATCATCAACGGCATCGCGGTGACACCGCCGGCGGGCTTCGAGGTCTCCACTTCCGAAAACAGTGGCTATGGCAACAGTGTCACCGTGGGTTCCTCGGGCTACATTGCGCCGACCACCGTCTACGTCCGACTCAAGGCCAACGCCGCGGCAGGCAGCTACTCGGGCAATGTCACCCTCACCTCCTCGGACGCAACGAGCAAAACCTTCTCGCTGGCTTCAAGCACGGTTTCCGCCAAGGCACTCACCATCACCGCCGATGCCAAGAGCAAGATGTCGGGCGAGGCCGATCCGGAGCTCACCTACAGTAGCAGCGGTTTGGTGGGAAGCGACACACTGAGTGGCAGTCTGACGCGCAACTCCGGTGAGAACGTTGGCACCTACGCGATCACCCAAGGCACGCTCAGCGCGGGCGCGAGCTACTCAATCAGCTACACCGGCGCGAATCTGACGATCAACGCCAAGGCGCTGACCATCACCGCCGATGCCAAGAGCAAGATGTCGGGCGAGGCCGATCCGGAGCTCACCTACAGTAGCAGCGGTTTGGTGGGAAGCGACACGATCAGCGGCAGCCTCACCCGCGAGGCCGGCGAAACCACCGGTGACTATGCGATTACCCAAGGAACACTCAGCGCAGGTGCCAACTACTCGATCAGCTTCACCGGTGCGAATCTGACGATCAGTGGAGTGACCCTCGGAGCGGACGACATCACCCTCACCCGCGATGGTAATGCTTACACCGCCTCGGCCGCGGGAGTGAGCACCTTCAGCATCAGCTACAGCGGCCGCATCGCCAACAGCATCGCGACGAGCTACGGTCCGTCTTCAACCGCGCCCTCGGCTCCCGGTTACTACACGGTCACAGCGACTCCTGCCGACCCCGGCTACTTCGGATCAAAAAGCGAAAACTACTTCATCAGCGGACCGCTCGCCGCCAATGACAGCGTGACCAAGCCCGCTGCGAACACAGCGATGAAAATCGCGCTGACGACCCTGCTTGCCAACGACAAGCGCATCGACGCGCAAGGAGCGGTTCAGACAACAGGACTGAGCATCACCGCGGCAACGGCAGGCACTGGCAACTCCGCCACGATCAGCGGTGCCTTTGTGCTCTTCGTTCCGTCCGAAGCCTCGCCCGAGACCTTCACCTACACGGTCAGCGACGGCACGACGACCGCGACCGGCACCGTGACGGTGACCACCGAGGCCAATGCCCCCGCATTCTCGCTCCAGATCATTCAGGCGGGCACGCCCAGCCAGGGTGGTGGCCAAACCAGCGTGACCCACAACTTCATCGGCACCCCCAATCAGACGCTGGCCATCGAATACAGCACCAACCTGGTGAACTGGACGAGCCTCGGCAATCATTCGACCGGTGCCACGGGCTCATTCACCGCGACCATCACCGAAGCCGGCACCCCGAACTGGAGCAGCATGTTCTTCCGTGCCCGCTACGTCGCCAACCCTTGATTCCACTGCGCATCCCATCCACCCAGCCAAACCCATCATCCTTCCACGCCCGATCCTCATGAAAGCCCGTCCCATCATCCATTCCGGCCGCACGCGCCGCCGGATCCTGCAAGCCGCCGCCCTGCTCGCCGGAGTCGCGCTGGCCGAGCGCGCCCGCGCCGACCTGCTGCTCGAACGCGTCATCGACGTGAACCAGCTCATCCCCGACCGCGGACAGTACGCCAGCAGTGTGGTCTGGCCGGTGGTGGGCATCACCTCGATCACCAGCGTGAAGGTCAACCTGCAGCTTTCCTCGTCGAATGCGAACAACCCGATGTGGCTGGGCGACATGGTGGCCAGCCTCACCTACGGGGTGGCCAGCGAGGACGAGCGCGTGGGAGTGCTCTTCAACCGCCCTGGGGTGACCCAGCAGGATCCGTGGGGCAGCAGCGCCAGCACGCTCAGCCAGAGCTACAGCTTCTCCAGCGAGTTCGACGGCTCGCTGCTCGCCAGCAACCGCTGGACGATGCTGGTGGGTGACCAAGTCGCGGGCGGCCAAGCACGGCTCGACCGCTGGTCGATCGCCATCACCGGCGCGGTGCCCGAATCGGGCGATCTCGATCCAGGGACGGGCGGGACGATCCAGTTGGTGCAAGGAAACACCAATTTGACAGTGGACCGGCCGGTCAATCTGGGTAGCGGCACGGGCGGCGACGCGGTCAAGGCGCGCCCCAGCGCCGGGCAGACGATGAACTGGAGTTCGGGCATTAAGGGCACGGGCCAGCTCGTCAAGGAAGGCGACGGCAAGCTGGTGCTCAGCGGCGCGTCGAGCGAGTTCAGCGGCACGCTCAAGGTGGATGCCGGCGAGGTGGAAATCACCAACGCCTCGGCATTGGGTACGGGCGGACTGCAGTTCACCGGCGACGGCGCACGGCTCAAGCTGGCACAAAGCCTCAACCTGTCCAATGCGATTGCGCTGGGAAACAACTCGACACGCAAATCGGAATTGGCCATCGACAGCGGCGCGACCACGCTCAGCGGTGCGCTGAGCGGGAGCGGTCAGCTCGACAAGCGCGGCTCGGGACGCCTGACGATTACGGGCAACAACACCGGCTTCACCGGCAAGGCGATCGCCACCGAAGGGATTCTCGACATTGCCAGCGGCGGACGCGTGGCGGGCAATGCTGAGGCGAAGTCCGGTGCAGTGCTGCGGGTGGACGGTGCAGTGGGCGGCGCGGTGACCGTGGAAAGCGGTGCGACACTGGCGGGTACCGGCACGATCGAAGGAGAGACGACGGTTTCGGGCGAACACACACCCGGTGCCTCGCCGGGTCTGCAGACCTTCACCAGCGGACTGACCTACAGTTCGGCTTCGAGTCTGGAATGGGAACTCTCGGCCAATACCTCAACCACCGGCGACCGCGGTGTGCTCTTTGATGCGATCAACGTGACTGGCGGCGACCTGACCATCGACAGCGGCGCGACGCTCAATCTGGTGTTCACTTCGCCCTTGAGCAACAATGACCCATCGACAGTGACGTGGTTCAACTCGTTCTGGGACAGCAACCGCAGTTGGACGATCATCGATTACACGGGTGGGGGTTCAAGCACGGGCAACTTCACGCTGGGCAGCATTGGTGCGGCGTTGGGCGGTTGGGCCTACGACACGGTGCGTCCGGGATCGGGCTTCAGCGTGAGCAACAGCGGTGGCGACATCGTGCTGAACTGGACGACGGCCAGCGCGATCCCAGAGCCGGCCTCGGCGCTGCTCGCCTTCCTCGGCCTCGGCGGCCTCTGCCTGCGGAGAAAGAGGAATGGATGATTGGGAATTGGGGATTTGAGATTCGGAAGAGCCGCGCGGAGCACAAAGGGGGGGGCACGGGCGGCCCGCCCGTGTTCTTCACAGTGTTCGTCCCAAGAATGCGCTGCCGCGGTTCCGCCTGATCTGTCACGCTTCAGACAGGCAAGGATGCCTATCCTTCGGAAAGAGATCGATCCGCGCCTTGTAAAACCATCCCAACACGGGGACGTTCGGTTTTCGAGCAGGATGTGGTATCTTCGATCATGGCTCATAGCCACGCTCACCGTGTTCGACCAGATCCAGTCCGCCGATTTCGGCTTCGGGATCAGGTCTCAGACCGACGACGGCTTTGACGATCAGTCCGATCACCAGCGTGGCTGCAACGCTCCAGACAATCGTGAGTCCCGTCGCCTTCAGTTGTTCGAGCACGAGTCCGTCTTTGAGTGGGGCAACCACTGGATTGACCGAGGCATCCGCGAAGACACCTGTGAGCAACGCGCCGAGCGTGCCGCCCACGCCGTGGATGCCGAAGGTGTCGAGCGCGTCATCGTATCCGAGTTTGTGCTTGAGGTAAGTGACAGCCAGGAACGGCAAGAGGCCACCGATCGCACCGATGGCGATGGAGGACGAAGCAGTGACGAATCCAGCCCCTGGGGTGATTGTCACCAGTCCCGCGACGATGCCGGAGCAGAATCCCAGCACGCTGGGCTTGCCTTTGAGGATCCATTCGGCCGCGGCCCACGCCAGTCCGGCGGTTGCTGCGGCGAGCGTGGTGGTGGTGAATGCGTTTGCCGCGATGGCGTCGGCACCGAGAGCGGACCCCGCGTTGAATCCGTACCATCCCACCCAAAGCATGCCGGTACCGACCATGCAGAGCACCATGCTGTGCGGCGGCATGGGTTCCTTGCCGTATCCGCCGCGCTTGCCGAGCATCAAGCACAGCGCCAGCGCGCTCCAGCCCGAGGTCATGTGCACCACCGTGCCGCCGGCAAAATCGATCGCGCGGATGCCTGCATCGGGATTGAGCGGTCCGCACATGAAACCGCTGCCCGCCCAGACCATGTGGGCGAACGGAAAGTAGACGGCGAACATCCAGAGCAGGGTGAAGAAGAGGATCGAGGCAAACTTCATGCGCTCGGCGACCGCGCCGACGATGAGGGCCGGCGTGATGATCGCGAACGTGAGTTGGAACATTGCCCAGATGCTGTCGGAGATCCAGTGGTAGCCGGCGCCAACGCCACCGGGCGACACTCCGTCGAGAAACCGATGGCTCAGGTCACCGATGAAGGCGTTGCCTGGCCCGAATGACAGGCTGTACCCGCAAAGCCACCACAACGGCGGCACCAGACAAGCGATGCCGAGACACTGCGCCAGTACAGAGAGCACGTTCTTGCGCCGAACCAGTCCCCCGTAGAACAGCGCGAGACCGGGAAGCGTCATGAACAGCACGAGCGCGGTGCTCGTCATCTGCCAGGCGTTTGTCCCCGGACCCGGCCCGGCCACCTGCGAGGCGGCACCGGATGGTTTTTCCGGACGCGCCGCGTTGTTGAGGTACGCCTCGAGATCGGACACCCGCTCCTCAAGGGTCGGTGCAGGGGCGGAGTCCTGCGCCTGAATCGACGCGGGCGTGCTCCAGAGAAACACAGCGGCGCAGACGTGCATGAAAAGGATGAACGGTAGACGGCTCCGGAGTGGCGATGAGTTCATGATCGTTGTGCGGATGGGTGCATCCCGGGTGGTAGCAATTCACGTGCCAGACTTGGCGGATCCTGTGGATCGCGATCGGGAGTTCCTGGCGACGGGTCCTTCCGCATGGTCTTCGGCGCAGCGCGCATTGCCCCTTGACACGTGAAAGCGCCCCTTGTTCTCTTCCTCACCCCTGTCGCCATGTGGTTTCCGCAACGTTCCCACCGCCTGCCGCTCGTCTTCGCTTTGTCGGCCATCGGGGCGGGCTCCCTTCAGGCTCAGGAACCGGCAGCTCCGACCGAGGAGAAGAAGGAGGAATCCGCACCCGCCGCCCCGGCCACGCCAAACGTAGTCTCCCCGGCGACGCTCAACCGCCTGTTTGACCAGGCGGACAAGGCGTTTGCCGACAAAGACTACGAGACGGTGCTGTCGAGCATCCGCGAGCTGCTGCAGTTGTTGGGCGATGGCAAAAACTACCCCGAGGTTCCCTACGAATTGCTGTATTTCAATCTCGGCCTGGCCAACCTGATGCTCGAGAAGCATCCCGAGGCGCAGGCGGCTTTTGAGGACTGCCTCAAGCGCTTTCCCAAGGGTGAGTACACGTCGCGTTCCCAGCTCGGTCTTGGCCGCGCGTTGATGAAGCAGGAAGGAGCGCAGAACAAGGAGGCCGCGATCAAGGCCCTGCGGGTGGCCGCCGAGGATCCGAAATTCCGATCCGAAGCCGGGCTTTGGCTGGCGCAGGTGCTCACCGAGGAGCGACGGCACGACGAGGCGAAGAGTGTGTTCCGGTTCCTGATGGGATCCGATGTCCGCACGCCGCAGCAGACCGGTGCGGCGGTGGAGGTCATCGGATTGCTCGCCGACTCGGGCGACATGGACAACCTGCTCGCCTATCTCGACCGCGTGTCGAACCAGCCCGGCGTGCGCGACTCGGTCGCTTGGTTCGCCAACCAGCTCGTGGTGATCGGCGACAAGCTGGTTGCCTCGCAGGCCTACGGTCCGGCGCTCGCGATTTACCGGTCGGTGCCCCCGCGGAGCTTCATCGTCGAGACGCAGGCGTCGGCACTCGAAGAGCAGCGCAAGCGGCTGACCGCGATCGAGGCCCGCATCAAGGCCGAGGAAAAACTGCCGATGAACCAGCGTGCGCGCATGCAGGAGCTGGCGGCGGCGCTGAAACCGGCGATCGAGCAGTCGGAGAAAGCGTTCAAGGCGATCGAGGAGAAGAAGGATCTGGATGCGGCGCTGCTGATGCGCCGGGGGCGTTGTTTGTTTTACCTCGATCGTCACGAGGAAGCGCTGGTGTGTTTCCGCGCGCTGCGCACGAAGTACGCCGACGCGGCCGATGCCGAAGCGGCGTCGTATGCGGAAATCGTCATCCTCAACCGCCTCAACGACGTCGCGCGCATCCGCGAGCGCTGTGACGTGTTCCTGCGCCGCTACCCGCAGTCGGCGAATGTGGAACAGGTCGCCTCGCTGGCCGGCGAATTGCTGGTGCAAAGCGGCGACTGGCGTGGGGTTGGCGCGTTTTACCGCGATCTCGAATCGAGATTCCCGACGTCCGAGAATGTCGAGCGCTACGTGTTCTTCCAAGGCCTTGCCTATTTCCAGGACGGCAACTTCGCCGAGGCGCTGCCGATGTTCTCCCGCGTACTCAAGGATTTCCCCGGCGGCTCGCTCTCCGAAAACGCCATGTACTACGTGGCGATGTCGAATTTCCTCAGCAACAAGTACAAGGAGACACTCGAGTGGTGCGGGCGCTACCTCGAGCGTTTCCCCGACGGCCGCTACGCCGGTGACATGCGCTACCGGCTGTCGTTCATCGACTTCAACGACAAGCAAAAGAACCAGTCGGAAAAAATCATTCGCGAGGTCAACCAGTTCGTCGAAAAGAATCCCCACGACGAATCAAACGGATCGTTGCTCTGCCTGCTGGCCGACACCTACAAGCGCGAAGGTCGCGAGGACGAGGCGCTCGACGCCTACAGCCGCGCCGTGTGGTCGGAGAGCCCCGACGACGTGATCCAGTACGGACTCGACTCCGCCACGGCGATCCTGCAGGGGCGCAAGGACTGGGCCGGTGTCGCGGCGCTTCACGGCGACTTTCTCAAGCGCAAGCCCAACGGCAGGGCCGATGAGGCGGCGGCGATGCTGGCCGACTCGATGAAGCCGCGCATCGCCGATCCCGCCAGCGAGCAGGTCGAGTTCCTCATCGACGAACTCGTCAAGACGCTCGTCCCGCGCAAGAAGCCGAAGGACATCGATCTCGAAGCGATCGACCAACAGCTTCAGGACGTGCTCGGCAAGATTGTCAGTGGTCAGGAAAACGCGACCACCTCGGCGCGGATTTATTACGCGAGGGCGCGGCTGGCCGAGTTGGTGCGCCGCAACGATCGCTCGGAGCTTTATCTCAAGGGCATTGCCACGACCAATGCCCGCGATCCGTCCGGGCTGAGTCCGGCCTTGCTCAGTGTGGCGGGCGACATCCTGCTCAAGAGCGGCGATCTCGAAGGTGCCGAGTCGATGTTTAAACGGCTCAGCGACCGCTTCCGTGAATCGATGTTCTCCGATGCCGGACCGGTGGGCATGGGTTATGTCGCGCTGGCGCGGAATCAGCCGGAAGAGGCGCTGCGCATCTTCGACGATGCGCTCGAGAACAATCCCGGCATGTCGCGTTTCAAGGAAACGATGATCGGCAAACTCGAAGCGCTCGCCGAGCTCGGCCGCCACGAGCCCGCGGTGAAACTCGCGCTGCAGATCGTCGGCGACAAGACCTTCCGCGGTGAGTCCGCCGCCAAGGCTTACCTGATTCTCGCCGAGGTGTATCGCAAGCAGTCTGCCTCGAAGTCCGGTGCCGAGGCGACCGACCTGCTCAAGCAGGCGCACGGCACTTACCAGCGCGTTTACGTCGCATATCAAGGGTTCCCCGAACTCTGCGCGGAGGCCTACTGGCAGGCCCATGAGACCGCCAAGCAGCTCGGCGAGACCCAGCTGGCCGAAGACACGCTCAAGCAGCTCAAGGAGCATCCCAAGTTGCAGAACACCAGCCGGGTGAAGCAGCTCATCGGCACCCTCAACTGATCCGTCCGTCCCCATGCACGCGCTCCGATTGATTTCCGTGCTGGCTGCCTTGGCCGCCCAACCCGCAGCCGCGGAACCCCGCATCGTCTTCACCAGCGGCCCGTCCGCGCCGGTCTCCGCGTTCACACTGCAAGGCGACAGGCTGGTCGCGCGGACGGCGGTCGATGGATTTTCCGCGGGTCAGGCACTGCCGGTTCAATCCGCCGACTTCATCTCCGGTGAAAAACCGGCCGAGGTGAACGCGGGCATCGCGCTGCTGCTCACCGGCAAGGCGAAGGAGGCTCGCGATGTGCTCCAGCCGGTGGTGGAAAGCCAGCGCGCCAGCGCGCGGATCGACGGCAACCATTGGACCGAAGCCGTCCGCGCGCTGTTGCTCGCCCACGCACTGCTCAAGGACGCCGACATCTGCACGCGTCTCGGCAAGGAGATCTCCGACGCCACGCCCGCCAGCGGGCTCGATCCATTCACCTCGCTTGCCAAAGCGCTGCAGGCCCCCGCAACCATCGGTGCGGACGAGCGCCGCATCGCCCTGGCCGACCTGACCACCGACAATCTGCCGGCCGACATCCGCGCGTACGCATCGTTTTATCTCGGCGAGCTGCTGGCCGCGGAAAAACAGAATGCCGAAGCGCTCGAGGCATTTCTTTCGGTGCCCGGGCTGCACCCGACCGGTGGCCGCATCGTCGTCGCTGCCGCTGAATTGCGCGCGTCGGACCTGCTCACCGCGATGGGCCGCCGCGAGGAAGCCGTCGCGCTCGTCCAGTCCGCCGTTCCCGCCGTCCGCGACACTGTCTTTGCCGATGAAGCGGTCAAACGGCTTGAATCCCTCAAGTAACCCGTGCATTTTCTCCGAACCACGCAACTGTCCAACCACCACCCCATGAAAACCATCGTCCGCACCACCGCGCTCGCCGCATTCCTGCTGCTGCCCACCGCTCTTTTCGGAGCCGAGGCGGCTGCCGGTGAAACCAAGAAAACCTTCATCGACATGTACAAGGAAGGCGGGTCGGTGATGCACATCTGCGCCCTGTTCTCCGTCGGGGTCGTCTGGCTCACCATCGACATCTGGATGCGCACCAACGCGAAGAAGATGACGCCGCCCAGCGACGTTCAGTCGGCCCAGCAGTTCTTCCTCGCGGGCGACTATGTCGGCGCCTACCAGGCGATGAAGGCCGGCATCAGCCCGTTCACCCAAGTCGCGCGCGCCGCGCTGTCGTCGGTGGGTTATGGCAAGGAAGCCACCGAGGAGGCGCTCATCGCCGAGGTCGACAAGATCAACTCGACCCTGCAAACGCGCATCAACTACCTCTCGGTCATCGGTGTCTGCGCGCCGATGGTCGGACTGCTCGGCACCGTTGGTGGCATGCGCGGTGCGTTCTCCGAACTCGGCACCTCGGGCATCGGCGATCCGACCGCGCTCTCGGCCCACATCGGCGAAGTGCTCGTCGCCACTGCGGCCGGTCTGTTTGTCGCGATTCCGGCGTTCATGGCGTTCTATTTCCTGCGCAACAAGCTGCAGGCGGCGGTCCACCACCTTCAGGAGGAGGCCGAAGCGCTCTTCCGCAACGCACCTTACGAATACCTCAAGGATGCCGATGTCGGCCAAGAGGCAACCTACGCCGCATTGCCCAACTGGGTGGCGGGAGGCGAAGCCGCGGCGCAAGGCTGATCCGCTTGTCTTCCGTTCCTCAACCGAATCCCTGATTTCCCGATCCCATGGCCGGTGGTGGTGGCAGTTCCGAAAGCGGCGAACCCGAGTTCCAGATCGCGCCGATGATCGACGTGCTTCTGGTGCTGCTCGTGTTCTTCATGAGCATCACCTCGGCCGAGGTCCTCAAGGTCGACCAGAACATCGTGCTGCCCGTGTCGCCCAACGCCAAGAAGCGCGAGGCGGAAATGTCCAAGCACGAGATGGCGGTCAACGTCCGTTGGGATGACAAAACCTCCGAAGCCTCGGTGAACGTGGACGACCGCGACTACCCTGATCTGACCCAACTGGTGCCTTACCTTCAGGAGCGGGTGAAGCGCGATCCCAAGGTGCGCGTGGTCATCCGCGGCGACCGCCTGCTTCCGGCCATCGAGATCCAGCGCGTGATGAACGTCATTGGGGAAGGCGGGATCGCCGACATTTCCTTCGCGGCCTCCAACAAGTAAGCACCGATGGGCAGTCACCGCAGCAAACGAGGTTCAGGCGAGGTCAACCTCGGCTTCCAGATCGCGCCGATGATCGACGTCGTGTTCGTGATCATGCTCTACTTCATGGTCATGGCCGGTGCGGTGCAGGTGGAGAACGCGCACAACACCAAGTTGCCGGGGACGGTGCAGGTGGAGAACACCGACACCCCGATGCCCGATGAGATCGCGATCCGCATCGAGGACGACGGCCAGGTGTACCTCAACGACGATCCGCTCGATTCGCCCGAAAACAAGGGCCTGCCCGAGCTGGCGTCGAACCTTGGTCAGCTCCGCGAAAGCAGCGAGGCATCTCGCGCCGAGGTGCTGGTCACGATCTACGCCAACGAGCAGGCGAAGTACGAGCGCGTGGTCGATGTGCTCGACGCGCTCAGCCGCGCGCGCATCAGCAACGTCACCTTCCAGGCCGGCGCTCCCGAGTGAGCCGCCGCCAACCCACACCCTGACCCGTTTCCATGGACGATCCGCAGTCGCCGCAACCTCACGAGCCGCATCGCGTCGCTCCGGAGATGCCCAAGCCGAAAAAAATCGGCATGTGGCAGAAGATGGGGGGCAACTCGCTCACCTTCGCCATCGTCCTGCACGCGGTGTTCCTGCTGATTGGGGCCTTCTGGGTGATCCAGGTGATCAAGGAGCCCGAGAAGAAGGTGGATTTCCTGCCGGGAGGCGGGGGTGGTGGTGGTGAGCGCGGAGTCCAGGTGCAGCAAAAGCGCCAGAAGCAGATCACCCCGAGCACCAATGTGAAGCGCGTCTTCGCCGAGGGCGCGCAGTCGAGTTTTTCGATTCCCGATCCCGGCGACAGCTTCGGTGAAATGTCGTCGCTCAGTTCGCTGGCGGGCGGAGGCATGTCGGGCGGTGGTCTCGCCGGGGGAGGCGGCGGTCCCGGCCGCGGCATGGGCAGCGGCATGGGCCTCGGCGGCGGTGGTGCGGGCAAGCTCTTCGGGCTGATCCCCGAGACGATGCGCAAGCGCTGCTCGAAAGAGGACCGGTTGCAGCGGCTGCGCGAGAATGGCGGTACGCCCGCCTGCGAGACCGCCGTGCTGCAAGGCCTGCGCTGGCTCAAGCAGAACCAGAACCCGGACGGCTCATGGGGCATCAACAAGCGACCGGGCCTCACCGGCCTCGCGTTGCTCGCGTATTTCGGTCACTGTGAAACCCCGGCGTCCGAGGAGTTCGGCGATTCCTGCACCAAGGCGATCGCCTATCTGGTGAACCTGGGGATGAAAGAGGATGACGAGAAGACCAAGTTCACACTCACCGAACAGGCCGCGGAGAAGACATGGCCGTATGAAAACGCGATCGCGACCTACGCGCTCGCCGAGGCGCTCACGTTCTGCAAGGAACTCAAGATCAACATCCCGAACCTCGAGGAGGTCGTTCTCGGCGCCGGCCAGTTCATCATCGACAACCAGGATGTCTCCGGCGGTTGGGATTACTACTATCGGACGAACGACACCTCGCCGGACGTGTCGCACACTGGCTGGCACCTTCAAGCACTCAAGGCGTGCGGCCACACCAAGTTGAACTTCAGCGGTATCCAGAAGGCGGTCGATCGCGCGCTCGCCTTCATCCAGGATTGTCAGGATAGCCAGGGCGGCATCGGCTACACCAAGCGCACGAAGCCCATCACCGGACTCGACTACTACTCGCTCACCGGCAAGGGCCTGCTGTGCCTGCAGATGTGGGGCAGGGGGGATTCGGCGAATGCCAAGCGCGCGCTCGATTACATCCTTGCGAACAGCAAGTTCGATTATGAAGAGGCGGACTCCGACCTCTATTGTCATTATTACGAGTCCCAAGCGATGATGTGGGCTGGTGGCCAGTATTGGAAACAATACAACGAGATGATCCGCGACGAGTTGCTCCAGAACCAGAATCCGGACGGCTCGTGGAAAAGCCCGGGGGCGAACGTGCCCAAGATCAATGCGGTGCTGGCCCACTACCGCGATACCTTCAAAGGCGATCTGAGTTTCACCAACAAGGACTCCGCTGTCCTTCGCACCTCGCTCTGCACGCTGATGCTCGAGGTGTACTACCGGTTCCTGAGCACCGGCGGTGGTGGAGGGATCCGCGGCAGGCCGGGGATCTGATCGACCTGTCGATCAGCGGCGGGACGGTCGGCCTGGCCGTGTGCGTTTCACGTCGGCGGCGCGATCCAGAAAGCGCTTCATGTCCGAGAGGGACATCTCGATCGTCAGGCGCATGATGTCGGCCTGCGACAATCCGGTGCGGACGGCTGCATCGATCACACGGTCCATCATCTCGGCATCGATCCGCAGGGCGGCGATGGCTTTGGCGGGTTTCGAGGGCATGGCGATGGGACGAGTTTGAAACGGACTTTTCTCATTCCGTATCACATCTTGCCACAAGTTGCTGTCATTTCAAATCCAAAATTGCGGGGGGCTGCCGAATCCGCCGGTTTTCCCGGAATCGCCGGGGAAATCGGCAGAAATCCGGAGCTGCGAGGAATCTAGGAGCGGACCGGACTGGCAATGCCTGGCCGCGATCGCGGCATTCGGTGCTTGTGCGCGGCGGTGGGATTCCGGACGGTGACCGCCTTGGATGGTCGCGACCCAGCCGCTGTGGCCGATGACGCGCTGCTCACGCGCGCGCACATCGTTCCGTTCGCGGTGTTCATGGGGTTCCTGCTGCTCTTGCAGTTGTTGGTGCCGTTCATCGCGTGGGATCATCCGGAAGCCCCGTGGTGGCGCCGCGACCCGGCGCATGTCGTCTATCCGGTGCAGGCATTGGTCTGCCTCGCGCTGTTGTTCCGCTTCCGCCGGGTCTATGATTTCGGCCTCGCCTTGAAGTGGGTGCTGCCTTCGATCGGCTTCGGCCTGGTCGGCATCGCCTGCTGGCTGCTGCCGACGATGCTCTACGACCATTGGGGGTTCACGGGCCGGACCGAAGGGTGGCTTCGCTGGCTCGGTGTGGACGCGCGAGCCAAGGGGTTCGATCCGCAGGTGTTCGAACATCCGGCCGCCTGGTGGATCGCCGTGGTGCTGCGCTTGCTGCGCGCGGTCGTGGTGGTGGCCTTCGTCGAGGAGATCTTCTGGCGCGGCTTCCTGATGCGCTACATCCAGCGGCCGGACGGCGATTACTGGCGCGAGCCGTTCGGCCGGGGTGGCTGGCGGTCCTACGGGATCGTCACGCTGCTGTTCATGCTCGCCCATGCGCCGCTCGATTACGCTGGTGCCTTCGTGTACGGCAGTCTTGCCTGGCTGCTCAGCGTCTGGTCCCGCAGTCTCGGTGCTTGTGTGCTGATGCACGCCGTGGCCAACCTCACCATGGGAATTTTCATTCTCAAGACCGGCAAATACGGGCTGTGGTGATGGCGGCGGGTTGCCCGGTGCCCTGCTGTTGTGGGCAAAACCGCCGCTTGGGGTTGCATTTCGCCGGGATCAGACGAACACTAGCGGTCTGCGATGGCGATGCCTCAGTCCGACGATCATCAACTTTTGATCCGCTGCCCGACGTGCGGTCAGCGCTTCAAGGTGGGTGAGGACCTGCGCGGCCGCATGGTCGAGTGCGGCGGTTGCGAAAGCCGCTTTCGTATCAACGACCAGTCGATCGTCCGTGCCCGCAAGTTCTATCCAGGCGAACACCGCGACGCGCGGCTCACGCGCTACCAACGGGCGCCGATGGTGATGAGCAGCCAGGTGCCGATCCAGACGGTGCTTTACAACGAGGTGCCCGATCCCGCCGAGTTCGAACCCACGCCGCCTCTCAGGCTCATCGCCGGCACTTTCGCCGTCGTGATGATGTTGATGATGGCCCTGTTGTTGGTGACCGGGGCAAGCCGGGGCGGGGCGCTCGACGGCATGGCCACGCCGAACCGTCTGTTGATGGCGGGATTCACCGGGTTGCTTGGTCTGGCCTTGCTTTGGTATGCGAACCGCAAGGCACGCAGGAAGGCGATGATTCTCGGCGGATCGCTCGCTGCCGCGCTGCTCGCGCTGCCGCTGGTGTTCACCGAGGGATCACAGTCGCTGCCGGAACAGGCGCGTCCGGAGCGTGAACCGTTGGAGAGGGTGGAGCCGAAAGCGCCCGAACCGGGTCTCGCGGGCCTCGATCCCAAGTTGTTCGACGAGATCGGCATCGGGCCGCTTGAGGCCGAGCTTGCCAGACTCCGCAGCGAAGGAAGCACCCGCACGGCCGTGGGCCTGTGGCTGCACGACTTCCGCGACTCCAGCCGGATCGTCGTGCGCGACTACCTGCTGCGCAATCTCGATGCTGGCGACGAATCGCACTACTACCCGCGCGGCGGCGGCGACATGCTGATGGTCGTCACCGGCACCGACCGCTCGTTCAACGAAGTGGTCTCGATCGTTTCCGCGTTCGGCAAAGTGACCAACACATGGCCCGAGGCGCAGATCATCGAAGTGCGCATGGACAACTCGATGTTCGATGAGCCGCCGATGGAGCAACTCATCAACAAGAATGATCCGCAATTTTACGACCTCAACAAACGCGAATTGCAGAGCATCGACCTGAACCGCGTCGCCGAAGCCGTGCGCCGCCTGTCCAAGGCCAGCCCGGTCGTCTTCCGCGCCGACATCACCCGCATGCTCATTCAGTTGCTCGACAAGGACTGGATCGACTTCAAGGGCGACGTCTGCCGGGCGCTCTCCGTCTGGGCGGAAGACCGTACCGCGGCCGGTGCCGCGGCGCTCAAGGCGATCGAGGCAATCCCCGCGGAGCGCAGGGCGGGCGTGCCGGTGGAGATGATCGAACTGGTCGTCGATGCGCGGATCGAAGCGGTCGTGCCTTACCTCGACGCCCTCTGGGCGGTGGACCCGGTGAAATGGGAGTTGCTTTACAGCCGCATCGGTTCGGCCGCCGAGCCGGTGCTGATCCGCCGCTTCTCCGAAAGCTCGGGCATGCTCAAGCAGTCCACCGTGCGCCTGCTCGGCCGGGTGGGCGGCGAGGACAGCCTGACATTGCTCGAATCGGCGACGGGTCTGGCGGACAGCGAACTGCGTGCCCTGATCGAGCAGGCGGTGGCGTCGATCCGCCAGCGGCTCGGTCGTTGAGCAGGCAATCCATCGTCGGCGTCGGCGGCGTTTTCGATTGCTTTTCCCGACGGATCCGCCATCGTGCACGCAATCATGCGGAATGGCAGATGAAGGCGTTGCTCGAACGACCCGTGCTCGTGCTCAACCGGTATTGGCAGCCGGTGCATACCTGTTCGGTGCGTCGCTCGCTGCACCTGCTCTGCAACGGCCAAGCACAGGTGGTGCAGGTCGAGGGCGATGAGAAATTCCAAGCCCACGACCTGATCTCATGGATCCGCCACTCGGACGGTCATCCCGGCGGCGATCGGGTGCGCAGCGCGCGGATCGGGCTGCTGCCGCCACGTGTCGTCGTGCTCACCCTCTACGACCGATTGCCTCGCCTCGAGGTTCGCTTCAGCCGACGCAACGTCTTCCTGCGCGACCAGTTCACCTGCCAGTATTGCGCCAAGGTGCTGCCGGAAACCCAGCTCAACCTTGACCATGTGACACCGCGCGACAAAGGCGGGCGCACCACTTGGGAAAACATCGTCACGTCCTGCTTTCGCTGCAACACGCGCAAGGCGAACAAGCTGCCTCACGAGGTCGGCATGCACCCGCGCAGCAAGCCGTTCGCGCCGCGTTGGCGGCCGTTGTTCGGCCTGCATGCCGACGGTGCCGAGGACGAGAGTTGGAGGCACTTCATCGCGGCGAATCCCGCCGGCGCGCGGCTCTCGGCCTGACTCCGCTCACTCCCGCTTATCGATGTGGTCGAGCAGGCGTTGGTTGAATTCATCCGCCATGTTGTAGCCCAGCCGCCGCAGTTGTTGGTCGATGGCGGCGATGGTCACCATGCGCGCGGTATCGCGGCCGGGAGCGACCGGAATCTCGACGTGCGAGACCTGTTGACCGAGGATTTCATAAGTCTTTTGCTTCATGCCGGTGCGATCGACCTCGTTGAGGTCGGCGTGTGGGCGCAGCGTGACCACGAGGTCGAGGCGTTTTTGCGGGCGGATCGACGCCAGGCCGTAGAGGTTGGCGACGTTGACGATGCCGATGCCGCGGATCTCGATGTAGCCGCGCGAGAGATCGGGTGAGCTGCCGACGAGTTCGCCGCCGACGTACTTGATGCGGACGAGGTCGTCGGCCACCAGCGAGGCACCGCGTTCCAGCATGCCGACGGCGGTTTCGGACTTGCCCGATCCGCTCTTGCCGAGGATGAGCACGCCGACGCCGCGCATGTCGACCATGCAGCCGTGCAGCGAGACGCTGGGCGCGAAATCGTGTTCGAGCCGGATGGTCGCAGCGTTGAGGAAGTGCATCGTCACCATCGACGTGCCAAAGACCGGGATGGAATGTTCGTTGGCGATGCGCACGAGCGCGGGTTCGAGCGTCAATCCACGCGCGACAACGATGCACGGAATGTCGCGCGCGCACATGCGGCGGAACCGTTCCTGGCGCATCGGCTCGGTCAGTTTGCGCAGGTAGGAAAGTTCCGAATGCCCGAGCACCTGTACCCGTTTCCAGGCGAAGTAGGAAAAGAAGCCGGCCAGCGCGAGTCCTGGCCGGTTCATCGCCGATTCGCTGATCATCCGGTCGAAGCCGACCTTCTTTCCCTGCAGCACCAGGCCGAGCGCCTCGCCATGTCCGTCGTGGAACCGGCTGTTCGGAATGGAGGAGACTTTTTTGACCTTCGATGGCATCGGCAGCATTCCATCACACCCGATGCCGCCAAGGAAAGGGGATTTGTGGCATTCGAACCTTCGGTTCTCGTCCTCCAGCCGCGCTGGAGCCGGCTGTCGGATTGAGCGCCGCTGCGCGCCGCTCCATGCCATGATGGCGGCTTCGCCGCATCGGGTGGAGGTCGCGACACGCGACCGGATGCATTCGAACCTTCGGTTCTCGTCCTCCAGCCGCGCTGGAGCCGGCTGTCGGACTCGAACCGACGACCTGCTGATTACAAATCAGCTGCTCTACCAACTGAGCTAAGCCGGCGTGTGACGCACGCGTGATCGGAATCAAGCAGCCTGGTGCCTCGAGGTCAAGAACGACGGTGCCGCCTACGGTCGGCCGAATGCCGAATTTTGGCATCACGGTGCCTCAACGATCACCCGACACGATCCACTGCATGGTTTTCTGCGCGAGTCGGTCGAAGGCGGTGACGCTTTGCGCGAGGTGTTCTTCGAGGGTGTCCTCGATGCGGTTGTGGCTGATGCCGTGGAGGCTCTGGACAAACATCATGGCGGTGGGGATGCCGGCCATGCTGAGTTCGGCCGCGTCATGCAGCGGGCCGGAGGGCAGTCGGTGCGAGCTGCCGCAGGTTTCACGGATCGCCTCATCGCAAAAATCGACGAGCCTGGGGTGGAATGGCGCGGGTGGGATGTGCCAGATGCGCTCCCAGCCGACCGAGCACTTGGCCTCGGCGGCGAAGCGTTCCGACGCTTCCTGTGCCTCGGCAAGCATCCGCGCCAGCGCGGCTGGATCGAGATGGCGCTGGTCGAGTGTGATGCGACAGTCTTCGACCACGCTGGTGACGATGCCGGGGTGGGTGGTGCACGACCCGATGGTGCACACGCCCATGCCGCTGCGGCGGGCGATGTCATGGATTTCCGGTGCCATGCGCGCGGCGGCGAGGAACGCGTCGCGGCGGCGGTTCATCGGCGTGCTGCCCGAGTGCGCCGCCTGGCCATGGAAGTGGACGACGTGGCGCTCGACTCCGAAGGTACCAAGCACCGCGCCGAGCGGCAGTCCGAGGTCGAGCAGCACGGGTCCCTGTTCGATGTGCAGTTCGAGGTAGGCCGCAGCGTGCCGCAGTTCGGCGCGCGATTCGCCGACCCGTTCAAAGTCGATGCCGATGGCGCGCAACGCATCGGGCAGGCGGATGCCGTCTTTGTCGGCAAGGCCGCGCGCCTCGTCCATGTCGAGATTGCCCGTGCAGGCGGACGAGCCGAACAGGCTTTTGCCGAAACGTGCGCCTTCCTCATCGGCCCAGTCGACCACGCGCACGGTGACCGGCGGGCGGCCGTTGTGCTCCGCATGGATTCGCCGCATCACCTCGACAGCGGCCAGCGTGTTGAGGCAGCCGTCGAGCCAGCCGCCGTCGGGCACGGAATCGATGTGCCCGCCCATCAGCAGCGCGCGATCGCTCTCGCCCGGCAGCGTGGCCCAAAAGTTGCCTGCCGCGTCGTTGTGGATCTCGACGGGCATGCCGTCGAACCGGCTTTTGAGAAAGTCGCGCGCCTGTTGCCAGACGGGAGTGAAGGCAAGCCGCTGAGCGCCGCGCTCGTTGCCGGTGAGGGTGCGGAGCTGCTTCAACTCGTCGATGGTGCGCGCCGGGTTCACAGATTCGATCATGGCCGCATGCTGGGGCAGCAGGCCGTATGGAAAAAGCGTTTTTTCTTGCCGGGACCCGATCTGCTGGAGTGGATTGGGGGTTGTCGGCAGTTCACGCGCCGTGATTTTCCCGCGTCATGTCCGTCCAACCCATCCTTGATGCCCGGACCGCCGAGGCCAACATGGCGGAGGCCAAGCCTTGCTACACGCCGCAGGAGGCCCTGATCGAGGCAAACCGCTGCCTGTTCTGTTTTGACGCGCCGTGCATCATGGCCTGTCCGACGGGCATCGACGTGCCCTCGTTCATCCGCAAGATCGCGGGTGGCAATCCGACCGGTGCGGCGCGCACGATCCTCTCCGCGAACGTGCTGGGCGGAAGCTGCGCGCGCGTTTGTCCCACCGAGGTGCTGTGCGAGGGCGCTTGCGTCGTGCTCGATCTCGAAGGCGATCCGGTGAAGATCGGCCGGCTGCAGCGCTACGCGACCGATCATGTGCTGGATCGCGGGATCGACGTGCTCGCCCCGCCGTTGCCGCGCAACGGCAGGAAGGTGAGCGTGCTCGGCGCGGGACCGGCCGGCCTCGGTTGCGCGGCCGAGCTGGCACAATTGGGCTATGAGGTGACGGTGTACGAGCGCAAACCGCGCGGCGGGGGTCTCAACACGTATGGCATCGCGTATTACAAGATGCGCCCCGAGGTGAGTCTCGGGGAAGTGGAGATGATCGAGCGGCTCGGCGTGACTTTCCGGTTTGGAGTCGAGATTGGCAGGGACATCGACATCGCCGTGTTGGCGCGCGAGTCCGACGCGGTGTTCCTCGGGCTTGGGCTGGGTGGTGCGAGGCGGCTTGGGATTCCCGGCGAAGATCTGCCGGAAGTGGTCGATGCACTGGACTTCATCGAACAGATCCGCACGCGTCCGCTGCATGAAGTGCCCGTGGGCCACAGGGTGGCGGTGCTCGGCTGCGGCAACACGGCGATCGACGCGGTGACGCAGGCGTTGCGCCTCGGCGCGGAGAAAGCGGTGATTGTCTACCGGCGCGGCGAGGAGGACATGTCCGCATACGGGTTTGAGTACGAGTTGGCGAAGTCCGACGGCGCGGCATTCGAATTCCACACCGTGCCGGTCGAGGTGATCGGCGAGGGTGGCCATGTGCGCGCGCTGCGCCTCGCGCGGACGCGGATGGTCGATGGCCGGCCGGAAATCATTCCCGGCAGCGAGCGGATCGAGGAATTCGATCTGGTTCTCAAGGCGGTGGGTCAGGAGACACAGTCTTCGTTGCTCGAGTCGTGGTTTCCGGGCATCGCTCTCGACGACCGCGGCCGCGTGCTTCACGACCCGCGGACGATGCGCACCTCTTTGCCCAAGGTGTTCGTCGGCGGCGACTGCGCCAATGGCGGGCGCGAAGTGGTCAATGCGGTGGCCGATGGAAAAAAAGCGGCGCGCGGCATTCATGAATGGCTCGCCGACGAGGCGATCGAGGGACCGGTGCAGCCGTCGCGTCTCGGCTGTGCCGACGGTGCGCTCGGCTCCGGATTCGACCATCCGATCCGCGTGCCGGAACTGCTCGCGGCGATGAATCCATCCTGAACTCCGAACCCAAGCGACCGTGGCCGACCTCTCCGTCAATTTCGCAGGCATCCGCTCGCCCAATCCGTTCTGGGTCGCCAGCGGTCCGCCGTCCAACACCGCCTACCAGGCGCATCGCGCGTTCGAAGCCGGCTGGGGCGGCGTGGTGTGGAAAACCATCGGTGATCCGATCGTCAACGTCGCGTCGCGCTATTCCGCGCTCAACGTTGCGGGCCAGCGGATGATCGGATTCAACAACATCGAGCTGATCAGCGATCGCTCGCCGGAAACGAACTTCCGCGAGATCCGCGAGGTGAAGGACCGCTGGCCGGGCCATGCGGTGATCGCTTCGCTGATGGTGGACACCCGCGAGCGCTGGCACGAGTTCGTGAAGCGCGCGGAGGACAGCGGTGCGGACGGCATCGAACTGAATTTCGGCTGCCCGCACGGCATGTGCGAGCGCGGCATGGGCTCTGCCGTCGGGCAGAACCCGGAGGTCGCCGAAATCATCGTCGGCTGGGTGATGGAAGCGGCGCGCATCCCGGTGATCGTCAAGCTCACCCCGAACATCACCAACGTTGTCCACGCCGCGCGTGCGGCGAAGCGCGCCGGGGCCGACGCGATTTCACTGATCAACACGATCAACAGCATCACCAACGTCGACCTCGACACACTCACGCCCGAGCCGCACGTCGGCGGGTACAGCTCGCACGGTGGGTATTGCGGACCGGCGGTCAAGCCGATCGCCCTCAACATGGTGCAGAGTTGTGCGGCGGATCCCGAAGTGGGCCTGCCGATCTGCGGCATTGGCGGCATCGGTGGCTGGCGCGACGCGGCCGAGTTCATCGCGCTGGGTTCGTCGTGCCTGCAGGTGTGCACCGCGATCATGCACCGCGGGTTCCGCATCGTCGAAGACATGATCGATGGGTTGTCGGACTATCTCGACTCGAAGGGGCATGCCGGCATCGACGGGCTTTGCGGCGCGTCGGTCGCCCGCTTGTCCGATTGGAAATATCTTGATCTTCATTACAAGCGGGTCGCGCGCATTGATCACGACACGTGCATCGGCTGCAACCTGTGCTACATCGCGTGCGAGGACGGCGCGCACCAGTGCATCGACTTGGTCGACAGCGCGCCTTACGGGTTGGGCCCGGGCCGCGTGCCGGGCAAGCCGGTGCCGAAGGTGCGCGAGGACGATTGCGTCGGCTGCAACCTGTGCTCGCTGGTCTGCCCGGTCGACGGCTGCATCACGATGACCCCGGTCGACACCGGCCGTCCGAAGATGTGCTGGGACGACTATCAGACGCGTCTTGCCAAGGGAGAGATCGAGCCGATTCCCGCGCATCCCTGACGTGTGTGCCGCGGCTTCCCCGTTGCCGATTGCGTTCAATTCATTCCATCCCCCATCACCATCATGAGCCTGATTGAATCCTGCCCGCTTCTCATTGGCGGCGAATGGTCCACCGTTTCCGGCGTGCCCGTCACGCCGGTTCACAACCCGTCGATTGGCGAAGTCATCGCCGAGACGCCGCTCTGCGGTGCGGATGTGGTCGACGCCGCGGTGAGCGCCGCGTCCCGCGCGTTTCCCGCTTGGTCGGAAACACCGCCAGTCGAACGCGCGCGGGTTCTCTTCCGGCTCAAGGTGATGCTCGAGGACCGTTTTGACGAACTCGCCCGCAGTGTGACGCGCGAGCACGGCAAGACTGCGGCCGAGGCGCGTGGCGACGTGCGACGTGGGCTGGAAAACATCGAGTACGCCTGCGGCGCGCCGGCGCTGCTGATGGGCGAGTCGCTGGAGAATGTCGCGGCCGGCATCGACTGCGATTCAATCCGCCAGCCGCTCGGCGTGTGCGCCGGAATCACGCCGTTCAATTTCCCCGCGATGGTGCCATTGTGGATGTGGCCGATGGCCATCGCCTGCGGCAACACGTTCGTGCTGAAGCCCAGCGAAAAAGTGCCGCTCACCTCGATCCTCATCGCCCGCCTCGCCCAAGAGGCGGGACTGCCGCCGGGCGTGCTCAACGTGGTCCACGGCGGACGCGACGCGGTCGACGCCATCCTGCGTCATCCCGGGATCCAAGCGATTTCCTTCGTCGGATCGACCCCGGTCGCCAAATCCATCTACGAGACCGGCATCGCCCACGGCAAGCGGGTGCAGGCGGCGGGTGGCGCGAAGAACTTCGTGGTGATCATGCCCGATGCCGATGTGGCGAACAGCGCCACCGGGTTGATGGAATCCGCGTTCGGTTGCGCGGGCGAGCGCTGCATGGCCAGTTCGACGGCCATCGCTGTCGGTCGCGCGGCGGACACGGTGCTACCGGCCTTGGTCGACGTCGTGTCGAAGGTGCGCGTGGGTCCGGCCGACCGCGATCCGCAGGTGCAGATGGGCGCGGTGATCAGCCGCGAGCACGCCGACCGCGTCTGCGGGTTGATCAGCCAGGCGGCGGGCGAGGGGGCGACGCCGCTCACCGACGGGCGCGGGCTGCGTGTGGATGCGGCTCCCAACGGGTTTTTCGTCGGGCCAACGGTGCTCGACCACGTGCGACCGGAGATGGTGACGATGAAGGAAGAGGTGTTCGGTCCGGTGCTCAATGTCGTGCGCATGGACAACCTCGACGAGGCGATCCGGCTGGCGAACCAGTCGGCTTACGGCAACGGCGCGGCGATTTTCACCCGCGACGGCAAGGCCGCCCGTGAATTCCGCCACCGCGTGCGGGCGGGAATGGTCGGCGTCAACATCGGGGTGCCCGCGCCGATGTCGTTCTTCCCGTTCAGCGGATGGAACGCGTCGTTCTTCGGCGATCTCCACCTGCAAGGTCGCGAGAGCGTCGCGTTCTTCACCCAGCACAAGGTCACCACCACCCGCTGGTTCAGCCACGGCGAGGGGTCGATCTGGGCCGACAAGTGACGCACGTTTTTTCCACCTGACTCAACCGAACGATCTCCATGGCGCTGCTCATCAGGAACGCGGATATCGTCAACGCCGATTCGCGATACACGGCCGACATCCTCTGTGAGGACGGCGTCATCTCGCGCATCAGTCCGGGCATTGCGGCTCCGGCCGGTGCCGAGGTGATCGACGCGTCGGGCAAGCTCGTGTTTCCCGGATTCATCGACCCGCACACGCACATCTACCTGCCGTTCATGGGCACGTATTCGAAGGACGACTATGAATCCGGCACCAAGGCGGCGCTGGTCGGCGGCACGACCACGATTTTCGAAATGGTTTGTCCGTCGCGCGACATGTCGCCCGCGGACGGGTTCGCCACCTGGCGCGCGCAGGCCGAGGGCAAGGCCTGTTGTGACTACGCGTTCCACATGGGGGTGACCCGCTTCGATGCGGAATCGGCCGCGCAGTTGCGCGAGATCGTCACGCGCGAAGGGGTGACGAGCTTCAAGATCTTTCTCGCGTACAAAGGCGCGTTCGGCATCGACGACGCCGAGTTGTGGGGGACGCTGAAGCTGGCGCGGGAGTTGGGCGTGGTGGTGGCCGCGCATTGTGAGAATGAAACGTTGGTCGCCCAGTTGCAGCGCGAGTTGCTCGCCGCCGGCCGCACCGGACCCGAGGCGCACCACGACAGCCGGCCGCCTCGCGTCGAGGCCGAGGGTGTGCACCACCTGATGTCGTTCGCGGAACAGACCGGCGCGCGCACCTACATCGTCCACCTGAGCTGCCGCGATGCGCTGGACGAGGCGCTGGCCGCACGGGCACGCGGGGTGCGCGTTTCGATCGAGACACTCATCCAGTACCTCGTCCTCGACAAGACCTACGCCGAACTCCCGGATTTCGAGGGTGCGAAGTATGTGATGTCGCCGCCTTTGCGCGACCGCTCGAATCAGGAGATCCTCTGGAGCGGCCTTGCCAGCGGGTTGGTGGACACGTTGGGCACCGACCACGCGCCGTTCGATTTCCAGACACAAAAGCCGATGGGGCGCGACGACTTCACCAAGATTCCCAACGGCATCCCGTCGATCGAAGACCGGATCAACCTGCTCTACACCCACGGGGTGCGGCGTGGCCGGATCACGTTGCAGCAGATGGTGGCCGTCGCGAGCACCAATGCGGCGAAGATCTTCGGTCTGCATCCGCGCAAAGGGGTGATCCAACCCGGAGCCGATGCCGATCTGGTGATCTATGATCCCGACTACCGCGGCACGCTCTCGGCGAAGACGCAGACGCAGAATGTCGATTACAACGCGTTCGAAGGCTGGGCGATCGAAGGCAGGCCGTCGCTTGTCACGGTGCGCGGCGAGGTCGCGGTGCGCGACGGGCGGTTCGTCGGCACCGTGGGCAGGGGACAACTCCTCCGGCGCAGCCTGGACACCGATGCATGAAGCCGGAGAGCTCCATCCATGACCCGCGCCTCTGGAACGAGGATCTCGCACCGGTGCCGCCCGCCGCGCGCACTTGGACGACGTGGAACATTGCCGCGCTCTGGGTGGGCATGGCGGTGTGCATCACGACCTACACGCTGGCGAGCAGCCTGATCAGCCAAGGGATGAACTGGTGGCAAGCCACGCTCACCGTGTTCCTCGGTAATGTGATCGTGCTGGTGCCGATGACGCTCAACGCGCATGCCGGCGCCGCCTACGGCATTCCGTTTCCCGTGTTGTTGCGCGCGGCGTTCGGTACCCGCGGATCGAACCTCCCGGCGTTGATGCGGGGCTTGGTCGCCTGCGGCTGGTTCGGCATCCAGACCTGGGTCGGCGGCGCGGCGGTCCATGCGACCGCAGCCTCGGTGATCGGGTTTGACCCGTCGCAACACCGGCCGCTGCCGGTGCTCGGCATCAGCGCCGCCGAGTTCGCGTGCTTCATGATCTTTTGGGCGGTGAATGTCTGGTTCATCCTGCGTGGCATGAATTCAATCAAATGGCTCGAGGTGATCAGCGCGCCATTCCTGCTGGCCGTGGGTGTCGCGCTCGCATGGTGGGCCTTGTCGGCTGCCGACGGAGTCGGTCCGATCCTCGGGCATCCCGGCACGCTCGGCAGGGCAGATGCGTTCCTGCCCGTGTTCGGCGCCGGACTCACTGCGATGGTCGGCTACTGGGCGACCCTCTCGCTGAACATCCCGGATTTCTCGCGCTATGCGAGATCGCAGCGCGACCAGATGGCGGGTCAGGCGATCGGCCTGCCGGCGACGATGACCTTGTACGCGTTCATTGGCATCCTCGTGACGAGCGCGACCGCGGTGATCTTCGGCGCGCCGGAGTGGGATCCGGTCAAGGTGATCGCGAAGATCGGCAGCCCGTGGCTGTCGGCTGCCGCGCTGGTCACGCTGGCGGTGGCCACGCTATCGACCAACATCGCCGCGAACGTCGTCTCACCCGCCAATGATTTCTCGAATCTCGCACCGAGGCGGATCAGCTTCCGCACCGGCGGGATCGTCACCGCGATCATCGGCATCCTGATGTTTCCGTGGAAATTGTACCAAGATCCGTCGGGCTACATTTTCACTTGGCTCATCGGCTACAGCGCGCTGCTCGGCCCGATCGCGGGCATCATGATCGCGGATTACCACATCTACCGGCGGAGGCGCTTGGACGCGCCCGCGCTCTACGATGCGGACGGCCCGTTCCGCTACTGCGGCGGCTTCAGTCTGGTCGGCTTCGGCGTGTTGCTCGTCTCAATCCTGCCCAACCTCCCGGGATTTCTCGCCACCGTGGGCCTGGTCTCCGCCGACCGCTTCCCGGCTTGGTTGGTTGCGGGTTACCACTACGCGTGGTTCATCGGATTTTTTCTCTCACTTCTGTTGTACATGATCGTCAAACCCCTCGTCCCAAACCGATGAACACACCCAGTCTTCCGTCATTCGACCATCAGCCCCGTCCCTACACCGGTCCGTCCAAGGAGGAGGTCGCCGCCATGCGCCGCGCCCATGTGAACCCCGCGATTTTCACGTATTACAGCAAGCCGCTGATGATCGTCGAGGGACGCATGCAGTACCTTTACGACGAGACCGGCCGACGCTATCTCGACGGCTTCGGCGGCATCGTCACCGTGAGCGTCGGCCACTGTCATCCCAAGGTCGTGGCGGCCGCCAACCTGCAGAACGAGACGATCCAGCACACGACGACGATCTACCTGAATCCGAACATCGCCGAGTACGCGCGCGACCTCGCCGCCCGCATGCCAGGGGACCTCAAGGTGTGCTACTTCACCAATTCCGGATCGGAGGCGAATGATCTCGCGATCTTGATGGCCCGTCTGCACACCGGCAACTTCGACATGGTCGCCCTGCGCAACGGGTATCACGGCGGCAGCATGCAGACCATGGGGCTCACCTCGCACCACACATGGAAATTCAATGTGCCGCACAGCTTCGGCGTCCATCACGCATTGTTTCCCGACCGCTACCGCGGACCGTACGGGTACGACGATCGCGATGCGGGCGCGAAGTACGGCGACGATGTCGGCAGTCTCATCGAATACGCCACCCCAGGCCGCATCGCCGCCTTCATTGCCGAGTCGGTGCAGGGCGTGGGCGGTGCGGTGGTGTTTCCGGACGGATATCTCGAGCGTGCTTATGCCCACGCTCGTGCCGCTGGTGCGGTGTGCATCGCCGACGAGGTTCAGGCCGGGTTCGGCCGCATGGGCAGCCACTATTGGGGGTTTGAGACCCAGGGCGTCCTGCCGGACATCGTCACCATGGCCAAGGGCATCGGCAATGGGGTGCCACTCGCCGCGGTGGTCACCACCCCGGAGATCGCGAAATCCCTGGCAAGCCGAATCCACTTCAACACCTTCGGCGGCAATCCGGTGTGCTGCGCGCAAGGCCGCGCGGTGCTGCAAGTGATCGATGAGGAAGGCATCCAAGCCAACGCCGCCGCCATCGGTGCGAAGCTTATCGACGGATTCCACGCACTCGCCGCGAAGCACGATGTGATCGGCGACGTCCGCGGCAGGGGGCTGATGCTCGGAATCGAGCTGGTCAAGGATCGCGCGAACAAGCAGCCGGCCAAGGACGAGTGCATGCAAGTGTTCGAGACCTGCCGCGAACTCGGGTTGCTCATTGGCAAAGGCGGTCTGTACGGCAACACGCTGCGCATCAAGCCGCCGATGTGCCTCACCGCCGCCGACGCGGACTTCATGCTCGAGGTGCTCGACGAGGCGTTCCGCAGATTGTAAAGATCGGGTTGGTCGCGGAGATCACGCGAAGCATCCCTTCACGGAGTGGCGGCTTGAAGCCGCCATGGTTGGCAGAGACGGCTTTCCAGCCGTCGTCGTGCGACTGGCCCGCTCGTCCGACTCTTCTCCAGAAAGAAGAACCACGGATGGACGCAGATGAACGCGGATGCCACAGGCTGGAAGCCTACGGTCCATCGCAGGCAAGGATGCTGGAGAGTGGGAAAAAGTTTCAAGTGGTCAGTTTTCAGGTTCAAGCGGGGGACGCGAAAGAAGTGCCGAGTGAGAAGTGCCGAGTGAGATGTGAGAAGAGAAGAAGAGAGATTGGTTATTGGAAATGAGAGATTGGGGAAGAGAAAGAAGATGCGCGGAGCACAAAGGGGGGCACGGGCGGCCCGCCCGTTCTCTTCTTCAACGCGATGGACCCGCCCGGT
>Ga0194118_10001911_pt1 | contig 27891 bp, 29 predicted proteins | sample TA2MahsurfametaG_2_FD_148662 | JGI IMG/M metagenome (GOLD analysis project Ga0194118, IMG submission 148662) | Freshwater microbial communities from Lake Tanganyika, Tanzania - TA2015013 Mahale N5 surface | ecosystem: Environmental > Aquatic > Freshwater > Lake | place: Tanzania: Lake...
AGAATCATAATCCCAACCATAATCTAGACTCTTGGGGTTTTCAGTATAGTATTCATCTAAGCCTTGTAGTCTACTTAACTTATTACAGAATTGGATTGCATCCACCCATGATACCATTTCTACTGGATTTTGAGGATTTTTGGCATTACTAGGATCATCTCCCAACACTTTTTTATATAGTTCTTGGGTAATCTCTGTTTCTCCTAGTAAAAATGGTCTTTCTATGATTTCTGTTCTAGGTTTGTTGTCATCTTCATCTTCATCTTCATGACCCATCGTAAAGCTACCACTTTGGCAAGTAATCATATTGAATTTTACATTGTCTAAGCTAAAAGGAACTAAACTAAAATCTTTGGAAATTTGAGTGAAAGGGTTTTGAAAGGATTCAACAACATTTTTCTTAGAAAATCTTTGTTTGTATTGTTCAATACTCAAGTGATTTTCGTATCTAGCATACCCCAATTCAAAAGCTACTTGGTGTATTGGGTCATTGTAGGTCTTGGTCAGTGATTTTCTTCTTAGGTTTTCAAGCATGATCTTCTCTCTCTTTTTTGTTTACATTGATCTTAATAAAACTTTATAGGTATGCCAAGGATAAAAACATAAAAAAGATAAAAAGAGATAGCTGATTTCTAAGCACTCTTTTTTTGAACTCTTAACATAAAAGGGTTCTTGCAATACGAAAACTAAATCTGTGCTTTTTGGTTCGAGGATTTGAACCTTTACGATTTGATGTTAGCATTGCATAGCCTCGATGTACTCTATCTGAAGACACATCGGTTTCTAAGGGATTCAGTCTATCCCAACACCATTCGTAGGCATTACCCCCCATATCGTAAAAACCCCAAGAATTTGGCTTTTTCTTTTTTATGGGTTGTGTATATTCTTCCAATCTCTTCTGCTTTGGATGATTATAAGGAAAATAAAACCCATATCTTGGTATTTGATCGTATTTATCAGTGCCTACCCATAGGTTATTTGTACCAGCTTTCGCAGCATATTCCCATTCCATTTCTGTTGGTAATCTGTAACCATTGGCATTTTCATTCCAATTTACATTTGCAGAACTAATCGTTTTTTCACCAGACATCAATCCCCCACTAATTACAACATCTGTCAAGAAATAACATTTTTCTAAGTCTTGCAAAACACTAAGTTTGTTACAAAAATCAATGGCATCATACCAAGATACTTGATCTACTGGGTAGCAAGCCTGCTCTGGTTGTGCTAAATCAAATGGAAACAAGCTTGGGTCTACACCCATCACTTTTAAGTAAAGCTCTTGGGTAACATCTGTTTCGCCTAGTAAAAAGGGTCTTTTGATTGACTCAAGTCTAGGGGGGTTTTCTGTTTCTTTTTCTGTTTCTTTTTTACTTTCACTTTCATGCCCCATGATAAAGCTACCACTTGGGCAAGCAATCATATTGAAATCTATATCTTGGCAGTTCATCACAACAGTGAATGGACTCACATATGGTAATTGAAAGCTACTTTTAGGGAAGAAATCTATTTTGGATTGGGTTTTAGACATTCTCAGCTTGTGACGATCAATCGAAATTCCATCTTGATAAATGACATACCCCTTACTAAAAAAAATTTTGTGTATTCCATTTTTGTAGGTCTTAGTCAAGGATTTCTTTCTTAGGTTCTCTAGCATAATCTCCCTCTATTTTTTGTTTACATAGATCTTAGTAAAACTTTAAAGGTATGCCAAAGATAAAAAGATAAAAAGATAAAAAACTCAGCTGACGATTGATCGTGCAACACGAAAGCCGAGTCTGCCACGGCGATCGCCGGGCGAGTAGTTGTTGCGAGCAGCAGAACGCAAAGACGCAACATTGTCGTTGAGCCAACCACCGCCACGACGAACACGATAGTAATTATCTAAGTAAGCTGAGTAAGTACCTGACCATTTTGTCGAAGGCTTCTCCATAGGATACTTTCTATCCCAGCACCATTCCATGACATTCCCACTCATATCATAAAAGCCCCATTCATTTGGTAGCTTTGTTTTTACTGGATGTGTTGATTCATTTGAATTTTCGTCAAACCAAGCATATTTTCCTAGCTTACTTTCATCATCAGTACCTGCCCATCGGTTTTCAGTACCAGCCTTAGCAGCATATTCCCACTCTGTTTCTCTTGGTAGTCTATAGCCATTTTTAGTGAAATCACACAACCAATCGTATTCTAGAATTGAGTTTTTTGTATAGCATTTATCTAAGCCTTGCAATTCACTTAGCCTATTACAGAACTTAATAGCATCAACCCATGATACCATTTCTACTGGATTTTGAGGTCTGTTTTTGAACCAACTAGGATTAGTATTCATTACTTTTTCATATAGCTCTTGGGTAACTTCTGTTTCTCCTAGTAAAAATGGTGTGTCTATGATTTCTGTTCTTGGTTCATTATCTTTTTGACTCCCATGACCCATTGTAAAAGTGCCTTTGGGGCAGAAAATCATGTTGAAATTTATAGCATCTAATCTAAAATGAAATAATCTAAACTCTTTGGAAACTTGAGTGAAAGGATTTAGGAAAGGGGGTTCAATCTTTTTCTTAGAAAGCTTTTGTTTGTATTGATTTTTATATTGATACATACTCCAGTGATTTTCGTAACGAGCATACCCCAATTCAAAATGTACTTGGTGTTGGGGGTCATTGTAGGTTTTAGTCAGTGATTTTCTTCTCAGATTCTCAAGCATGATCTTCTCTCTATTTTTTTATTTAAAATGATCTTAATAAAACTTTAAAGGTATGCCAAAGATAAAAAGATAAAAAACTCAGCTGACGATTGATCGTGCAACACGAAAGCCGAGAACATCGCCACAATGGTCGGGCGAATCGCCGTAGCGACGGGCAGAACACAAATTCGAGGCAGTGAAGCCCCAACTGCCACCACGAAAAACACGATCGGCATCAGCATCACCTTTAGGATTGTATTTATCCCAACACCATTCATAGACATTTCCACTCATGTCATAAAAACCCCATTCATTCGGAGCTCTTGATCCTACAGGATGTGTTGATCTATTTGAATTTTTGAAAAACCACGCATATTCTCCTAGCTTACTTTCATCATCAGTACCTGCCCATCGGTTTTCAGTACCTGCCTTAGCGGCATATTCCCACTCTTTTTCTGTTGGTAGTCTATAGCCATTTTTACTAGAATCGTAATTCCAGCCATAATCTAGACTACTCTCAATGTTTGTAGTATAGTATTGATCTAAGCCATGTAGTTTACTTAGTTCATTACAGAATTTAATTGCATCGTCCCATGATACATTTTCTACTGGATTTTGTGGATTATCTCTGAACGAACTAGGATTATCTCCAATCACTGTTTCATATAACTCTTGAGTAATCTCTGTTTCCCCTAGTAAAAATGGTGTGTCTATGATTTCTGTTCTAGGTTTGTTTTCATTTTGATCTTTGTGCCCCATTGTAAAGCTACCTTTGGGGCAATAAATCATATTGAATCTTAACCATACCCTTGTATCACTAGAAATTGTATCTATTACTCTTGGGAATGAAGATTTTTGCAGGTCTTTTGATAGTCTTTGAGTACAGACATCTATCCCTGCATGATTTTCATATTTAGCTAGACCAGATTCAAAATGTACTTGGTGTATTGGGTCATGGTAAGTCTTAGTCAGTGATTTTCTTCTTAGGTTCTCAAGCATAATCTCTCTCTCGATTTTTTCATTTACATTGATCTTAATAAAACTTTAAAGGTATGCCAAAGATAAAAAAATAAAAAAGAGATAGCTGATTTCTAAGCACTCTTTTTTTGACAGTGGACGAGATGTTTAGTTACTCAGCTGACGATTGATCTGCAAACACGGAAGCCAAGGTTGTTGTAGCGAATGTCGGGCGAATTGTCGTTGCGAAAATCAGAACGCAAATGCGAGGCGTAGCTGAGCCAACTACCGCCACGATCAACACGACGTGCCGAAGCATTACCTTTAGGATTGTACTTATCCCAACACCATTCCCAAACATTTCCAGTCATGTCATAAAAGCCCCATTCATTTGGTTTTTTAGTTGCTATTGGATGTGTTGTACCCCAATCCCAGTCTTCGCCAAACCAAGCATATTCTTGTAGCTTACTTTCATCATCAGTACCTGCCCATCGGTTTTCAGTACCCGCCTTAGCTGCATATTCCCATTCTTTTTCTTCTGGCAGTCTATACCCATTTTTACTAGAATCATAATCCCAACCATAATCTAAACTGTTGGGGTTTTCAGTATAGTATTCATCTAAGCCTTGTAGTCTACTTAGCTCATTACAGAATTGGATTGCATCCACCCATGATACATTTTCTATTGGATTTTGAGGATGCTTGAACTCACTAGGATTTCTTTTCATCACTTTTTCATATAGCTCTTGGGTAATCTCTGTTTCCCCTAGTAAAAATGGTCTATCTATGATTTCTGTTCTAGGTTTGTTATCATCTTGATCTTTATGACCCATTGTAAAACTACCACTTGGGCAGTAAATCATACCCAATTTAAAATAGCTAAAGGATTTCAAAGAAATTCTAGATATTACTCTTGGGAATGAAGATTCTATAGGTTTCTTTTTTGATAGCCTTTGAGTGCAGACATCTATCTCTGCATGGTTTTCATACCTAGCTAGACCACTTTCAAAATGTACTTGATATATTGGATCATTATAGGTCTTAGTTAGCGATTTTCTTCTTAGATTCTCAAGCATAATATCTCTCTTTTTTCATTTACATTGATCTTAATAAAACTTTAAAGGTATGCCAAAGATAAAAAAATAAAAAAGAGATAGCTAGTTTCTAATAACTTTTTTTTGACAGTGGACGAGATGTTTAGTTGCTCAGTTGACGATTGATCTTGCAACACGAAAGCCGAAGTCGAAATTGCGAGCACCGGGCGAGCTGTCGAGACGACTAGCAGAACTCAAATACTTTTCTTTTTGGGCGAAACAACACCCACCACGAATAACACGACGGGCCGAAGCATCATCATTATCAGGATTGTATTTATCCCAGCACCATTCCCAGACATTTCCACTCATGTCATAAAAGCCCCATTCATTCGGTTTTTTAGTTGCTATTGGATGTGTTATGCTAGCTGAGTTGTCATAAAACCAAGCATATTGTTTTAGCTTGTGTTTATCATCAGTGCCTGCCCATTGGTTTTCTGTACCAGCCTTAGCTGCATATTCCCACTCTTTTTCTGTAGGTAGTCTATACCCATTTTTACTAGAATCGTAATCCCAGCCATGATCTAGACTCTTAGGGTTTTCAGTATAGTATTCATCTAAGCCTTGTAATTCACTTAGCTTATTACAGAACTTAATAGCCTCATCCCATGATACCCACTCTACTGGATTTTGAGGATTTTTGAAATTGCTAGGATTCGTATTCATTACTTTTTCATACAGCTCTTGGGTAATCTCTGTTTCTCCTAGTAAAAATGGTCTTTCTATGATTACTGTTCTTGGTTTGTTGTCATCTTGATTCTCATGACCCATCGTAAAGCTACCTTTGGGGCAGTAAATCATATTAAATCTAAACCACAGACTTGTATCACTAGAAATTGTATCTGTTACTCTTGGGAATGAAGATTGTTGTAGATTTTTAGATAGCTTTTGGATACACACATCTATCTCTGCATGATTTTCATACTTAGCTAGGCCAGATTCAAAATGTACTTGGTGGTCATTGTAGGTCTTGGACAAGGATTTTCTTCTTAGATTCTCAAGCATAATCTCTCTCTTTTTTCATTTACATAGATATTAGTAAAACTTTAAATATATGCCAAAGATAAAAAGATAAAAAGATAAAAAGATAAAAAGATAAAAAACTCAGTTAACCACTGTTCTACAAACACGAAAGCCGATATCGTTGTGGTAATGATCGGGCGAGTAGCATTCGAGACGAAAAATAGACTTCAAGCGGTAGTTGCTGTTGTAGCTGTCCCAACTACCACCACGAAGAACACGACGATGTTTATAGATATCTGAATGCGTAGAGGTGTATGTATCCCAGCACCATTCCATGACATTCCCACTCATATCATAAAAGCCCCATTCATTTGGTTTTTTAGTTGCTACGGGATGTGTTGAATAATTTGAATTTTCATCAAACCAAGCATATTCTCCTAGCTTACTTTTATCATCAGTACCTGCATATAGATTTTGAGTACCTGCCTTAGCTGCATATTCCCACTCTTTTTCTTTTGGTAGTCTATAGCCATTTTTAGTGAAATCACAATCCAAACCATAATCTAAACTCTTGGGATTTCTAGTATAGCATTTATCTAAGCCTTGTAATTCACTTAATTTATTACAGAATATGATTGCATCCACCCATGATACATTTTCTACTGGATTTCGAGGATGCTTGAACTCACTAGGATTTCTTTTCATCACTTTTTCATATAGCTCTTGGGTAATCTCTGTTTCCCCTAGTAAAAATGGTCTTTCTATAATTACTTTTCTAGATTGATTATCCCAGGCACGTCCGCCCATCGTAAAAGTACCCTCTGAACAATAAATCATGTTGAAATTTATAGCATCTAAGCTAAAATGAAATGTTCTAAAATCTTTGGAAATTGGAATGAAAGGCTTTGGAAAGAGATTGGTAATCTTTTCCTTAGAAAATCTTTGTTTGTACTGTTCAATACTCGATTGGTTTTCGTACCTAGCATACCCCGAATAAAAAGCTACTTGGCGTATTGGTTCACAGTAAATCTTAGAAATCTTAGTTAGTGATTTTCTTCTCAAGTTTTCAAGCATGATCTTTTCTCTCTTTTTTGTTTACATTGATCTTAATAAAACTTTATAGGTATGCCAAAGATAAAAAGATAAAAAGATAAAAAACCATAAAAAACTACAATTTCAAAGCAACCTTGATTTCCTTTAAAGCACTAGGATCGAAAGCTAATATGCCTCGCTCAAGTGCTTCTGCTCTTTTATGCTTGCTGTCATCAATCAATACTTGAACCCCCAATTCTTCCAACAGCTCACCCTTTGGGAAACCATCTGTGTAATATACCTTTTTTATGAGATGTGCATTTGGTACATACTGCTCTAAAAAGTCCTCTGCAATTGGAATAATCCCTTTTCTAACAGCATCAAAAAACAATCTTTTCAAATAATGGTGATGCCCTTGACACACAATTTTTGGTTTTCCTTTTTTTTGAGCATCCATCAAGCCAGCTCTAGATATCATTACACAACGAGCAGTAACAATATACACAGTATCCCCCCGTTCCAATAATTGATTCAAGATTGAGATTTGTGGCTTCATAGACTGCCAAGACAATGGTGGCACACTATGTGACATTAAAGTATTATCGAAATCAAAGGCAACAATCATCGCTAAATCCTATTTGATTTTTAGAACTAGCTTATGATCCCAAATTCAAAAAATAGAGCAAACAAAAATTATTTCAAAATTGTAAAATGAGATGAGAAAACAAAATTGCCGATTAAAACGATACCCCATGCAAGTGTATCATTTAGCAAAATCGAATTTGAATACACGAAATTATTTAGATTCTTCACGCTTTTCAAGAGCAAGCTTTCGGATTTCAAATAAATATGTTCTTAAATCGTTTGCATGCTTACGAAAACGAACATTTGCGGCCTTATTCCCCGCATCTGCTTTAGCAGCTTCGGATTTGAGAGAATCTACCATTACTTGGATAGACTCAATAGAACTAAGTAAAGTTTTTTTAGACATGATTTATCTCCTTAAAGGTAAATCTCCATGTATATGGGAGTAGAAAAGAATTTAAAGAGTCCTAGGGTCTCGGTAGGACTCATCACACATACTAACACTTGACCAGAGCATTGATATGTCTTGCAAGGGAGATTAAGATCAATTTGTACTTTTGTCAAATCTTATTGATATATTTGTACTAGTCTTTATTATGAGCATAGCAAAAAAAATGAAAAACTTTCAAATGAAATTGACACAATTTGAAAAAAATGCTATTTCTGTTTCAACTAACAGCAAAACAAAAAACTGACAACAAGGAAAAAACATGAAACTAATTGCCCATTGTGAATACTATTTTGATGGTAAAAGCGAAACCGAAATCTTTGATACAGATTTCAATCGAAACAAAAAGCTGACATCTAATGCCATCATCCGAATTCTCTTAGACCTAGAATGCTTGGATGAAATCTCTCAAGACGATCTCGAAATGTTTGAACAAGGCTTAGAATTAATGTCACTTGTAGACATCATTGAGTGTAGACTAGGTGAAGGCTATGTTGAAATCGTTCAATAATTCAAATGTCCAAAGCCTTATCCTCAACTAAAGCAAAACGATTTTCACTTACCCTTTTATAAAATTCCTTAAAACCGATAAAACCACCCATCAATTCTTGGTACTCATTATCATAGCTAAGATCTACATCAGCTTCAAACACACCATCTCGAACCCCAATAATAGGTAAATTTGAAATCGCATCCCTAACAGTTCTCGGCTTAGGTACAAGTAAGCTGTTCTCTGCAAATAGAATATCCTTGTCTTCTAGCCTAATAGAAATCTGCTTTAAGCTACCAATGATAAAAATCCTATGTCTTTTTTGAGGAACACCAAAATTCTCAGCACAGAGCTTCAATGGCTCATTAACATGGTAGCCAATACTACGAAACAAGCTCATGATCTCTTTGATCACATTACCATTTTCCATAGACAAAATACCTATTACATTTTCCATCACAAAGAACTCTGGCTTGATTTCCTTGATAATCTCAAAATAATCCCTAAACAAAGTATTTCTAGGGTCACTTGGATTTCGATTACCAATCATACTAAATCCTTGACAAGGTGGACCACCACCAACAACACCAATTCTGTTTTGGTCTTTGATCGAAACTAGCTTTTTCTTGATTTCAGGCTTTCTAATATCATCATTAATTAGAAACGATGCATCTGCTAGCTTGTGATTGTGTTCAAATGTTTGAAATATATTTTTATCAAACTCAATCGCAGCCTTCAATTCAAAGCCACGCATCTCAAAGCCCTTAGACATACCCCCAACACCTGCAAATAAATCAACAAAGCTTTTATTCTCTACATAAGGCTCTATCTTTTCAGCAATAAACCTCGCAAGCAATGGGGGTACTGCATTACCTACCTGCTTGAATTGGGATGTGAAAGATCCCTTAAACACAAAGCTATCTGGAAAGGATTGAATACGAGCACCCTCCCTAATCGACAGCATTCGTTCTTGTGTAGGGTGCAGATTAGAGCTACCTGACAACCTATGGAAATTGGTAGTCAATGTAAAAGCTGGCTTATCCCAAGTAAGTCTACCATATTGTGTTGTCCTACCACCATCAATCCGAATCTTTTCAAGCCTTTTGGATGGGATGTGTGTTGGGATATTTTTCCAGTTTCCCCCTGCAGGTATGTGCTTTGCTAGCTCTTGCTCCATAGGACTTAAGGTAGGCGACATATGATTGTAAAGCTTTGCTCGCATTGTAGAGTATCTCCCTAAAATATATGTAGAATTGCTCAAATGAAATTGTTGTGCCAAGCTACCAAAGAATTTCAAAAATGTAAAGCCAAACCTAAGACCTAGAAACCCAAATCTCTTTTCTAGCTGTGTTATCGCTATTTTTTTGCATTCAAATCAAATCAGTGCTACAAATAAAGCCTAAATAAAAATAGAGAATTTGAAAAGAACAATCCCAACATAGCCAATAGGATAGCAACCATGTCTAATGATGAATATTGGAAAAACGATGAAATTTACTCTAAACAAGAAAAAGAAGAATGGCTAGAGAAAATTGAGCTTGCCTATGATGCTCTTGTAGAACAGATTACCAAAATTCGAGTGGATGCAAGTACCTACCCAGACCAACATAGACTTGAATTTGTATATCTATCCTTAATTGGAGCTGCAGATAGCTTACAAGACTCCTTAAAGGAAGGGGAGTCTTATTGCAAGAATTGTTTAAGATTGTACATCAATGAGAGAAAATGCACTTTTTATGATTATACAAGAACTTGTGAAAAAGCGAATATCCCCTTTGAGATGAATTTCAAAGCAAACGGTGTTGATAAATTTCCACCGATCCTAGAAAACCTTAAACAGAAAAGACAAGAAAGATTGGATAGCTTACGCAAGAAAAACAAATACAAGCCCTAATTTTATGATCAAAAGAACGGAGAGGGTGGGATTCGAACCCACGGTAGGGAACACCTACGACGGTTTTCAAGACCGCTGCCTTAAACCACTCGGCCACCTCTCCACGATTTTTTCCTATTGGATTTTCATCCCATGTGAATTGCTCAACAATTCCATCAATTCCCAAGCACTCTTGCTGAATACCAATGCATCTCTTTTCAGTCTTTTTTTCGACTTTGGATTCGATTCCCTCTCAGCACCCGATTCAAATTCAAGATCTTTTGGCTTACCCCTTGCCATCAAACCTTTTTCGGACATTGATTCCAGACAATCAAAGGTATCAACAACACAAGCAACTTGAATAGAATTCTCTAAAGTACCTGACCTTTTAGCAAAATTAAAGCTACTAGGACTGATATGGGTAATGAAATCTAAAATCCCCAAATGTTCGTCAACTAAAGCAATTCTTTCATCATAGGTATTATTAAGCAATTCAATCAAATCGTTGATACGATCCTTTGTAAGCAATTCAGGATCAGATCCAATATAGTCCGATTTGCCGAAATGATAGCCATATGCAACATCCGAATCCTTAGCAAAGATTCTAATTTCTTTTAGGATTGTTGGATATAGGGTGCATCTTACGATTGGTTTATCTGACATTTTGAACCTTTGGCTATCATTCACTCGTTGATCACAGACTCAAGTGGGATCGAACCACCAACCTTAGGATTAAAAATCCAATGCTCTACCAATTGAGCTATGAGCCTGATACAATACATAAGAAGATACTAGAATTTTTTTGATTGTCAAATTTTTATCTAAATTTTTGATTGTAGCTAATCAGTGTTTGAGTGCTTTTCAAGTATCTGCTCGAAAATCTTAGAGAAATCGCTAAAATGCTCAGTGGTATAATCCCAAACAGCTAGCTTCGTTTTGGTTTTTGGTACTGCTTTCATTTTACCCATTGCTTTGGTATATGCCCTACCTAAAAAGCTGCCCACATCAAACATAGACACTGGTTCTTCAACTTTCAAATCAAAGGAAAAGTAAACATATTTCTGCTTGCATATTTCCCCCTTTTCAAAAACACCTTCTGCCCAACACAAATAAAATGAATATAAGCTATGCTTGGAAACCTTTAAGTCAAGATTAATTATGGTTGTACCCAAATCTCGACTACGATCCACCTTTAAATATTCAAGAGTATAAGGCATATGCATTCCCTTATAGCTTTTGTATTCTGTGATATAGGGCTGTAGGGAAAGACTCTGTTGCTTTGTATCTAATTTCTTTGGACTTGAGAAATGCTTTTCAATTAAAGCATCGATCTGTTTTAAGAGAATATCAGCTGTGATTTGCTCAAGATCTAAAGCTATACTTGGTGCAGAAATATTAGGAATTGGACTCTGGATCATCGTCAGTACCCTTTGTTGTCGAAGCCTTTTGAGAGAAATCAACAAAAATCTCGGAAACTTTAGACTTTTCAGCATCCGATTCTACACCATTAGGGTCATCTTGGTTTCGCCTTTTTGAAATTTCTAGAAACTTTTCTAAAGCTTCTTCATTTGATAACTCACCCTTAGTTTCTAGCATATCCATGACTAAATGATTCATAAAGGTTTCGAGCATCTCTTTACCCGATTCGTCTTGTTCCATCAATTGACTTAATTGATGTAAAAAGGTTTCATCCATAGATGCTAAGGACTCAAAGGCTGAATAACCCTCAGCATCTAAATCGGAATCATCAAACCATTCATTACGATTTTCAGATAGCATGGTAGCCTTATCCAACTGTTTCCACACACCAAGCTCTCGATCTAAATCATCAAAATCTTCCACAACAAAAATGTTAATAGCAACATCTGGCTCGGTATTGGAAAGGTCATCCCCAATAAAAGTGTTTAAGAAAACGATCAAATCGATTGGAGCTTTGCTAGACAAATCCAAAGGAATCTTACTACCAAAATGTGTTTCAATCTCAGCAAGGATACTTTGGGCAATTTCAAATTTCAGTAAGAAATGCTGCTTTTCGGTATCTTCAACAAAATCGTTCTTACCAAATGTATATTCTAAACATTGCTCGAACTTTTCATGTGAAATTTGCAGTTTGTCAAGTGCTACAAATTCGATTTCTTCATTGTCATCATTTTCAAAATCACTCATAAATACCTCAATATTGGTTTGGATTTGATTATTTGGATACAGAAACTAACACAACAATTTTCAATTTACAAATTTATTTAAACACCCGATAAACAAATAGATTTCAAAAAAAGCCAATTCAAAGCACATAACAAAGATAGGAATCTAGGCTTTCATCTACCTACCGCCTAGAGGTAGAGAGGAAGATCCAAATGTAAACCTAAGAAATTTACACCCAGACACAGATAGCTGAGCTTGTAATAAAACAGAGAGGTAAGGGAAGATAAATGCTAGAGAACTTCCGATACAGAACAAGCTCTATTTCAAGATATGAATCATTTTGGAATAAGTCAAATATTTTTTGTTCAAAAATGAAAGATTTCAAAACTAAGACTATTCTATGTCCAAATCATCAATTGCAGAGATGTCCATTTCACAGATTTTTTTAACAGTCATCGGCCACCATTTCCCACCTTTTTTTGTTTTCACACCCTCAGCAAACAAGATGTCGCAGATACTTTGAAAGGTATGACCTGTATCTCTTAAGCTTTTAATTTTGATAATAACCTCTAGTTCTTCTTGCACGACAACTTGTTTAAATCTTCCTTTTTCATCCATAGAATCAATTCGTTTCCATCCCCAGCTTTCGCCACCTAGCCTAACACCTTCCTTTTTCACTTGCTCTAAACCATCCTTAGTTCTTTCACTGATTAGGTTTCTTTCAAGCTCTGCAAAGGATGCTGCATTGGTCAAAAACGCTTTGCCTGTTGGTGTAGAGAAATCCACACCCATATCAAGTAGCAATACCTTAACACCCTGCTTTTCCCATTCCTTTACCATCGCCAAACAATCTAAAGCATCACGAAATAAACGATCAAGCTTAGTTGCAATCACTAATCGTACATTATTTTCTTTGATATGCTTGAAAATTAAAGAGCCTTGAGGTCTTTCTTTCAAAGGTACAGAGCCTGAAACACCATCTTCCGATAAAATTTGATGTAGGACTAGACCCTTGCTACTTGCAAACTCTGTGATGCGATCCTTTTGTGCATCCAAGGAAACACCATCATCTGCTTGTTCTCTAGTTGACACACGACAGTAACCAACTGCAATATTACTAGGTATGTTTTTGGAGATTTGTTTAGCTTTAGTAGATGTTAATCGAGTTTTTGCTTTTGTCATATTTAGACTTTCCCCGCATTACGAGCGATTTCGTAGTTGAGATAATCAGCAACACAATTAAAATCATTGGTTGCTCTAGACACTAAAAAAATAACCCATGGGGGTACTTGCATATTGTCTTTGATCTTTGATAGGATGCCAGTCTGTCTAAAATGTGCATTGTATAAAAGACTTCTTATCATTTGCCCACTGTGATACATTTTCTTGAAATGCTCTAAGGACATTCCTCTCATGTTCTCACTTGCTTCCCAGCCTGCCATTGCTTGCTGAGGTTGGTAATAGTAGTTGACAAATTCTTCAACAGCATTCATATCACTTGCTGCACGAGAAACAAGCATCAAAACCCAAGCAGGTACATCATCGGTATCTTTGATTAGCCCAATGATGTTTTGTTGTCTTTGGAGTGAATTGTAAATTAAATTCCGAATGGTAGTACCATTGGGATAAATAGGAAAGCTAGACATTGTTACAACCTTTTGAAAAAGAATTATGAAATGTGAATACAAAAATTTTGAAAATATGCTAGCAAAACTTTATACACTTTGTAAATTTAAAGGGAAAGTATTTTGTAAAACTTTGAAAAGAAAGAATATCGAACATGAAAAAAGAAATTTGGAATGGGTTAATATCGATTGGTACATTGGGTGTACTTGCATATCTTCTCAAAAAAGACAATGATCAAAAGGTACATATTAGGACAAACCCACACACAGGAGACATAGAAGAATTGTCAGACGAAGAAATCAAAGGAGAAAAGCTGATCAACCTAAACCAAGCTGAGATCAATGCTCTTAAAGGTAATTGGGTAGAGGTTTATTACAACCTACACAAGGATACCTTTTCAATTAGGCTTAAGGGAAAGGTAGTTGCTCATGCAGATTATGTGCAGCTTTCCGATGTGAAATTTGGTGTAGGGCAGGGTGGCAGATACAATGTGAGAAAATCTGGACAAAAAAATGTGCATGCTTTCGTTCGTGGGATTCTCACAGATTTTGTTCCCTATCGTGGCACACCACTAGAAGATTCTAATCGCCAAATCCCTAAAGCTCAAACAACATCCCTTGCCTACTATAGTCCAAGAGATGATGAGCATGATCGCTTTTATGTCAAAACCAAAGATTCTCGTTTCCCAAAAATGAAATTCAAAATCATTCAAGGTCAAATGGAAACTGTTTTTGATCCAAGTACTGGCAAGCAAGAAAAGAAAGACCCTAGTAAGCCCTTTGGTATGGATTTGATTGAAGAACATACTGCAGGTGTAGATATGAGAAACGAACATATTTGGGATGCTAAAAAAGGAAAAAACATCCTAAGAGGTCAAGTCTACTTGCGAGCAACCAAACCAAGAGCAGCTTCTCATCAGCTATCTCTATTTGATGATCTTTGATCAAAAAATTCTAAAAAAAAATTCAATTTATGTTAGCAAAGCTTGATATAGCTATGTCATACTAAAACAAAACATTTAAACCTGAAAGATGAAAGGCGAAAGAATGGACACAAAAATAATCGTTAGATCACTCATTTCTCTATTTTCTGTTGGTGCAGTAGCATACCTATCTAGATCTAAAAGTCCTAGACGAAATCCTAGAGATCCCGCAGATCCTATTGTAGTTCCAGCAACTGTACTTGCACCCCCTAAAAACAAAGGTGGTAGACCGGCTAAAGTACAACCAGCAAAAGAAGATTTGATGCACATCATCGCACATGATTATATTGTTAGTAGGTCTGAGCTTGCAACAAAAGTAGGTTTACCCCCAACAAGCCTAAACCGCTTGTTGGATTCCTATGGCTTGTTGGTAAAAAATGCAACAGCTCCCGATCAAATTATTGTCACTAAAAAAGGTCGTGATAATGTACTTGCGATATCAAGGGCACAATCCCTACCAGATGGAACTCTTGCACTTGCTCTAGAAGAGCTACCCCCACCAAGTGGTAGTGGACCTAGAGTTGGAACTGCAGTGCTACCCCCACCACCATTCCCACTACCATCAAGCCCAACACCACCATCAAGCCCAACACCACCATCAAGTCCAACACCACCATCAAGTCCAACACCACCATCAAGTGCACCAAGTGCAAGAGCTGCTACTGCAAGCAGTAATTACTATGATTATATCAAAAAGATTCAAGATGAAGAAGAACGAGAAGATGAAGAAAATGAAGCATTGTCTACATATCATACTAAACAAAAGCAACTAAATGGTCAAAAGCAACTAAATGGTAGGGAAAGTCAAAGAGTTAGTACAACACTCGCAGCCATCAAGAAATATAGCTCTCGCTGAAATATTTTTCAACACTAATTAATCGCTTTATTCGATATTAGCTATCTACAACAATCCGAAAATATCTTTTGATACTTAAAAATAGTTTGGTATATTGGGCAATACACAAAGATTGAAAATGTAGAATAGGATTAAAAGAAAAAATGATAGAATTACATACATCCTTTCATATTGAGGATTTTGACGAATTTGGTGCACCTTTTGTTGGTAATCTAAAAATAGATTTAGAGCAAGATGAAATCATACTAAATCATTTAAGGACAGAAATTGCACAAAGAATTTCGGATCGTAAAAAGCACATTGTTTTCCCAAGCAGAGTAATCTTTTCACATATCAGTATTTCAAACGCAGATCGAATCACAAAATTAGATGTAGACCAAATCTCAGCACTCTTTCTTAGGAATATTCAAAAGGATAAAATACATATCAATGAAATCATCACATCCAAGCAGACAAGATGCTCTATGATTCAGCTATCTAATTTCAATTTAGATGGGGCAAGAATAGAGGTTGAGTGTGACTTGCTACTCTGTGAATCTAGCTCAGAATTTTTCCCATTCATAGACAACTCGGAAATTTCTGTACTCAATTTCTTTGCAGACCCCAAATACACCTTTACTGAAAATCAAAGCAAGCCCCTAAGAATTAGAAACTGTTGGATTGGTAAGCTTGGTGTATTCAATGTTCTAGTTGCTACACCAACAGTTTTGTCCGAACCTATCCGATTTGTTGAAATCGAACAAAATTCAATTGTAGAGGTATTGAATATGACCCAAGTGATGTACAAGAACCGAGATACGAAAATTGAAATCGTAACAGATAAGACATCGAATCTTTTGAATTTAGAAATCTTAGATCAAAATAAGATCAAAAGAAATTGAAATAAATCCAAAATCAATAGTTTCCACTTTTCAGCTTTTTACGAATGTTGGAATTGATTCTTTCCATTTGAGTATCATCATCGTACTGAGATTCCATTTCATCATATTTTTCTAGCTTGTCTTCATCATCTAGTAATTCGCTTGCAGCCATATTTTCAAAGTGCTTGAGATATTGCTTTGTATTTTGATTCCTACCCTTTTTCGACATTTGAAACATCCTTCATAATAAAAGTAAAATTATTTTTAGAAAAACGAAACCCCTTTTAAAGGGTTCTAAGCAACAGTAAAATATATAGAATGCAACAAGTCAAATCATTTTGCACAAATTTTCAAAAACTTTTTTTATTTCTTCGCTTTTTGATAGACCCAATAACCAGCGATTGCCACTCCTAATGTAGCCAAACTGATTTTCAAAAGTGTAGGATTAGATAAACCTTTGACTTGGGCATCTGCTTTATTCGACCTTTGGTTTGTTTTTGCTTGTGAACTAGGTGCAGGTGCTTGTGAACTAGGTACAGGTGCTTGTGAACTAGGTATAGGTGCTTGTGAGCTAGGTATAGATGCTTGTGAGCTAGGTATAGATGCTTGTGAGCTAGGTATAGATGCTTGTTCGATTGAATCAACATCAACACGAGTAGGTGGTAGAATTGGGCTGTCTGGTACAAGCACACTTGGTATGTTTAGATTTACATTAGGTCTAGATATTTGTATGCTAGGAATCATAGGATCTGCACTTGGTCTACTAGGTATTGTATTGGTAGGTATTGTATTGGTAGGTATTGTATTGGTAGGTATTGTATTGGTAGGTATTGTATTGGCAGGTATTGTGTTGGCAGGTATTGGTTGAGTTGTAGGTATAGTAGCTTGAATTTCAATCACTTTAGGTGGGAAATAATCATTTGCATTAGGTAAACGAGCATCATCAAAAAAACTTTTGATCACTTGCTTTGAGCGAGTAGTGTTTAAAGCATTTGAAGGGTATACTGTTAAGGTGTCTAAGCCAGCGAGAAAATTCCTTTGGCTTAGAGATGTCATCAGGGTATAAAAGCTACCTTTAACACTAGATGATTTCAAGTTTTCAGAGCTAGGCAGTGAGAACAAGGAAGCTTGTAGACAGCTGATGAATTTCCTTGATCTTGTTACATTAGACTCTCTAGACCCCATTGCACGAGATTCAGCAGTCTTTTCATATTGACACATTAACAGTAAAAACAAGAAAAAGATCAAAGGAGATCCTGACACAAACCTTTGGAAATTCTGGCTACTTTGTTGGAGATCAAGGAAAATATCTGTTGCAGCTTGAATAGAAAAACCACAAAGTGTTGCATTTGAGTTTGTAGGCACACCTTGAGCTTGAGCGAACACAAGCTGTAAAAAGTCTTTTGTTTGGGATGGTGTCAAGCCATCTAAACCAAACATCACAATGTGGCTTGCAGGTAACAAAACCTTAGATATCCAAAATGCACTATATTGAGCTTCCATATTCCCATCCTCTTTCGGTTTTATTTGAGAAATCCGAGTCTTCGGTCTAACAAAGATATCTTAAACTGTCAGCAGTAAGTCCACAAACATAATTTGATAAAAAAATGAAAGATTATGTTTGATGCTTCATCTTGAAAAAGATACCTTGAGAATAAAGAATCGAGGTATACATGAGCAACTCCTACTTAAACTATTTGAAATGTGCATTTGCAACAAGAGACTTTTCGGAAATTGCAAAGCTAGAAGGTAATAATACAACAAACCTATCTGAAATTATCTCTGGGGGCTTTGAATATCGAACATCAAATAACAAAACAATTTTGCCTTGTCCTTTACTTTCCAATCAAAAGTTCCAACAAGGCTCAAGCTTTCAAAAAATCGTCAACGAGCAAGCAACATCTTTCCAAATTGAATTTACATCCATTGATCGGTATGCTTTGTTCTTAGGTTTAGTTGAGCTGTTTAGAGATGAGTTCTTGATCAAGGCTCTCAAAGGTAGCTACAACCCAATCAAAGCTTTCGCAAAAACCCATGCTACCTTATTCAACTTGAAAATTGACAAGCTATCGGACATCCAATTGGCAAATACAAGCCAAGATTTATTTGAGCAGGTCTTAGTTCAAGGTGTATGTTCAAAAAGCTGGAAGAATTCGGATTGGTTTAAGGAAATCCCCACAACTCGCTTTGGTAGGAATAATTTAGCAATTTGTAAGGTAGAGCATTTAGCACAGTTAAGAATTACTGCATATATCAAAAACAAATTCAGTGGTACAAATGCAAACCCCAATTCTGCATCAGCTTTCGCAAAGGCTCTAAATGATTTGTACCAATCAATCCTAACCAAACTGACAGATGCAAGAACTCAATTCCTAAGTTCATATATGGACACCTTTTGGAATCGCTTTTTAAAGGCACTCAACGATTCTCCTACCGAGAGTACAAAAAGTGCTTTTGCCAATTGGTATGGTATGAGAGATCAATTAAAAACCAATGCAGACATCAACCTTATGCTACAAAAAAATTTAGGGGTCTTTACACCTGCATTTTACGATCCTAGAATTCATGCAAAATTTATTGTCAGCCAAATCCTAATGGATAATTTGGAGTCCGATATTGAATTTGATTCTCTTAAGAACAATTGCCTAGCACTTAAGAACAACCTAGTTTTCAAATATTTAGTAGACCAAAAGCTACTTGCAGAGGATTTTAATGTAGTAGCAGCAAGCTATATTCACTTGCCATCTCCCTTTCAAGGCTTTGAAAAAGAAGAAAAGAAATTCAATGATCTACTCTACAACTGTGGATCAACACGAATCATTAAGGATGCCATGCGACTGGCTTTAGGTGTAGGTGGTGCATTTGGTGTATTCTATCTTTCAAAAAATAAAGGTATCAAAAGCTAATCATTCATTCTTAGGTACACCCTGCCAAGTATAACCCCAATCCTTGTATTGCTTGTAGATTTGAACTGCCATCTCTTGTTCTTCTGGTGTATATGATTTTTGAGAAAAAGCCTTATCAATCAGTAATTCTAGCTTTTTCCTAAGCTCTTTGTCTGTATCTTTGATTTCTCCATATAGCTTACACAAAGCATTTAGGAAATTTTTTTGATCTAAAGACAGCTTAGGTGTATGTCTAGGTATAATGACCCCAAAATAGTCTAAGTAATGCTCTACAGACCAAGGATCAAAAACCATCGCAATATCTGTAAAAATTCGATCTCTAATTGGATCGGTCATTTCTACCTTGAATCGGTGTAGGTACAAATCCAAATCAAAATCTAAAGATACACCCATTTGGGTCTTTAGTACATCTTCGCTATCTCTAAGCACATAGTGTTTTTTGTCTAATTCTGTTCGTTTCCAAAAAGAAAATCGTATAGTACGAGCCAAGTATTTAAACTTACCATAAGGAATAAGATCAAAGCCAAGCTCTGTTTTCTTGATTTCATAAAAGCTAGGATCTAGGAAGCCAAAAACATAACCAAACAAATTTCTTGCAAGACCTAGTGGGAAATAATTATGTCCCTTAGATAGAAAATAGGATGTAGTAAAATCATGCTCCAAATAATCTAGTAGCTCGTCAACTGTAGCTTGATTTCCTACCTTACTTTCAAAGCGAGCAACCACTTGCCCAGACCTAAGAACTTGCATTGTCAGCTTTAGAAGATTCTTTTGGTGGGTATCATGTACAAAATCGAATATCAATTCACATGGCTTTTCAAAAAAAGCATTGAGCTTTGGGATCGTAAACATTGGTACAAGGCTGTACTTTCTTTGATCCTTTTTCTCAATTGTGCAGCTTTTTATTCGAGTTTCAAAACCCTTTAAGAACTGTTCCATGAATTTTTCAGGTGTAGCATATATGAGATCAGCTTTCTCTATCGGCATTACACTTTCAACTAAACTGCGATAATACGAATCCGATTTGATCGCAGAATATGGGACTTTCAGTTCAAACCCATCCAAATCATCCGAATCGTCAAAGTCTTCAGGTAATTCAATAACAACAGGTGTGCCCTTTGTAGACATAGCTAAATTTCCTATCCCCAAAATCAATCGTAGGTATGTGATTTGTGAGTTTTGTGTGATTTGTGAGTTTTATGTGTTTTGTTTGGTAGTTTCAAACAATATTTGTATCATAATTTACAAAGGCAGTAAAGATTAAAAACAAATGCCCTATTAAAATTGAGTTCATAGCTGACCATCAAGATCAAAAAAGCTTGATTTTATGCATCCCCGAAATCAAAAAAGGTCTGCTCACAAGATACAGTAAATACAAATTTATGAGTAGCATTGCACTTGGGAAGGTATAGCAAAGAAAGCACATCGTTGCCATTCCAACGATATTGGTCAGCATAAAGGACAATACAACGAAAGTGATGTTGAAATAATCGTGCTTGATACCATTAGGGGTCATGAAATCAAGCTTGAATACAGTAATGTTAAACAAAGCGATGATCGCAACCAAAAGTAAAAGATTAGGTAAAAGCAAGGTAAACATATTGTTACTCCATTTTCATAAAGTTTTTTGAGTATTTGGGTTTTAGTTTTGCCTTGTCCATAACAAAAAAGTGTTTAAAAGTCAAGGAGATAAAAAATACTTAAGTATTAAAAACATTTGTATTTTTGATTGCGAGGACTAACTGCTCAATCACTGGCACTGAAACTGCATTACCTAATTGTCTTTTTGCATTACCCTGCTTGCATAGTATAAAATGATCGGGAAATCCTTGTAAGCGAGCAAATTCTCTATCTGTAAGAGATCTAAATTGCTTTTTTTTGTAAATGTGATCTATAAAATATTGGCAATATTCCTTTGATGTTTTTCCCAAAAAAGGCTTTAGTGCAATGTAATCAGGAGACCCTGTGGCAGTTAATGTAGAAAAGGAAACAGAGTCTGGGGAATAAATTCGATACATATCATCAATGCCTGTGCTTTGTTTAGAATTAACGAAATCGTATCTAATCTCTCTTTTCCCATCTTCATCAATGCCATCAAACCTTTTGAATATACCTTTCTGCACTAAATCCTCTAAGGTGTCTAAGGAAAAATCAAACAAATCCTTTGCTTTCATAGCAGCTTGAATATCTTTAAAGCTTAAGGGAGCTCCATCTCTCCCATATAACTGCTTGCCAAGACTTCTTCTCAAAGAAATAAAGTTCAAGCAAACACATCTCTCAAGCTCTGTAATGTGCATGAAATCCCAAGAATGTAGTGTTGTTTCGCCAGTCCTCACATCAGAAAAAATAAAATAGTCATTGAAGGATTTTTGCTTTCCTACAGAAGCACTTGAATCAATCCCAATTGGTGTGTCAGCTTGTCTTTGGTTTTTTTGGTACTGATCAAGCTTAATGACTTCCCCAAGTGAAATGTCTTGGCTTGTAGTCTGTGGCCAAGAAAAACGATCTAGTAAAGCTTGATCCCTAAAACCCACAAGAAAAACTCTCTCACGAGCCTGCACCAAGCCAAAGTCTTTAGAGGATAAAACCTTGTACTTTACAAAATAACCAATATCTTCAAAGGCTTTCAAAATAAATTTAAGTGCCTTTGAGTGTCTAGGATCTGTAAGGCCTTTTACATTTTCAAAGAGAAAGCATTTTGGTTGGTTTTCCTTGACAATTCGTATGGTTTCTAACCACAATCTACCCCTATCATCGTCAAAGCCACGATTTTTCCCAGCACTAGACCATGATTGACAAGGTACACCCCCAACAATCAAATCAATTGCTTGCCCAACATCGATTTGAGAAACTGCCTTAATATCTCCTAGAAAAAGCTCATTCATTGAAAAGTTTTGAGCATAAACTCTCAAGGAATCCCATTGAATTTCCGAATAAGCTAGGCACTTGCCACCTTGATTTTCTAGTGCCAGCCGAAAGCCACCAATACCTGCAAAGAGATCCACGAAAGTAAAATCCTTTTTAGACATTTCTTCTTCCTTTTGTTTTTCAAGGCTTTGATGCATCTGCTCTAGTTTGTTTAGAACAAGCTCTTTGATTTTCTTTGAAGAAAAATCAGCAGACTCTATCTGCTCTAAATCATCCTGTAAAAAGGAATCTAAGGAATAGCCAATCGCTCTTATTTGTTCGATAAGCTCTGATTCAATTGAAACTTGATGTCGCCTATGATTGATATACAAATACTCTTTAGTCAGCATAAAAACCCTTCAATTTAAATGGGATAGGTAGAGCATCAAATTACCAAACCAAACAACAAAAAGCAATCGAAATAACAAAAAGCAATTTAAAAAAGAATTGCATCCAAAGTAAATGGTAAAAAATATTTTTATGGGAAAAACTTTATGCCAAAATCTTGCCGAACCTTAAGAAATGTGATAAGCCTTTCTTATTCTAATACAGACCTTATTTTGAATCTGTAAGCTAAAAAAGGATATCCCAAATATGGAAAATGAAAACACACAAGTACTAGATGCTTTCAAAAAAATTCTTGTTGTACACCAAGAAAGAGATCATTTAGCAGAAAAAATAGGCTTTGCAAACACTTGGTTAGAAAAGGATCAAGATAGTTGCATTTCTGGACTCAAGCAGATGATAGATGAGCTTGTAGGTGAAGCATCCTTTTTGTATACAACCAATCGTGGTGCTGATGCTTTTTACCTTGAAAAGCTATGTCTAGCAAAAACAATTGTCAACGATTGGGGTTACTTGTACAAAGACCTACCCAACCGATTAGATTTTTTTGCACAAGCAAGTGATTTCTTACTTAACATTTTTAGCAGAACTCAAATCTGTGATCTCACTAAGCTAGAAATTCGTGTCAATCCAAACCAAGAAGTTGTGCAATATGATGCAATTCAAGCTGCACAAGAAAGCCTAGAAAAAATCACTAAGGTGTGTGATTTCAACCAAAAAATTTTAGCCTATGACGAAATCTTCTGCCAAAAACTAAAAGACATTTCCGAGCAATGCCAATTCAAACGAGATCGAATTGACGAATATGTCAAGATCAAGCTAGAAACTTTAGGGATTGATAGTAAGGAAAATGTGTCCTTTGGAGAAGAAATGTTTCAAAAGGATTTGATGATGCTGAAAGAACTCAAAAACTATGCATTCTTGAATGAAGATCAAAAAGCTGTTTTCATTCAAGAGCTAGAAGCTGAGCTTACTTTCCACCTAGAAAACCTAGAGCTAGGTATCAAAGCTATGGGGCATTTAAGTGCTAGCAATTTAGGGTCAATTACAGATTTTCTTGCTTGTGTATTGGATTACCTTTTTTATCTCAAAGACACAGACTTAGAAATTCAAAGCCTAAAAAATTGGCTGACAAAATTGAAGGTACATCTCGATCCAAACACTTTTTTTTCGATTGAAGATATGCTTAAAACAAATGAGCAACAGCAAATCTATGTTGAAGAAATTGAGCTTTTGTTATTACTCAACAATTTAGAATCCCTAACCAATGTCATGCCTATCTTTATGGATTTTGAACAGATCGCAGATGCCTTAGACCCTTTCTATCATCATTTCGCTCAAATTGGGGAGATTGCACTATCCAAGCTCAAGGCAAACGAGATTCTAGTACTTAGAAATTTCCCAGATGAAACAGGCTCTGCCCCCAACACCTTTGGTAGCTATGCAGATTTTATGGGGGATGATTCCGAGCAAGCAAATGAATCCGAAGAGCATGAAGAAAACCTAGAGTCCAAAAAAGAAGAGCTCCCAAACTAATTTAATCAAATATTTAAAGCTGACATTTTTTCTTTGTAGTGCGATCTTATTTTTGGCAAGATCTTTTTGAACAAAAAAGGATTGTATAAAAATGAAAAGAGTAATGCATAAAATTTTACAAAGAAACAAATATAGGGAAACCACATACACAGACATAAAATTGAATATCGAAAAAAGATATGTGGATGGACTTATGGGGAATTTTCAAACAGTCATTCAAGAAACCCTTGATGAAATCGAAAATGAAGCTTATCCTCAAACAAAATATCCATATCCCCAAATACAAGACAGTCAATATTATCACTTTATATATGATACAATCCCACAGCTAGATCAAATCCTACCAAGTTCAGTATTCCAAAATCAAATACAAGCTGGACTTAAGCTGAGAAAAATACACTCACACTCACAATCACAAGATGCATTAGATCAAGACACAAAGCTACCAAGCAACCTACCAATCAAAAACGATTACTACATTGCGAATATGATTGATGGGAATATGTCTAATTACCAAGCTAACAAAAAGCACTATCGAGTTTCTAGTCATATCGAATTTACTATGGTGCTGTGTCCTGCAGGGATTGGGAGTATGGGGAGCGATAATGATACTGATGAAACATATGCTTGTTCACCAAAGCACTCCATATTGGTTTCTAAGCCATTCTTGATTGGGGAAACATTGGTGACTCAAGAGTTGTATGAAACAATTATGCAAGAAAACCCTAGCATCCAAAAAAAGACCTACACAATATCAAATCGGCAATCAAAGCAAATCCTTGAGCTAGGCGATCCTACACAAAGACCTGTGGAAAATGTTTCATGGTTAGATGCAATTTCTTTTTGTAATCGCCTAAGTGAATTTTTCAAGCTAGAGCCATATTACCAAGAAATAGATGCTAGAAGCCCAGATTTGAAAGTCTTTTGCTTTAACATATACGCAAGTGGCTTTAGATTACCCTCCGAAATGGAATGGGAATATGCTGCAAAGGCTGGGAGAGATGCACCTATTAACTTTGAAGATATTCAAGCTTGTGGTTGGAGCTTTCTAGATAGCCAACAACAAATCCCCAATCCCTATTCTTCCTCAAGGAACATATTTATAATCCCAAATGTAAAACAAAAAAAGCCAAATGCTTGGGATGTTTATGATACTCTAGGTTTGATCGCAGAATGGACTCAAGATTTTCCAAGAGAAAATACAAATTATCTAGCCAAATTAAAAACACCAGCCTTTAAGGATGTCTTTAGCTTTGAAAACTTGCCAAGAAACACCAAGCAAAGCTTAGGTGTCAAAAGCACTGTTGATCGTGTTTTTTTTGAAAAAGGTGCAATTGTTCCTGCAAAAGATAGTAAAAGTATATCATCCAAAGGCAATCAAGCAGTTTTGAGAAATCATTTTTTTGGAGATGGGGATGAACTAGCAGCATTGGGTAATGTTGGACTTGCAAAAAGAAATTGGCCAAACAATAGCTTTTTCGATGGGGATATTAACAACCAATCTAATTATGTTGGGTTTCGTATTGTCAAAAATTACACAAAAAAAGATTTTAAATAAATATTGACTTACTTTCCATTTTGTACTAGATATGTCAGAACAACACAACCAACAAAGAAATAATGATATGGAACTCTTTTTACTTGCTCTCGTATGCCTATACATTTTGTCCGAAATCTTATTCTACATAGAAACAGAAAAAGATTGTCTTTGGTGTCACAAACAAATCAATGAAGATACTAGATATGATCGGAAATTCTGTTCTCAAGCCTGTAAAGAAGCTGCAAAAAAGTATCAGCAATGAACTTATCTCAAAACCAAGAAAGGAACTCTATTCTATGAATAGCACTACCTACAAAATCCCTAGCGTAGAAAAGCTACAAGACTTGATCGATGCAAAATTTGACAAGGATTTATCTCAAAAAGAAATCGAAACCATATGCCATAGAGAAATGCATCAAATCGCTCAAAGCCTTGAAGAAGTGCTAGAAGAATATTTGTATTTTCAAGGAATCTCTCCACAAATCCTAAACAAAGTTGTTTCAAGTAAGATTCAATGCGATGTCTTGGCTCATTTTCTAAAAGAAAACTCTGAGTTTTTGGAAGAATTGAATATGGTACTTGCTGACCTAACATTTCTTTCCGAGCAACCTATTAAGCTACAAAAGCTGACTAGAACAATTCCTTTTGATTTGTTAGATAAGCAAAGAGACATTTCAAAAGAATCATCAGTCAGCTGGATCACACAAGCACAAAACACCTTGAATGAAATCCTAGGATTCAGCAAAATTGGATTGGATTTTATCACAATCGAAAACGATCTAGAAATTCATTCAGTTCTCAGCCTAACTCAAGAAAAGGCTCAACAGCAACTGGATTTGATTTCCACTTATCTTGCTAATCATAAAACCGAGCTAGATGCCTTGAGTGATACAGACAAGGAAACCAAATACAAGGCCTTCCTAGAAAGTATTGATGCAAATTTCTTCCCAAACCACACAGAAGATTTTCAAGAATTTCTAGAGAGTGTTTGGACAAGTGGCTTAGATGATGTTCTTACAAAAATTATTCAAGATATGAAGCTTTTTGAAATTCGTAAGCATCAACTAGAACAAAGCAAGGAAGCTGAAAAAGATGTGCCACCACAAATCATGGCAATCTTTGATCGGTTGAAAGCACCTATTCTATGCAAAAGAATTGAGCTATTGGGAGAAATGGTGCAGGATATCAAAAGCTATCATCAAGATTTCGAGCCTACACTCTGTTCATCTATCGAAAACAAAATTGAAGAATTTAAAAGCCAATTAGTCTAATTATATTTTTGACTTCCTCATATATTCGAGGTATTTTAGTCCCATCAAGGTTTCATAACCAAATATTGTTCATATGGCTAGATCACTTTCTAGGTAAATTTTTGGAGCTTTTCTATGGTCGATTATGGTACATCTAAATACATTACAATCAAAGGGATTGAAAGGGTTAAGGAAGAAGGCTTTGCAAAAACTTGGGATGTTAAAAATCTAGCAATACACACAATGTGGCTACAGTATTTCTTGAAAGACCAAGCAATTAACATTGTCCATAAGCTCTTAGAACATAGTACTTTCAATTCCACCATACTTAAAACAATTCTTATGTCTAGATTACATTGTGATGATTGGTCTTATGTGTACAAAGACCTAACAAACATTCTCTCTCAGCTAGAAAATGTTGCCAATCAATTCACAGAATACTTGATGGATACCGAAACACTCAAAAACTTGATCACAGAGCATTTCAAGCATATGACTAGGCATTTTGAAAACCCAACTCAAGTAATCCAGCTAGAAGCATCTATGTTTCAAAATGTACTTGATGACTACAAAAAAAAAATGTTCTACGATCCTGAGATGCTAGACATTCTACAAAATATCAGCGATATCATCGAACATATCACACTAAACTTACACAATTCACAAAACCTTTTAGAGTTAGAATAAACCCCATTTTAGGATTCAAATTAACATGATTTCAAATCAAGAAAACCCAATAGCTAGCCTAAAAACAAACAATTTCGCCCTATTGGGTGTAGCTGGCTTTGTCGCTCAAAGACATTTAAAAGC
>Ga0194118_10001913_pt1 | contig 27886 bp, 20 predicted proteins | sample TA2MahsurfametaG_2_FD_148662 | JGI IMG/M metagenome (GOLD analysis project Ga0194118, IMG submission 148662) | Freshwater microbial communities from Lake Tanganyika, Tanzania - TA2015013 Mahale N5 surface | ecosystem: Environmental > Aquatic > Freshwater > Lake | place: Tanzania: Lake...
GGGGGATTGCGTTTCTAAGGGTGAATCGTGGTGCATCGCCCCCGGCAGTGTGCTGGTGCTGGCATCGCAAGACGATCTCGACTCGCCCGAGTGGGCAGGAGAAAGAGCATGAAGACCTTCTTTGCTATCGGTGCGTTGGCCCTCGTGTGCGCCGCCCAATCGTCCCAAGCGGATGTCGTGGAATACATGCCGTCGTTCGCGAACGTTGTCACTGTGGACGACCCAAGCAATCCGGCGCCAGCTGATGGTCGGTGGTACAGGGACCGGAAAGCCCCCGGAGGGTTCGTGGGCGGGCAGGATTTTCAGGGACGTACCAACACGCTGAAGATCAGTATTCTCGGGAGTTCCCAGGATCCCAGGGGCCCTTTCTACCACTTGGAAGGCCGGGAATACGGCTTCAACCAAAACTCCACCAGTTGGACCCTGAGTGCAGATCTTTTTGTTGAAAACGGGTGGGCGTCGTCGTCGAACGGTCTGAGACGTGCGGAAATGTGGGGCGTGTCGCTGAACGCTGCAGGCCTCGGGTGCGCCCTTCCGGCCATCGGCTTCACCAACGAGGGTAGTGGCGTCGGCCGCTTTCGCATTGCCAATGGCCACTGGACTGAGACCTGGTTCGACATCGCTGCAGCCGTGAACTATGGCGCTTGGAACTCGTTCAAGATTGAGTTCGATCCCACCGCTGACCTTTTCAAGTACTACGTCAACGGCGCCCTCGCGACGTCCGTCTCGAGCATCGTGCCCCCGCCAGGTTTTAACCCTCTGCTCGGCGGCAGGTCCACTGGTCTTGGGTCCGTCATCATGCAGACGTACAACTACGGCCAGGACTACATGGTGGGATGGAGCAACGTTCCCACCCCCGGCGCGGCCGCGCTGCTCGGCCTCGGCGGCCTGCTCGCCGCGCGTCGTCGCCGCTGAGTTCGCCCCTCCCTCGGCGCTGACCACACAACTTCAGTTCAATCCTCCACGGCCCGGGCACACGCTCGAGCCGTGGTCGTTTCGCCAAACGGCATCCGCACGCCGCAAAACGCGAACGCCCCGGCCGTGTGGCCGGGGCGTTCGCTCTGGACTGCCGCTCGCGCCGCCCGGAGGCGACACGGCGAGAGGTGTGGTCGCCGGCCGAAGCCGGCGGGGATGCGCGAAGTGAGGGTCAGCGGCGGCGGCGCGAGCCGACGAGGCCTGCCGCGCCCAGGAGCGCGAGCGCGCCGGGGGCGGGAATCGTGCCGGCCGAGATGGCCTGACCGGCGGTGCTCTCGTAGGCGTAGTCGACGACGGTGAAGCTCGACGAGTCGAGCGAACCCATCTGAACCTGAACCCAGCCGTAGCGGACGTTCGCGCCCACGCCGAAACTGATCCCGACATACCCGCCGCCCGACTGGAATTCGGCGGTAGGGTCTTCGGCTCCCGGGTACTTCTTGAGAATCAACCTGTCCAGCGTGTTCGTGTAAAACCCGGCTGTCGAACCGATGGGGCTTGGGGGGGCGAAATTTTTTGCATACAGGGGATGAACAGGGCCTTTTTCAGCAATCCCTTGACTCCCGATGACGCTGGTGCTGTTGCCCACTGCCGCGAATCCGGTGTTCGGTTGCCCCCCTCCGACGATGACGAAGTCCCAGGCGTAGTTCGCGCCTTCGAAATTGATCGCCAGGGTGTACCAAGACGACTGCTCCTGAGTCACGACGGCGTTGATCGGTCCGCCGTAGACGATCGCGGCGTTGGCCGAGGTGGCCCCGGCCAAGGACACGGCAAGCAGGGCCCCGGCGGTGAGCGAGGGGCAACGGACAACGAGCCGGTGGATCGAGAGTTGCAACATATTTTTTAGGTTCCTAAATCACAAAGGCCACGCGACGAGTCCAAGCACACTGCATTGGACTGCACACCCGTGCCACTCCGTAGAGGCGTGATTTCCCGTCACCCTGCACAACAAAATCAACAACTTTCGCAGACGGGCCCGCAAAAACCCGTTTCCAGCGTTCCACGCGGGGTGCGGTGGCCGGCTCGCGCAGCGCATGCCGAGCAATTGCCCCCCGAATCCGCGGTCATTACCCGAGAGACATAAACGCGCCGAGAGCGTTCACCAGAGACACCAGACGGCACAAGCGTCTCTCGATGCCCCGAGAGACAACCCGGCGAGACCTGAGCGACGGTCGGCCAGGCACCCGGCGACGCCACTCCGCTGGCCCACTGTCGGGGAGGCGAGCGGGACGGCCGGCGGGAATCACCGCGAGCACGCGCCCCAGGCGCTGAGCATGATGCCCAGGTCGGCGCCGTCCACCGTCCCGTCGGCGTTCAGGTCGCCCGCGATGCCGGCAATGGCAAACGGCTTGGTGACCGACTGCGTCCCCGACGGTGCCTGGTCGGGCACGGTCACCAGCGAGGGCATGCCCTTGCCGGCGGGCTCCACGCGCACGTTCCGGTACTGCACCGCGGGCGAGCCGGTCCATCCGTTGCCGACGGTGACGTTCCACGGCCCCGCACCCGAGAGCACCGATCCCGCGGGAACGAGGACGGTGGCCGAGTAGTGCCCGCTCGCCGCGGAGGCACTTCCGTAGAAGGGCCACCTTCCGGCATCGACCGCCGCACCAAGCACCGAGTTGTAGCCGCCCCAGCCGATCGTCGGATGAACGCCGTCGTTGACCACCAGCGCCAGGTCGGATGCCCAGCTGCCGACGGTGTTTCCGACGTAGTCGAAGGAGACGGACACCGCGTCCACTCGGGTCTGTCCCCAGTTCGCGAGCAGCAACCCGAGGTCCGCGCCGTCGACGATTCCGTTTCCGTTCAGGTCGGCCACGCAGTCGGCGAGCGGCAGGCCGCGCCCGGCATCCTCCCACGAGGCGACCTCGCGCCATCCCGGCCCGGAGTGCAGCGCCGGATCGAAGTTCGTCCGGCTCCGCATGATCGCGAGCGGCCCCTGGTCCGGCATCAGGTGGAAGGGTGACGAGGTGTCCTGCACCCAGCGCCCCAGCTCGTCCTTCGCGACCGCCCGGACCGTGCCCTGCGACGTGACCCACAGGCGCCCGGAGTCGCCGCAGGCCACGCGCTGCGGCGCGGTCACGCCGGCGATCGACGAGAGGCTGACGTCCGCGGACGTCATGCCCGGACCGACGCGGCCGAGGGCGTCGCTCGCGGACGTGACGAAGTAGGCCGATCCATCCTGCGGAGACACGGACACCGAACCGGCGCCCGACATCGGAACGGACTGGGGAACCACCGCTTCCGCCACGGGCGCCAGCGTCCGGTCGTACGCCGTCACCGTGCGGCGCGCGACGCTCAGGACCACCACGCGGTCGCGCACGTCGTCGTAGGCGAGGGCGGTCGGCGGCGCGGTGGGGGTCATGCTGCGCTCGAGCGTCCCGTCGGGCCGGTACGCATGCACCGACGTTCCGTCGTGCGCGTAGACGCGGCCGTCGCGGCCCACCGCGATGCCGCGCAGCGTGGAGAGCGTGCCGACCGGCTGCTGGCCGCCCGTCGCCAGGTTGATGCGCCGCAGCTGCGTGGCCCCGCTCGTGGGGGACGTGACCACCAGCGCGTACGCATCCGACGCATCCGCGCCGAACGACAGGTCGGCGAGCCCGCCGGCGGGCGACGCGATGACCACGGGCGACGGGGAAAGTCCAAGGCTCCCCGGCGTGAACAGCGACAGCAGGAGGCCGGCGGGGATGCTCGTGAAGCGCAGCGCGCCGCACGGGCGCAGCACCCGGACGCCATCGATCAGCCGGATGGTCCCGGGCTGCGTGGAGATGTCCCAGTACATCGTGTCGGCGGCGAAGTGCTCGCAGCAGACCCCGCCGAAGGTCAGCGTGAACACGTCGCTGTATTCCGACTGGAACACCGACTGCATCGCGTCGAGCCCCCTCGGCGTGGCCGGATCCCGGACGGTGAGCGCGTAGTCGGCGAAGGGCCCGCTCGGCGAGGCGCTCTCGAACGTGATGCAGTGGCCGCCGTTGCGCACCAGCTTCCCGTCGTCGCCCACCTCGAGCGCGTAGATGCCGCCGGCGACGCCGGTGACCTTGTAGCGGCCGTAGGCGAGTGTCGCGACCCCGCCGAGCGCCACCTGCTTCGCGATGTCGTGCACGCGCACCCATTGCTGCGGACCGGAGGAATAGACCTGCTGGATGCACAGCTTGTCCTTCAGCCCGGCATTCGCGATGTACTGCATCGCCCCCGAGAACGCGCCGCTGCCGGTCGTGCCATCGACGGCGCTGGTGCCCATCAGCATGCCCGCCACCGCGATCGAAAGGGACGCGATCGGGTAGTTCGCCTGGGCCTGCCAGTTGCCGGTACCGGGCAGCAGCTCCGGGAAGCCGTGGTTCGCCGCGTACGCGAAGACGTTCACGAACGAGGTCGGGCAGCAGTACATGCCCCCGCCCGTGCCGTTGCCGTCGGGAGGAAGCGAGTCCCGGAACTGGTCGAGGTCCGGCATGCCGGTGATCGAGGCGGAGAATGCGCTCGGGCCGCCGTAGGTCGCCACGATGTCGGCCACGGCCGGGGTGGAGGACACCGCCAGTGCCAGGATCGCTGTCCGGAAGTCGAGGGAGCGGTTCACGGTCGTCTCCTTTGGCTGCATGGCGGCATCGCGGGGCACGGCATCGGCCGCAATGCACTTGAAGTCGGCACCCCCCTGGTTCGGGAACGCATTTGCGGGGTGCCGGCCGTCACGAAACCGTACGTCGATGCTGCGGATCTTGCGTTCAGCTCGGTTCAGCGCCAAAAAGCCGCGAGTTCCCCGTCGCGATGCGGCGGGGGACTCGGGTGTCCCGTGGGTGCCGAGGGCGTCGGCAAGGGGCAATGGACCTGATCGGGCTCGAACCGACAACCTCTTCCATGCCATGGAAGCGCTCTTCCAATTGAGCTACAGGCCCGCTCTTGTGCGCCCTTGCGGGCGTGTGGAAGAACGAAGACAGTACTGCGCAATCCGCCGCAACGCAAGCGCCGCGCGCGATGGACGCGTGCGGCGCGGTGTTCGATAACAGCGTGGCGTTCGGCGTGCGCGGGGCTTGCGTCCCGCGCACGAGGGATCACGCGCCGTTGATCGCGCTCACGTATTCGGCCTTCGGGCGGATGCCCACCCACTTGCCGACGGGCTGCCCGCCCTTGAACAGGATCACCGTGGGGATCGACTGGATGCCGAGTCCCGCGGCGATCTCCTGCGCGGCGTCGATGTCGAGCTTGCCGACCTTCGCCTTGCCCTTGACCTCGGTGGCCACCTGGTCGATGGTCGGGCCGAGCATGCGGCAGGGTCCGCACCACTCCGCCCAGAAGTCCACCAGCACCGGCGTTGCCGAGTCGAGGACCTCGCTCTTGAAGTTGGCGGACGTGAAGGTGACGGTGTCGGCTCCGGCCATGGTGCTCTCCTTGGGTTCCCGTAACTCGCTCGGTGGCGGGCCGCGCGCGGAGCTCCCGGCGCGACCCAGGCCGGAAATGGTAGCCCGGCCGGGAATCGCGGAGGAAGCACGAAAGACGGGGTTCCCGGCGGCCGATGCTCTCCGCGTGACCGCACCGGACCGCCACGAGCACTGGCTGACGCTGACGCTGCAGGGACGCCGCCAGCGCCACGCGCTGCGCGCGCCCGGCATCGTGCGCATCGGTCGCGGCGAAGGCAACAGCATCGTGCTTGGCAACCCCGCGGTGAGCCGCGAGCATGCGCACCTCGAGTGGGCCGAAGCGCCTGCCGGCGGTGCGTGGCGCGTGACCGACCGCGGCAGCGCCTCGGGCACGTTCGTGAACGGCGAACCCGTGCGCCCGTGGCACTCGGCCATCCTGATGCCCGGCGACCGCCTGGGCATCGGGCCGCTGTCATTCAACTACGAGCGCCGCGCGCCGGAGGACCCGGCGACAGTCGTCACCCGCATCGATCCCGGCGCCGACGAGCGCATCGACCATCTCCAGCCTGCCGCGCTCGAGGCCTTTCACCTGGAGGCAGTCGTCGCCGCGGGCGAGGCCATCCATGCCGCGGCCGACGAGCGTGCCGTGGCCGAGGCCGCCGTCGGTGCCATCGCGCGCGCGAGCGGCTTCTCCGACGTGGCGTTCGTGCGCACGGGGCAGGGCAGCATGGACTTCGAGGTGATCGCCGCGAACGGCCACGCCGCGGACCGCCTGCGCCTCAGCCGCAGCGTGCTCGCGCGGGCGCGGTTCGGGCCCGTCGTGGTGAGCGATGCCGCGCACGAGGGCGACCGTCACCGCACGCTCGCCGAGCTGCGCATCGAGCGCGTCGTGTGCGTGGCCGTGGAGGTCGGCCACCGCTGCCACGGGTTCATCTACCTCGCCGACGGCGGCGCGTTCCGTACGGCGCTCGAGCCGGTGGCCGCGCTCGTTCGCGCGGTGGCGTCGGTGACGGCGCTCGCCCTGGCCAACCTCGAGCGCATGCGCACCACCGAGCGGCTCGAGGCCGAGCAATGCGCGATGTTCGACGGCACGCTGCAGGCCCTCATCGCGGCGATCGACGCCAAGGATCCGTACACCCGCGGCCACAGTGCCCGCGTCGCTGAGTTCGCCACCATGATCGCGCTGCGCGCGGGGCTCTCGCCCGCGGAGGCGGACCGCGTGCGCCTCTGCGGCCTCGTGCACGACATCGGCAAGATCGGCGTGAGCGAGGACGTGCTGCGCAAGCCGGGCAAGCTCACCGACGAGGAGTTCCGCCATGTCGCCGAGCACCCGGTGACCGGGCACGACATCCTCCGCGGCATCCCGCAGATGGCGGACGTGCTGCCCGGCGTGCTGCACCACCACGAACGCTGGGACGGCCGCGGCTACCCGCACCGCATCGCGGGCGACGCCATCCCGCTGATCGGCCGCATCGTCGCCCTGGCCGACTCGCTCGATGCCATGACCACCAGCCGGACGTACCGCGCCGCGCGCCCGATGGCGGAAGCGGTCGACGAGATCGCGCGGTGCGCCGGCACGCACTTCGACCCGGTGCTCGCGGGGATCGTCGCCACCATGGACCGCGCGCTCCTGCAGGGCGTGGTCGGGCTGCACGTCTTCGGGCCCGGTGCGCCAGCCATCGCCACGACGGCCGGGCCCCCGCAGGCTGCCTTGAGGTCGACCGCCCTGCTTGCGCTGCCCGCGCACGAGCACGCGCCGTCCGCGCCCGCTCAGGCCTCGACGCGTCGCACCGCGTAAGCGCGCCGGTCGCTGCCGAGCCGCAGCACGAACACCGTCCATGGGTCGCTCCCCGGCCCGCGCAGCGCGCGCTGCCATGCGTCCGGGTCGCACGCGCCGCCGCGCGTGCGCACCGTCACGATGCCCGCGCCCTGCGCGGCAAGCCACGCCGCGAGCGTGCGCTCGCGCGCCGGAAGCTCCTCGACCACCTCGAACGCCTCGGTCCATGCGGCCATCGGGCCTGCGGGCGGCCGTTCGTCGGTGAGGATGCCGAGCCCCGGTGCGGCCTCGGCAGCCCCGAGCGCGTCCGCCACCGGAGCGAGGAGCCGCGCTCGCTCGAGCGCCGGATCGGGGACGAGGAGGAACCGCTGCATGCCGGGGCGTGCCTCCGGCATGCCCGGTGCACCGGTGATCGAGCGCCCGGCATGGGCCTGCGTCGCGGTGTTCATCCCCTGCGCCGTCGCGAGCGCGCCGGTCCACAGCACCTGCTGCACCAGCGTGCCGCGGTGCGAGATGAACTCCACCTCGTCGGCGGGTGCGCGTTCCGTTGGCGCAAGGTCCATGCCTGGCCCGAGCTTCACTGCCGCGCCGCGCCGCGAGCGCAGGCCGGGGACGATCGCGCCAAGGGGCGGCAGCAGGTCCTCCGTCCGCGCGAGTCGCGCGCCGCCCGCTCGGCGCGCCGGGTCCGCGTGCGCGAACGGCGCATCGCCCGGCGCGGCCACGGCATCCGCGCACCGCACCGCGGTGCCCGCGTTCATGCCGGCCATCCACGCGCGCACGGGATCGAGGTCGATGCCCGTGGCCTGCGCCACGGTCGCCAGCGCCATGAGGTCGCCGCCGATCCCGCAGCAGAGGTCGTCGATCGCCTCGGCGCCCGCGGCCCGGAACCGCTCGGCCTTGAGCCTTGCCACCTCGGGGGCGCTCGCCATCTCCGCGCCGGGCCGGTCGCACCAGAGCGTGCCCGCGCGCTCCCCGAACCGCGCGCGTGCTCGCGTGCGAGCCAGGGAGAGCTCCACCGCCGCCGCGACCACCGGCGCGGCATGCGTCCTGCGGAGGCGCTCGATCACCGCGGGCGCGGGCGCCGACTCCAGCCCAGCGAGGTCCGCGAGCATTGCCCCGCAGCCGGGCTCCGCGAGCGCACGCCAGGCCGCGAGCGCGTCCGGCGCGCGCGCATCCACGGCGTCAGCGCTTCCCCGCCTCGCGCGCGGAGGCCGCGTCGCCGAGCAGCACGGAGAGCGAGCGCAGGTCGTCGGTGGAGTCGAGCACGATCTTCACGATGATGGTGAGAGGCACGGCGAAGAACATGCCCGCCACGCCGAGCAGGTAGCCCCACACCACCAGCGAAAGCAGCACCACCAGCGGCGAGAGCCCCAGGCGGGAGCCGAGCATCCGTGGCTGCAGCACGCTGCCCACCACCACGCCGAGCACCGCCTGCACCGCCGCCATGGCGATGGCCACGCCCCATCCGTGCGACACCAGCGCGATGCCCACCACGATCAGGCTGGCGGCGATCGAACCGATGGTGGGGATGTAGTTCAGGAAGAACACCAGGAAGGACAGCAGGAACGCGAACGGCACGCCCAGCGCCGCGCACGCAACCCAGTTCACGGCCGCCATCACCAGGTTGAGCTCCGTGATCACCACCAGGAACGAGCGGATCTTGTCCACCACGTTCGAGAGCCCCGCGCTGCGCATGGCCGTCGGGAACGCAACGCGCATCTTCGCCGGGAAGCTCGATGCCTCGGCGATGATGAACGCGCTCACCAGCAGCACGAAGAGGAAGTTCTGCAGCACCTTCGCCAGGCTCAGCACGATGACGTCGGCGAAGTCGGCGATCTTCCAGTTGTGCGCCTCCGCGAGGATGCGCTCGGGATCGATGTCCACCCCGCGCGCCTTCAGCTCGCCGAGGCCCTCCAGGATGAATCCGTCGATGCGCCGCTCGTACTCCGGAAGCAGCGGCTTGATGTCCGTCGCCGACTGGCTGAGGTAGTAGCCGATCCCGAGCGCTCCGCCGATGGTGAGCGCGAGCACCGCGAGCAGCGCGATCCACCGCGGCAGCCCGAGCTTGCCCTGCAGGAAACCCAGCGGCAGGATGGCGATCATGGAGATGAACGCCGCGGCCAGGATCGGCGTGATGATCGTCGAGGCCTCGCGGATGCCCGCGGCCACGATCACGATGCACGTGAGCGTCAGGAGGATGGAGAGTCCGCGGCCGCGCGCCTGCGGCGGGGTGCCCGGTGCGGGCGATGGGGTGGAGGCGATGTCGGAGAAGGGCATGGCGTATCAGCGGGTTGCGGGCCCCGGGCCCGGCTCGATCGTGCGGATGCGGATGTCGCGGTACTCGACGCGGTCGCCGTGGCCGAGGAAGGCGATGTGCCCGGCGGCGCGGCGGGCACCGGGATGGTCCTTGCCGCTGAGCGTGCCGGCGGCCGTCGCGGCGTCGAGGTCGCACTGCTGGATCACCCGCCCGTTCAGCGTGACCGTGATGCGGCGCCCCTGCACCACGATGGCCTCGTCGTTCCATTCGCCCGCCGGGCGGAGGGCCTCTGTGCTCCCGGTGCTTTCGCTGATCCCGTAGACGCTGCCGTGGCGCTGCCAGGGCTTCAGCCAGCCGCGGTACTTCTCGTGGCCGTCGTCGAGCACCTGGAGCTCGAGGCCCTCGTATGCGGCATCGCCCGCGAGCGGGGCGCGGATGCCGATGCCGTTGTTCGCGCCGGGCGTGAGTCGGAACCGCAGCCGCAGCTCGAAGTCCGACCACTCGCCCGTGGTGTAGAGGTTGGTGCCGGTGGGCCCGCACGCGATGGCGCCGTCCTCCACCAGGTAGCCCGCGGTGTCGCCGGTCCAGCCGTCGAGGTCGCGACCGTTGAAGAGCGGCACGAAGCCGGCTTCGGTGGTTGCCGGCTCCGCCGCTTCGCCCGTCGCGCCGCTGCGCGCGTCGGCGTGCCCAAGCCGCGGCTGGTTCTGCGCGGGACCGCCGCATGCCGCCAGTGCCGCACAGGTGAGGAGGAGTGTCCGCGCCGCGCGCAGTCGCATGGCCGCACGGTACCACGCGCCTACCCTGTCACCGTGGCGCGACGCACGCGAAGCAACCGGTCCGCGGACCTCGGGTCGCTCTTCGGCGACTTGCCCGCCGATCGAGCGATGGAGCGGGTGCCGCCCGTACCGGCCTCGCCTGAGGTGCGCGCGCTTGCGGCGCGCATGCCCGCGCACGTGCATCTCGGCACCAGCAGCTGGGCGTACCCGGGCTGGCGCGGGATCGTCTTCGGCGATCGCGCTCCAGCGGCGGCGCTGGCATCGGAGGGACTCGCGGCCTATGCGTCATGGCCGCTCGCGCGCACGGTGGGTCTCGACCGTGCGTTCTACGCAACTCCTTCGGCGGACGAGTACCGCGCGCTCGCGGCGCTCGTGCCGCCCGCGTTCCGCTTCACGGTCAAGGCCGACCAGCGTGTGACGCGCCCCGACATGGGCGCGGACGGGAGCACGCTCGGGAGCACCGTCGCCGTGCGCGCGGCCGGCGTGGCCAATCCATGCTTCCTCGACGCGGGCTTCCTTGCGCACGAGGTGATCGCCCCGGCGCGGGCCGGCCTCGGTGCGCTGCTCGGCCCCGTGGTGCTCCAGTTCCCCAGCCTCGACCTGGCGTCGCGGGGGCGCCTCGGCGGCGCGGAGTCGTTCATCGACCGGCTCGGCGGGTTCCTTTCCGATGCGCGTTCCATGCTCGGCGCGGGCGTCGTGCTTGCGGTCGAGGTGCGCAACCGCGAGTGCTTCCGCCCCGCGAACTCGCTGCGCTACGCCGCGGCACTGCGCGCCGGTGTCGCCGCGCATGCGTTCCTGCAGCACCCGACGGTGCCGTCGATCGGCGAGCAGCGGCGCGCGCTTGCGGAGGCCGGGTGTGATGCGTCCTCCTTCCCCGCCGTGGTGGTGCGCTGGATGCTTCCCGCCGGCACCACCTACCAGGCCGCCGCCGACCGCTTCGAGCCCTTCGACCGGCTGCAGGCGCCCGACCCGGCGGTGCGTTCCGAGGTGGTGGCGATCCTCGCATCCTCGGCCGCGGCGCGCCCGGGGTTCGTGGTCATCAACAACAAGGCCGAGGGCAGCGCGGTGCGGTCCGTGGAGGCCCTGGCGCACGAGATCGCGGGCGGCGGCCCTCCCGGCCACGCAGCCTAGGATTGGCCCGGGCCAGCAGCCCGCACACCATGCAGCACCGCACGACCGCCCTCACCGTTGCCACGCTCGCCGCGCTCCTTGGGCTGGCCGCCGCGCCGCAGGAACCGCCCGCGCCGGCCACCGCGCGCTCCATGCCCAAGCTCAAGCTGCAGCGCATCGCGCCCGAGATGGTGTTCCGCCGCCCGGTGCAGGTGGCGTTCGAGCCCGGCGACGACGCGCGCATGTACGTGCTCGAGCAGCCCGGCCGCGTGCTGGTGATCGACCCGAACGACCGCGCCGCGAAGGAGCCGAGGGTCTTCCTCGACATCCGCAAGCAGGTCAACTCGCGCGGCAACGAGGAGGGCCTGCTCTCCATCGCGTTCCACCCGAAGTTCCGCGAGAACCAGGTCCTCTTCCTCTACTACACCGCGATGGACCCGGAGCGCAACCGCGTGAACGTGCTGTCGCGCTGGAAGGCCGACAAGGACTCCGGCACAGGGAAGCCCGACAGCGAGGAGGTGCTCCTCACCGTCAAGGACCCGTACTCCAACCACAACGGCGGCACCATCCTCTTCGGCTCGGACGGGATGCTCTACCTGAGCTGCGGCGACGGCGGCGCGGCCAATGACCCGCTGCAGGCCGGGCAGGACCTCGGCACGCTGCTGGCCAAGGTGCTTCGCATCGACGTCGACCGAGCCGAGGACGGCAAGCCCTACGGGATCCCGAAGGACAACCCCTTCGTGGCGACCAAGGGCGCCCGCCCCGAGATCTGGGCCTACGGCCTGCGCAACGTGTGGCGCATGTCCTTCGACCGCGCCACCGGCGAGCTGTGGGGCGGCGACGTCGGGCAGAACCAGTGGGAAGAGGTCGACATCATCGTCCGCGGCGGCAACTACGGCTGGAACGCCCGCGAGGGCCTTCACGCGTTCCCGGGCGGCGCGGCCGGCGCGTTCGGGAGCGACTACATCGAGCCCGTGGTCGAATACCCGCACTCCGAGGGCGTGAGCGTCACCGGCGGCTATGTCTCGCGCTGCGCGTCGCAGCCGTCGCTCGAGGGCATCTACCTCTATGCCGACCTCGGCAGCTGCAAGGTGTGGGGCATCCGCGCGGAGAAGGGCAAGCTGGTGGCCGGGCCCGAGGTGCTGCATGTCACGCGCAACCAGCTGCCAACCAGCTTCGGCGAGGCCAACGACGGGACGCTGTACCTGGTGACGTTCGAGGGCAGCCAGGATGCGCGCGCCAAGGGCGCGATCTGGCGCATCGGCGCCGCGCAGTAGCATCCACCGCATGCGCACTGCCTTCCGCATCCTCGCGCGTTCGGTCACGGCCGCCCTTGCCGGCGCGTTCCTCGTGGCCGCGGGCTGCGAGTCCGACTCGGACCTCTGGGGCGATGCCATGACCCCCACGCAGATGCAGCAGGCGCAGATGGGCGGGCCCGCGCCGGTCAACGAGTTCGCCACCAGCAGCGGCGACAGCGAGGACCCGTTCGTCGACAACGCGAGCTACCCCTTCGTGCAGGGGCCGTGGTGGTCGAATCCGGCCTACAACGGCGGCTGATCGGGAAGGGCCGACGCGGGGCGCGAAGGGACTCGCCGCAGGTACCCGGCGTCGTCGACCGGCCGCGCGCACAGGATGCGGATCGCGTCGTCGAGGAGGAGCGGCGCCAGCCCCCAGCAGTCGACGCCCACGTCGAGCGAGCGACCAAGCTCCTCGGCCGAGCCGTGCGAGTGCCCGTGCAGGTGCAGCGCGCCGTCCCACATGCCGCGCCACTGGCGCAGCGGATAGTGGTGGCAGACCACGCGCAGCCGCACGTCGGTTCCGGGCCCCCGCACGCGGAAGGACCGCGACTCGTCGACGCGGTCGAAGCAGCGGGCGAAGGCGCGTGACCCCGGGTCCTTGTTGCCGCGCACCAGGCGGATGCGGCGGCAGCGGATCCGCGCAAGGAGCGCGCGCGCATCGCGGCGCGCGCCGGAGCTCTGCCAGTCGAGGCTGCCGAACACGTCGCCGAGGTGGAGCAGCACGTCGCGGCGGCCCACCCGGCGGTTGATGGCATCGAGCAGTGCCTCGTCCATCTCGCGCACGTCCGTGAACGGGCGGCCGAACCGGCTGATCGCGTCGGCCTCGCCGAAGTGCGTGTCCGCGGTGACCCAGACCGTGCGACCCATGGCCAGAGGCTATCGGTTCGCGCACCCGTGGCCGCCCGCCGGTGCGCCGTACACTGCCTGCCCGATGGCCCGGCACCTGCTCCAACTCGAGGGGCTCGACGCGGCGGCGCTCACCGCGCTCCTCGACCGCGCCGAGGCGTTCCTTCCCATCGCGCAGCGGACGGCACCGCCCTCCGATGCGTTGGCCGGGCGGCTGGTGGCCAATCTCTTCTACGAGGACTCCACCCGCACGCGCCTCAGCTTCGAGACCGCGGCGGCCCGGCTCGGGGCGCGATCGCTGGCGCTGCAGGGGGCTGGCTCCAGCTCGAGCAAGGGCGAGTCGTTCCTGGACACGGCGCTCAACGTCGAGGCGCTCGGCGTGGACGCCATCGTCGTGCGCAGTGCCATCGCCGGCGGAGCGCACCTGCTCGCGAGGCATGTGCGGTGCTCGGTCATCAACGCCGGCGACGGACGCCACGAGCACCCCACGCAGGGGCTTCTCGACTGCCTGACCGTGCGTCGCGCGCTCGGGTCCATCGAGGGCCGCACCGTGGCCATCGTCGGTGACATCGCCAACAGTCGCGTGGCGCGAAGCGCGATGCACGCGCTCACCATGCTTGGAGCCACGGTCCGGCTGGTGGGGCCCCCGACGCTGCTGCCGCGCTCGCTCGGAAGCATCGTCCAACACCCCGAAAGACTGTCGATCAGCCATGATCTTGACGCGATCCTCGGCGATCTTGATGTCGTCATGATGCTGCGCGTCCAACTTGAGCGCGCGGCAGGGGGTGGAGTCAGCTCGGATTATCGGATTCAGTACGGCCTCACGCGTGACCGGGCCAACCGGCTGCCCCCGCACTGCATCGTGATGCACCCAGGGCCGGTCAACCGAGGTGTCGAGGTGGATGACGATGTCGCCGACGACGCCCGCAGGAGCCAGATTCTCGGACAGGTGTCCAACGGAGTCGCCATCCGGATGGCCGTACTTCAAGGCTGCATCGGGAGTTAGGTCTCGGCACCGGGATGCTTGCGGCAAATCGGGGTGACCGTGATGCAGGTTGCCCCCCTGCCATGCCGATACGCTGTGCGACCCCCCCCCTCGCTGTACGCGGGAACCGGGGTGGGCGTTTCCGCGCCGTTGGCGCTTGACAGTTGGTTCGTCCCTTCTGAGGTTGACCTCACCCATGAGTCCCGATCGGAACACCGCCAGCCACACCGCGCTCCGGAGGACCTCGGCGCGCCGCCTTGACGGCGCTGGTCGCGGTGCTCGGCACCGCGCTCTCGGGGTGCGACTACGACAGCTGGATGGACCCGAGCCGCACGGGCTACTTCGAGCACACCCCCACCTCCATCCCGATCCTGCGCAAGATCGACGTGATCGAGGTCGAGCAGGATGCGTTCGCCACCGAGATGGGCCCGCCGCTTGCAAGCGACCTCATCCCGGGGACCCCGGAATACACCTACGCCTCGGGCGACGTGCTCGAGATCCAGATCAACGACCTCTTCCAGGTGGACAAGCCGGAGCAGTTCCGCCGCACCGTCGACCAGTCGGGCAAGGTGCTGCTGCCGATCGTCGGGAGCGTGGTCGCCGGCGGCCTCTCGCAGAGCCAGTTCGTGACGGCGCTCGAGGAGAAGCTGAAGCCGATCATCCGCGACCCAAAGGTCTCCGTGACCGTGGTCGAGGGCCGGTCGTTCACCTTCGTGGTGGACGGCCAGGTGCGCAACGCCGGCGTCTACGCGCTGTCACGCCCGGACTTCGACATCGAGCAGGCCGTTGCGCTTGCAGGCGGCGCCAACGAGGGCGTGGTGCGCGTGCGCATCGTGCGCACCCTCGAACCTGCCGATACCGAGGGAACCGCTCCCGCACCGACCGCAACGCCCGCACCGACCGCGCCGGAGGCCCCGAAGCCCGGCCCCGCGCCTGAGGCGGCAGCCCCCTCCGCGCCCGCCCCCAGCGTCGACGACCTGCTGAAGCAGATCGAGCCCGCGCCCGCCGCGGAGAAGCCCGCGAGCCCCGGCGCGCTCCGCACGCCGGGCATGGTGGTCGACGTTGACCAGCTCGAGGCGCCGAAGGTCGCCGAGCCCGCCGCGGTGGACGAGGCCGCCGGCACCCGAGGGCCCGCGACATCCGTTCCCGCGCAGGAGTCGCGGTATGTCTTCGACACGCAGAAGCAGGAGTGGGTGTTCGTCCCCGCCGGCAACGCCGGGCCCGGCCGCACCGAGGGCACGCTCGCGGCACCCAACTCGCCGGAGGGCGCCATCACCGGCCCCGCCGCCGCGTCCTCGGAGGCGCGCATGCGCACGCAGGCCGTCGACTACCGGCTGCCCAACGGCAAGAAGACCCGCGTCATCCTGGTGGACTGGGCGAAGCTGCAGAAGGGCGACCTGACGCAGAACGTCTACGTGCGCCCGGGCGACAAGATCCACGTGGAGAGCGACCTCGGCGTCGTGTACATCGACGGCGAAGTGTCGCGCCCCGGCGTCTACAACCTGCCGCCGATCGGCGAGCTCACGCTCAGCCGCCTCGTGTCCGCGGCCGGCGGACTGGGGCAGATCGCCATCCCGCAGCGCGTCGACCTGATCCGCAAGATCGCGCCCGACCGCGAGGCGGCCATCCGCGTGAACCTCGCGGCCATCCGCAACAAGGCCGAGCCCGACATCGTGATGCGTGCCGACGATCACGTGATCATCGGCACCAACTTCTTCGCCACGCCGCTGGCGGTCATCCGCAACGGCTTCCGCATGACCTACGGCTTCGGCTTCCTGCTTGACCGCAACTTCGGCAACGACGTGTTCGGCGCGCCGCCGGTCAACGTCGTGGGCAACTGATTTACCGCGACTCGCCGAACCCGCATCGGCCCCGCGGCGTAGGGAGGGAGCCAACCGGAGTCGGCGGGTTTGATGGAGTTCGAGCTTCCGCATGACGACCACCGCAGCCGGCAGCCACCCGCGTGCCGACGCCGCACCCGCGGCGCCGGGGGCGTTGGCCGTCGATGCGCGCACCGCGTGGATCGCGGGCGGCGTGTGGGCCGCGATCTTCGTCGCCACGTTCTGGGACTTCTTCCGCGCGCAGGTGAGCATGGCGTTCGGCCAGGTGCAGGACTGGGGCCACACGCTGGTCATCCCGGCCATCTCGGGTTACTTCATCTGGCTGAAGCGTGACAGGCTCGCCGCCATCGCGTTCCGTCCCTCGTGGCCGGCGCTCGGCCTGCTTGCGCTCGGGCTCGCCATCTACTCGGCGGCTGCGTTCGGGCCGGCGGCGCTGCAGCACCACAACCTTCGCGGCCTTGGCGTGGGCGTCGCGCTCCTGGGCTGCCTCCTGACGGTCTTCGGCACCGAGGCGTTCCGCTACCTGTGGTTCCCGTGGGCCTACTGGGTGGTGTTCGGGCAGTACATCTCCGACCGCTTCATCTCGCGCGTCACCGAGCGCCTGCAGGACTGGAGCGCCATCGGCGCGCACCTCCTGCTCAACATGCTCGGTCTCGACACCGACCGCGTCGGCAACCTGCTGACGGTGCACTTCTCCGACGGCACATCGCACCCCCTCAACGTGGCCGAGGCGTGCTCGGGCATGCGCACGCTCATGGCGTTCCTCGCCATCGGCGTGGCGCTGGCGGCGATCGGCCTGCCGCGCTGGTGGCAGCGCGCGCTGCTCGTGGCCGCCGGCATCCCGATCTCGCTCTTCGTGAACGTCCTCCGCGTGGCGTCGCTCGGGCTGCTCTCGACGGTCGACTCCAACTTCAGCACCGGCGAGTTCCACAGCATGGTGGGGTTGGTGTGGCTGGTGCCGGCCTTCCTCCTGTTCCTGGGCGCCATGTGGGTGATCCGCAACCTCGTGGTCGACGTGCCCGTCGCGGCACCGAAGGGCGGTGCGTGACATGCGCATCCTCCCCTCCGTCCGCACCGCCTACGTGCTCGTCCTGGCGACGCTCGCCGTCGGCGGCCTGGCGATGCGCGGCGCCATGAGCGCGCTCGACGTCTACCTGCGCAAGGAGCCCGTGGCGCTCCGCGCCGACTTCGGCTCCATCCCCGCCGCGCTCGGCCGCTGGAAGAAGGTGGGCGAGGACCAGCAGATGGACTCGGCCATGGTCGAGTCGCTCGGCACCGACAAGTACCTCACCCGCAGCTACGCGATCGACGGTGACCCCGCGAAGGGCATGATGCTGCTGCACCTTGCCTACTACACGGGCATGATCGACACCGTGCCGCACATCCCCGAGCGCTGCTGGGGTGCGGGCGGGCTGGTGCAGCTCGGCGAGCCGGCGCAGATGCCGCTCGCCGTGGAGATGCTCGCCTCCACGCGGCCCGATGCCCCCGTCAACGCCGCCAGCGGCAAGCCGTACCCGATGGCCACGGTCGTGGACCCGGTCACGCAGGCCTCCGAGGACGTGGCGCTCCCGATCGGCGACTTCGCGATGACGCTGACCACCTTCCAGGACCCGAAGGCGCCGCGCTTCCAGCAGCTCGGCGGGTACCTCTTCATCGCCAACGGCCGCTGCACGCCCAGCACCATCGCCGTGCGCTCACTGGCCTTCGACCTCACCGACCGCTTCGCGTACTTCTGCAAGCTGCAGCTCTCCGCCCGCTACCCGCTCGGCGACACGCCCCCGGCCCGGCTCTTCAGCGAGCAGGCCGAGGACTTCCTCACCCAACTCCTCCCGCACCTCATGCGCCGCCTCCCCGACTGGCCGTCGGTGGAACGCGGCGGCCCGACCCGGGGCTGACGAACCACAGGACCGCCATCGATGGCAAGCAAGCTCAACCGCAAGTTCCTCCTCGTCGTGATCGGCTTCTCGGCCGCGGCGATCCTGCTCCTCACTGCCGTGGTGCTCGTCAACCAGCTGTGGCTGAAGAACGCCGAGCGGCACGTCCGCGCCGGCGACGAGCTGCTCGCCCAGGGCAAGGCCCGCGAGGCCTACGGCATGTACGGCCGGGCCGTCAGCAAGAAGCCGGAGTCGGTGGAGTACGTCGGCAAGATGGAGGAGGCGCTCGGCAAGGTCGTCGCCAATACCGCCGCGCAGTCCATCGAGGACTACCGCAACCTGATGATGCTGAAGCGCGCGCGCACGCGTGCGCAGCCCGGCGACCCGGAGCAGTGGCGCATCCTGATGGATGCGCTCGAGGACGAGGCCGAGCTCTTCGCACGCGGCGAGGGCTGGCTGGCGATCGAGGGCGTGGCGAAGGAGATGAAGGACGCCATGCCCCCCGGCAGCGACGGCCTGAAGTCCGCCGAGGAGGCGCTCATCGCCGCTCGCGCCGAGCGCCAGGCCGTGCTCACCGACGGCGAGCGGAGCGACCTTGAGCGCCAGGCCGAGGCCTTCATCAAGGTGAACCCGAAGAGCTGGCGCGGCTGGGGCGCGCTCGCCGGCCTGCGCATCGCCGATGTCGGCAACCTGCGCAACACGGGCCAGGAATCCGCCGCGGTGCGCCGCCTCGAGCAGCTCGACCGCACGATCGCCGACATGAAGTCGTCCGTCGACGGCAACGACCCGCGCGCCCGCTACGCGATGGCGCTGGTCGAGCTTGACCGTGCCACCCTCGACTCGCGCGTCGGCAACCGCATCGAGCGCTCGAAGCTCGACAAGGCCAAGGTGGCCGAGGCTGCCAAGCGCCTCGGCGACGCCGCCGTGGCCACGGACCGCTCGCTCCTGGTGCGCCAGGCCGCGGGCCGCATGATCGACTGCCTCGGCGTGACCGAGGCCGCCGCGTTCCTCGACACGTGGACCGCCGCGCATCCCGCGGACCTGCTGTCGGCGAGCTACCTGCTCGAGTTCGTCAGCCGCATGGGCGACCAGGAGGGCGGCGCGGACCGCGTCCGTGCCGTTGCCCGCCGCATCCTCGACCAGCCCACGCTGCCGACCAGCCTCATGGCGAGCGTGCAGCCCGAGACCCGGGCGCGCGCCATCCAGGTGCTGATCGAGTCGGCCATCACCGCCGGCGCGCGCGAGGGCGTCGATCCCGCGCGCAAGGCCGACCTCGACAAGGAGGTCATGGGCCTCCGCGGGGAGCTCCTCAAGGCGCTGCAGAACGAGGAAGCCGCGCCCGGCATGCTGGCCGCGGACGCCAAGATCCTCCAGTCGCGCGGCGACCTCGCCGGCGCGGCCAAGAAGTGGGAGACCTACTTCTCCAAGGTTCCGCAGCCGCCGGCCGACGCGTTCCTCTGGTCGACGCTCGTGTCCCGCGCGCAGGGCGACCTCGGCCTGGCCATGCAGACCGTCACGCGCGGCACCGAGGCGCACCCGACGGACCTGCGCCTCGTGATCCAGCGCGCCGAGCTGGCCGCGCAGCTGGGCCGGTTCCCGGAGGCGGCATCGCTCTTCGAGGCCGTCGCGAAGGCCCTCCCCGAGGAGGACCGGTTCGCCCGCTTCGCCGCGGACGCGCGCATGCGCGCAGAGGGCGGACGCGCGCAGCAGGCGCCGGAGGTCGAGGGGCTCGACCAGGCGATCCGCGCGAAGGACTGGACCAAGGCCCGCGAGCTTGCCGCGAAGTGGGTCGAGACCAGCAGTGGCGCGCTGCAGGCGCTCTACGCGCAGGCGCTCGTGGAGCAGGAGGCCGGCGACCGGGCCAAGGCGCTGCAGTTCGTGCGGGCCGCGCTCGACAAGTCCCCGCCCAACATCGACATGGCGCGCATGGAGGCGACCCTCGCCACCGATGATCCCTTCGAGCGCGTGGAGATGATGATCGCGCGCATGGTGCCCGACCCGAAGCAGCGGCCCGCCGAGCGCGTCCGTGCGCTGCGCGGCCTGCGCGATGACCTCGAGCGCCAGCTCGTGGACCTGCGCCGCTCCGGCTCCGCCGACCTCCCCAAGGTCGAGGGCTTCATCACCAAGGTGACCGCCGCGCTCGCCGACTCCGAGAAGGAACTCGCCGCGAACGGCGGCGACCCCGCTGCCGTGGAGGTGGCGTTCGTCGAGTCCCTCGAGCGCAGGGACTTCGCCGCCGCCGAGCTGCACGTCGCCGCCGCGGCCAAGCTGGGCTCGGCCAGCCCCGCGCTCGAGACGGTGCTCCGAGCGCGGCTGCTCGACGCGCAGGGGAAGACCTCGGAGGCCATCGCCTACCTGGAGAAGGCGCGGCAGTCCGGCCGCACCGAGGCCCCCGTGGCCACCACGCTCGCCGCCATCCAGGAGCGCATCGGCAACGAGCCCGCCGCGCTCGCCCTCTGGAAGGAGGCGTACGACCGCCGCCCCAACGACCTTGCGAACGTGCGTGGATATGCGCGCGCCCTCGGCCGGTCTGCGCAGGGTCGCCAGGGCCTGGAGATGCTGCGCGCGGCGGTGTCGGCCAACCCCGCCGACGTGGACACGCTGACGCTCGCAGCCGAGTACGAGGCCGTGTACGGCGGCAAGTCCAAGGCCGTCGACCACCGCGAGCGCGTGATGCAGCTCGACTCCAGCAACCGCCAGAACATCGCGGACCTCTATGTGCTCCTCCACCTGCCCCCGGACTTCGGATCGGTCCGCGACGACCGGGGCCGCCCGCGCTACGACGCGCGCACCTGGGCCGCGGTGCCGCCCGACGAGCAGCGCCGCCTGCTTGCCGACGCCCGCCGCCTCAACGTGGAGACCTCCGAGCGCCTCTACGAAGCCACCATGCGGATCGCCCCCTACGACATGCGCATGGCGCAGACCAGGGCCGCCGTGCTCCGTGACGAGGGCAAGACCGCCGAGGCCATCGCCACCCTCCGCACCGTGCTCGACCGCGCCGAGGCCGACGGCAAGGCGACGGCATCCATGTACCTCGAGCAGGCATTGTTCCTCGACGGCCTCGGCGAGCGTGCCGCGGCCGACGCGGCGCTGGCCAAGGCCCGCCCGCTGCAGGACCCCAAGCGTCGCGAGGCCGACTTCACCGACGTGGAGCTGCAGGCGCGCCGCGGTGACCCCAAGTCCGCCGCCAAGCTCCTTGCGGCCATCGTGGAGGACCAGGAGACCCTTCCCGGGCTGCTGCGGCTGGCTGACCTCTACCTCTTGCAGGGCGATGCCGCCTCCGCGCGCGCGACGCTCGACCGCATCCGGCCGCTCATAGGCTCAACCCCCACTCCCGAGACTCAGCGCCTCGTGGAGATGGTGGCGGTGGGCATCGCGAGCTTCGAGGCCGAGGCGCTTCGCGCCGACGGAAAGCTCGACGAGGCGATGGCCAAGATGGACGAGGCGCTCGTGGCGCTGTCCCGCGCCGAGGCCGCCGCGCCGCTCGACCTGCTGGCACCGCTCCGCCGCGTGCAGTTCCTCCGCAGCATGGCGGTCGCGCGCCAGGACAAGGCCAAGCTCGATGCCGCCATCGCCGAGGCCGACCGCACGCTCGCGCGCAACGCGCTCTACTGGCCGATGGTGTCCCTCCGCGCGGACCTGTCGCTCGACAAGCGCGACATCAGGGCTGCGCTCGGCGTGATCGAGCGTTTCATGTCGGCGCAGCCGGGCAGCGACGAGGCGCGCACGCGCCTCATGGACATGCTCATCGCCGCGGGCAACGTCCCCAGCGCCGTCGAGGTGGCGCGCGCGGGCGTCGAGCTCCGGCCGCAGGACCCCAAGTGGGCCGAGCGGCTCGGCGACCTGCTCGGGGAAACCGGCGACAGCGCCGCGGCGGCCTCCGAGTACGAGCGCGCGTTCTCGCTCGACCCGCGCTCGCTCCCCTACCTCGAGAAGTCCGCGTCCGCCCGGCTGGCCACCGGCAACGCGGCGGAGGCGCTTGCGCTCCTGCGCGGCGCGGCGGACCTCGTGCAGCAGTCCCCGGTGCTCAAGGCCGTGTTCGCGGCCGCGCTCGCCCGGACGGGCCGCCGCGACGAGGGCCTGGTCGCGGGACGCGAGGCGCTTGCGGCCGCGCGCGCCGCGACGGGCGATGACAGCCTGCGCGTGCTCGAGCGCACCTGCTTCGCGCTCCGCGAACTGTTCCCGCAGGACCGCGTCGCGGAGTTCGAGGCGTTCATGACGCAGGTCGGCGAACCCGGCCCGGTCGAGTGCGCGCTCCTCGCCGTCACGTGGTCGCGCGGCGGCCCGCAGGGCGCCGACAAGGCGATCGGCTGGTGCGTCAGGGTCGAGGCCATGGGTGACAAGGCGCCGGTCGGCGTGCGTGCCGCGTGCCTCCTGACCAAGGGCACCGCGCTCTACGGCAAGGGCGACAACTCGGCCGCGGCGGACGCGTTCGTGGAAGCGGCGACGCTCGCCCCCGGCAGCGCCGAGGCGCTCAACAACGCGGCGTACCTGCTCACCCGCACCAAGAGGGACCCGGCCAAGGCCATGGACTTCGCGGCACGCGCGGTCCTGCTGGAGCCGGCGCAGCCCGACTACCTCGACACGTTCGGCTACGTCCTGCTCAATGCGGGCAAGCTCGCCGAGGCAGAGGACGCGCTCGCCAAGTCGATCGCCGCATCGCCCTCCGCCAACTCGCTCCTGCACCTGGCGCAATTGCGTGCGGTGCAGGGCAACTTCACCGAGGCCCGGCAGGTGCTCGACCGAGCCCGCGCCCGGCCCTCGGACCCAGAGACCAAGAAGGACATCGACGACTTCGCCTCAACCCTGCAGGGGAAGTGACCGACCGACCAGACCACTGAACTGACCGCTGACCTGACCACTGACCTGATCCATGGGGCCATCGCCCCGAGGTTCGCACATGACGCAAGCAAGCACGCCCCCCGCCGCCCAGTCCCGCCCCGCGCCCGCCGGTGGCCCGCCGCGCGCCGCCCGCCCGGCCGCGCCCACCATCGACCCGGTGCGCGTCCTGCGGCAGAACCAGTGGCTTCTCGTCGGCTCCGCCGGTGCCGGCCTGGTGCTCGGCACCATCGCGCACTTCGTTTTCCTGTTCCTGTATCCGCTCTGGGGCGGGTCGGTGCTCTTTGAGATCCGTCCCGAGGTGACCGGCGCCAAGGACGCCGTGACGCGCGAGATCGTTCAGGACGAGGCGATCGCCCGCCTCGGGCAGACGGAATCGGCCAAGATGATCTCCAAGTCGGTGCTCGAGGCCGCCATGAAGGCCCCCGACATCGGCACCACCAAGTGGGGTCAGTACTACACCTCGGTGGACGAGCGCGTGAAGAAGTTGGAGGAGTCGCTCCGCGTCGGCCACCGCCGCGGCACGCAGCTCTTCACCATGAACTGGCGCACGTGGGACAAGTCGGACGTTCCCGTCGTCCTCAACCGCCTCGCCGACACCTACATGGGCGCACGCGACGCCGAGGAGAACGAGCGTGCCGCGCGCTCGAAGGGCAGCTTCGAGCAGAAGAAGAGCCAGGTCGAGGAGCAGATCCGCACGCTCAAGACCGAGATCCAGGACTTCATCCGCTCCAAGGGCATCACCGCCGGCCGCGAGTCGGACCTCGCCGACCAGCGCTCCTCGGAGAACCTCGCCCGCCTGCGCGACGACACCATCCGCGACCTCACGCTCGCCCAGGCGCGCCTCGACTCGATCGACCGCAAGATCGCCGACCAGAAGTACGAGGACGAGGACCGCCGCCGGGCGCTGGACGACCCGTCGATCCGCCAGCTCGAGCGCGACATGCAGATGCTGCAGGTGGCGCTCAACTCGCGCATGGACCGCTTCGGCGCCGACCACCCGGAGGTGAAGGACCTCGTGCAGCGCGAGGCTGCCGCCAAGGCCCGCATGAAGTCGGCGATGGACGAAACGATGTCGCGCAACCTGCTCGCCGACAAGATCGACTTCGCGCAGCGCGTCGTCGGGCTGAAGTCGCTCGTCGAGAAGCAGACGCTCGACCTCACCGAGGCGCAGAAGAAGCTCCAGGAGCTCACCGCGCAGATCAGCGCGCTCGATGCACTCAAGGAGCAGCTGGCGCAGAAGGAGCTCGAGCGCAAGGACCTGCAGGACCTCATCACCCAGCTCGACCTGCTGCAGGCCCGCGAGGACGCGCGCCGCGTGCGCCTCGTGCAGCGTGCCACCACGCCCAAGGAGCTGGACTTCCCGCAGCTCAAGTTCATGGTCCCCGGCGGCGCGGTGCTCGTGCTGCTGGTGGTGGCCGGCATCCTGTTCCTGCGCGAGTTCCTCGACCAGCGCGTCAAGCAGCCGAGCGACGTCGCCGGCGTCGGCGGCGCCCGGCTCATCGGCGTGATCCCCGACATCTCCGAGGATCCCTCGGCGCCGAAGGGTGCCGAGCTCGTGGTCACCGCGATGCCCGGGTCCACGACGGCCGAGATGTTCCGCCAGTTCGCGGCCAACGCGCGCAAGGCGATGGATGCCGGCGGCGTGCGGTCGGTTGCCATCCTCTCGGCGAACCCGGGCGGCGGCACCACGACCGTCGTCTCCAACCTCGCCGAGAGCCTGCACGCCATCGGCCGCTCGGTGGCCGTGGTCGACGCCAACCTGCGCCGGCCGCGCCTGGCGTCGATCTTCGGCGCCGACCCCGACGCGCCGGGCCTCAGCGACATGCTCGCCGGCCGCGCGGTGGAGCCGCAGGTCCGCGACGGCATCGCCGTCTACGGCCCCGGCACGCCCGACAGCCGCGTGTACGAGCGCCTGTCCACCGACGAGATGCGCCGCGTCATCGCGCGCCTGCGCGAGAAGCACCAGGTGGTGATCCTCGACCTCCCGCCGACGCTGGTCGCGGGCGAGTCGATGGTGGTCGCCGATGCCTGCGACGCGGCGGTGCTCGTGATCCGCGCGCAGGTGGACGAGCGCGGCCTCGTCGGCAAGCTCGTCGGCCAGCTGCAGGACTCGCATGCGGTGCTCCTCGGCACGCTCCTCATGCGTCCGGAACACACCGTCGGCGGTTACTTCCGCAAGAACGCCGAGCTGATGGCCGAGTACGCCAAGCCCGCGTCGGCTCCCGCCCCGGCGGCGGCCGCCGCAGCCGCGCCCGCGAGCCCCGGCGAGGAGTCCCCGTCCTGAACCGTCCGTTGCCATCCCTCCGGACAGCGGCATGAACGCCGGTGACGGACGCCGCTGGCTGGTGACCGGCGGTGCGGGCTTCATCGGCTCGCACCTCTGCGATGCGCTGCTCGCCGGCGGCGGCAGCGTCACCGTGGTCGATGACCTCTCCACGGGCCTGCGCGGAAACCTCGACGGCGCCATCGCCGCGCACGGCGGAAGGCTCGAGTTCATCGAGGCGAAGGCCTCGGACGCGGTGCTCGCCCTCGATCCGTCGCGCTTCGACGGCATCTTTCACCTCGCCGCGGCGGTCGGCGTTCGGCTCGTGGTGGAGGACCCGGTCTCGGCGGCCGAGACCAATGTCGCCGAGACGTCGGCCATCCTCGCCTTCGCCGCGCAGCGCCGGGTGCCCACGCTGGTGGCCAGCTCCAGCGAGGTGTACGGCAAGGGCGTCCGTGCGCCGTTCCGGGAGGACGACGACATCGCCTTCGGCCCGCCGACCGTGTCGCGCTGGAGCTACGGGCTCTCCAAGGCCCTCGACGAGCACCTGGCGCTTGCGCACGCGCGCCGCGACGGCCTGCCCGTGGTGGTGGCCCGCCTCTTCAACACGGTCGGCCCGCGCCAGCGCGGTCGCTACGGCATGGTGCTGCCGCGCTTCGTCTCGGCGGCGCTCGACGGCCGGCCGCTCGAGGTGCACGGCACCGGGCGGCAGGTGCGCTGCTTCTGCGACGTCCGCGACGTGGCGGGGGCGCTGGTGCGCCTCCTTGCCACGGCCGCGTGCCACGGCCGCGTGTTCAACGTCGGGAGCGACCGGCCCGTCACCGTCGAGGACCTCGCGCAGCTGGTCCTGCGCGTCACGGGCAGTGCCTCCGGCGTGGTGCATGTCCCGCATTCCGAGGTGTTCGGTCCCTCCTTCGAGGACCTCGCCATCCGCGTGCCCGACATCGCCCGCATCCGGGCCGCCATCGGCTTCGATCCCGCCATCACGCTCGAGCGGACCGTGGCCGACGTGGCCGCGTGTGCCTCGGGCATCGCGGGCGGGCTCTCGGGAGGTGCCGCATGACCTGCGAGGGCGTCGACCATGCCGTCCGCATGCAGGGCGCACTGACGCTGCTGGTGGACTCCGCCCCTGCGCTCGTGGCCAGCTTCCTGGCCACGGTGGCGGCCGTTCCCGTGGCCCGGGCCATCGCGCACCGCACGGGCGTGGTGGACAAGCCCGATGCCGTCCGCAAGCTGCACGGGCGCACGGTCGCCTACCTCGGCGGCGTCGGCGTCTTCGTCGGCGTGTTCGCCGGCATCATCGTCAGCGCACTGTTCGCCGGCGGCGACCTCGCGTCGCTGCCGCCGGTGCCGTTCTCGGTGGTGCTCGGCCTGATCGCCATCACGTTCACGGGACTTGCCGACGACATCTGGAAGTTCGACGCGCGCCTGAAGGTCGCCGGGCAGCTCGTCGCCGCGGCCGCGCTCGCGATCGACGAGATCGGCGTCAACGTGGCCACGGGCCTCATGACGCCGGTGATGGGCGGCCCGCAGGACGTGCTGTTCACGCTCGGTGGCTTCACCGTCCTCAATGCCACGGTCTTCTACTGGGCCGGCACCGCGCTGGTGGCCGCGTTCGTCCTCGGCGGCAGCAATGCCGCCAACCTGCTCGACGGCCTCGACGGCCTGCTTTCCGGCATCACTGCGGTGATGTGCATCGGGCTGCTCGTGCTGTCACTTGCCATCGTCTACGCGCTGCCGCCCGACCTCTCGGACATCGGCGGGCTGGCGCGCTCCATGGCGGGCGCCCGCGTCGTCCTGTGCCTGAGCCTCTTCGGTGCCTGCTGCGGGTTCCTGGTGTTCAACTTCAATCCCGCGTCCATCTTCCTCGGCGACGCCGGCAGCCTGCTGATCGGCTACCTCTCGGTGACCATCATCATGAGCTTCGCCAACCTGCAGCCGTTCGAGTGCCCGGCGGTGCTCCGCAACGGCGCGGAGCCCGTGCACACCCTCGGCACCGGCGTGATCCTGCCGCCGGTGGAGCAGCTGCCCACGAACGCCGGCTACGAGGGCTGCGCCACGCTCCTGGTCATGTGCGGGCTGGCCATGTTCGGCCTCCCCATCCTCGACACCACGCTGGCCATCATCCGCCGCAAGCGCGCGGGCGTGCCGTTCTCGACCCCCGACGCCAACCACCTCCACCATCGCGTCAAGCGCGCCGTCGACGGCTCGGTCCGCAAGGCCGTGCTCTCGCTCTACGGCATGGAGCTCGGGCTGGTCCTCCTCGGCTGCGCGGTCGGCACCTTCCTGCTCTTCCAGCCCGGCCGCATGCTGTGGCCGTTCCTGGTGCTCGTGGGCGCGTTCCTGCTCCTCGTCGCCGTGTCCATGCGCGGCACCGGCGCCGCGCCCACCTCGGTTCGCTCGCGGCGGCCGTCGGCAGATGCCGTACGGGGCGACGGCGCCGCCCGATGACCCACGCGGCCGGACATCTCCCGGTCCTGCTCGACACCGTCCTGCGACAGCTTGCGCCCGCCGCGGGCGAGACCGCCATCGACCTCACCGCGGGGCGCGGCGGCCATGCCGAGGCCATGGCTCGGGCGGTCGGGCCCACGGGGCGAATCCTGCTCTGCGACCTCGATGCCGAGAACCTCGCCTTTGCCGCGGATCGAGTGCGCACGGCCGCGGGCGCAGTGCCGCATCTTCACCATGGGACCTTC
>Ga0194118_10001915_pt1 | contig 27871 bp, 24 predicted proteins | sample TA2MahsurfametaG_2_FD_148662 | JGI IMG/M metagenome (GOLD analysis project Ga0194118, IMG submission 148662) | Freshwater microbial communities from Lake Tanganyika, Tanzania - TA2015013 Mahale N5 surface | ecosystem: Environmental > Aquatic > Freshwater > Lake | place: Tanzania: Lake...
GGCGCTTCATGGATGCCCATGAGTTCCCGCACATCCCGCTCGATGTAGGTCTGAAGGTAGCTGGACAGTTACAGATCAACGGCGTCTGTTCCAGAAACGCCCTGGAGCTTGGGAAACGAGGTCGACCAGATCCGCTCGAACGCCTCCTTCGGCGTCGTCGGAGGAGACCCCTTCTCCTCGTCCGAGAGCCCAAAGAGGTTCAGGACGGCCACCCGGCCGGCCAGCGATTCCCGCACGTCCTGCATGACCTCGAAGCCCTGCGATCCGGTCAGCCAGATGGCCCCCGGGGGCGTCGTCGGTCGATCCGCCAGCCGCTTGACTGACATCACTGGTGATACCATTATGTATCGGTGGAAATCGTGCAGGACACCAACGTCTTCGTCGCGGCTCTGCGCAGCGCAGAGGGAGCCAGTGCGGAGGTTCTGGACCGGTGTCTGGCCCGGGCGGATCAGACGATCATGGGGGCGGCTCTGTTCGCGGAATAGGAAGAACTGATCCATCGGGAAAGCCTGTGGCGGCGGGTGCCGGTCACTGCGGAAGAACGTGAGGCATTGCTGGACGACTTCTGCGCCGCGGCCCTCTGGCAGCCCATTTATTTCCGGTGGCGACCCAATCTGCCGGATGCGGGGGATGATCATGTCCTGGAGCTTGCGATCGCCGGTGGTGTGGAACACCTGGTCACGCACAACCTTCGGGACTTCGGGCGAGGCGAACTCAAATTCATTTCGCCGCAGGTGGTGACCCCGGCGCAACACTTGAAAGCCATGTCATGAAAACCATTCCTTATCGGTGCGACGAATCGCGGCACAAGGCCTTGCTGAGCGTGGCGCGGGAATCCGGGACCAGTGTCCAACGGCTCTTCGACAACTTCGTGACGCATGTCATCGCCGAACGTCAGGCGGAAGCCCGGTTCCTGGCACGCCAGCAACGGGGCAACCCGGCCCGTGGCCGAAAACTTCTCATGGAGATCCGGCAACGCCTCTCGCAGAAGCCCACTTGATGGGGACGGGGGGTATTGAGGACGGGGTCAGGTAACAATGACCGATGCCGCCTGGCGGACTGCACCCGTTTCGATTTCAATCGACCGACCGCCATCCGCGGATGGCGGCAACGGCGATCTTCGAAACAACGCGGTTCACTGAGCGGACCTTCCAAGGCCGCGGCATTGGGCACGAACCCGGGCCGGACTCGGGGAACGGATCGCGGATCAACTCTAAACGGGAACCACCGGGATCATTCGGAACCCCTTCTGGTGAATCAGATAGGGGAATCGTTCCCTGCCCCCGTTTCCGGCCGGCATAGTGCGGATGGGTGGCTCGCGCTGCGGTGATTCGGGTTGGGTTTCAGTCGGGTCCCGATTGACGGGGCTCGGGGCGCTCGCGAATGCTCAAGGGCATGATCCTTATCCGCGCTGCGGGTTCCCTCGCGCCTTTGGTCGCCTCGCTACTGCTTGTCTCGGCGTTGCAGGCGGAGCCGCCGAAGCTCCCCGGCGTGGGGGCGGCCCTGCAGGAGCAACTCGACCGCCATGAGATCGCCGGCGCGGTCACGATGGTGGTCACGCGCGATCAGGTGCGGCACCTGGAGACGTCCGGATTCGCCGATGTGGCGGCCCGGAAGCCGATGCAGGCCGACACCGTGTTCTGGATCGCCTCGATGACCAAACCGATCACGGCCGCCGCCGTGCTCATGCTCCAGGACGAGGGCAAGCTGGACGTCCGCGATCCGGTCTCGAAGTACCTGCCCGAATTCGCGGGGCTCAAGACGCCTTCGGGCCCACCGGCGAACCTCACCCTGACGCAACTCCTCACCCACACCTCCGGATTGGGCGAAGCCGGTGGGCCGGCCGAGCGCGAGGCCAAGACCCTGGCCGACCTCGTCCCGCTCTGGTTGGCCGCGCCGATGCAATTCGAGCCGGGCAGCCGGTGGGGCTACTGCCAGAGCGGCATCAACGCCGCCGGGCGAGTCGTCGAGGTGGTCAGCGGGATGACATTCGACGCCTTCCTCCAGAAGCGCCTGTTCGAGCCGTTGGGCATGAAGAGCACCACGTTCTACCCGGGAGACACGGAGCGCGCCCGCCGCGTCACCGCCTACGCCCGGAACCCGGCCACCGGATCCCTCGACCCCGTGCCGCCGCGACCCGAGTTCGGCCCCCGCAACCGTCCGCCGAAGGGCAACGGAGGTCTGTATTCGACAGCCGAAGACTACGCGACGTTCTGCCAGATGCTGCTCGGCCGCGGAACCGTTCGAGGCACCCGCTACCTCAGCGAGGCGTCGGTGGACCTCATGTCCACGCCGCAGACTCCTGCGACCTTGCCCACGGGGTTCTTCCAGGGCGAAACCTTCGGACGACGCGGGCTGAACTACGGCTGGGGCCTCGGCACCTGCGTGCTCAAGGCGCCCCATGAGGGCGTGGCGGCGATGCTCTCGCCCGGAACCTTCGGCCACGGAGGCGCCTGGGGCACCCAAGCCTGGGTCGACCCGGTACGGGGTGTGGCCTACGTGCTGATGGTCCAACGCTCCAACTTCCCCAACAGCGACGCCAGCGACGTCCGCCGCGCCTTCCAACAAGCCGCCGCCAAGGCCCTGGCCAAGCCGTAGGCAGCCAAACGTCGGCAGCGGGTGGGCTCCGGAATCGGGCGTCACCGACTCAGATGGACACCCTTCGATGAAGTCCTAGGATGAGATCCATGAAACCTGTGACGCCCGGTGAAATCCTTTTGGAAGAGTACCTCATCCCATTCGGCATTTCCCAAAATGCCCTGGGTCGGGCTCTGGGCGTCTCGCCAAGGACCGTCAACGAGATCGTTCTAGGCCGGCGATCCATCACGCCGGAGATGTCGATGAAATTGGGGCGATTCTTCGGGCAGACCTCGGAATTCTGGTTCCGAGTCCAAAGCAATTGCGATTTCCGCGAACTTCGGCAGCGAGAGCGGGCCCTCACCGCCAAAGTCCGTCCGTTGGCCTTGCTGAAAGCGGCCTGAGGATCCGTCAACCTCCCCGCTCGCCTTTCAGAACGCTCAGGTCTTGGTACCGAGGCCGGTGACGGTGTGGATCTCGAGCAGGCCGAAGTCGGTCCAGCGGCCGTTCTTGAGTTCCTGCTGGCGGGCCTTGGCCAGGAACAATCGCCGGCCGTCGGCGCTGAAACGGGCGTCGGTGATGCGGTGATGGGCGTCGATGCTGAAGCGATTGCGACCGGTGGCGGCATCGAAGAGCGCGAGGTTCCAGGTGCCTTGGAACAGCCGGCCGGCCATGACGAAATGTTTCCCATCCGGGTGGAAGGCCAGGGCTTCCATCAAGCCCTGCCCGCTCTCGCCCTCATGGGTCTGGTCCAGCTTCTGGCCGGTCCTCCAATCGAAGGATTGCCACCGCTGGACTCCGTTGCCCGCCATGGGATCGCGCATGGGTCCCATGCCGCAGGCGTAGAGCCGCTGCCCGTCCGGCGTGAACTCGAGAGCGAAGACCCCGCCCAGGAAGTGATGGCTCTTGATGATGCCCCAACTGGTCAGGTCGTCGGTCTTCCACTGCGAGACGATCCGACCACTCTCCAGATCCCAGACGGCCACCTCGCCCATCAGGTTGCCGGCGGCGACCTGTCGACCGTCCGGGCTGAAGGCCACGGCCTGCACCGGCGGCCGGAAGTCCCAGGAATGCCGGAGCGCTCCGCTCACCGCGTCATACACGCGGACCGAAGGCTCGGTGCCGGGTGCCGGGTCGTACCGGTAGCTGCCGGCGCGGTATTGGCCGGTGACGCTGGCCACCCAACGGCCATCGGGTGAACCCGCCAAATCCCACGACCAGAACCGGTGGGCCTGGACCGATCGGACCTCGCGGCCCGATTCCAGGTCGATCCAACGCACCACGCCATCATACCCGGACGAGACCAACCGACGGCCTCCCGGCAACAGGGCCACGCCACTGGCATAACTGCCATGGCGACCGATCTCGACCGCCTTGCCACTCCCCGTGTCCACGCGCTGCACCGAGCCATCGAGGCAGGCGGCGAACAAGGTGCTGCCGTCAGGAGTCGCCTCCAGGGCGAGCACGGCCGAGGGCAACGCGATGTCCTTGGCCTTGGTGAGCTTGGGCTCCACAGGTGGGCTCGTGGGCGACTTGGAATCTTGGTCAGCCATGGGTCACCTCGAGGTGGGAAGGTTTGCACGACCCGCGGGGCGTCTGGAACCCACGGGTCCGCCGCAGAGGTCTGGTTCGCAGGAGGGCGTTCATGCCAGCACCTCCCGGATGGGTTCGGCCCGGTCCTCGACCCGCCGGAACCCGGGCAGGTCGCCCAGGTCGTACAGCGCATGGGGATCGATGCCCAAGGCGGTGAAGATCGTGGCGAAGAGGTTCTTCTCGTCGAAGGCCTTGCCATCGACGTCGACCCCGTCGGCATCGGTGCCACCCACCACCACGCCCCGCTTGATCCCACACCCGGCCATCATCATCGACCAGGCCTTGCAATAGTGGTCGCGGCCACGGGCCTGGTTGAGCCAGGGCGTGCGCCCGAATTCTCCCATGGCCACCACCAACGTCGAATCGAGCAAGCCGCGTTCTTCCAGGTCGGTGATCAACTGGAAGATCACGTTGTCGAGCTCGGGCGTGAGCATCTGGTAGATCTCGTTGTGGAAGACGTGGCTGTCCCAGGGCATTCCGTTGGCCACCATCACGAAGGGCGCGCCATTCTCGACCAGGTGCCGGGCTTGCAGGGCATGCTGGGCGAAGGCCCCGGGTCCGTAGCGCTCCCGATCCTTGGCCGGCAGTTTCTCGAGGTCGAAGAGGTCGGCGCAGCTCATCAGCCCCTTTACCCGCTCGAAGACCGCGTTCTGGGAGGCGGCCGCCGCCGACTTTCGTTCGTTCTCGTATTTCCGCGTCAGGAAGCGCCGCAGGGCGTTGCGCGAGGCGTGGTCCTCGGCCGACAAGTCGGCCTGCCGCAACACGTTCTCGATGCGGTAGTCGCCACCCACGCGCACCGGGCCGTACTGCGCGCCCAGCCATCCGGCCCAGTTCCCGGCCTTGAACTCCTTGAACTCGTTCCCTTCGGGACACGGGTCGAGCAAAATGAAATTGGGCACGGGATTGTCGAGGTGCCCCAATTGCTGGGCCAGCACCGACCCGAGCACCGGACGCACGAACGGCGGCCGCGGAGCCGCTCCCCGGTTGAGCAGGTTGATGCCCTGCAGGTGCTCGTTCTGGTCGGTCTTCATGCAGCGCACCACCGCCAGCTGGTCGGCGATGGTGGCGCAGCGGGACATCAGGCCGCCGAAGTGGACGCCGGGAAGCTTTGTGGGGATGGACCCTAAGGGCCCGGCGCTGATCCGACCCGGCTTCGGATCCCAGGTCTCGAATTGGCTCGGCGCGCCGCAGAGCCAGAGGAGGATGCACCGCTTGGCCGTGCGCCGGGCCTGCTGGGCGAAGGCCGGCAATGAAAAGAGCCCCGCCCAACTGCCGAGCGACACCGCTCCGGCCGCCCCCAGGCCGGTGAGGAACTTCCGCCGGTGCAGCACGTGGTCGGGCTGACCGCAGGTGGCACCGGCCATCCCGTGGACGGTTCCATTCGGGTCGAGGAGCGGCATCATGGCATCAGTGGTTCACCTGGAATTCCGCGCCCGTCAGCAGCGCCCAGAGGAACTGCGAACGACCGCCCCGCCCCGGATGTTCCCGGAGATGATCCACGCCGGCCTGGAGCTCTTCGCGATCGGGGCTCCGGCCCAGGATCGCCCGGAAGGCCTCCCGCACCCGGGCGCGATCGTCGGGGAGGCCTTTCAGGCGCTGGGCGAGGTTGCCTGGATACGGCCGCAGGAGCGGTTCAAGGACCGGGGAGTTCGACAGGAACATCGCCTGCTGCAGCGTGGCATTGTACTCCGGGGTGCACAGGTCCGGAAAGTCACGGACCAGGGCACGCTGGAGCGACGACGCATCGACGGTGGGCGCCTTCACCGACGTCGAGGCCGAGGCCTTGTCCGGCAGGATCCACGGACCGGTGGCCTGCACCCACGCCCGGGCCAACTGCTCGGCGGACAACGGCTTCTCGAGGGCCCGCGCAAAGGCCTCGTCGGCTGGCGGTTTTCCCGAGGCGGGTCGCGAATCGAGCTGGTAGGCCCTCGAGCGCACCACGTTGCGGATCAACCGCCGCACATCGTAGCCGCTGCGTTCGAAATCGCGGGCCAACCCGTCGAGCAACTCCGGGTGGCTGGCGGGGTGCTGGGAATCCATCAGGTCCACGGGGTGGACCAGGCCGCGGCCCATCAGGAGCCCCCAGACCCGGTTGACCGCCGCCCGCGCGAGCAAGGGATTGTCGCGGGTCACCGCATCGGCCAAGGCCTGCCGTCGCGAGAAGGTCGGCTCCGACGGAGCGGGCGGGCGTTCCTTGCCCTTCGGCGGCACCACCCGGTACTTCTCCGGCCCATCCACCTCTTTCACGCCATCGGCCGGCCAAGGTTCGTCGACCCGGCGATCGTTGAAGAACACCAGTCGCGCCTGCTGGGACTCCTTCTTCAAGTTGGCGAAGCTCACGAACCCGCCGATGGCCGACTCGGCCAGCCCCGGCCCCGCCTCCGAGTCGACATTCTTCGACCGGTTGAAGGCGGCGACCATGCCCCAGTAATGGGCCTGCTTGATCTCTCGGGCCACCATGTGGTCGTGGCATTGGGCGCACCCGATTTGCACACCGAAGACCAGCGGGGCCACCGCCTCGGCCATGGCCTGGGGGTTGTTCTGGCGTTCGTAGAGGAACTGGACGAGGCCGCGCTCCGCAGGTCGGGCCGGCCGGGCCACGATGAGGTCGCGCACCAAGGCATCCCACCGGCGATTCTCGCGGAAGGCGGCCTCGAGGAACTCCGACCACCCGTGATCGCGACGCTGGGTCTCGGTCTTCGCCGTCGGGCGGCCCATCCAAAGCACGTCGAACACCTCGCGGAGGTGGCGCGCATGATCGGGGTGGGCCAGGAGCCCATCGACCACGGTCTCCCGGCGGTGGCGTGCCGGCAGGCGCTGGAAGGCGGCAATCTCGTCCTCCGTCGGGATGCGCCCGACGAGGTCGAGGTGGATGCGCCGCAGCCAGGTGGCGTCGTCAGCCGGGGCGGCCGGCCGCACCTTGCGGGCTTTCCAACCACGCTCCAGGAATCCATCGATGACCGCCGGCATGGGCATGCCCGCCGGAGGCACCCAGGCAGACTTGCGGGCCGGACTCGGTGTTGCCATGGCCAGGTTCGTTCCCCCCGGTCCCGCAGCCGGAGCGGCGGCGGGATTGGCCGCGAGCTTCTCGATCCCCGTCCGGATCACGGCGATGTGCTCATCGGACAACTGCCGCTTGGGCGGCATGTGCGGATCGGCCCCGGGCTTGAGGACCTGATAGAGGGGGCTTTCGTCAGGGCGACCCGGTACGAAGCCCGCCCCGCGTTCACCTCCCCGGAGCGCATTCTGGAAGGTGGAGAGATCCAGCCGTCCCTTGGACCGGGTAGGGCTGTGGCATTCGACGCAGTGTTCCTTGAGCACGGGTTCGACATGCGCCGACCAGAAGTCGGCCGCCACAAGGCTCCCCGACACGAGGGCGGCCATCCAGAGTCCACGCCGGCGAACGATGGACCAACTTCTTGGATGGATTTCCCGGGGCGGCATGGCGAACGGACAAGGCTAGGCCGCGCCCAAGACTGGCCGCAAGCCCGGCGCCCGACCGCAGGGCGCGTTGGAACGCACCAGCGCCCGGGCCGCCACCCACTCTGCCAGCCGGGCGCCGGTTCCCACCGGGACCGCCTCCGGATCGGGCCGCAGCCGGGACCGCCCGGGGCCGCCGTTTGCGGGAGCGCGGTCCGGCAGTAGCGTAAGCCTCGATTATGAGTTCCCATGCTGCGACCGACTCGCGAACCTGGTTCATCACCGGATGCTCCACCGGCTTCGGCCGAGCCGTGGCCGAGGCCGCCCTGCAGGCCGGGGACCAGGTGGTGCTCACCGCCCGGGATGTCTCCAAGGTCGAGGCGCTCGCGTCGGTGGTCCCGGACCAAGCCCTGGCCCTGCCGCTGGATGTCACCCAACCGGACCAGATCGAGGCGGCCCTCGAGGCGGCCATGGCCCGATTCGGCCCGCTGGATGTGGTCCTGAACAATGCGGGATACGGCCTGGTGGGGGCGATCGAGGAGTGCCAGCCCGACCAGATCCGCCGCTGCGTGGAGACCAACTTCTTCGGAACGCTGAACGTGATCCGGGCGGTGTTGCCCCGCCTCCGGGCGCAACACTCCGGCCACGTCGTCAACATGAGCGCCGCGGCGGCCATCTCCAACTACGCCGGGTTCGGCGTCTACGGGGCGGCCAAGGCGGCCGTGGAGGCGCTCTCGGAGAGCCTGCGGGCCGAGACCGTGGGCCTGGGAATCCGCGTGACCCTCGTGGAACCCGGCCCCTTCCGCACCGACTTCATCGGGCGCTCGCTGGAAACGGTGCCGCAACGGCTGGGCGACTACGACCGGACCTCGGGCAAGTTCGCCCAGTTCCTCAAGGTGATCGATGGCAAGCAGCCCGGGGATCCGATCCGGGCGGCCCGGGCAATCGTGGGAATGGTCCACGGTCCCAATCCGCCGTTCCGATTCCCGCTGGGCCGCTACCTGGTGAAGAAGCTGCGGGACCGGTCGGCCGAACTGGCCCGCGTGGCCGATGAGCACGAGGCCGCCGCCGCCGCCGCCGACTTCCCCACCGGCGGATGAAGGCCTCCCGTCGGGCCACGACAGCCCCTCCGAACGACGCATCGGCCACCGGCTCCTGCCGACGCCTGGTGCTGGTCCTGGGCGACCAGCTCGATGGCGACTCCGCGGCATTCGATGGCTTCGATCCGGCCCGCGACCGGATCTGGATGGCCGAGGTCGCCGGCGAGGCCACCCACGTGTGGAACTCCAAGGCTCGGATCGCGGTGTTCCTGGCCTCGATGCGTCATTTCCGTGACCGGCTCCGGGCCCGGGGCTGGCCCGTGGCCTACCGGGAACTGCAGCCGGGCGGCGCCGCCTGGACCCTGGGACCGCTGCCGGGGCAACCGACTCCACCGACCCCAACTCGGGACGAGGGCGGGGAGGAGACCCTCGCCGGGCAGTTCCGCTCGACCCTTGAACATCTGCGGCCGGCCGAGGTTCATGCGGTGGACCCGGGCGAGTGGCGCCTGCGACACGCGTTGCAGGAAGTCGCCTCGGGGCTTGGCATCGCTTGGATCGCCTGCCCCGACCGGCATTTCGTCTGCACCCCGGAGGAGTTCGCCCGACACGCCCGGGGCCGCAAGCAGCTGCGGCTCGAGTTCTTCTACCGGGAACAGCGCCAGCGCACGGGCCTGTTGATGGACGGCGACCAGCCGCTGGGCGGCCAGTGGAACTATGATGCGGAGAACCGCGAGTCGTTCGGCCGGGACGGCCCCGGCTTCGTGCCCGCCCCCAAGACATTCCCCCCGGACGCCGTCACCCTCGGGGTTCTCGACCTGGTGCGGGAACGATTCGCCTCGCACCCGGGATCGGTGGACCGGTTTGACTGGCCGGTCACCCCGGACGACGCCCAGGCCGCGCTGGACGATTTCGTGGAGCAACGGTTGCCCGACTTCGGCCGCTGGCAGGATGCCATGTGGTCGGGTGAACCCTGGCTGCACCATTCACGCCTGAGCGCCGCGATGAACCTCAAGCTCCTGCCTGCCCGTCGGGTGCTCGCGGCCGTGGAGGCGGCCCATCGGTCGGGCCGGGTCCCGCTGGCTGCGGCCGAGGGATTCATCCGGCAGATCCTGGGATGGCGCGAGTATGTCCGGGGCGTCTACTGGCACCTGATGCCCGGGTACCTCGAGCGGAACGGGCTCGGAGCCGACGAGCCGCTCCCCCCGTTCTTCTGGACCGGCGACACCGAGTTCAACTGCCTGCGCCATGCGCTGCGGCAAACCCTCGACCTTGGCTACGCGCACCACATCCAGCGGCTCATGGTGACCGGGCTGTTCACGCTGCTGCTGGGGGTTCGCCCCCGGGAGGTGCACGCCTGGTACCTGGCGGTGTACGTGGATGCGGTGGAGTGGGTCGAGTTGCCCAACGTGCTGGGCATGTCGCAGTACGCCGACGGTGGCGTGATGGCCTCCAAGCCCTATGTGGCCACGGGGAAGTACATCCAGCGGATGTCGAACTACTGCCAGGGCTGCCGGTTCGACCCGGCGCAGGCCACCGGACCCAAGGCCTGCCCGTTCACCACGTTGTACTGGGACTTCCTGTCCCGGCACCGGGCGATGCTGGCGAAAAACCCGCGCATGAGCCTCCAGGTGCGCAACCTCGAGCGGTTGACCCCGGAGCAGCAGGCTTCCATATCGACACAGGCCCTCTCCCTGCGAGCGGGCCTCCGCGCGGCCTCCCGGCCGTAGCCGCACTGGCGGCCTGACACAAGGATCCGCCGACGGCGCCAGGCTTGGGGGATGTGGGTTTTGGGCTTGACCTTGGCTTTGGGGCTTGGCCTTGGGGATGGCGGCTCCCAACAACGCGGGTCGGTGTCCCCCAGAGTTCTTCAAGGACACCGACCCGCGGCGGATGGCCTACGGACTCAGCGCTCGGCCTTGTCCATCTTGGCCGTGGCCTTGCCGGTCTTGGGGGCCGGCTTGTCGTACTTGCCACCGGCGCTGGCACGGACCAGGGCCTCGCCGCCGGCGTCGGTCTTCTGCAGCATGCCGCGCAGGTAGTCGCCCGGCTTGACGTCGTCGAGGCGGATCACCGCGCCGCCACGCTCAAGGAGACTCTCGTCGGATACCTCGATCGGGCGGGTTCCGGACTTCTTGGCCAGCACGATGGACTTGCCCTCGACGGCGGCGACCTCGCCGCGGAAGGGATAGGTGGCCCGCCGGGCCGAGACTTTGCGGGTCTCGATGACCTTGGCGGTCGATCCCGTGGCGGCGACTTCGCCGGCGGTGAGCGGTCCGGCCAGGCCCAGGGCGAGCGCCAGCGAGGCGAGGGCGAGGGGACGCAGGATGGAGGTATGCATGGGGGTTTGGATGGAGTTCATGTTGGATGGTGTTGGATGTTGATCGGTTGATGTCTCGGCCCACCGGACCATCGGGGGCTCAATTAAGACTTCGCTCGGTCCCATGCGGTTCTCCCCGACTTTCTTCACAACGTTGAAAAAAGTTTCGGTGACCTCCCACGGGCGACCCCGGAATCGGGGCGGCAATCCCCGTCCGGACCTCCCAATTGCGCTCCCCCCAAGTGGCCTGCGGCGTCGCCGGGCGATCCCCGTCGGGTAGCCCTGGAATCCCAAGGCCGGGTCGGTGTGCCCCGTGCAGGGTGGCGGGACGAGTTCTGGTGGTGAGGGTTCGGATCCGTGGAACCGAACCTGCCGGCGCTTTTGGAGACAGCGCCCCCTTCCCGGGGCGCCCGCCGCACCCGACCAGAAACGGTTCGTGCCGCCGCGCCGGCGAAGGGTTCCGGGGACAAACAACCCGTTGACAGCAGGCCAGCGAACCCTGTATTCAATCCGCCTTTTCTAGGAACCGATTATGCCGAATACGAAGTCCGCCGAAAAACGCGTCCGCAGCAGCGCCCGCAAGGCCGCGCGCAACCATTCCGTGAAGTCGAGCGTGAAGACGTTCGAGAAGAAGTTCCTCACGCTCGCGACCGCCGGCAAACTGGACGAGGCCAAGGCGGCCCTGTCGGTGGCGACCTCCGCCTATGCCCGGGCCGCCAAGGGCGGTGTCATCAAGCGCGAGACGGCCAGCCGCAAGGCCTCCCGCCTGCAGCTCCAGTTCAACCGGGTGTCCGCCGCCAAGGCCGCCGCTCCGAAGGCCTGATCGGGGCCGTCCCCCACCGAAGGCGCTCCACGAAGGCCTCGGATCGCTCGTGCGGGTTGGGCCGCATTCCCTTTGGCGGAGTCCGCCAAGCATTTCACCCGACAGCCGGCCCAAGCCCAGGCAGTCGATCCAGGGTTCCTCGCCTCCGACGACCCCACCGGTAGCAGGGTTGGAGTTTGTCCCGTCGGGCCCGTAGGGACGGAAAGGCCGCGGTTCGTCCCAACGTTCGCACCCCACCTGTTCAATTGGCAGCCCCCGACTGAAGGGCCCCTCCAAGACAACGGCATCCCAAAGGCCAGGGTGCCGTTTTTTTCTACCCGCACGCCACCGGGCTCCGAGGCGGCGGCGGCTTCCCCGAGGGATGACCCGAGGCCCACCGCCGATGCCAACGCGCAACCCAAAACCAGGCCGATATCAGGCCTTGCGGATGCAGGCGTAGGCGTTGTGGTTGTGGATGCTTTCCTGGTTCTCGGCCTCGACCTGATACCAGACGATGTCGGGATGCTCGTTGAGGCGCAGGGCCACGTTGCGAACCAGGTCCTCGACGAAGACGGGGTTCTCATAGGCGCGCTCGGTGACGGCCTTCTCGTCCACCCGCTTGAGCAGGGAATACATCTCGCTGGATCCGCTGGCCTCGATCCATCGGATGAGGTCCTCGATCCATACAACATGGCGGGACCGGATCTGCACCGTGACCTCGCCGCGCTGGTTGTGGGCGCCGTAGCGGCTGATGGCCTTGGAACAGGGGCAGAGGGTGGTGACGTTGGCCTTGATCGTGAGCACAAAGTCGAGGGTCGTCCCCTCGAGGCTCGCATGGAAGCCGACCTCGTAGTCCATGACCCCCTCCTTGCCCGACACCGGGGCCTTCTTGGTCAGGAAGAACGGGAAGCGCATCTCCAGGTGCGCGGCGTGGGCGTGGAGGCGCAGCTGCATCTCGCGCAGGATGTCGGGGATGTTCTCGACATGGACGACCGACCCGTGCGCATTGAGCACCTCGACGAATCGGCTCATGTGGGTGCCCTTGAACTCCTCGGGCAGATCCACGAACAGGCCGAGGGTCGCGACGGTGGCCTGCAGGTCCCCGGATTTGTCCCGGACCTGGACCGGGAAGCGGAGGTTGCGGACGCCGACCTTGTCGATGCGCAGCTTGCGGTGGTCGGGCTCACTTTGCTTGTCGGTCATCGGGGAGGTGGAGGAAAGGGGGATCACGGGGGCGGAGGTCGGGGCCGAAGGTGAAACCGAGGGATCGAGGACGGGAGACTGCGCAGGTCGGGAACCCAAAGCCCCTTCGTCGCATGAAGCCTCTTCTGGATGAGCCCCTTGGGGGGACTTTTGAACCTCTGGGCGGGTCGGGAGGGCTTTTTCGTGGTGGTGTTCGGTCAACGCCGGCGATCGTATCACCGCAAAATGCAGGCGCAAAAAAAGATTCGGTGCACTGTGAGCGAATCCTTATGTGTATGAAGCTGCTTCAACACCTCCTCGGCTCCCTCCTCGGGAGCCTCCTGCTGGCCGCCGAGACCCCGCGTTTCCGGGTGGTCACCTACAACCTTGAGAACTACCTCGTCCAACGATCGGGCGCCCGGTCGCCCAAGCCGGAGGCCTCCCGGCGCAAGGTCACCGAGATGCTCACCACCCTGAAGCCCGATGTGCTCGCCCTCCAGGAGATCGGCCCCACCAACGCCCTGCTCGAGTTGCAGGCGCGGCTGCGGGCCGAAGGTCTCGACCTGCCCCACTGGGAACATGTGTCCGGCTACGACACCAACGTCTTCGTGGCGGTATTGAGCCGACTGCCGATCGTGGCCCGTCGGTCCCATACCAACGAAAGCTTCCTGCTCGACGGCCGACGGTTCCGGACCAGCCGCGGGTTGCTCGAGGTGGACCTGGAGGCGGCCCCCGGCTACCGCTTCACGCTGTTCACCGCGCACCTGAAGTCCAAGCGCACGATCGGGGCCGCCGACGAGGGGGAGATGCGCGAACAGGAGGCGCGGGCGTTGCGCCGCCTGGTCGAGGCCCGGCTCGCGGTCGACCCCAAGGCCAACGTGCTGGTCTGCGGCGACTTCAACGACACCAAGGACAGCCCGGCCTTGAAGGCGCTGCTGGGGCGATCGACCCAACGCCCCCTGGTGGACACGCGCCCGGTGGAACGCAACGGCGACCAGGCGGCCCCGGAGAATCCCCGGTGGGATCCACGCCATGTGAGCTGGACCCACTTCTATGGCAAGGAGGACACCTACAGCCGCATCGACTACGTGCTGCTGAGCCCCGGCATGGCCCGGGAGTGGCGCCCGCAGGGAAGCTATCTGCCGACCTTCGCGGACTGGGGAGTGGCCTCGGACCACCGGCCGGTGCTGTGCGAGTTCGAGGCGGCCGAGCGGTGAGGTGAGTCGTGCCGGGTTCGGGCTCCGACGGCGTCCTCAGCCCTTCGTCAACAGGGCCTCGCGGTGGGCGGACAGCGCCCGGACCACCGAGTCGCGCAGGCCCTCCCCCCCGTGCTCGTCGAGATGGCGGAAGAGCGCACGCCGCATCCGTGGATCCCAGAACCGGCCGATGTGGCCGCCGATCCCGGCCGAGCACGCCGCCGGGTCAGGCTCGGCCTCGAAGAACGCGGCGATGTCGTTGGCCATCTTGACGAGCTTGTTCGAGTCCATGGGATCGGGAGAGGTTCGGCGATGGGTTGGAGGGCTGGGTCTGTCGGGCGGCCCGGGCGGCCTCGGAGGCCCGGACCGGCCCGGTCATGGACTCACCGTTGCGGCATCAACCCGGCCTGCGCCTCGCTGAACCGCTGGAACTGTTCCTGCCACGCCGAGGGGGTTGCGGTGGGCGTCACCTCGACGGCCGTGACCTTGTACTCGGGGCAATTGGTAGCCCAGTCGGAGTTGTCGGTGGTGACCACGTTGGCCCCCGATTCCGGGTGATGGAAGGTGGTGTAGACGATGCCCGGCTGCATGCGCTCGGTGACCTGGGCGCGCAGCGTGGTCTCGCCGGCGCGGCTCCGCACCGAGACCCAGTCGCCGTCACGGATGCCCCGGTTCTCGGCATCGTGGGGGTGCAACTCGAGCCGGTCGCCCTCATGCCACACGGCGTTGTGGGTCCGGCGCGTCTGGGCACCGACGTTGTATTGGCTGAGGATGCGGCCGGTGGTGAGGATGAGCGGGAACTTGCGGGTGGTCCGCTCGGACGTGGGCACGTACTCGGTGACCACGAACCGGCCCTTGCCCCGCACGAAGGCCTCGACATGCATCACCGGCGTGCCTTCGGGGGCCTTGGCATTGCAGGGCCACTGGATGCTGCCCAGGCGCTCCAACCGCTCGTAGCTCACCCCGGCGAAGGTCGGCGTCAGCGCGGCGATCTCGTCCATGATCTGCGAGGGATGCTCGTAGTGCATGGGGTAGCCCAGGGCCTTGGCCAACTCGAGGGTGACCTGCCAGTCGGCGTAGCCGGCCAGGGGCGGCATGACCTTGCGCACCCGCGAAATGCGGCGCTCGGCATTGGTGAACGTGCCGTCCTTCTCGAGGAACGATGATCCGGGCAGCAGCACATGGGCGAACTTGGCGGTCTCGTTCAGGAAGATGTCCTGGACGACCAGGCATTCGAGGGACTCCAGGGCGTGCGACACATGCCGGGTGTCCGGGTCCGACTGGGCGATGTCCTCGCCCTGCACGTAGAGGCCCTTGAACGAGCCATCGATGGCCGCATCGAACATGTTGGGGATGCGCAGGCCCGGTTCCGGGTCGATGGGCACGCCCCAGGTGGTGCTGAACAATTCGCGGACGGTCGGATCGGACACGTGGCGGTACCCGGGCAACTCGTGCGGGAAGGACCCCATGTCGCAACTGCCCTGCACGTTGTTCTGGCCGCGCAGCGGGTTCACGCCGACGCCGGGTCGCCCGACATTGCCCGTGAGCATCGCCAGGTTGGCGATGGCCATGACCGTGGTGGACCCCTGGCTGTGCTCGGTGACCCCCAGCCCGTAGTAGATGGCCGCATTGCCGCCGGTGGCATAGAGGCGCGCGGCCCCCCGGATCCGTTCGGCGGGCACGCCCGTGGCCTCCTCGAGGGCTTCCGGCGAATTCCTCGGCTGCAGGATGAACCGCCGCCACGTCTCGAACTCGGGCTGGTCGCACCGCTGGCCGACGTAGTCGTCCTTGGCGAGGCCCTCGGCGACGATGACGTGCGCCAGGGCATTGAGCACGGCGACGTTGGTTCCCGGGCGCAGGGCCAGGTGGAACTCGGCCTCCACATGCGGTTGGCGCACCAGGTCGATGCGGCGCGGATCGACGACGATCAGGCGGGCCCCCTGCCGCAGGCGCCGCTTCATGCGCGAGGCGAACACGGGGTGGGCGTCGGTCGGGTTGGCCCCGATGACCAGGATCACATCGGCGGCATCCACCGAATCGAAGTTCTGCGTGCCGGCCGATTCGCCGAGGGTCGCCTTCAGGCCATAGCCGGTGGGCGAGTGGCAAACCCGGGCGCAGGTGTCGACGTTGTTGTTGCCGAAGGCCGCGCGCACCAGCTTCTGCACGAGGTAGGTCTCTTCGTTGGTGCAGCGGGACGAGGTGATGCCCCCGACGGAACCCCGGCCGTGCTTCTCCTGGATGCGCCGGAACTCGCCCGCGGCGTACCGCAGGGCCTCTTCCCACGACACCACACGCCACGGATCGGTGATCTTGGCGCGGATCATGGGGTGCTTGAGCCGGTCGGGATGGGTGGCGTAGCCCCAGGCGAAGCGGCCCTTCACGCAGGAGTGCCCGTGGTTGGCCTGCCCGTTCTTGTTGGGGACCATGCGCACCACCTGGCTGCCCTTCATCTCCGCCCGGAACGAGCAACCGACCCCGCAGTAGGCGCAGGTGGTGACCACCGCATGGTCGGGCTGCCCCATCTCGGTGATGGATTTCTCCATGAGCGTGGCCGTCGGGCAGGCCTGGACGCAGGCGCCGCACGACACGCATTCGGACTCGACGAACCCGGTCGGTCCCGGGGCGATCTTGGACTGGAACCCCCGCCCCTCGACCGTGAGGGCGAAGGTGCCCTGAACCTCTTCGCAGGCGCGGACGCAGCGCGAGCAGACGATGCACTTGGTCGGGTCGAAGCTGAAATAGGGGTTCGAGGTGTCTTTGGTGCCGACCAGGTGGTTCTCGCCCTCGGAGCCGTAGCGCACCTCGCGCAGGCCGACGACGCCGGCCATGTCCTGCAGTTCGCAGTTCCCATTGGCCGGGCAGGTCAGGCAATCGAGCGGATGGTCGCTGATGTACAGCTCCATCGTGTTGCGGCGCAGTTTGGCGAGCTTGTCCGACTGCGTGGTGACCTTCATGCCGGCCTCCACCGGCGTGGTGCACGACGCGGGAAACCCGCGGCGTCCCTCGATCTCGACCAGGCACAACCGGCAGGAACCGAACGCCTCGAGGTGGTCGGTCGCGCAGAGCTTGGGCACGCGGACTCCGGCGTCGAAGGCGGCGCGCATCACCGAGGTGCCGGCCGGCACCGTCACGGGCACGCCGTCGATCTGGAGCGTGACGAGTTGTTGCGACACCCGGAGGGGTGTTCCTGCATCGGGTTCCTGGGTCGAGTACATGGTCGCAGGGGGTGAGGCGCAGGGATTGGCTCGCGGCGGAAGGGGATCAGTGGCGGCGGATCGTCCGGGAGGCGCGGGCGGGCGCACCCGGCACGGGAGTCCGATGGAAATCCTCCGGGAAATGGGTGAGCGCGCTGAGCACCGGCGAGGGCGTGAGACCGCCCATCGCGCAGAGCGAGGCGTTGGTGAGCGTGTCGCAGAGGTCCCGCAGCAGGGCGAGGTTTTCGGCACGCTGGCGGCCCTGAATGACGCGGTCGATCACCTCGACGCCCCGGGTGCTGCCGATGCGGCACGGGGTGCACTTGCCGCAGGACTCGATGGCGCAGAACTCCATGGCGTAGCGGGCCATCCGGGCCATGTCGACCGTGTCATCGAAGGCCACGATGCCACCGTGACCGACCATGCCGCCCGCGGCGACGAAGGCCTCGTAATCGAGCGGCGTGTCGAACTTCGACTCGGGCAGGAAGGCCCCGAGCGGGCCGCCGACCTGCACCGCCCGGATCGGCCGACCGGAGGCCGAGCCGCCGCCGAAGTCGTAGAGCAGTTCGCGCAGCGTGACGCCGAAGGCCACCTCGACCAAGCCACCCCGTCTGAGGTTGCCCGCCAGCTGGAACGGCAGCGTGCCCCGCGACCGTCCGGCGCCGAACCCCGCATAGTGGGCGCCGCCCTGGTCGATGATCGACGGGACGGCCGCCAGGGTCATCACGTTGTGGATGAGCGTGGGCCGGCCCCAGAGGCCCGACAGCGCCGGGATCGGCGGCTTGGGGCGCACCATGCCGCGCTTGCCCTCCAGGCTTTCCAGCATGGCCGTCTCTTCGCCGCAGATGTAGGCCCCCGCACCGCGACGTAGGTGCAGGCGGAACCGGCGGCCGCTGCCCAGCAGATTCTCGCCCAGGTATCCGGCCGCCTCGGCGTTGCGCAGGGCCGCCTTCAGGATGCCCTCGGCGTGCGGGTACTCGGAGCGCAGGTAGATGTAGCCCTCGGTCGCACCAACGGCCACGCCGGCGATGGCCATGCCCTCGATCAGGGTGAACGGATCGCCCTCGAGGATCATGCGGTCGGAGAAGGTGCCCGAATCGCCCTCGTCGGCGTTGCACACGACGTACTTCTGCGCGGCCGGGGCATTCAGCACGGTCTTCCACTTGATGCCGGCCGGGAACGCCGCCCCGCCCCGCCCACGCAGGCCCGACGTCGTGATCTCCTCGACCAGGCCGGCCGGTTGGGCCTGGAGCGCGGACCGCAATCCCCGCCCGCCGCCATGGGCCTCGTAGTCGGCGATGCTCAAGGGATCGATGAGGCCGACGCGCCGGAAGCTCAGGCGCTGCTGCCGGGCCAGGTATGGGATGTCCTCGGGGAGGCCGACGCGCAACCGATGGGCGCCCCCCTGCAGGAATCCGGCATCGAAGAGCGACGCCACGTCGTGGGCCTCGACGGGGCCGTAGCCGATGCGGCCCTCGGGGGTGACCACCTCGACCAGCGGCTCGAGCCAGAAGAGGCCGCGGGAGCCGTTGCGGACCAGCCGGAGGGAAATCCCGCGCTCGGCGGCGATGCGGGCGATGGCCTCGGCCGTGTCGTGGGCGCCGACACCGATCGCCGCCGAATCGTTGGGGACGTAGACCGTGACGCTCATCGGGCCCCTCCCCCGTTCGACCGGAACCCACCGATCCACTGGTCCAGTTTCTGCGAAGTCACCCGCCCGCGGACCTCGCCATCGACCATCACCGACGGGGCGCAGGCGCAGTTGCCGAGGCAGTACACGGGCTCGAGCGTCACGCCCCCGTCGGGCGTCGTCCCATGGAACTCCAGTCTATGACGCTGGTGCAGGTGGGTTTCCAGCGCCTCGCAACCCATGGCCAGGCAGGCCTCGGCCCGGCACAACCTCAGGATGTGTCGTCCCGGCGGCGAGGTGCGGAAATCGTGGTAGAAGCTCAGGACGCCATGCACCTCGGCTTGGGACAGGTTCAGGGCCTCGGCCACCCGGGGCACCGAATCGGCCGGGACGTGGCCGAGGGCATCCTGGATGCCGTGCAGGATGGGCAACAAGGCCCCGGGCAGGGCACGTCGCCCCTCGATCACGGCGTCGATCGACGCCAAGACCTCCCGGCGGGACCCGGGTGCTTCGGGAAGATTGGAGGCTTCGGGCCGTGATTCCATCGGTGGTGTTCCTGAGGCGAAGGATCGCCGTCCGAGCCCCGGGGTTCAAGGTCCGAGCGTTCCGCGCCGCAGCCTGCCCGGCGCGTGCCCGATCCATCCGGTGCCCCCAAGGCCCGCCCAGGGACCACCGACGGGGCACCCGGTGGCGAGGCCGGCGACGAAGCCCCGGACCACCGTTCACCCCTCCGGGACCCGGGCCCGCGGCCGAAGGCCTAGGCAGGGACCCCGGCGGAACGGGCGGCGGCCTCGGCCTTGAGGATGATCGCCAAGAGGTCGTCCTTCAGCACCAACCGACGGCGCTTGAGCTGCTCGGTCCGCTCGTCCGAGGCCGGCTCGACCTCGGTCTCGATGCGCACGATCTCCTCGTCGACCGCATGGTACTGGTCGAGCAGGTGCCTGAGATGGGCATTGCCCAGCTTGAGCGCGTGGATGGTGTCCTTGTGCTCGGGGAGGTCGACGACGAGGGGGTGGTTCAGGATCGATTGCATGGCAGATGTCTCCGTTCGGGAGCCGGCCAGGGTTCCGCCCGTCGGGGCACTCGCCACCGCCTCGGCGAACTTCCCGGGGGATCCGTTGACGCCAGCGTCGATCCCCCCGGCCCGGACGGCTCGCCCCGCCTTGCCGGAGGCCGGACCGAACTTGGCCGCCAGGGCGCCTCGTCACTTGCCCAAACAGAACTGCCGGAAGATGGAGTCCAGCAGGTCGTCGACGGAGGTCTTGCCCACCACCTCGCCCAGGGCGTTGAGCGCCACCCGCAGCTCGAAGGCCACGAGTTCGAGGGTGAGTTGGTCCGACAGGCCCGCGAGGGTGCGGTCGACCGCCTCCCGGGCCCGCTCGAGCGCCTGCTGGTGGCGGACGGCGATGGCCACGCCGTCGTCGCCGGAAGCACCGGATCCGGCCAGCAGGCGCTGTTCGATCGCCCGCTCCAGGTCGTCCATGCCGGCACCGGTGCGGCAACTCACCGGCACCGCACCAGGTGGCACCGTCGCCCCGGGCAGGTCGGTCTTGTTGGCCACCAAGAGGACCACCTTGCCGGCCCACTCCGCCGGAGACGACTCCGCGCCGGGAGACAAGGCATCGGCCGCGTCGAAGACCTGCAAGATCAACTCGGCGGCCGCGGCCGCCTGACGGCTGCGGCGCACCCCCTCCTGCTCCACCGGATCCGGGGATTCGCGCAGGCCGGCGGTGTCCACCAGCACCAGCGGGAGGCCCCGGATCTGCACCGACTCCTCGAGCGTGTCGCGGGTGGTGCCCGCCACCGGCGAGACGATGGCACGATCATGCCCCAGCAGACGGTTGAGCAACGACGACTTGCCCGCGTTCGGTCGGCCCACCAAGGCCGTCCGGACCCCCTGCCTCAGGAGGCGCCCCTGTCGGGCCGTGGCCAGGAGGGCGTCGATGCCGTCGAGGGCCGACCGTAGCTTCGTGGCCAGCACCGCCGTGGTGTCCGGGGCGATGTCCTCGTCGGGGAAATCGATGTGCGCCTCGAGGTGCGCGAGCACGGACATCAACCCGTCCCGCAGGTCTTCGATGCGCCGCGAGAGCGCCCCGGCCAACTGGGCCCTCGCCGAGGCCAGGGCCCGGTCGGTGCGGGCATGGATCAGGTCGGCGACCGCCTCGGCCTGCGCGAGGTCCATGCGGCCGTTCAGGAAGGCGCGGCAGGTGAATTCGCCCGGCTCGGCCGGACGGGCTCCCGCGGCCAGGACGGCTTCGAGGGCCCGGCGGGTCACGAGGATCCCGCCATGGCAGGCGATCTCGACGGTGTCCTCGCCCGTGAACGACTTCGGCCCCCGGAACACCGTGATCATGGCCTCATCCACGCGAAGTCCGTCCCGGTGAATCTCCCCGAGCGTGGCCATGCGCGGGGTGAAGGCCGAGGGCATTCGCCCCCCGGAAGACCGCAGGCAGCGGTCGGCGACCTCCAGGGCGCGCAGACCGGAAATCCGCAGCACCGCCAGCCCACCGGATCCCGGCGGGGTCGCCACGGCCGCGATGGTGTCCGCGGGATTCATCGGCGGTCTGGATCGATCGGCCGCTCAGACATGGCGGCAGTTGCCGGCGGCGTTCTCGGCATCCCGGCCCTGCAGCCAGAGGCGCGCCTTCTCGTAGCTGCGCTTGTGGAGGTAGTGCAGCAGGTCGGGCGAGGTGCCCGGCGGCAGCGCCCGGGTCAGCTCGGTGAGGCGATGCACCATGGGCAGCACGCTCGGCCTCGGCGAACCGGGAGTCCCGGCGGGTGCGGACGTGGCGGCACTCTCCAGCTCGACCAGCGTGTCGAGGATCTGCGATTCCAGGGTGGTCATCGGGATTGGGCTCCGGAGGCTCCGGAGCGAGGCCCTTGCCTAGCAGCGCCACGGCGGCGGTTCAACGGGCTTCCTCGGGGCATGCCTCCCCCCGGTCGTCGCCGGCGCAGGCCTCGGACTCCCGGGCAGCCCGTCGACCCCGTCCCACCGACCTTCACCAGGTCGTCGAGCCCACGGGTCCGAGAACGGCCTGGTAGACCGTCATCGGGCCGTCTTCGCCACCGGGGTTGCGGGGCACCGGGACGGTGGCCACGCCGGCGAACGGGAACAGGCGCTGGAAAGGCGTCCACTGCTTGAGATCCGGGGAGACCCGGAGCACGACCTCCTGCTGCGACCCCCAAGGGCCGCTGACCCGCAGAAGATCCCCGCCGTCACGATGCAACCACTCGATCACCAGCGGAGCGGGCGAGCGGCGGACCACCAGACGGACCTCCCTCTCGGAGGGCACCACCTGCCAGTGGAGGCCGGTCTCGAGCGGCGGGAGGGCCAACCGCGCGAAACATCCCCGGACGGCGTCCGCCTGAAGCAACCGCAATTCCACGCCGTCGGCGAGATGGCTGCCGCCGGCCGAGACCACCTCGAGCGTGCCGCCAAGGTCCAGGCTGCCGGCCACCTGGAGGGCGTGACCGGACGACCCCGGACCGAAACGCGCCACGGTCCTCATCGTGGCGGAGGCCGTCTGGACCCAACGTCCCGTCACCCGGGCGGGTCGGGCCTGATCGACGACCGCGATCGCCGAATTGGTGATCGGGCCTGACAAGCGCCCTGCGGCGACGACGGTGCCCCCGGTGACCGTCACGCCCGAGGGGGCATCGAGGCTGCCTCCGCCGATCTCCAGGGTCCCGGAGGCCTGGACCAACGGGGCCGAGAGCTGCAGTCGGCCCTCGTCCGAAACCAGGAGGCGCCCCCGGTTCGTGAGGCCGCCGTCGGAGGCCCCCCAACGCATCGAACCCTCGACGGAGAGCAATCCCCTGATGGTCAAGGGTCCCCGGATCTCGGAGACCCCGGCGCCGGGGAGGATCCTGAAGACTCCCTCGGCCGCGAGGGTCGCCCCGGATCCGGGGCATCGGACAACCGCCCCGGGATCCTGCGCGGACGCCGTCACCTCGAGGGTTCCAGCGATGGCCCCCTCCGGATCGAGGGTGAGGTCCACCGGGCCGAAGACGTCGTCGGACGCGACGACCACGGACAGGTCCGCCGGGTAACGACCCTCCAGCCGGCATCCCGGGCCGAGGAATCGCAGCCTCAGGTCCTCGGTCACGGCCGCCTCGATGCGCGCGGAGGAGGCCACGATCGCCGGGCTGCCGAACACCTTGCCGCCTCCATGGATGAACCAGCTCTGGTTGTAGAACTCGAGGCGACTGCCCGGCTCGTCCGAGTGGATCTCGCCGGACGCCTGCCGGAAGCGGGCCCCCTTGCCGGTCACCCCGAGCCCCATGAACATGGCGGCCCGGATGGTCCCGCGGTTCACCCACTCGGCTCCGTCGCGGCTGAAGAGGAGCACGGAATTCAGGGAAACCAGCCCGTCGTTCACCACATCTCCCTGGAGGAACCGGGACCCACCCGGCCCATGTTGGACGAGGAGTTCACCACCGGGCCCGATCTCGAGCCGGCCGGACTCGAGGACCAGGCCGACCGGTTGGGGCTCGTCCGGGGCCTCGATCCGGAGCCGGCCGTCCACGCGGAAACCGCCCGTCGGGGCATTGCCGTCATACCCCTGAAGCCACCGCAACCCACCCTCCGGAACGTCCTCGATCGCATGGAGGTCGGGCACGGCCATCCACAGGGCGGCCGCCATGGCGACACCCGGGCCGGCCCCACCGAATGGCCGGCTCCACGACCGCGGCGGGATCGTGGCCCGTCCGTTTCGGCAGACGGGACCGAAGACGACGGCTGGTGGGATGGGTTGGGATTCCATGCGAAGGGAGGCGGCGGACCCGGAGTCGGGTTGGACCCCTGGGGCTGTCCGCGTCGGGACGAGCCGGGCGGGAGCCCAAGGGCACGGGTCCCGTTTCAGGCCCACGGGATCGGGTGATCAGGGCGTCAGTAGCGGTCGCGGTTGGGATTCCAGAGGACGTCGTCGAGAAACTTCTCCTCGCGGCCGGGCACCGGGTTGACCAATTGGCTGCGGCGGAAGAAACGGGCATGGCCATCGAGAAACACCAGGTTGGCCCCGCCCCGATCCCCCAACCCGTGCCTCGAGGCGAGCCGTTCGCTGCGGGAGGCGGGGAAGGTACCATTCCGAGCCGGGTCCGGGGTGGCCCATTCCATGGAGGGACTGAAGGCCTGGTCGAGGATCGAGACCGTCGACGACGGGCGGGCGACGGCACTCATCCTCGGCATTTCGGGATAGTCATGGCTGTTGCCCTGCACCCCGTTCCGGATCGACGACAGGAGCTTCAGATCGATGTTCATGCCGTAGCTGAACACCCCGTAGGCACCGGCCTTCAGGAATGTCTCCCCCTCGGCCGCCTTCGCCCCGGTGCAATGGAAAAACGCGCCCTGCTTGCCCGGGAACGGCCAGTGTCCGCGCGGGTCGGTCCCCCGGGGCTCGCTGACAAAACCGGCGTAGGAACGGACCCCGAGATACGGGGGCAGGACGTTGAACCAGGCCATCGGATCCCGCGGACTGCCGGGGCCCTCCATGGCGCCGGTGTCCACGCCGTACTGACCACCGCCGTCGGTCCCGTCTCGGGGAATGGCGTCGCGCTGGTCCGTGGCATAGAGCTGGATGCCCAAACCCCATTGTCGGAGGTGATTCAGGCATTGCACCGAGACCGCCTTGGAGCGGGCAGAGGCGAGTCCAGGCAGGAGCAACCCAGCAAGGATCGCGATGATGGCGATGACCACCAGCAACTCAACGAGCGTGAACGCGGCGGCCCACCGGCAGCCTGGGGAATCCCCGCGCCTCTGGACCGTCGCCATGGGGGATCGACTGGCGATCCGCTTGGAATGCATCGAACCAGGAATCATGAATTTCGAGGCGTGGGTGACGGAGCCTCAGCCTGCCGTCGAGTCGGTCCCATAAGGGGCGCGCCGCGCGATTCGATTCCCGGAGTGGATGCCTGGGTGGTCGGGGGATGGATTCATGGCGGGACCTCTCCGTCCTAAATATGGCCAATTTTCCCGGGTGAGGGAACCAACGCAAGAAGAAGAAATGCCGGCTGGCCGACCTGAATGCCGACATGCAGGCCGCCATCGCCAAGGCCAAGAAGGAATCGAACCACCAGGGCAACGTGCTCACCAGCGACGGCGTGCACATGAATCCCGAGGGCAACCGCATGATGGCCACCGGGGTGCTCAAGGCCTTCGGACTGAACGCCAAGCAATTGAAGAAGGCGCAGGACAGCTGGTCGAAACCGGTCGCCCCGGCCGGCCACTGAAGATGGGCCCCGCCATGCCCCCTGGCCCGTCGACCCGACGCACCCCGTCCGCGGGGTTGCTGGCGTAGGTCTTGGCTTGGGGCATCGGTTGGATGGCCGCTCCCGGTGGGATCGCTGGAGAAGTGGCCCAACGCCCCGCGCCCTCGGCGCTCACCGCCCAAGGACGCCCCCGCCTGGGTGACTCGGCCCTCATCCGCGAAGTCCAACGGCGCACGTTCCTCTATTTCTGGGAGGGCGCGGAACCGCACTCGGGCGCGGCCCGCGAACGCTTCCACGTCGACGGCGACTACCCGGACCACGACGCCCACATCGTCACCTCGGGCGGCACCGGTTTCGGGATCATGGCGTTGCTGGTGGGCATCGAGCGCGGGTTCATCACCCGGGCCGAGGGGGCCGAGCGGCTCACCCGGATCGTGGGATTCCTCGAGGGGGCCGACCGCTTCCACGGGGCCTGGCCCCACTGGCTGGAGGGCCCCACCGGCCGGGTGAAACCGTTCAGCCGGGACGACGATGGCGGCGACCTGATCGAGACGTCCTTCCTGATCCAGGGCCTCCTCTGCGTGCGGCAATACTTCCGCGACGGCACTCCGGCGGAACGGGCCTTGGCCGAACGCATCGACCGACTGTGGCGTGGCGTGGAGTGGGACTGGCACCAGCGCGGCGGCCAGAACGTCCTCCACTGGCATTGGTCTCCTCGACACGGCTGGGCCATGAACTTCCCGATCGAGGGCTACAACGAATGCCTAATTACCTACGTGCTGGCGGCCTCGTCCCCCACCCACCCCATCCCGGCGGCGGCCTACCATGAAGGATGGGCGCGCGGCGGACGCATCCGGAATGGTGCCCATGGCCCGGAGCCTGAGAGCGGGCCCCGTCGCCAGGCCCACCTCGAACTGCGCCACCAGGGCGATGCACGACTCGGGGGGCCCCTCTTCTGGTCGCATTACTCCTTCCTCGGGCTCGATCCCCGGGGCCTCCGCGATGCCTATGCCGACTACTGGCGGCACAACGTCCGGCATACGCGAATCAACCTCCAGCACTGCATCGACAACCCCCACGGCTACCGCGGCTACGGCCCCCAATGCTGGGGATTGACCGCCGGCTACTCCGTCGGGTTCTACGCGGCGCACCGACCCGGCGAAGACCTGGGGGTGATCTCGCCCACGGCCGCCCTGTCGTCCATGCCCTACACCCCGAGGGAGAGCCTGCGGGCCCTACGGCATTTCCACGACGACCTGGGCTCTTGGATCTTCGGCCCCTACGGATTCTACGACGGCTTCAGCCTCCACCACCGCTGGTGCAAGCCCTGGTACCTCGCCATCGACCAGGGCCCCATCGTGGTCATGCTCGAGAACCACCGCACCGGCCTGCTCTGGCGGCTCTTCATGTCCTGCCCCGAGGTGCAGACCGGCCTCGACCGGCTGGGCTTCCGCCGCTGAAGACCGCCCGGGGCCTGTGGCTGCGTCTCCGTGTCTGCGTGTCTGCGTGTCCACGCACCAGCGTGGCGAATCCCAGTACCTCCCTCCGGGCGATTGCCTCCAAGATGCCCGACCCGTAGCATCGCCCCTTCATGAGGTTGTTCATCATCTGGCTGTGGATGGGCCTTCTGCCGAAGGCCTGGGCGCAGACGGGAGCCCCCACCGACGCCCCGCCGGCTCGCTCGAAGCCCAAACTGGTCCTCACCAACTCGCTCGACGCCTTCACCGCGCCAGGCCGCCCGTCCACCTCGACCAATCCCGCCGGCATCGCCCCGACCCCGGCCGCCGTCCCGAGCCGCCTTGCGACGCTTTCCACCAACGGCGAGGCCATCTGGGCCGAGGGCGAGGGCCTGCGCATCACGGCCAGCGCGGTGGGCGCCAAGGTGTCCCGGACCATGGCCGAAGCCGCCGCCGCCGGTCGGACCCTGACCGACCGGGACCTCAACGCCCTGAGGGGTCGCACCCTCGACACGATGATCTTCGTCCAACTGGTGCTGCGCCGCGCCGACCAGAGCGACACGAACCGGGCGCTCTTCGAGTCGAAGAGCCGCATCGAGGGCATGATCAAGAGCGCGCCGTCGCCCGAGGTCTTCTTCAAGACCTTGGAGCGGGCCGGGTACACCGAGGACTCGTTCCGGCGGGAGAAGTTCGAGGAGGCGCTGGTCGTGACCATCATCGACCGCGAGGTCAAGCGGCGGATCCGGATCCCGGACTCCGACATCCAGGGCTACTACGACTCGGATTCCAGCCGCTGGAAAAAGCCGGACCAGGTCAAGGCCGCCCAGATCTTCTTCGCCACCATCAACCCGGAGACCCGCGAGAAGCTGCCGGCCGACCTCATCGAGACCCAGCGCAAGAAAGCCCAACAGGCGCTGGCCCAGGTGAAGGCAGGCACGAACTTCGCCACGCTGGCCCGGCAGGTCAGCGAAGACCCCACCTCCCGGGAACGCGGCGGCGAGTACATCTTCCAGAAGGGGCAGATGTTCCCGGAGTTCGAGAAGGCGGTCTGGGACCCGAAGCCGGGCACCCTCCACGGCGAGGTGGTGACCACCCAGTTTGGATTCCACGTCTTCCAGAGGCTCGAGGACCTGCCGGCGCGGGTGATCCCCCTGACGGAGGTCGCCGACCAGATCCGCGAGCTGATGATTCAGCGCGAGATGGAGGTGCGCATCCCTGAGTATGGCGACCGCCTGCGTGCCGATGCCAGAGTCCGG
>Ga0194118_10001920_pt1 | contig 27855 bp, 29 predicted proteins | sample TA2MahsurfametaG_2_FD_148662 | JGI IMG/M metagenome (GOLD analysis project Ga0194118, IMG submission 148662) | Freshwater microbial communities from Lake Tanganyika, Tanzania - TA2015013 Mahale N5 surface | ecosystem: Environmental > Aquatic > Freshwater > Lake | place: Tanzania: Lake...
AGAGCTTCCCACAGGCCGATCGAGCCCATGGGTGTGGTGTTGGCTAGCAGCGCGGCGCCGGCCTGGCGCATCCGCTCACCTCCGAGGGCACTGATCTCGAGCGGCAGTTGGCGCCGATCGGCTTCCTTGCGCAGAGCAGCCACCAGCAGACCGCCCTGCAGATCACCGGATACCTCACCGGTGCTGATCAGCAGACGCCTCATGAACGCCCGGCAGGCAGCGGACCGCGGCGACCGGGACCGATCGAGGCCTCCAGAAAGCTCACCAGGGTTTCGGCTGGCGCGAGCAGGGTTTGACGGCGTACTTGTTGGAGAGCATCGGCCAAAACGGCATCAGAGCGATAAAGCTCTGCCCACACCTGCTGCAACTGCTTGGCCTGGGCACCGCCATCGAGCTCCGCCAGCCCGCTGCGTTTGATGCCAATGCGATTCAGCCCGCGCAGACGGCCGGGATGGCCCTCCACGATCGCGTAGGGGGGTACATCCCGATCGATGCGACTCATGCCACCCACCATTGCCATGGTGCCGATGTGTACAAACTGATGGATCCCGAGCACCCCGCCGATCACGGCGCGATCACCGATCACCACATGGCCGGCCACAGCCACGCCATTGGCGATCACGATCCGATCCCCCAGCAGGCAGTTGTGGCCCAAATGGCTGTAGGCCATCAACAGATTGCCGCTGCCAATCCGCGTTTGTTCACCGTCGTGGGTGGCGCGGTTGATGGTGACGCACTCGCGGATGGCGTTGTCATCGCCGATCACCACCTCGGTGGAGGCACCGTTGTATTTGAGGTCTTGGGGTTCGGCGCCAATACACGCACCCGGGAAGATGCGGTTGCGGCTTCCCATGGTCACCCGGCCATCAAGCACAACGTGCGGACCGATTCGGCTGCCGGCGCCGATCGACACCTCAGGGCCCACCACCGCATAGGGGCCGATCTCAACCCCTGCATCGATCTGAGCGCGGGAGTCGACCACCGCCGTTGGGTGGATTCTGGTTTCGCCCGTGCTGGCTTCCATGGCGAGAGACGACATCACAGCAGCGGCTCAGTGCACCAAGGAGAACATCAGCTCTCCGGCGCAAACCAGTTCTCCATCCACGGTGGCTTCAGCTTTCACCTTGCCAAACCGTTTGCGCTTGAGGCTCAGGAGCTCACAGCTGATCACGAGCTGATCACCTGGCACCACCGGACGGCGGAACCGCACACCATCGATACCGGCGAACACGAACAGCCCCTTCGGTAGGTCGGGCATCTGGGTCACGATCAAGCCACCCACCTGGGCCATCGCTTCCACAATCAGCACCCCGGGCATCAGCGGCCTGCCGGGGAAATGCCCCTGGAACTGGGGTTCGTTGAAGGTCACGTTCTTGATCGCCACCGCCCGCTTGCCGGGATCGTGCTCGATCACTCGGTCCACCAGCGCGAAGGGGTAGCGATGGGGCAGCAAGCCCTGAATCTGCTCACTGGTGAGCACAGGCGCCGATGGCGAAGGGGAGGCGGTCAAGGCAATCAGGAGGAGGAAACCAGGGCGGCAGCCAAGGCCGTGTGCAACCCGTGGGAACCACGGAAGGCAAACACCTGGGCCTGGGGCAGACCCGCCAGGGCGAGATCGCCCAGTAGGTCAAGGAGCTTATGGCGCACCGGTTCATCGGCAAAGCGCAACGGGGGGTTCACCCAGCCATCGCCATCGCACACCAGGGCGTTATCGAGCGCCCCGCCCTTGATCAGTCCAGCCGCCAGCAGCTGCTCCACTTGCTGCTTGAACCCAAACGTGCGAGCCGGAGCGATCTGCTCCACAAACGCCTCAGGCGTGAGCTCCAGACTGAACAATTGGCGGCCGATGGCCGGCTGGGGAAACTCGATCGCGGCCGCCAACCTGAGGCGCTCACTGGGAAGAGCCGTCACGAAACTCTGGCCGTGCTGCAGGGTGATCGGCGCCGATAACGCGGAGGCCACAGGCCGAGGCCCCAGCGCTTTCAACCCCACCTCGGCAATCGCCTCCACCCAGGGCTGAGCAGAGCCATCCATCAAGGGGATCTCTGGCCCATCCACCAGCAACAGCGCCGAACTGATGCCCACCCCCGCCAGAGCGGCCAGCAGGTGTTCCACCGTGGCCAGCCGGCGCTGATCCAACTGCAGGGCGGTGCACAACTGGGTTTCGCAAACCTGGGAGGGATGCAGCTGCGATAGCGGAAGCTCCGGCGCATCGAGCCAGCCCACCCAATAGCCGGCCTGTTCAAACGGCTCCAGACGCAGACGTGCCGTGGCGCCGCTGTGCAGACCAACGCCCGAGCGCTCCACCGGAGCATTCAGGGTCCAGGCCTGGGAGTAATCGCGGGGCCAGAACGTCACGCTGTTGCTCAGAATTTCCAACCCACACCCAGGTTGAAGCGCCACTCGCCTGTGAAGTCTTGGCTCGCCACCTCCAGACGCAACGGACCAACAGGGGTGGTGACGATCAAACCGGTACCCACGGAGAAGCCTTCACCAGGTTTGAGCAGAAGCCCACCAGGGTTGCCGGGAACATTGGCCTGGCTGCCGAAGCTGGTGCCGCCATCGACAAACAGCTCACCGCTGATGATGCTGAAAATCGGGAAGCGGTATTCGAGCGTGGCCTCACCGAAGCTCTTACCGACGCCCAGGTCGCAGTCGTAGTAGCCGCGAACAGAGTTGGAGCCCCCGAGGCAGAACGCTTCGTAGGGGGGCAGGTTGCCCACGTTGGTGCCCGCTGTCACCTGGAAGGCCAGGGCCTGCTTGCAGTCCTCCTTCTGGCCAGGCTTAGGCCGGCAGCCTTTGAAGATCTTGAGCCAGTTCACCGGGATGTAGTGGGTGTAGCTGGCTCGCAGACGATTGAAGCTGGGTGAATCGGGCCCCACAGAGAAAAACTGTTCCGTACCGAGGCTGATGAAATTGCCCGACGTGGGGTTGCGCGGGTCGTTGAGATTGTTCATCGTGGCGGCCACGCGCAGGCCCACCAACTGGTTCTTTTCAGCGCAGTTGTAAGCGATGCAGATGACATCCTTCACCTGCGTTTTGCCATTACTGTAATTGTTGGTGTTCATGCCGTAGGGCATCCCGGTGCCGCTGAAATTCATCGGCGTGACTTCCTGACCGCTGAAGCCCACCACCACATTCCAAGGAGCGCGCTTGTAGGGGTTGCCTCCGTTCAGCGGGCGAACGAACTGAACGTTCGCACCGATGCGCTGCAGGGCAATGGAGTTGTTGTCGAGGTTGAACCAATTGAGGCTGGGATCAGCTTTCTCGGCCTTGGAAATCGAGCCGAAGGACGTGCCGGTGGGGTTGTTCTTGCTCTGGATGTTGTAGGCAGTGGCGTTGGCCGGAGCCTTGAAGAAGTCGTTCGACACATCCGACACGGTGTTAATCGTGCCGTTGTTCTGGCTCTGGAAGATCTGCGGAACCTCCCGGCTGAAGAAGACCCGTGCCCGGAAGGCGGTGCGGAACTTATCGCCTTTAATCCAGGGATCGGTGAACGAGATATCGCCTAGGCCGCCGAACTGGCCGTAGGTGAAGTTCACCGCCAGATCCCAGGCACGGCCCAGCAGGTTGCTGTCCTGCAGCTGCACCTGACCGAACACACCCTGGGCCTGGCTGTAGCCCAGACCACCGGAGAGCGAACCGCTCGACTGCTCAACGATGCCGAGCACGATCGTCACCTCACCCGGGTTGCCCGCCACCGGTCTGAGGGTCACCTTCACATCACCGAACAGGCCAGTGCCGTAAAGGCGTTTGATGTCATCTTCCAGCTGGCGCCGGTTGAAGGTGTCGCCGGGCTTGATCGACACCTCGCGGGTCACCACCCATGGCTTGGTCTTACCGCGGATCGGCTGGCCCTTGTCGTTGGTGCTCTCGCCTTCCTTATTGAGGAACTGCACCTCCACGCCCGCCACGGTGCCTTCCCGCACCTGCAGCTGTGCGACACCTTCCGGACTCACCCGGGTGGGGCCACTCACCCGAGCCAGGGAATAGCCCTGGTCGGCGTACCACTTCTGCAGCTCAGCGATGCGAGCCTGCAGCGTGTTGAGGTTGAGAGTTTTGCCGTAATCAGCAGCGAAGGTGTCGGGAATCAGGTTGGGGGGCATCTTGGTCTTCGCCCCCACGCCCTCGAGCTCCACTTTGGTGAGCACGGGGTTGGGTACCACGGTCACCACCAGCTGCACTCCGAGCGGGCCATCAGCCGGCTGGATGCGCACATCGGAGAACCAACCGGTGGCGTAGATCGCCGAGAGGTCGTTCTGCAGCTCGCTGCGGGTCACCTGGGTGCCCGGGCGGGTGGCCATCGCGTCGTACACCGCGATCTCGAGCCGTTCCTGCTCGGGATGGCCCTCGATGCCCTTCACCACCACCTCGCTAATCAGCACCTTTGGCTCGGCCTTGGGTGCAGGTGCGAGGGATTCAGGGCTCACCCCTGGAGAGGCTGCGGGGTTTTGCGACGGTGGCCCCCCAGGGGCCTCAGCCTGAGCCAGAGCTGCAGGAGCCGAGACCAGAACCGCACCAGCTGCCAGCGGCAGGATGGAGGCCAGCCCAAGGGAGCCGCGATTGCGCAGAGCGCGGCTCAAACCGTTGCGGATGGCGGCCATGGGTACAGCGAAGGCGCGGCAGAGCCGCAAATTCCGCCGAACTTACTTGCCTGAACGGGGTGGAGGACATGCTGCTTGGACCCGTTTGAGAACCTCCCCGTAGGCCTCCACCACGCCGCCGAGATCCTGGCGGAAACGGTCCTTGTCGAGGATCCGGTCGCTGGCATCGCTCACCTGCTGATCCCAGAGGCGGCAGGTATCGGGGCTGATCTCATCCGCTACCACCAGCGCGCCATCGGCGCTGAAGCCCAGCTCAATCTTGAAATCCACCAGCTGCAGGCCGATATCGGCGAAGAAGCGGAGCAGACAGTCGTTCACGGCCATGGCCAGCCGCTCGAGCTCCCGGCGTTGCTCGGGTGTCAGCAGCCCCAGTCGCTGCAGGCGGGCATCGGTAAGCAGCGGATCACCGAAGGCGTCGTCCTTGTAATAGAGATCGAGCAGAGGCGGATCGAGAGGTGTGCCGGGCTCGATCGGCATCTGCTTGCAGAGGGAGCCGAAGGCGGTGTTGCGCACCACCACCTCCACAGGCACGATCTGCACCGGGCGCACCAGCATCCAGTTGGGCTGCTGCAGTGAGAGGTAGTGCGTAGGAATGCCCTCACGCTCCAATAGCTCGAATAAGCGCGAGGAGATCTGACAGTTCAGTTCTCCCTTGCCGGCCAGCTGGGCCTTCTTGAGGGCATTGAAGGCCGTGGCGTCGTCCTTGTATTCCACTGCCACCAAATCCGGCTGATCGGTGGCGAACACGCGCTTGGCCTTCCCTTCGTAGAGCAGCGATCCAAGGCTGTAAGCGGTCATGGCTGCGAAGGACGGGGTGAAGCGGTGGAGGGGGAGCTGGGCAGTGAACCGGGAGGGGAGGCGCCCAGCACGGCGGCGTGACCACCGGCGGCTCGTGGACTGCGCAGCTGGTGCTGCAGCTGCGCAGTCCGCTCGCTCTGTTGAGGATCCTGCCGTGCCAGCTGCCAGGAGCTGTAAGCGTCATCCACCCGCTGGCTGAGCCGCTCGAGGCGCTCGCGCGGCCGGCTGGAGGCCATCCCTTCCGCTTCGAGCAACGCCCGCTGCTGATCCAGCAGCTCGATCGCCAGCCCCCAGGCCTCCGCGACAGCTGCTTGATCGAGGGCGCGCTCAAGGAGCTGATCCCGCTCCTGCAACGGCAGCTCCTTAAGCAGCGCCACCGCCTGCTTCAGGCGGTGCGCCATCGGCTGACCGGGCATCTGGCCCGCCAGCAGAGCCGCCGCGGCCTCGCGGCGACGGCCTAACACCAGCAGGTGATCCACGTAGACATCCAACGCCGAGCGGGTCGCCACGCTGCCGTCCTCGCGCAGCTTGAGCGGCAGGGCGAGGGTTTCCAGACTGGCCGCATTGCCCTGAGCCAGCTCCTCGAGGGTCTCCGCCGCCAGGCCGTGATGCAAGCCCGCCTGGGCGGCACGCCAGCGCTGCACCAACCACTGGTTGCGCTCCTCACCGGCGCGGGGGCTGAAGCGGTTGAGCACCGCCAAGGCCCCATCCGGCGCCCGGCAGCTCAGCAGGGCATTGGCATTCACCAGCACGGTCTGAAACGGCTGGGGCGCCGGAGCCATCTCCAGCAAACGGGCCTGGAGCAGCTGGAGCCGCTTGTTAAAGCCGAAGCCATCGGCTTCAACGCACGCCAGGTTGAGCGCTTGCAGATCTCCCTTCACCAGCAGCTCCTGGAACTGCGCTTCCGGCATGCTTCCGGGAACAGGCGGCGCCGACGGACCGGGTTCAGGCACCGGTGCCTTGGGCTCAAAGAAGCCGCCGATCACCCGCAGGATGAACAGTTCCTGCGCCCGAACCGGTGAGGCCAGGAGCAGGGCCATCAACCCGAGCAACAGGCCTGAACGCAGAACCACCGGCGTGTAAAGAAGGGAAGGCACCAGCGGCTGTCCTCTTGGCCTCAACCTAGGGGAGTCCGCCGGAGCAGACACCGTTTCAAGCTGCCTGATGAGCACCGCTGCCCCTGGAGTGAGCCCCGCCCGCGTGCTCGTGGTGGGCGGCGGCGGCCGCGAGAACGCCCTGGCCTGGGCCCTCAACCGCAGCGACGGCGTGGAGCAGGTGTGGGTGAGCCCCGGCAATGGCGGCACCCAGGATCTGGCGGGCTGTCAGCAGCTGGCCATTGCCGAAAGCGACCACGACGGGCTGCTCGGCGCCTGCCGCGAGCACGCTGTGGATCTGGTGGTGGTGGGTCCAGAGGCGCCGCTGGCCGCCGGCCTGGCCGATCGCCTGCGGGCGGCCGGATTCCCGGTGTTCGGCCCCGGCGCCGATGGAGCCCAGCTCGAAGCCAGCAAACAGTGGGCCAAGGCCCTGATGGTGGAGGCCGGTGTACCCACAGCCGGTTACTGGCAGGCCAACAGCAGGGAGCAGGCTCTCGCAGCCCTGGAGGCTCAGGCCAAGCCCCTGGTGGTGAAGGCCGATGGCCTGGCCGCTGGCAAGGGCGTCACCGTGGCCGACACGATCGAGGAGGCACGCGCCGCCATCGAGGAGATCTTTGCGGGCCGTTTCGGCGCTGAGGCCTCATTGGTGCTGGAGGAGCGCACCCATGGCCCCGAGGTGTCGGTGTTCGCCCTCACTGATGGCGAACGGATGGTGCTGCTGCCTCCCGCCCAGGACCACAAGCGCATCGGAGAAGGCGACACAGGCCCCAACACCGGAGGCATGGGCGCCTACGCCCCGGCCCCGCTGCTCGATGCCGCAGGGCTGGAGCACGTGCGCGAGCTGGTGCTCGAGCCCACGCTTGCGGCCCTTCAGGCCCGTGGGATCAGCTATCGCGGCGTGATCTATGCCGGCTTGATGCTCACCAGCGATGGGCCGAGCGTGATCGAATTCAATTGCCGCTTCGGTGATCCGGAGTGCGAAACGCTGATGCCCCTGCTCGGCCCGGAGCTAGCAGCGGTGCTGCTGGCCTGCGCCACAGGACGACTGGATCAGGCGCCGGCGCTGAGCATCGCCCCCCACTGCAGCGCCTGCGTGATCGCGGCCGCTCAGGGCTACCCCGGCGAGATCCGCAAGGGCGATCTGATCAGCAGTGATCTGCGCAGCAGCGAAGACCTGCAGCTGTTCCATGCGGGCACCCAACGCCAGGCCGATGGTCGCTGCATCACCAGCGGCGGACGGGTGCTGGCAGTGGTGGCGCAGGCCGACAGTTTTGACAAGGCGTTTGAGCGGGCTTACACCGGCCTGGCTCAGGTGCAGTTCGAAGGAATGACCTACCGGCGCGACATTGGCCACCAGGTGCGCAGCCGATGAACGCAGGCACCGCTCCGCTCAGCTGGTGGCAGCGGCTGGCCCGCTGGTGGGCGGAATTCAGCCTGCAAACCAAATTGCTGGCGGCCGCCACCCTGGTGGTGAGCCTGGTGATGGCGGCCATCTGCTTCTTTGCCCTCAATGGCATCCAGGCGGATGTGCGCATGAGCGACACCCGCTTTGCCCGTGATCTGGGCCTGCTGCTCTCGGCCAACGTGACGCCGCTGGTGGCCGAAGGCAACGACCGGGAACTGGCGGCGGTGGCGGAACGCTTCTGGAAATCCAGCCGCAGCCTCCGCTACATCTTTTTCGCCGATCCCGATGGCGTGATTTATCTCGGGATTCCGATCAGCGGCAGCAGCGGCGGCAGTGAACTGCTGCTCAGCCGCCGGCTCGAGCTGCCGGCCGATCTGGCCCGCCGCCCCCAGAACCCCCTGATCCGCCAGCACCTCAGCCCCGATGGGCAGGTGACCGACGTATTCGTTCCGCTGGTGTCCGGCGATCGCTACCTCGGCGTGCTGGCCCTGGGCATCAACCCCAACGAAGCCGCCCTAGCCAGCGCCGCCCTCAGCCGCGAGGTGACAGTGGCGGTGTTCATCTCGATCTGGGTGCTGGTGATCCTGGGGGCCGTGTTCAACGCCCTCACGATTACGCAGCCGGTGAAGGAGCTGTTGCGGGGGGTGCGCTCAATCGCCAGCGGTGATTTCGAGGCCCGCATCGCCTTGCCCGTGGGCGGCGAGCTGGGGGAGCTGCTCGAGGGGTTCAACGACATGGCCTCCCAGCTTGAGGCCTACAACGAAGCCAACATTGAGGAGCTGACCGCCGCTCAAGTGAAGCAGCAGTCGCTGATCGCCACCATGGCGGACGGGGCACTCCTACTGGATGCTGAGGGACGCCTCGTGCTCGTGAATCCCACGGCGCGGCGCCTGTTCCGCTGGGAGGGCCGCAAGCTCGAAGGGGCCCTAGTGGGCGAGGAACTACCCGAGGTGCTGGCGGTAGAACTGCAGGCCCCGCTCGACAGCCTGCTGAGTGGTGAACGCGACAGCACCGATGTGCGATGCAGCTTCGGCGAACCGCCCCGCACCCTTCGAATTGTTCTGCAGTCAGTCCGGGATGTGAGCGGCGAGAGCCTCAAGGGCATCGCAGCGACAGTGCAGGACCTCACCCGCGAGGTGGAACTCAATGCCGCCCAGAGCCGTTTCATTAGCAACGTCTCCCACGAGCTGCGGACGCCGCTGTTCAACATCAAGAGCTACGTGGAAACCCTCCACGACCTCGGTGATCAACTGAGCGAAGAAGACCGTAAGGAATTTCTGGCGATCGCCAACGCCGAAACCGATCGGCTCACGCGCCTCGTGAACGATGTGCTCGATCTCTCGCGGCTGGAAAGCGATCGGGCCTGGAACATGGAGCCGGTGGAGTTGCGGCCCGCCATGGAGCAGACCCTGCGCAACTACCGCCTCAATGCCCAGGACAAGGGGGTGGAACTCTCCCTGGAAGTGGATGAGCAACTCCCCCGCGTGCGCGGCAACTGGGATCTACTGCTGCAGATTTTCGACAACCTGGTGGGCAATGCCCTCAAGTTCACAGCCAGCGGCGGCCGCCTGATGCTGCGCGCCTACCCGTGGCCCGACACCTGCCTGATCGATCCAAGCACCGCCGCCAACGACGACAATCCCAACTGTGCCCTCACCGCTCCGCTGCCTCGTTTGCGGGTGGAGATCGCTGATACCGGCTCAGGCATTTCCCGAGAGGACCAGGAGCGCATCTTCGAGCGCTTCTACCGGGTTGAGAACGCCGTTCATACCGAAGTGGGCACTGGACTGGGGCTCTCCATCGTTCGCGGCATCCTCGAAAAGCACGGCACGAGCGTGCGCATGGCCAGTGAACTTGGGGTAGGCACCACCTTCTGGTTTGACCTGCCACTCGAGGAGGCTGACGACGATGAGCTCCGCCTCGAGGCCGAGCGCCGCCGCTCCGACCAGGCTCAGTCTCCGCTCACACCCTGAACAATTCGGGAGAGTTCGCTTCGCTCATCAGTGTTGATCCGATGAGGAACGCCGCTAATGATCCGTTCGAAGTTGGAGAAGGAATCCTTGATCTCGGGACCATTGCTGGTGATCATAAATTCGCGGATGCCCTTGTCGTGCCAGGAACCACGCATCTTGAACACGTTGAGAGCCCGAGCCATTTCACCGCGGATCTCCACGTATTGCAGCAGCAGGATCGTGTCGGTGATCGTGGAGATGTGCGAGTCGGTGATGGAGTGGCTGCCCATGAACTCCTCAGAGGTGTTCGTGAAGAAGCCGGCGATCTCTTCCTGCTTGGCGTAACCGGTCACGCCGATCACAAACTGGCGGAAGGCGTTATGGCTCACCCCGCGGGCTAGGGCCGAGAGCGAATCGATCGCCATGCGCGAAGGCTTGAACTGACCGATCTCCGTTTTGATGATCTGCAGGTGATCTTCAAGACCTGTAGATTCGGGATAGGCGCAGATGATCTTCAGCAGACCATCACGCTCCATCTGCTCAAAATCGATGCCCCAGCTGGTGGCATTCCGCAGCAGCTGGGCCCGTGATTCCTCGTAGGCAAACAGAATCGCCCGCTCCTTGTTGGCGCAAGCATTCTCCACAAACTTGCTCACCAGCAGCGTCTTGCCAGTGCCGGTGGCGCCGGTCGCCAGGATGATCGAATCCTTGAAGAAGCCGCCACCGCACATCTCATCGAGCCGCGGCACACCGGAGCTCACGCGCACATTCGAGCTGCGCTGGGTGAGGCGCATCGCACCCAGCGGGAAGATGCTGATGCCGTGGGATCCCATCGTGAAGGGGAACTCCCCCTTCATGTGGGTGGTGCCACGCAACTTGAGGATCTCCACCGTGCGGCGCCGGCGCTCCCCCTCCAGCACGTTGCGCAGGATCACCACGTTGTCACTCACAAACTCCTCCACCCCATAGCGGGCGATGGGGCCGTACTCATCGATGCGCTCAGTGGTCATCACCGTGGTCACACCGATCTCCTTGAGCCGAGCGATGAGGCGGAAGATCTCGCGCCGCACCACTGAAACGGCGTCATATTGCTGAAACACCGCCGTGATCGAATCGATCGCTACACGGCGAGCCTTGTATTTGCGGATCGCGTAGTTAATTCGCTCGATCAGGCCTGAGAGATCAAAACTTCCAGCCACATCCTGCCCTTCCGGATCAGGGGAGGCATCCAGCAGGAACAGCTTGTCCTGCTCCACCATTTCCTGCAGATTCCAGCCGAAGCTGGCGGCGTTGCGCAGGATATCGAGCGGCGACTCCTCAAAGGTGACGAAGATGCCCGGCTCATCAAACTGCCGGATCCCGTTGTAGAGAAAGTTCAGGGAGAAGACGGTCTTACCCGTGCCAGAGGTGCCGCTGATCAGCGTTGAGCGACCGATCGGCAGACCGCCCTGACAGATGTCATCAAAACCCTCAATCCCGGTGGGCAGCTTCTGCACCGAGGAGAGTGAATGGCTAGGGGCGGTGGGGTCCTGCATGGAACGAATGGGCCTGAAGGGAATTTAGATGGATCTGACTGAAAACACAGCCGATCAGGGGAGCTAAAGCAAACCGCCGGGGGCCTCCTCCTCTCCAACGGGATCAGCCAACCCTTCATCGCTGAGCTCCTCGTACAGGAGGTCGAGACCGATCAGGACCCGTTCGCGATCCGAGAGGTCGCCGATGATCCTGCGCACCGGTGGCGGCAGGATCTTGGCCAGGGTGGGGGTGGCCAGAATCTTGTCTTCCTCGGCCAACTGCGGGTTCTTGAGCACATCGATCACCTTCAGGGCATAGACCCCTTGAAATTCGGTATCGAGGATGTTGCGAAGGGTCTTCAACGCCCGCATCGAGTTGGGCGTATTCCCTGCCACATACAGCTTGAGGATGTAGGTCTTGCGGGGGCTCATCTAAATCACCTCCTGGGATTGGGACTGGCTGACATCGGCTGATAGTTCGGCACCCCCTAGAGGCAAATCGGGCGGGACCGAACGGCGGTACATCTCGCAGAGATGGGCCATCACATCGAGCAAGGCGAGGCGGTAGTCCTGGAGGAAGTCGTTCTTGTGCCCCTCCAGCTTGAGCTGCTTCCAGAACGCGTCAATCAGATCGACGTGAATTTCCACCACCTTGTTGATCGGCAGATCACCGAAAAAGGCGGAATGCACAAAGCTTTCGATCGCCTGATTGGCCGCTGCCGGATCCCGGAAGTAGCTGATCAGCACATCGCGGTAACTGCGCTTGAGGGAGCGCAACAGCTCCTCACGCTCCTCCTGGGGAAGGTTGCGCAGAAACAGCGAGGGATCGCGCTTGTAAAAAACCCCCAGATACCCAAGGCGACCCTTCAGGCGATTAGGCAACCGCCAGCCTTCCGGTGTGTCTGCCGGCACAGCGCCTTCGGCCTGGCCGCCAGCGGGAGCCGGCAGACCACGCCGCAGAAAGCGCGATACGGCCGCATCGACGCTGTAGGCGATCTGCTCGAGCTGATCCTGAGGCAGGTGCACCTCTGCGTCGTGATACTCGACGCGGCCGCTCACCTCTCCAATCACCACCGCGGGGAGCAGCAGACCCTGCTGACGCAGCCCCTCAAAGACAGCCGGAGGTTGCACCCCCTGCTGCAACAGCACCACATCAAAGAGTTCTCGCCGCTCCTGCAGTTCGCGGATCGGGTCGGGCAATGAGCCGAGATCCTCAAGCCGGTAACGGCCACCCTTCAGCCAGGTGCGGCATGCCCGCTCCACGCGCGGATCCGGCAGCAGCGAGGCAATCGTGAGAGCCGGCTGTGACATGGGCCGCGATCGAGGCCTGGCAACGCCCACAGTGTTGACGGGTCGGAGGGCAAAAGGGGAAGATCATTGTTTGTCTTTCGATTGCCGTGCGGCAGGCCGAAATGACGAATGATCTCCAGGGGTCACCCCAGGGGCTCCAACCGTCAGCCTGTCCACGCCCTACACGCCATGAGTACGACCTCCAGCAACGGTTCCGACGCCGCTCCATACGCGATCGTTGAGACCTCAGGCACCCAGGTGTGGGTTCAGCCCAACCGCTACTACGACCTCAACCGCATCAACGCTGATGTCGAAAGCACCCTCACCCTGGAGAACGTGCTCCTGGTGAACGACGGCAAGGCCGCCAACGTGGGTCAGCCCTACGTGAAAGGCGCCACCGTGGAACTGCAGGTGATGGAGCATCGCCGCGGCCCCAAGGTGATCGTCTACAAGATGCGCCCCAAGAAGAAGACCCGCCGTAAGAACGGTCACCGTCAGGAGCTAACCCGCGTGATGGTGAAGTCCATCAGCGTGGGCGGCAAAGCCCTGGCCTGATCAGCCGCAGCGTTCCTCAACCAAACACTCCTCTGAACCATGGCCCACAAGAAAGGCACCGGCTCCACCCGCAACGGCCGCGACTCCAACTCCAAGCGCCTCGGCGTGAAGCGTTACGGCGGTGAGTCGGTGAACGCTGGCTCGATCCTGATCCGTCAGCGCGGCACCTCCGTGCTCCCCGGCAACAATGTCGGCCGCGGCTCCGATGACACCCTGTTCGCCCTCGTGGACGGCGTGGTGAGCTTCGACACCATCAAGCGCGGCCTCCGCACCCGCAAGCGCATCAACGTGGCTGTCGGCTGATCATCAGCTCGCACCAAGCCTGCTCGCTCAGGCTGAATCGGCCGGCACCTTTGGTGCCGGCTTTTTTGTTGCCCGCACAGATCGGGGCGGCCTCAGCCGCCCAGCAGCCGGTAGGCCCTGGTGGTGATCAGGAAGGGATGAAACACCTCGAGGAAACGGCTCTGCAGCGTGCGGAAGAAACGCTCCACCAGCTGGGGATCATCGAAATGGAAGGGATACTCACCTGAGAAGCCCTTGAAGAAATACCAATTGAGCAGAGCGATGGCCGCGGGTGACATTCGTGCCGCGAACTGCTCCAGCTGGGCACTGGGATCGCTGAGATGCTCCAGCACATCGAGGCACACGATCGTGTCGAACTGGGCGGGCAGCTCCGCCGCATCGAGATCGCGGAAGCAGCGGAGCTTGTGGGACAGCCCGAAGCGCTCGGCACGAGCCTGCACAAACCGGCGGTTTTCCGGATTCAGATCCACAAACCACACCGCCTCCACCTGAGGCAACGCCGCCGCTGCCAGCGCGTGGGTGCCGATGCCACCACCGAAATCCAACACGTGACCACGGGCGAACTGCTGCTGCAGGCGCAGGGTGTCGGCGATGTAATCGGCGCTGCTCAGATGCCAGGCCGCGAGCTCCAGCAGGTGCCCCGTGCCCACGGCGGTTTCGTAGAAAGCCTCCGCCTGATCGGGGGCAAAGGCGCCGGGATGAGCCGCTGCCAGCGCATCGGTGGCGAGGGGCAGGCGATGCTCCAGCTCCTCCAGCTCAAGGGCGAGATGATCAGCCAGCTGGCGGCGCAGATCAAAGCCTCCTTTGAGGAATTGATCGAGGGAGAGGGTGGCGTGAGGGCTCATGGGAGCTCACCGTAGAGGTGAGCCTGGAGCCGCATCGAGCTCAGCGCCGGCCCCTGGCACCACCAACCAATGCCGCAGCCAGGCTGTGAGCCAATAAAAGGGCAGCGTGTCAGCCAGGGCTGCCACAGCCTTGAACAGATAGCCACTGGCGATAAAGCTGCCGAGCTGGGGCCACACCGGCGCATCGGGGCGCACCGGCAGCACATGGGCGCCGTAGTGGCTGATCAGCACCACGGCCGTGGTGTCCACTAGCTGACTCACCAGGGTGGAGCCGTTGTTGCGCAGCCACAGCGCTCGGCCGCCGCTCACCCGTTTCCAGAAATGAAACAGGCGCACATCAGTGAACTGAGCCGCAAGGTAGGCCACCATCGAGGCCCCCACAGCGCCAAAGGCCAGCTCCTGAACGGCAAAGAAGGTCTGATCGGGGGCACCCGGGAGCCCCGGCAGTACGCCACCTAGCCAGAGGATCAGCACGATCCAGCCGTTGAGCAGCAACCCCACCCACACCAGCTGGCTGGCGCGCCCTTCGCCCCAGATCTCGCTGATCAAATCGGTGCAGAGGAACGTCACCGGATAGGGGAGCGCTCCCACCGCCACCACCACGGGCCAGGAGCCGATGCTGCCCAGCTGCAGAAAGCGGGTGAGGCCAAGGATGTTGAGCATGCCCATTGTGCCCAGAAACAACCCGGCGAGCACCATGAAGGCGAGCTCGCGGCGTCGCTCCAGTGCTGATGCGCTGAGGGGCAAAGTACCGAGGGCCGAAGGGCCAAACATCAGCAAGGCAACGCGGGCTCCCAGCCTGGCGGGATCGGCGCGGGCCGCAATGGGAGCATCAGGGTTGAACGTGGCCTTTGCTGTGACCTGCGGCTTCCTGGTGCTCGATAAGCCGGCCGGACTGAGTTCCCACAGCTGCGTTGGACGGGTGCGTCGCGCCTATGGCCTAAAGCGCGTAGGCCATGGCGGCACCCTGGATCCAGCCGTGACCGGGGTGCTACCGATTGCGCTAGGGCCCGCCACCCGCCTGCTGCCGTACCTCACTGGCGACAAGACCTATCGGGGGGTCATCCAGTTGGGTGTGCGCACCGACAGCGACGACCTGGAGGGCGAGGTGCTGGAACGCAAGCCTGTGCCAGCCCTTGTGGACGCCGAGCTGGAGGCCGCCCTGGATCGGTTTCGCGGCACGATCCAACAGCGGCCGCCTGCGGTGTCTGCCGTGCATGTGAATGGGGAGCGCGCCTACAAGCTGGCCCGCGCCGGCGTAGCGCTGGAGCTTCAGGCACGCAGTGTGAGTGTGCATCACCTCGGCCTGTTGAGCTGGACGCCAGATCAAGGCCAGCTGGAGCTGGAGGTGAACTGCTCAGCCGGCACTTACATCCGTTCGATCGCGCGGGATCTGGGAGACGCGCTGGGCTGCGGAGGTGCCCTGGCCAGATTGCGCCGCACCGAAGCCCTCGGCTTTGGACTCCAGCAGAGCGTGAGCCTGGAGCAACTGGATCAGGAGCCGCGTCCGCTCTTGGTGGATCCGCTCAACGCCCTGGCAAATCTGCCAAGGCACCCCTTGGAGCCGGAGCAACTGCAGGGCTGGCGCTGCGGGCGCCTGCAGGACTGCGATCCAAGATGGGAAGCCGACACCGCCGTCGTGGTGGTGAGCCCGGATGGCAACCTGGCCGGCATGGCCCGGGTGCAGGCCACCGGAACCCTGCAACCGCGGCTAGTGCTCGACGCCGCTGGCTGAGCTCCGGTTTTCGTTCTCTCGTCCCGACCCCGTTCCTCCGCAACATGGCCGGCCACAGCCGATGGGCCCAGATCAAACGCACCAAAGCGGTGGTGGATGCCAAGCGCGGTGCCGTGTTCACCCGCCTGGGGCGGGAAATCATGGTGGCGGCCAGAGCCGGGGCTGATCCCACCGGTAACTTCCAGCTGCGCACGGCGATCGAAAAAGCCAAGGCAGCCCGGGTGCCGAACGCCAACATCGAACGGGCGATCGCCAAGGGCGCCGGCCAGGCGGGCGGAGGCGGTGAACAGTTTGAAGAGGTGCGCTACGAGGGCTACGGCCCCGGCGGGGTGGCGGTGCTGATCGAATCGCTCACCGACAACCGCAATCGCACCGCCGCGGAAATCCGCCTGGCCTTCAGCAAGAACGGCGGCAATCTCGGCGAGACGGGCTGCGTGGGCTATCTGTTTGAGCACCGCAGCGTGGTGCGACTAGAGCAGACCGGACTTCAGGAGGAAGCGCTGCTGGAGGCGTTGCTGGAGCTTGAGGGCCGGGGCGGGCCGGAGATCGTGGGCTACTACGAGCTCGACGAAGAAGGCGCGGACGTGTTCGGCGCCTTTGAACAGCTGGAGGCTTTGCAGGATGGGCTGCGCAGCCTGGGCCTGCCCGTGAGCAGCTGGGAGCACCGCTGGATCGCCCAGACCCCCTGCCCGCTCACCGATCCCGCCAGCCTTGGCAGCTGCCTGAAGCTTCTGGATGCGCTCGATGAACTCGACGATGTGCGCAGCGTGACCAGCAACCTGGAGGCGGATGAAGAAACGCTGAAATCGCTGGTCAGCTGAGCGGCAAGGCGGCTGCCGCGGCCTGATCCACTACCACCTCCAGGTGGGGATGCCGCTGCAGCCAGCTGGCTGGCACCTCCGGGCAGGGAGGCTCCTGCAAGCTGCGGCGCAGAATCTCGGCCTTGGCCGCACCGGTCACCACCAGGAGCAGCCGCCGAGCACGCAGGATCTCGGCGGTGCCAAGCGTGATGGCCTGGGCCGGAACCGCCAGCGGATTTCCCCCGAAGGCGGCGGCATTTTGTTCGCGGGTGGCCTGGCTGAGCGAGAGGCAACGGCAAGGCGCATCGGCAGCGCAGGGAGGCTCGTTGAAGCCCACGTGGCCATTGCTTCCAAGACCAAGCAGCTGGAGATCGATCCCACCGGCAGCCAGCACCGCTTCCCCGTAGCGACCGGCCTCCTGATCCGGCTCCGGCGCCAGGCCATCGGGCAGCTGCAGGCCACCAGGCCCCAACTGCAAAGGCCCGGCCAAGTGCTGCTGCATGAAGGCAGCGAAGGATGTGGGCTGCTCAGGCCCAAGGCCCACATATTCATCAAGGTTGAAGCTGCACCAGCCCGCCAACAGCGCTCGGCGCTGCTGCTGAGGCAGGGTCAGGAGGCGTTCACGCAGGGCGGCGTACACCGGCTCCATCGTGCGACCCGTGGCCAGCCCGAGCACAGCTCGGCGTTCGAGGGCGCGATGCAAGCGTTCAGCAACCACCGCAGCCACGGCTTCCGCATCCCGCTCAACCCGTAGATGACCGTGCCGGGACAGGGAGCGAAGGGATGCAGAAGAGGCGATCAAGGGGAGGCAGCCAGGGCCCGGGGGTCGTCATTGCCTAAGCCTCGCTCAGCGCTGGCGGTGCGCGCCAGCTCGCCGTAGGGCTGCAGCTCGGTGCCTCGGTAGTAATGACGAAGGATTGCGGCGAAGGTGTCCCCGCGCTGGGCCATGGCCAGGGCACCCCACTGGCTCATGCCGACCCCATGGCCAAAACCACGCCCCACCGCCACCAGTTGCACAGCCTCATCGCTCGTGCCCGTCGGAACTGGCAGGGTGAGGGCAGCAAGGGGCGGGGGCGGCATGAGGGACGTCGCCTCCCCTGGCGCTGCCGTTGTGGGCACCAGTTCAAAGCGCACCCAGGTGCTCTTGAGGCCAAGCCGCGAACGCAACTGAGCCCCAGTGAGCGCCAGCTGGCCAGAGGGGCCCACCACCCGCGCCTGACGCACCCGTCCGGTAGGGGTGGTGGAGAGCACATCAATCCCCAGGGCTCCGCCGAGCTCCGGGAAGGCCTGGCGCAACTTGGTCTGATCGAGAGGTTGGCGCCAATCACGCACGGGCGAGGCGTTGTCGTAATCGGGCACGCTCACCAGGTAGGGCAACTGCCGCGGCCAGAGGTCGCCACTGCTCTCGGTGTTGCCGCCACTGCTGCTGTGGAACACCGCATCAATCAGTGCGTTGTTGTAGGTGAGCACCAGCCCCCGGGTGCCCTCAACAGCGGCCCGGGTGGCGGGCATTTCCGCTTCAACACCCTTGTAAACCTGGCTTGCAGTGGTGGCTTGCAGATCGAACAGGGCCGCGGGTTTACGGGCCTTAAGGGCATAGGTGCGCGCCGCCACCGCCTGGGCTCGCAGGGCCTCCAGAGGCCAGCTGGCGGGCATCTCACTTCCCACCACGCTGGGGAGATACACCTCCAAGGGCACGTGATTCACCACCTGCAACCGGCCCGCGTCGAGCCGCAGCTGGACCCTGCCGCGGTAGCGGCGCTGCCCTATCCAGAGGCCAGGATCACTCTCCTCAGCGCCGGCCAGCGCATCGAGCCACACCTCCCGGGCCTGCCACTGCTCTGACTGGGCAGCATCGGGGCGGCTGAGACGCAACCAACCGTTCGCGGGCTCCGCCTGCAGCACCACCTGACCGCTGAACTCCTCAAGCACCCGGCCCTGGGCATCGCGCAACCTCAGGCCTGCGGCAGCCAGGGCAGGCCTGAGACGCACCTGCTCACCCTGAAACACCAACACCCGCAGCAGCGGATCGCTGACAGCACTGTTGGCCGCAGGCTGCACCGCACGGGCCAGCACGGCCTGAGGCATCAGCAAGGCTGCCGTGATGGCGATCGATCCCAGGGGGAGGCTGCGCAGGCGCACCATCGAAGACCGGGCTGGCAGAGCAGGCCATTGTGACGAGCGAGTGAACAAAGCGCCAGTGCCCTCCCGCTGCGGCATGGCACGATCGGATTAGTCACACCGGGGAGCGTCCGGCCGCCGTGCAGGTCACCTTCCTCGGCACCAGCTCCGGCGTTCCCACGAAGGGGCGCAACGTTTCAGCCGTAGCCCTGCGCCTGCCGCAGCGCTCAGAGCTCTGGCTGTTCGACTGCGGTGAGGGCACGCAGCATCAGTTCCTGCGCAGCGACCTGCGGGTCAGCCAGCTGCGGCGCGTGTTCGTGACCCACATGCACGGGGATCACGTGTTCGGCCTCCCAGGCCTACTGGCCAGCCTGGGGCTGGCGGGCACCTGCAGTGGCATCGATCTCTATGGACCGGATCCCCTGCGCGACTTCTTGGAAGGTGTGCTGCGCACCTCATCCACCCGCATCGGCTACCCGCTGCGCAGCCATCGGGTGAAAGAGGCCGCCAGCAGCGGCGCGCTGCTGCTCGACGACGACGACATCACCGTGCGCTGCACCAAGCTCATCCACCGCGTGCCCGCCTACGCCTACCGGGTGGATCAAAAGCCGCGTGCTGGACGCTTCGATGTGGACCAGGCCCGCGCCCTCGGCATCCCACCCGGCCCGATCTATGCCGAGCTCAAAGCCGGACGCGAGGTGGTGCTCGAGGACGGGCGGATCATCAACGGCGCCAGCCTCTGCGGGCCGGAGCGTCCGGGGAGCAGCGTGGTGTACTGCACCGACACCGTGTTCAGCGAAGCGGCCGTGGAACTGGCCCAAGGAGCCGATCTTCTGATCCACGAGAGCACCTTCGCCCATGCCGAAGCCGAGATGGCCTTCGCCCGGCAGCACTCCACCAGCACCATGGCCGCCCAAACGGCCCTGGCCGCCGGCGTGAAACAGCTGATGCTCACCCACCTCAGCCCCCGCTACGTGCCGGGCAATCCCGTCACCCCCGACGATCTACTCAACGAGGCCCGGGCGATCTTCCCCAACACTGAACTGGCCAAAGACTTCCTCACCGTGGAAGTAGCGGCGGACGAGAGCTGAGGCTGCAACAGTTCGTGAGTGCCAACGGCCTGGGCAACCGGCAGGCCCATCGGCCGTGATACAAGAGCTCTGGCGCGGTCTCTACCGCCACCTTGCCGGCTTTTTCGATGGCCTCTTCCTTCTCTTCTGCCCTCCGGACCCTGGCCCGGGTGCTGGTTCTGCCCCTGGCCCTGCTGATGGGCCTAGGGGCCCCCGCACAGGCTGCCCAGTGGACCGCTGATCAGCTCACCGTTCCGGTGAACGCCGACGGCACCACGGTGACCTTCAGCGAGCAGGAGATCAAAGCGGGCCGCAAGGTCTTCAACAGCAGTTGCGGTGAGTGCCACGCTGGCGGAATCACCAAGACCAACCAGAACGTGGGCCTCGACCCCGAGACCCTGGCGCTGGCGATTCCCGCCCGCGACAACGTGGAAGCCCTGGTGGACTACATGAAAGATCCCACCAGCTACGACGGCGAATACAGCATCGCCGACGTTCACCCCAGCATCCGCAGCAGCGACGTGTTCGTGAAAATGCGCGATCTCAACGACGAAGACCTGCGCCTGATGGCCGGTTTCATCCTGGTGGCTCCCAAGGTGCAGGGTTCGGCCTGGGGTGGCGGCAAGATCTACTTCTGATCGGTTGGGCTCACTGCCCATTCAGAGTTCAAGACCCTGCCCGATCGGCGGGGTCTTTTTTTATGGCTGCTCGGCGAGCGATGGCTGCTCGGTCAGCGGCGGAGCAGTATTGGCTGGCTCGCAGGATCCGGGCTGCTTGCTGTACCACCACTCCTGCAGGGGCGCGCTGAGCCGCAGGGAGAACAGGGTGAGCACCGTGGCAGTGGGCCTGGAACCGGGCTGCAGCAGTTCCACGGCGTAGGACGGGCAGCGCCGCGATGCCAGGTCAGCCACGAAGCGACGACCCACCCGCCGCCAGCTGGGCTCCTTGCTGCGCCAGGCGATCCGGCAGCAGGGCCAGGGCAGCTCCTCGCGATCAAACAGCCGGCAGCAGGGCCCAAGCACCCGGAAGCTGTATTGCCCGCCAGGGCTGGTGTGCTCACTCCCAGGCGCATAAAGCTCAACCACCTGAGGAGGCGTTGATGCCGAGGCAGAGGCGGCGGGCACAGCGAGAGAGATGGGGGTGAAGACAAAAAAGCCACCCCGAGGGGTGGCTGGAGGATGAAGCTGCCGGGGCATGAACAGGCACGCCCTCTAGCAGAGGCTCAATAGAGCTCTTCTTCAGCGTGGGTCTTGATGGTGCAGTCGCTGGTGGGGTAGGCCACGCAGGTCAGCACAAAGCCAGCTTCGATCTGGTCGTCGTCGAGGAAGCTTTGGTCAGACTGGTCAACGGTGCCAGCGGTGATCTTGCCGGCGCAGGTGCTGCAAGCACCAGCACGGCAGGAGTAGGGGAGGTCGATGCCCTGCTCTTCAGCCGCGTCGAGGATGTACTGATCGTCGGGAACCTCGATGGTCTTGTTGAGGCCCTCTGCCTCGCTGATGAGGGTGACCTTGTAGGAAGCCATGGAAGGGATTGGGGCTCACAGGCTCCTGGGAAAGTTCCCGGGCCCGTAGGACGGACCCTTCCTACATCCGCCGGGGCATGGTTCTGGGGTTCTGAGGGCATCTGGCCGTGAAGCCCAATCAGAACGCAGGGCACAGATCAGCGTGCCTTATGCAACATCAGCAGATCCGGCGCGCTGTTTTTCAGGCGCGCCTGGGGCCGCTCAGGCTCGCCGGATCGTCATCAGCCCCCACTGGCTCTGCTGCGCAGTGAGCTCCGCGCGCCAGCCCTGCTCAGCCAAGGCTTGCTCCAACCGCGGCGCCTGGTCCACCAGGAGGCCACTGAGCAGGCCCAGCCCATCAGGTGCCAGCACCGAATGGAAAGCCGGACAGAGCGCCTCGATCACTGGCGCCAGGATGTTGCAGAGGAGCAGATCAGCCGGCCGGCCCTCCAGGAGCTCTGCGAGCTGCTCCACCGAGCCCAGTTCCACGGCGAGGAGATTGGCAAAGCCACTCACCACGGCGTTGTCGCGCGTGGCGCGCACAGCCAAGGAATCGGTGTCCGCTGCCGCCACCGTGGTTGCACCCTGAAGCAGGGCCGCGATCCCAAGGATGCCGCTGCCGCAGCCCAGATCCGCCACACGGATCGGACCGAGATCAGGATGTTCGGCACTGCCCCGCTGCTCCGCGAGCTGTTCGATCGCTTCGAGGCAGAGGCGTGTGGTGGGGTGGCTACCGGTGCCAAAGGCACTGCCCGGATCCATGCGGATCACCAGGCGATCGGCGTGCTCTGGCGGCAGCTCCAGCCAGGCCGGCAGGATCAGCAGCCGCGCCCCAACCGGGTCGGCCTGCCAGTGCTGTTTCCAGCTGAGGCTCCAATCCTCGTCGTCTTGCTGCTCCCAGCTGATGGGGGGCAGGGTGAGGCCGAAGGTGTCGGCCAACGGAGCGAGCGCCTGCTCGAGCTGGAGCCGCTCGGGCTCGGGCCAGTCGGCTTCCGGCAACCAGGCCACGAGCTGGCGCTGATCCGGAGCTTCCGGGCGATGGCGCACTGCCACCCTCGCGATTCCAAGGGTGTTCAGCTTCCAGATCAGGGATTCCTCGAGCTCAGGCAGCGAAGCCAGTTCCAGCCGCCACCAGGAAAGCGTCATCAGGGAGGGGCCTCCGGCTTCAGAGGGTCACCGGATGGGCTTCCTGGATGCCCTCAATCGCATGGATGGTGGACAGCAGGCTGGCCGGCAGGGGATCGTCGAGGCTGAGCACCATCACGGCGTCGCCGCGCACGATGCGGCGGCCCACCTGCATCGAGGCGATGTTCACGTTGTGCTCACCGAGCACCGAACCGAGGTTGCCGATGATGCCTGGCATGTCGCGGTGGCGGGTGAACAGCATGTGGCGGCTGGGGGCCACATTCACCGGGAACTCATCGATGGTGGTGATGCGCAGCTCGCCATCTGCGAACACCGCACCAGTCACGGTGTGATTGCCATTGGCGCCCTTGGAGCTGAGCTGCAGGGAGCCGCCAGCGAAATCGCGGGCTGCGTCGTCCTTCACCTCAAGCACGTGGATGCCGCGCTCCTTGGCCTCCAGGCCGGCATTCACGTAGTTGATCGAATCGCCCAGGGCGGTGGAGAGCAGACCCTTCAGGGCGGCAATCACCAGGGGCTGAGCGGGATGGCTGGCGAATGCACCCTGCAGGCGGACTTCCAGCTCACTGATCTGGCCGCCGGCCAGCTGGCTGAGCAGTTGTCCGAGGGTTTCCGCCAGCTGCAGGTGGGGCTTGAGCTGTTCCATTACCTCAGCGTTGAGGCCGGGGATGTTCACGGCACTGCGGGCCGGCAGGCCCAGCAACACATCGCGGATCTGCTCAGCCACATCAATGGCCACGTTCTCCTGGGCTTCCTCCGTGGAGGCGCCGAGGTGCGGGGTGAGGATCAGGCGCTCGCTCACGCTGCGCAGGGCTGAATCGGCCTCGAGCGGCTCCTTGGCGTACACGTCGAGGGCGGCGCCGGCGATCACGCCTTTCTCCACCGCCTCGGCGATGGCCGCCTCATCAATGATGCCGCCGCGGGCACAGTTCACAATCCGGGCTGTGGGCTTCATCGTGCGCAGCAGCTCGGCGTTCAGCAGGTTTTCGGTGTCCGGCGTGCGGGGGAGGTGCAGGCTCACGTAGTCGGCCTCGGCGAACAGCTCAGCCAGCGGCAGCAGCTTCACCTGCATCTGCTGGGCGCGCTCGGGCGACACAAACGGGTCGTAGGCCAGCAGTTCCATGCCCATGGCCTTGGCCACGCGGGCCACGTGGGAGCCGATTTTGCCCAGGCCCACCACACCGAGCTTCTTCTTATAGAGCTCGTTGCCCACATATTTCTTGCGATCCCAGCCGCCGGCCATGGTGCTCACGTGGGCGTGGGGCACGTGGCGCGACAGCGACAGCATCAGCGCCAGAGCGTGCTCTGCCGCAGCGATGGTGTTGCCCTCGGGCGAATTCACCACAATCACGCCGCGCTTGGTGGCCGCCGGGACGTCAACGTTATCGACCCCCACACCGGCGCGGCCAATGATCCGCAGCTTGCCGGCGGCTTCGATGATGTCGGCCGTCACCGTGGTGCCGGAGCGAATCATCAGCGCGTCGTACTCGCCGATGATCGCCTTGAGTTGCTCGGGCGGCAGGCCCGTGCGCACATCCACCTGAGCCACCTGCGACAGGATGTCGATCCCTGTCTGATCGATGGGATCGGAAACCAGAACCTTTGTCATGACCCGGCGGGGTGGGGGCGGCCGGAGGTGAAGTGTAGAGAGGTGGGTCTCACGCACCCCGCCGCAGGCTCAAGCCGTGGAGAATCAGGCCATCTGAGAGCGGGACGTTCGTGGGCAGCAGCGTGGTGGTGGTGGTGGCGGAGCGCAAACGCTTGCGGCAACTGAGCGAGCACCTGAGCGAACTCACCCCGGCGCCGCAGCGGCTGGTGGCGATCGGTCAGGGCGAAACCGACATCGCCGAGGTGGCAGACCTCAACCCCGCCCTGGCGCGGCGCATTCGGCAACGGCGCATGTCCACCTGGCTGATCCCCTTTGGATTTTTCGCCGGTCTCACCTTCACCTTCATCACCGATCTCGACACCTTTGCTTTTGCCGGCCCGATCGGCTCCCATCTGATCGGTGGCCTGCTGGGGCTGGGATCCGGGTGGATGGGCAGCTTCGCCGCAGCCGCCAGCGTGAGCTCCGATGTGGACGATCGGGTGCGCGCCCTGCGCAACCGCCTCGATGAAGGCAACTGGCTGCTGCTGGTGGAGATGCCCAACGGCATCGAAGTGCCCTGGACACGCTTGCAGGAAGCCCGCCCCAAAGCGGTGGTGCGGCTCAACGACAACTGAGGGGGCGATGCTGCCGCGCGACACGCTGCTCAAGGGAAGCCGCTGCCCGCAAGACCTTGCGGCCCTGATCGATCTGGCGGAGGAAGCCCTGCGCACCTGGGAACCGCGCTGGAGCGGGTTCGTGGATGCCGAGCTGAAAGAAGAGGCCGAAGCGCGGCTGGGTGCCCTAAGTGAGGTGAGCCTTCTGGCCGATGGCGGCTGGCCCCAGGCCGAGCGCTGCCGCCTGCTGATCCGCCGGGCCGACCTGGCTGCTGACAGCGAAGCCCCACCTGCAGCCGCCGCCGTGTGCGGACTGGTGGTGAGCGGCAACTTTCTGTTCGACCCCGCCGAACCGGCCGATGTGCGCCAGGGGTTGCTGCAAGCGGGTCTGCAGGCCGCTGATCTGGGTGATCTGTGGATGCGCGGCGATCGGGGCGCCCAGGCTGTCATCCGCCAGGAGGCCGCAGCCTTGGCAGACAACCTTGAGGCCCTGGTGCGCAGCGTGCCGGTGCGGCTGCAGGTGGTGCCGCTCGAGCAGGTGCAATGGCCCGCCCTTCGCGCACCGAAGCAGCTCAGCAGCGTGGAGGCCTCCCTCCGGCTGGATGCAGTGGGCTCGGCCGGGCTCGGCCTCTCGCGCAGCCGCATGGCTGAGCTGATCCGCCAGGGAGCGGTGCGGGTAAACTGGCAGCTGGTCACCAGCCCGAGCAAGGAACTGCGCTGCGGCGATCGGGTCAGGCTCGATGGTCGCGGTGAGCTCGAAATCCTGGAGATTCAGCCCACCAAGCGCGATCGCTGGCGGCTGGTGATGCAGCGACGCTGAGGATCCCGGCTGCTAGGTTCCTGGGGCCGCGAGGCTCTGAGGGCGATTAGCTCAGAGGTAGAGCACTACCTTGACACGGTAGGAGTCACTGGTTCGATTCCAGTATCGCCCACTTGTTTTGATGCCCCGCCGATGGCGCTTCAGGTAGTGCTGGGCCTAGGGCGCTCGGGAATCGGGGCAGCAAGGTTGCTCCATCAGCGCGGTGCCTCAGTACTGGTACTGGAGAGCGGCGACAGCCCCGCCTTGCAGCAGCGGGCAGATGCCCTGCGCGCCGAGGGCATTGATGTGCGGCTGGGCGTTCCGCTGGAGCCCGCCAGTTTCACGGCGTTACCCAGCCGGCCCGAGCGGGTGATCGTGAGCCCCGGCATCCGCTGGGATCACCCCACCCTGGAAGCCCTGCGCCGAGGTGGCATCCGCACCGACGGCGAGATCACCACCGCCTGGGAAGCCCGCGGGGCGGTTCCCTGGATTGGCATTACCGGAACCAATGGCAAAACAACCGTCACCCATCTGATCGCTCATCTGCTCCAGCAGGCCGGCCTCGATGCACCGATGTGCGGCAACGTGGGCTTCTCCGCGGCCGAGCTGGCGCTGGAGCGTGGCAACGGGCATCCGCCGGCTTGGCTGGTCGTGGAGCTGAGCAGCTACCAGATCGAATCGGCGCCGGCCCTGGCACCGCGCATCGGTGTGTGGACCACGCTCACCCCCGATCACCTCGAGCGCCACGGCACCCTCGACAACTACCGGGCGATCAAGCGCAGCCTGCTAAAATGCTCCGCGGTGCGCATCCTCAACGGCGACGATCCCGACCTGCGCAGCCGCGCCGCCAGCTGGGATCAGGCCCGCTGGGTCACAGCCGGCAGCCGCGAGCAGGCCCGAGCCGCAGGCTTCGAACCGCACCTGTGGATTGAAGCCAACCAGGTGTGCCAGGCCGGCGGCCCACTGCTCCCTGCTGATGCTCTGGCGATGCCTGGTGCGCACAACCGCCAGAACATGCTGATGGCCGTGGCGGTAGGCCTCGAGGTGGGGCTGGACGCGTCTGCAATGCAGGAGGCGCTGCGCTCGTTTCCGGGTGTGCCCCACCGGCTCGAGCTGATTCGCCAGCTGGATGGCGTGGCCTGGTTCAACGACAGCAAAGCCACCAATTACGACGCCGCTGAAGTAGCTCTCAAGGCACTTCCCGGCCCCTTGGTGGTGCTCGCCGGTGGCGAGGCCAAACAAGGCAATGCGACAGGGTGGCTGGCCGGCTTGCAACGCGAAGCCCGGGCGGTGGTGGTGTTCGGCGCCGCCCGGGAAGCCTTTCAGCAACTGCTGCAAACCAGCCACTACGACGGAGCCATTCACGTGGTGGAGGGGCTCAACGAAGCGGTGCCCCTGGCGCGCCTGATCGCCGCGGAACGTCACTGCCAAGCGGTGCTGCTCTCTCCGGCCTGCGCCAGCTTTGATCAATACCGGGATTTCGAAGCGCGCGGCGACCATTTCCGCCAGCTGGTTCAGAGCCTCTGACCCTGCGGGGTGCCGGCGCAGCAGCACCGCTAGCCTCGCGGCACCGCAAGCAGCAGCGATGGCCCATTGGCTGATGAAAAGCGAGCCCGATGTGTACGGGATCGAGCATCTTCAGCGGGAAGGAACAACGCTCTGGGATGGGATCCGCAACTATCAGGCCCGCAATTTCATGCGGTCGATGCAGATCGGCGACCGCGCCTTCTTTTATCACTCCAACGCCAAACCACCGGGCATCGTCGGGCTGATGGAGGTGGTGGAAACGGGTCTTCTTGACCCCAGCCAGTTTGATCCCGCCAACAAATACTTCGATCCCAAATCCAGCCCAGACAACCCCCGCTGGGATTGCGTGCGGCTGCGCTACGTGGGCACCTTTCGCGAGCTGCTGAGCCTCGATGCGTTGCGCGAGCAGTTCAGCGTTGAAGAACTACCGGTGGTGCGCAACGGCAACCGGCTCTCGATCCTGCCCGTGCCGGATGCCAGCGCCCAGCGCCTGCTGGAGCTGTTGGGGCCTCTGTGAGCCTTGTGCGGCTGAACAGCTGGGGGGCCTTCCAGCAAAGCTGGGCAGGCCTCAGCCGTCAGCCGCTGCTGCTGGCGTTC